>JAAGKN010000199.1_pt1 | contig 126095 bp, 94 predicted proteins | sample 6206371 | NCBI WGS metagenome assembly JAAGKN01 (sample SAMN11533720, study PRJNA540317) | gut metagenome | isolation source: fecal pellets from male and female animal of same cohort | host: Peromyscus leucopus | place: USA:CA | collected 2017
GCTGTCGCTGCAATTGCATGTGTTTTATTATTGAGTGGAACATATAGTTTCTATCTTTATCTGAATACGGAAACTGCTGATAACAGGTTCGCTTTAGAAACGGCCTATGGAGAAAAAAGTAAGCTGACACTGGCGGATGGAACGGTTGTCTGGTTGAATGCCGGTTCTTCTTTACAGTATGCCGGTAATTTCAATTCTAAGAACAGGGAAGTCTTTTTGACTGGAGAAGCTTATTTTGAAGTGACCAAGCAGTCGGATGGAACTCCTTTCGTGGTGAAAACGGAACAGTACAGCGTATTGGTGAAAGGAACGAAATTCAATGTCTCTTCTTACTCCGAAGATATTTCAGCCAAAACAACATTGTTGGAAGGTTCTATCGACATTTTATATAAAGGAAGACAGATTCCGGTTACACCGGGAGAATTGCTTAGCCTTGATAAGCAAAACGGAAGTTTTTCCCGTCAGAGGGTTCAGGCATCTCAATATAAATCCTGGACAGAGGGAAGAGTTGAATATGATAAAATCACTCTCAATGAACTGGCCGTCCGTCTATCCCGAAAATATGACGTCCGGATTCATTTGGAAGACGATTTGGAGAAGGAGATCGCTTTCCGCGTATCACTTCGCAATGAAGAGACCGTCGGAGATGTCTTTCATGCTTTATCCGCAATTATTCCGATCCGTTATGAACGGCGGGGCCGGGATTTTTATATTCGAAAACAATAGCGCAATTGTTAATATAGTATTAAATCTAATTTCTTTAATTTATTGGTTTATGTATAGGAAACAAATAGGAAGGGCGTTACTCCTTGCCTTGATGCTTTCTGGGGCTACTTCCATGAATGCACAGCGGATCACCCGGCAATTTAAAAATGTCCCTTTGAAAACAGTCTTGTCAGAAGTCGAGAAAGAATTGCAGTATTCCATCATTTACAAAAAAGACGAGGTGAATGAACGGAAACAAATCACGCATACATTCAATGATGCATCATTGGAAGAAGTGTTGTCTGCCGTATTGGATGGAGGATTGTCTTATTCCGTTCAGGGAAAGATGATCGTGATATCCAGGAAAGAGATTGTGGAACCGTCTGTCAACCGGCAAAAGCAGATCATAATAAAAGGCATCGTAAAAGATGAGAATGGAGAACCTGTAGCCGGTGCAAATGTTGTTGAAAAAGGAACTTCCAATGGTACGATCACAGATATGGATGGGAATTTCTCATTGTCGGTATCGGAAGATGCGAAATTAAATGTGACATATATTGGATATTTGGATCAGATTGTTGCGATTGGTAAAGGCAAGACAACTCTGGATATACTACTGAAGGAAAATACACAGGCTTTGGAAGAGGTGGTTGTTGTGGGTTACGGAACACAGAAAAAGGTTACATTAACAGGTTCTGTTGTTGCTTTGGAAGGTGAGGAAATCACCAAGAGTCCATCTATAAATGTCGCCAATTCTTTAGCCGGTCGATTGCCTGGAGTGATCATAAACAACCGTTCAGGAGAACCGGGTCGGGATGATCCGTCTATTCTTATTCGCGGTAAAAGTACGACAGGAAATGCATCTCCGCTGATTTTGATAGATGGCGTGGAAAGAGGAGGTTTAGGAGAATTGAACCCCAACGATATTGAAAATATCTCAGTACTGAAAGATGCCTCAGCTGCCATTTATGGTGCCCGAGCTGCCAATGGAGTCATTTTGGTTACAACTAAACGTGGTGCGGAAGTGAAGCCTTCGATCAATCTATCCTTTAATCAAGGATTTTCTCAATCAACTCGAACTCCTAAAATGGCTGATTCCTATACGTATGCGAAAGTGTATAATGAAATTGAAGAAAGTGAAGGACGTGCTTCACGCTATACGGATGAAGAGTTGGAAAAGTATAGAAACGGAACAGATCCGAATTATCCTAACACAGATTGGTTTGACTTGATGATAAAGAAGCTGACACCTCAACATCGGGTTAATTTATCTGTATCAGGAGGAAATGAACGGGTAAAGTATTATTTGTCATTGGGAGAATCTCATCAAAGCGGTCAATTTAAAGGAGGAACAACAAGCGTCCGCTTATATAATCTTCGTTCAAATATAGATGTACAGGTAACGAAATGTTTGAAAGTCGGACTTGATTTGGCCGGTAAAATAAATGACAGACATTATCCGGCTGGTGGAACGAATGATATCTATAGTCATATATTTTTATATCTGCCTTCTTGGCAAACTTATTGGCCGGGAACAGACAAACTGATGCCAAATAGAGGTAGTGAGAACTTGATGAATCGGGTTGGAGACGCTTCCGGTTATCAGGATATGAAGACAACGGCCATGCAATCGGCTCTTTCTTTTAAATTGGATATCCCTTGGTTGAAAGGATTGTGGCTGGATGGAATAGCCAGTTATGATGCTTCTTTTGTACGGACGAAAACGTTTAATACTCCTGCGTATGTCTATTATAAAGATGAACAGACGGGTGAATTGTCTAAAGGCGTTTCAGGTATGACGCCTAATCTTGCTAATTTGAGTCAGCAGTATGATAATCCGACGAGTATGTATCTGATCGGTAAGATTAATTATGATCAGACTTTCGATCTCCATCATATAGGAGCTCTTTTGGGATATGAGCAGACACAGACGAAAGGGAATTTCCTGAGTGCCTATCGCAGTGACTTTATCTCGACTTCAATACCGGAAATATTTGCGGGTAGTAGCGACAAGAGCAAACAATCAAATAACGGGAATTCGTCTCAAGGGGCCCGACAGAATATTTTTGGTCGTTTATCTTACGATTATGCAAGCAAATATATGGCTCAATTTACGTTCAGACGTGATGGCTCTCCTAATTTCCCAAAAGAAAAGAGATATGGTTTTTTCCCGAGTTTCTCGTTAGGTTGGAGGATTTCGGAAGAGTCTTTTATGAAAGAACTTACTTTTTTGGATAATTTGAAAATCCGGGGATCGTATGGTAAGATGGGGAATGATCTGGTTAGCTCATTTCAATATTTGACGACTTATACGTTCAGTGGTAATTATGTGATTGGTGGAAATGATGTGACCGGACTTGTCCAAAATGGTGTACCCAATCCGAATATCACGTGGGAAGTAGCCAAAACGTATAATATCGGATTTGAATCCCGTCTCTGGAATGGGCTTTTAGGTGTGGATTTCGATTACTTTAAGACCAGACGTTCCAATATCTTGACCAAGCGAAGTGCGGTTATACCTGATTACACAGGGTTGAAGTTGCCGGATGAAAATATCGGAATCGTCGATAATCAGGGGTTTGAAATGGTCGTATCGCATGAAAATTATGCCAATCCATTAAAATATCGTCTTTCGGCAAATGTTTCGTTTGCAAGAAATAAAGTTATTTTCAGTGATGAACAACCGGCTGCAGAGCCTTATCAGTATGCAACCGGCCGGCCTATCGGTTCCGGTTTGTATTATCATGCGATCGGAGTTTTTGAATCAAAAGAACAGATCGATTCCTATCCGCATTTGTTGAATACGCAACCGGGTGATCTGATCTATGAGGATGTTAACAAAGACGGAGCCATAGATGTGAGAGACCGTATCCGTGTGAATCAAACGAACACTCCGGAAATAGTATATTCCTTAAATGCATTTTTTGAGTATAAAGGATTTGATCTGTCGTTATTGTTCCAGGGTCAGGAAAATGCCAAACAGTATTTTGGCGGTTATTTCCCTTGTATGAGTTATTCGTTGGGTAATTTTCTGGAATGGAGAGCTCAAGATCGATGGAATCCGGAAAATACGAAAGCAACAATGCCTCGTGGCAGTTCCGGTATGTGGAATAATAATACGGAAGCCTCTACGAAATGGTTGTTGAATGCCGGATTCTTAAGACTCAAAAATCTTGAATTCGGATATAATCTTCCTAAAAACATTTGTGAGAAATTGTGGGTTCAAAATGTAAGGTTTTCTTTCAGTGCGAATAATTTATTTATTATTTATGACCACATGAAGAAGTTAGGATTTGATCCGGAAACTTCAGATTATTGGTATTATCCGCAACAACGAACTTATAATTTTGGTATCAATCTAACATTCTAAATATTGGCTGAAAATGAAAAAGATAATTTATATATTAATAGCGTTCTTGACTTATACATCTTGTGACGTGTTGGATTTAAAACCGTTAGATAAAGTCTCTGATGCAGCGGTTTGGGAAGATAGCGCGTTGATCGAACTTTATGTAAATGCGTCTTATAATTACATTTATCATGAATTTGGTCAAGATATGATTTGTGCGGCGAGTGATGAAGTCTATTGTATTCATAATTGGGGTAATCAATGGATTATACAACGTGGAGAATTGACTTCGGACAATGTGGTGAATCTGAGTGGAAAGATGAATTTATGGGGAGCTGGTTATGCTTCTGTCCGTTCAATAAATATTTTCTTTGACCATATAAAAGATGCACCGGTTGAGGCTTCTGTTAAAGACCGCATGATAGGCGAAATGAAGTTTATCCGTTCTTACGTATATGCGAATCTGATTTGGAGATATGGAGGAGTCCCTTTAATTACAAACGTCTTTGATTTGAATGAAGATTATACGGTGTCCCGTGATTCATACGATGATTGTGTTGATTTTATTGTGAAAGAGTTGGATGAAGCAGCTGCGTTGCTTCCTGCTAAAATGGGGAAGACGGACCAAGGTAGAGTTTCCGGTGATGCTTGCCGTGCATTAAAGGCAAGAGTGTTGTTGTATGCAGCAAGCGAACAGAATAATTCGGAACATAATAAGGGGAAATGGGAAAGGGCCAGGACCGCGACAGAAGCTGTCTTGGATACAGATTATGAGTTGTGTGCCGATTATCAATCTGTTTTTTTGCAGGATAACAATGAAATCATATTTGCCCGCTATTTTACGCAGTCCAATTCCACCAACTTCATGTTGTGGAACGGAAGGAATGGCTCGAACGGTTGGACGGGTGAAAATCCGACACAAAATTTAGTGAATGCATATGAAATGAAGAATGGGGAATTACCTTATCTGAATGAAGAGTTGCCGTTGCAAGTGAATCCTGCATCCGGTTATGACGAAGCGAATCCGTATGTAGGTCGTGATCCTCGTTTTGAGGCTTCTATCTTGCATGATGGTTCGATGTGGGCAGGAAGAGAAACTGAAATATGGCATGGAGGGTTGGATTCTCCGGAAAGTAGCGTGGAATCATGGAATGCTTCTAAAAGCGGTTATGCTCTAAAGAAATTCATGGTTGAATCGATTCCTCCCACCGGCTCTTCCGTAAAACCGGAAAATCCTTGGATCTATTTCCGCCTTGCAGAGTTTTATTTGAACTATGCCGAGATTATGTATGAATTGGGAGAGGAAGAGACTGCTCGGAAATATCTGAATAAAGTAAGAGAACGTCAGAGTGTGCAAATGCCGCCTGTAACAGCAAGCGGACAGGCATTACGGGATAAAATCCGGAATGAACGGCGTGTGGAATTGGCCTTTGAAGGACATCGTTTCTTTGATGTCAGAAGGTGGAAGATTGCTAATGAAACCGAAAACAAGGCTTTGTTGGCTATCAATATCCAGAAATCGGAAGATGGCAATAAAACGTATGAAACAATATTATTATTGAGAAGGGTTTTTCTGGATCAGCATTATTTATTACCGATCCCTCGCACAGAGATAGATAAGAGTAATGGATGTTTGGTGCAAAATCCGGGATATTAATATTCAATTCCAAGAAGATGAGACAGTTGATTTATATATTGTTTCCTGTATTACTGGTTTCTTTATCGTTGAAAGCTCAAGGTCGTATTGATCGGAAATCGGTGGTTGACAGGCATAAGATCATTACTACAAAAACGAATTCCCAGAGTCCGGCTCAAGTGGGAAATGGAGAATTTGCTTTTAGTGTCGATATTACCGGACTACAGACGTTTGTACCTTTTAATACAATGGCACAATGGGGTTGGCATAGTTTCCCTTTACCGGAGGGAGTGTCCGAAGAAGATTACAGGCGAATGCCGATAAATACTTATGGAAGGCAAGTCGATTATGACTTGCCTAATCCAACCCAACCGGAGCTTTCTGCTTGGCTGGCTGGAAATCCGCATCGTTTCAATTTGGGACGTATCGGTTTGAAATTGTTACTGTCCGACGGAACGGAAGCGGGACCGGATGATATACAAAACGCCGTTCAGGAAACAGATTTGTGGCAAGGTATTATTACCAGTCGATTTGAGTTGGAGGGAACACCTGTGAAAGTAAGGACTGCCTGTCATCCGGATCAAGATATGATCGGTGTGGAAGTGGAAAGTGATCTGATCCGGAAAGGAAGGCTTTCGGCCTATATAAACTTCCCTTATGCGGATAAACATGAAAAAACAGCTTATGTGGGAATATATGGACAACCGGAGAAACATCGGTCTGAAATAGAGAGGCAAACGGAACAGGCTGTCTGGATTTCCCGGGAAATGGATGATACACATTATTCGGCTGTCTTGCAATGGAGTTCCGCTGCCCGATTGGCATCAGCCGGTCTTCATTGTTATGAACTTCGGCCTTTAGATACGGGTAAACTTGATTTTACCTGTTTGTTCACACAGAAAAAAGAAGGAATTTTTGGGGATGAGGATGTATTTGAGGAAAGTATCAGGGCTTGGGAGAAATTCTGGAAGACGGGGGCTGCAATCGATTTGTCCGGAAGTTCAGATCCACGTTGGAAAGAATTGGAGAGAAGGATTGTCCTGTCGCAATATGTCATGCGCGTAAACGAAGCCGGCTCGCTGCCTCCGCAGGAAAGCGGGTTGGTTAATAATGGATGGTATGGTCGTTTCCATTTTGAAATGATCTGGTGGCATGGCGTACACTATGCTTTATGGAATCGTTGGGATTTGCTGGATAAAAGCCTGCATATATACAATGATTTTTTACAGACTTCACGTGAAAGGGCTGGACGGCAGGGCTATAAAGGTGCTCGGTGGCCTAAGTGTACAGCAGATTTTGACCGGGATTGGCCTCATATTATTCATGCGACATTACTTTGGCAGCAACCACATCCTATTTATTTTGCAGAATTGGATTATCGGCAGCATCCAACAACTGAGACTTTGGAAAAATGGCGCGATGTCGTATTTGAAACAGCTGATTTTATGGCAGACTTTGTTCATTATGACAAGCAGAAGAATCGTTATGTATTAGGACCTCCGGTATTTATTGTTTCGGAAAATACGGATCCTATGCAGACTGTTAATCCTGCTTTTGAATTGGAATATTGGCGTTTTGGTTTGCGGGTAGCCCAGACATGGCGCAAGCGTATGTCATTGCCGGAAGAAAAGAACTGGAAAGATGTGGAGAATAAATTATCACCCTTGCCGGTAAAAGAGGGTCTTTATACAACTTATGAGGATATTCCTGATATGTGGACTAAATATGTGTATGAACATCCTGCACTGATAGGAACTTTAGGGATGTTACCCGGAGATGGGGTCGACAGGGATACTTTTGCACGTACCTTGGATAAAGTTTCTGCCGTTTGGAATTTTAATCGTGTATGGGGATGGGATTTCCCTATGTTGGCAATGGCGGCTGCCCGAATCGGAAAGCCAGACTTGGCTCTTGATTATTTGTTACATTCTTCTCCTAATTTCCAATTTGACGAACATGGATTGGCGACAGGGGGGCCATTCCCTTATTTCCCATCGAATGGAGCATTGTTGACTGCGATTGCTATGATGGTTGAAGGATGGGATGGCTCTGCAGTGGAATATCCTGGATTCCCCAAGGATGGAACTTGGAATGTAAGGGCAGAAGGTTTTGTATCAATGCCTTAAAAGTATTTTATTGGCAGATGTCTTTGCGGACGATCGTTTGTGCGATTGGGTGGGTACTTTTCTGTTCGGTGGATAGAAGCAAAGCCAATAGTTCCGGTTCGGGAATTTCATCCGACTTCAAACTTTATGATAATTTATAGTGTATATTGAATATGTTTTTACAATGTAAGATTTGGATACGTGTTTTAGGAATCTTGATGTTTGCTTTGGCAAATAGCTGGAGTATGATGGGGGAAGAATATACTCTTTTGTCTCCGGATAGAAAGTTGAAGGTTCAATTTACCCGGACAGACGAAGGTTCTTTTGAATATAAGTTCTTAATGGGGAGTAAATTGATTGTCGACTCTTCTCCTATCGGGTATAAAATGAACAATGGAAATAAAATACCTGGAAATGATTGGATTATCTCGAATCATAGTAAAAGATCGTTTAAATCAGTGTGGAAACCGGTATGGGGTAAAAGAAGTTTGGTTCCGGATGTTTTTAATGAACTGACTTTGGAATTGGCTCCCCGTATGAAAAATGGAACGACAAAATTGCTATTTGTTGTCCGTTTGTATAATGATGGGCTTGCATTTCGATATGAATTTCCAGAGAAGCAGGAAGGTCTCCAATCTGAATTGACCGGATTCTGCTTTGCGGGAGATTATACTGCTTGGTCTTATAATGGAGAAAATGCAAATATCGGTCCGGAGAAACTTTCAAATATTGATGGAACAAGGCGCCCTGTTGTTTTGTTGAATGTTGATTCTGGGTGTTATGTTGCCATTCATGAAGCTGATCTGCGTGCAGGAAATCCTTTGCGATTAACGTCTCAAAAAGAAAATTTGAGTTTTATGGCTGAACCATCCCCTGTGACTTTGTCTGAGGAAAATTGTTCTTCTTGGCGTGTTGTCATGGCTGGTGATAAGTTGGGAACGTTAGTGGATTCACATATCATTGAATTGTTGAATCCAGAACCCCGGATGGACTTCTCATGGGTGAAGCCTGGGGTCTATGTTTGGGATTGGCGGATCAATGGCGCTGTTGCCGGTGATTTTACTTATACAATGTCGTATCCTTCTTGGGTACGCATGGTCGATTTCGCGTCGAGACAAGGTTTTAACGGATTGGTGTTGGACGCAAACTGGTACGGCCCGGAAAATGAAAGCGGGTCAGATCCCATGACAGGAGGACAGGCACAAGATGTTCGGAAAATCATTCAATATGCGAAAAATAGAGGAGTCGGTATCTGGTTATACTTGAACGATGTGGGAGGACGGAATTATCCGATTGAAGAAACATTGAAATTATATCATGATTGGGGTGCTGTTGGGGTTAAATATGGATTTATGAAAGGCTCCGAACAGGAAAAAAATGCTCGGACCAGAATGATAACAGAATTGTGTGCAGAAAATCGGTTACTGGTAGATTTTCACGATGAACCAGTCCACCCTTATGGGCAGATGCGTACTTGGCCTAATGCTATTACTAGGGAATACTGTCATGCCCAATTGGATGCTCACCGGGTTTTTGTTCCGTCTACATTTGTAACTTCCGTTTTTGTGAATATGTTGGCTGGCCCTATCGATATGAATAACGGAATGTTTGACCTAAGACAAGGACCAACGACGAGAGTAGATGAAAACCAGCCTGTTCCTTCTACAGTCGTATCAGAGGCAGCCCGGACTCTGGTTACTTTCTCCGGTGCGACGATTCTGCCGGATATTCCAGAATTCTATGAAAAATATCCGGAATTGTTATCATTCATTTCTGCTCAGCAAATGCCTTGGAAAGAAAGTAAGACGTTGGATGGTAAAGTCGGTGAATATATAGTTATGATGAGACAGACAAATGATGCCTACTTGGTCGCTGCCGTAACAAATGAAAAGGAACGGGAATTTGAGATACCTTTGTCTTTTTTGCCGGCTGGCAAATTTGATCTGACTTTAATGCAGGATGGGGTCGATGCACATTATTTAAAGAATCGGGAATCTTATCAGGTCTCGACTAGTACCGTGAAGAAGGGGGATCGGATCAAAGTAAGATTGGCTGCAGGCGGTGGAGCTTGTCTTTTATTGAGGAAAGAATTACCGGAATGTTTGTCATTACGGTAAAAGAATCCGTTTTACCGAAGACGGGACACATCCCCGTTTTAGGGGAACCCGGTTGGGACTATTCGACATTATGGGGCTTAGAGGTGCGCATTTGAAAGTGTTTGTTGATGGGAAGAACGTGAAAGAAACACAACGTTTTGATAAATATTGCACTTATAATCGGATGGGTTATTTTGGGTTGCCGGAATTGCCGGAAGGAGAACATATTGTTGAAATAGTAGCTGATTGTAAACCGTTCGATAAGATAGAAATTCTACAGACAAAAAGATCGATATGGGGGAATTGAATAAGCAGGAAGTGGCAATTGGCAAAATCTTGTGTGTAGGTGAGATATTAGATTGATAATTTCCGTACTTTTGTATTCCATTTTAATGCAAAAGTATGAATTATACAATAAAGTCTCCTGTTTCACTGAAAGCTTCCATCAAGCTTCCCGCATCCAAGAGTATCTGTAATCGTGCGTTGATACTTAATGCGTTGAGCTATAGTCCGTATGAGATTCAGAATTTGTCGGATTGCGATGATACGGAAGTGATGGTGAAGGCATTGAATTCGAATGATCGTGACTTTGATATAAAAGCCGCGGGGACTGCAATGCGGTTCCTGACGGCTTTTTTGTCTAAGGTGGTGGGCGAATGGACGATTACCGGGACCCAGCGGATGAAGAACCGGCCGATCAAGATACTGGTGGATGCACTGAATTCGTTGGGAGCAAGGGTGGAATATATGGAGAAGGAGGGGTATCCTCCTCTTCGCATTTTCGGAAGTGCGTTGCAGGGAGGTGAGATTTCGCTTGCAGGCGGGGTCAGTTCACAGTACATTTCAGCGTTGTTGATGATCGCGCCCCTAATGGAGAATGGGCTGACGTTGCATCTTGAAGGTGCTATAATTTCAAAACCTTATATTAACCTGACATTACAGCTGATGGAGCAATATGGGGTAAAGGCGGACTGGAGCGGGCATACCATTAAAGTAAGGCCGCAGGATTATCATCCGATACCTTTTACCGTCGAATCCGACTGGAGCGCCGCTTCCTACTGGTATTCCATGATGGCGTTGTCTAAGAATGCTGAAATCGAGTTGTTGGGACTATTTAAGAACAGTTTGCAAGGAGATGCCACCGGAGCCAAATTGTTTGCACAGCTTGGTGTGGGCACGACTTATACGGATCGGGGTGTTATTTTGAAGCACAATGGGAACAGGACAAAAAAACTGAATTATAATTTCGTCAACGAGCCGGATCTGGCTCAAACCTTTGTTGTAACCTGTGTGTTATTAAATATCCCTTTCCGCTTCACCGGTTTGCAAAGTCTGAAGATAAAAGAAACCGACCGTATCGAAGCGCTTAAGACGGAGCTTTGTAAATTAGGGTATCTCTTGACAGACAGCAACGACAGTATTTTAGAATGGAACGGCGAACGTTGCGAACCACAAGCACATCCGGTGATCGCGACCTATGAAGATCACCGGATGGCAATGGCATTTGCACCCGTCGCCCTGGTTGTGCCGGAAGGGATTGAGATTGCCGATCCGCAGGTGGTCAGCAAGAGTTATCCGCACTATTGGAAAGATTTGAAAGCCGCAGGCTTTATTATAATTGACAATTGACAACTGACATTTAGTATCAGTGTCTGGAGTTTCATTGTCAATTGCTAATTGTTAATTATTATGTGGTATATAGTAATAGGAATAGTCGTTTTGGGTGTCGTTGCTGCCATTGCCGGTTATTTTCGGAACCGGAAATGGCAGAAGATGCTGGAACGCGGGGAGATTTCCGAAATCCCCGAAGCACAGGAACTTGTCACTGACGAATGTTGCGGACAGCATGAAACTTGCGAACGGGACAGCCTGTTGGCAGCAGTAAGCAAAAAAATCGAGTATTATGACGATGAAGAGCTGGACCGCTTCCAGGGAGTCGAGGCCGATGCTTACGATGAAGATGCCGTGAATGAGTTTCGTGATGTGCTTTATACATTGAAGGAAATAGAGGTGGCTGGTTGGCTGCGTAGTCTGCAACTTCGTGCCATTAATTTACCGGATGAGTTGAAAGACGAGGCGTTCCTGATTGTCGGCGAACGGCGCATACATTAGGTTCCATAGGCATGAAACGAAAATTTCCCTTGTGTGGAACTCCTGTTTCATGCCTATGAAACAGGAGTTTCCCTATAATGAAATGAAAGCTTCCTGCCGGGAAACCATAAAAAAGGATATAAGAAGATAGAAAATGGATTTACTTCAATATGGCTTTTTCCAACATGCTCTTTTGGGCAGTCTGCTAACCGCGATCGCTTGTGGGATTGTCGGGACGTATATCGTGTCACGACGACTTGTTTTTATCAGTGGAGGTATCACGCATGCTTCTTTCGGAGGGTTAGGATTAGGTTTCTATCTTGGGATGGATCCGATCCTGATGGCGATGTTGTTTTCCGTACTCTCCGCATTCGGGGTGGAGTGGGTGAGCAAGACGCAGAATGTGCGTGAAGACTCTGCCATTGCCGGTGTCTGGTCGTTAGGGATGGCATTGGGCGTCATTTTCATATTCTTGACACCCGGATATGCACCGAATCTTTCCGCCTATCTTTTTGGGAATATTCTGACTGTTTCGACGGGAGATATTATCTGGATTGCTGCTTTGGCGTTATTGCTGGTGGTTCTTTTTACCCTTTTCCTGCGGGAGATTGTTTATGTGGCGTTTGACAGGGATTTTGCTGTGACACAAGGGCTGCCCGTCAAGTGGATAGAATATGTGATGATGTTCTTTATCGCCGTGACGATCGTCCTTTCGATCCGTCTGGTTGGGATTATGCTTCTGATGAGTCTGCTGACATTGCCTCAGATCACTGTAAACCTTTTTACGTCAGACTTCAAGAAGATTATTTTCGGAAGTATTGTTATCGGTTTCCTGGGATGTGTGTCCGGGCTTGTTCTTTCTTATTTTCTGAATGTGCCTTCCGGAGCGTTTATTATTCTTGTCCTTGTCCTTTTCTTTTTAGTAGTCAAGGCAATAAAAGCCCTATTGGAGCGTTAAAGAATTAGTGTGGAAGATGATTTATCGGTATGATTTTTATAACCATGCCATCCATGTTTAACATCGGCAAATCATCATTTATCTCACAAACAAATACAATGAAGAAAGGTTTCTACTATATAATTGCATTATTGATTGTCTCTTTGTTTTGGTCTTGCAGTACGAAAAAGAATACCAAGGCAAGCCGCTTCTATCACGCTTTTAATTCCCGCTATAATATCTATTTCAACGGAAAGACATCGTTTGACGAAGCATTGCTCTCCATGCAGAACGGCTATAAGGAAAGCTATTCCGATATGATCCTGATGTACCCGGTCAGTGCCGAGCCCAAAGACAAGCCCGAAGCGGGAGGCCCTTTCGACCGGGCGATCGAGAAAAGCAATAAAGCGATCAAGCTCCACTCCATCAAGGCAAAGCCACCTAAGAAGCCGGGGTGGCGCAATGATCCCAAGCAGCGTGCCTGGCAGGAACAGGAAGAATACAATCCGTTTCTCAAGAAGTGCTGGTTGATGATGGGGCAGGCGCAGTTCTATAACGCTGATTTCTTGCAGGCATCAGCTACCTTTTCCTACATTGCCCGTCATTATGCCCATGATGAAGAGGTCGTGGCCGAAGCCCGTCTCTGGCAAGCCCGCTGCTATTCCGAGATGGAATGGTTTTATGAAGCGGAAGATATCTTAGGAAAACTGAATACGAACGGTATCCCGCGCAAGAATCTGAACCAGTACGCGACGGTATATGCCGACTACCTGGTGAAGAATAAGCAATATGAAGAAGCAATCCCTTACTTCAAGACAGCGATCAAGGCGGAGAAGAACCGGCTCCAGCGCACACGGATGAAGTACCTGTTGGGGCAAATCTACGCCGAACAGGATCAGAACGGGCTTGCTTACCGGATGTTTGGGCAGGTGATCAAAGCCAATCCTCCCTATGAGCTGGAGTTTGCTGCCCGTATCCGTCAGACCGAAGTCTTCACCGGCGGCAATTATCAGAAGGTGATCAAGATGTTGGGGCGGATGGCAAAAAGCGACAAGAACAAGGATCTGCTTGACCAAGTCTATTATGCGTTGGGTAACGTTTATATGAGCCGGGAAGATACGGTGAATGCTATCAAGAACTATGAACTGGGCGTGGAGAAAAGTACACAGAACGGCTTGGATAAGGCGATCTGCCAGATCAAACTGGGTGATCTTTATTTCCAGAAGCGCGACTATGTCAAGGCGCAACCGAATTTTAGCGGTGCATTGTCCGGCATACAGAAAGAGTATAAGGACTATGAACGGGTCTCCAAACTGTCCGCGATCCTGGATGAACTGGTCGTGCATGTGGAGGCGGTTCATTTGCAGGATAGTTTGCAAACCCTTGCCAAAATGCCGGAAACCGAGCGGCTTGCCGTGATCGACAAGATTATCGAGCAGGTGAAGAAAGAGGAAGAAGAAGCCAAAGCGCTTGCCGAGAAAGAAGCCTATCTGGCGGAACAGGAGGCAAAAGGAACCGGTATCGACCGGCCGGGCACGGAGGCGGGCGGTATCACATTACCGACGGCATCCGGAGGGGGCGGTTTCTATTTCTACAACCCGCAAGCCGTATCACAAGGAAAGACCGCTTTCCAGCGTAAGTGGGGACGGCGTGCGCTGGAAGATAACTGGCGTCGCCGCAAAAAAGAGATGTCCACTTTCGATGAAAACGGGATGAACGGGAATGAAGGCATGGCTGAAGGGGAAACGGGCGAACCGAATGAAATGGCGGCAGATTCGCTCGAAGCCGGGCTGGAGCCCGTTGCATCCGACGACCCGAAGACACGCGAGTATTACATTCAGCAGCTCCCGTTGACACCCGAAGATATCGAAGCTTCAAATGTGATCATAGAAGATGGTCTCTATAACATGGCTATGATTTATAAGGACAAGCTTGAAGATATCCCGTTGGCTACCGAAGCCTTTGAGGAACTGGAACGCCGTTTCCCGAAGCATAGCCATCTGTTGGAAAGCTATTATCAGGTCTATCTGATGGCACTTCGTTCTGGAAATCAGGTGCTTGCTACTACTTATAAGAATAAACTGGCCACGACTTTCCCGGAATCGGATTATGCGATTGCAATTGCTGACCCGAATTATGAATATAATATCCGGATGATGGATAAGGTGCAGGATTCGATCTATCAGGCGACTTATGCAAGTTACCTGGTGGAAGATACGGTCACCGTACGTCGTAATTACCGCGATGTCAGTGCCAAGTATCCCTTGGCAGATCTGTTGCCGAAGTTCATGTTCCTCGAAGCACTGACCTATGTGCAGGCCGGGGATGCCGAAGGTTTTAAGAATGCGTTGAAAGCTTTGGTTGAGAAATATCCGACAGCTGATGTGACGGAGCTGGCGGGTGAAATGCTGAAGGGAGTCCTGCGTGGGCGTATGATGGTTCAAGGTGGCATCAAGGGAATGAGCTGGAACCTGCGTTTCGGTTTGGGTGAGGACGGTATGTTTTCGGCTGCCGATTCGGCCCGTACTTTCACGGCAGAGCCGAACACTTCTTACCGGATGCTCCTGATGTTCCCGACCGGGACAGTCGACCGTAACCAGTTGCTTTTCGCCGTTGCCGCTTATAATTTCGCCAACTTCATGGTGAAGGAGTTCGACTTGAACTTTGAAGAGGCCGGCCCGATGAGTATGTTGACGATCCACGGCTTCTTCAATCTGGATGAGATCTTGCATTATTATAAGATGATCTACGGAGCAGATGGTTATGCGACCGCTTTGGATAAGAATGTGGCCATTCTTCCGATCTCCGACGATAACTATGAAACGTTGATGCGAGGAAAGACGCTTGAAGAATATATCGAATTCTTCCAGGAAAACTTTGGTGAGACCACTCCGGAATTGGCCGCCCGTTGGAAAGCTCGCATGGCTGCCGAACAGATCAAAGAAGAAGAGGCAAAGGTCGAGGCGGAAGAGGTCGGATTACAGAATTCCGAGGATATTCCGGAGGAGACATCGGCTACAGAAATTCAGGAAGAAAGTCGGGAAACTATTAAGAAAACTGTTCGTCCGAAAGAGCAACAGAAGCAGCAGATCGCAGAAGAGGCTGTGATATTACCTGTCGTGAAAGATACGGTTGCTCCTGCGTCATCTGACACTGTTCCTGCTGTTGTCGCTCCTATCGAGCAACCTAAGGAACTTACATTAAAAGAGATCGAAGAACTTCGCAAGCGTGAGGCCGCCGAAGAGGAAGCTCGCAAGGAAGAAGCCCGCAAAGCTTTTGAAGCCCAGCAGAAAGCCGAAAAAGAATTGCAGGAAGAGAAAGCAAAAGAAAATGAGGAACTTCTGAAGAAGCAAAAGGCTGAAGAAGAAGCTTTGTTGAAAGCAAAAGCCGAACGCGAAAAACAGCTTGAACGCGACCGTAAAGCCAAACTTCAACAGGTCGAAGCTGAACGTAAGGCGAAACTCAAAGCCCGTGAAGAATTGCGTAAGCAGAAAGAGCGTGAGTATAAGGAACGCCTGAAGCAAAAAGAAAAAGAACGTAAGCAGAAGGAACGCGAATACAAAGAAAAACTGAAAGCCAAAGAAAAGGCTCGCCACGAAGCCCAAAAAGCTAAAGAGGCGGCTGCCAAAGCGAAAAGAAAGAGGTAGGTATTTGGGGATACATACAAATGTGCTGTATTTGAGGAAGTTATATAAATGAAATATGAAAACAACGGCTGAATATATTAAGTTGCTTAGGAAGTATATGCAACAACATGCTTCCCGATATGGTATTGTCAGAATGGGTATATTCGGTTCTGTCTGGTATTAAAAATGATTTGGAGGAGTTGCTGGGGTGTTCGGTTGATCTGGTTCGTTTGCGAGACAAAATGGACGACTTTCTCAAACAAAGAATTATGAAGGAGGGAATATATGTTTGATAAAGGACTCATCCTTCATACATTGGGATAGATTGATAATTCTTTGCAAATAATTTTGGAACGGACTTCAGAAATCATAATGGCTGATGATTTCTTGCTTTCAAGTAGTGGAATGACACTTTTGGATAGTGTTTGTATGAAATTGATTGCTGTTGGAGAAAGTGCTAAGAATCTTGATAAATTAACGAATAAAGAGTTACTGCCAATTAACTCTGAAATTCCGTGGAAACGGGTGATGGGAGTACGGGATATTATTGTCCATCATTATTTTGATGTGGATGCCGATGAGATATTCCATATTTGTAAGAATGATATCCCGATTCTTCATGCAGTCATTAAGTGGATGATTACAGATCTGGACTAATCGTGTATAAATAAGGAAACGGACTGTGCCAGCAGGAAATTGGCGCAGCCCGTATTTCTTAGAACCCGAAATACCCTTTTGCGTTATTGTAACTGATGTCTTCGACCATCTTGCCGATAAACGGCAGTTCGGATGCCGGTAGCAGACCGTCTTCCACTTCGCGGCCCAGGATGTTACACAGGATGCGACGGAAGTATTCATGGCGCGGGTAGGATAGGAAACTACGAGAATCTGTCAGCATTCCGACAAAGCGGCTCAGCAATCCTAAGTCGGACAATGCGTTCATCTGTTTTTCCATACCGTGAATCTGATCCAGGAACCACCAGCCGGAGCCATACTGCATCTTTCCCGGAACCATACCGTCGTTGAAGCTGTAGATCGTTGTCATCAGCAGTTCGTTGTCACGCGGGTTCAAGTTGTAGAAAATGGACTTTGCCAGCACGCCTTCTTCGTCCAAATGGCTCAGGAAGCGGGCCAGCGGAGTTGCAACTTCTGCATCTCCAATCGCATCGTAGCCGGTATCAGGTCCTAACTTCTTGAACATGCGAGCGTTGTTGTTACGAGTTGCACCATAGTGGAATTGTTGTACCCAGTCGCTCTTGGCGTCCATGACAGCAAACTCATATAGCATGGCAGAACGGAATTTGTCGATCTCTTCGGCTGTCAGTTCTTTCTTCATACGTGCTTTCAGGAAGATAGCCTCAATTTCTGCATCCGTGTAGGTTTCGGCATAAAAAGTGGTCAGACCGTGGTCAGACAGGCTGCAGCCCTGTGATGCAAAGAAGTCGTGACGTTTCTGCAAAGCGTCGATCAAGTTTTTGAAGTTGAGGATCGACATATCGGCAGCAGCTTCCAGCTTGGTCAGGTATTCGTTATATGTATCGACATTCTCGATGGCCATCGCCTTGTCCGGGCGCCAGGTTGGCAGAACTTTGGTCTTCAGACCACTCTGGCGGATCTGAGCGTGATATTTCAAATCATCGATCGGATCGTCGGTCGTACATACGACTTCCACGTTCATACGCTCCATAATTGCCTGAGCGCGGAATTCGGATGTTTGCAATTTGGCTGTACATTCGTCGTATATCTCGCGGGCGGTAGATGGGTTCAGTACCTTGTCTATGCCGAAGATACGACTCAGTTCAAGATGAGTCCAATGATATAGCGGGTTGCGCATGGCATATTGCATAGTTGCAGCCCATTTTTCAAACTTCTCGTACGCTGGTTTGTCTCCCGTGATATATTCTTCGGGTACGCCATTGGCGCGCATCGCACGCCATTTATAATGGTCACCACCAAGCCATATCTCAGTCAAGTCGGCAAACTGGTAGTTGTCGGCTATCTGTTGTGGAATCAAGTGGCAATGGTAATCGATGATTGGCATTTTTGCTGCATGTTCGTGATACAGTTTCTGAGCTGTCTCGGACTGGAGCAGGAAATTGGAATCGAGAAAGGATTTCATGATTTATGATTTTAGATTTATGGATGATAGGTGAGGGGGTGTCAAATTGATATTACCGGACGCAGATGAGTCAGAATACGCAAACTGATGCAGATTTATTTGATAATTAATAATATCTGCGCTCGTCTGCGTCATTTGCGTCTCATGAATACCGATATTTGACACACTCTCATCGTTTACCGATATTTTTTTATAGTTGCCAGTGCGTCGCGGCAAAGTGTGGAGATTGCCTCCCAATTGCCGGCTGCAATCATTTCTTTCGGGAACAGCTTGGAACCCATGCCTACGCAAGTCACGCCAGCTTTAAACCAGGCTGACAGGTTTTCTTCCGTTGGTTCTACGGCACCTGTAGCCATGATCATGGACCAAGGCATAGGAGCTTTAATGTTCTTAACGAACGATGGTCCACCTACGTTTCCGGCGGGGAAAATCTTGCATAAGTCACAACCAACTTCCTGGGCAAAACCGATTTCCGAAACGGAACCGCATCCTGGTGTATACGGGACTAAGCGACGGTTGCACACCTTTGCAATTTCCGGATTGAACAACGGACCAACGATGAAGTTGGCCCCCAATTGCAAGTACAGGGAAGCTGTTCCGGCATCTACGATAGAGCCGACACCTAATACCAGATCGGGGCATTCTTTTGCAGCGAACTTGATCAGTTCGGCAAATACTTCGTGGGCGAAGTCACCGCGATTGGTGAATTCGAATGCACGGACACCACCTTCATAGCAGGCTTTGACAACCTGCTTTGCGATTTCTATATCCTTATTATAGTAAACAGGTACCATTCCTGTGCTGACGATCGCGTCAAGTACCTGTATTTTATTGAATCGAGCCATAGTTAATAAATTAAAGAATGAAAGAATTAATTGTCAATTACCTTGACACTCGTCCCGAAGCATCTCCACCCATCAGTTTTTCAACTTCATCGACAGTCACCTGATTGAAGTCACCGTAGATAGTATGTTTCAGGCAAGAAGCTGCAACAGCGAAATCGAGTGCTTTCTGGTCGTCTGTCGTATAAGTCAGCAGACCATAGATCAAACCACCCATGAAAGAGTCGCCGCCTCCTACACGGTCAACGATATGTGTAATGTCATAACGACGAGACTGGTATAGTTTTCCGTCGGCATAAAGAACACCGCCCCATGTATTGTGGTTGGCATTGATGGCGCCTCGCAATGTGATGATCACTTTCTTTGCACGTGGGAATTTGGCCATCAGCTGTGTACATACGGATTCGAACTCGGCTGCATTCACTTCACCGTTTGTTGCTGTCACGTCAAAGCCTTCCGGTTTGATGCCGAATACCTTTTCTGCATCCTCTTCGTTTCCTAAAATTACATCACAACCGGCAACCAATTCCGGCATCACTTCAGAGGCGGTTTTGCCATATTTCCACAGATTCTTGCGATAATTAAGGTCGCATGATACGGGGATGCCCATACGGTTTGCCACTTGTATAGCTTCAAGGCAAGCATCTGCCGCACCTTGTGAAATAGCTGGTGTAATACCTGTCCAGTGGAACCAGGATGCATCCTTGAATACTTCTTCCCAGTTTACCATTCCTGGCTGGATTTCAGAAATAGCCGAATGAGCGCGGTCATAGACGACTTTGCTGGCACGGGCTACAGCACCTGTTTCCAGGAAATAGATACCCAAGCGGTCACCGCCGTAAACGATGTGAGAAGTCCCAACACCATACTTACGCAGGTCCATTACACAAGCACGCGCAATGTCGTTTTTAGGCAAACGGGTTACAAACTCGGTCGCAATACCATAGTTAGCCAGTGATACAGCGACGTTTGCTTCACCTCCACCAAAGGTAGCATTCAATTTATCACTCTGACAAAAACGGAGATAGTCTGGTGTGGCCAGCCTAAGCATGATTTCTCCAAAGGTTATTACTTTTTTATCCATATCAATGGTTTATAATGTGTTCAGGCCACAAAAATAGGAGTTTATTTTTAAATAAACATGGTGTGTGCGCGAAAACATAATTAATAACTGAAATTATTCCAGAAAATAGACGTATCATTTGTCTTTCTCTGATCTTCGATCATTTTTTCACGGAGACGCTGGATTATTTTTCTGTATTTTTTTGTCCGCTAAGGTTGTTCATTTCCCAGGGATCGTCTTTCAATTTGAATAACTGGGTCGTACGTTCTCCGTTTACATGATATTCGATTAGTTTCCAGATCCCGTCGGAAATGCTGCGTTGATTATCCATGTAGCAGTAATAGAGATGGTCGCGAATAGGCCTTCCCCCTTTTATAGAAGAAAGCAGGCTGATACCGTCTACCGATTGGGGTACAGGTAGTTGGAACATGTCGCAAAGGGTCGGGAAAACGTCTATCAAATAGCATAGGTCCGCTGTTTTTTTACCGGTGTGTTGTGTGGCTGCTTTGATCATCAAAGGGACGCTGATGCTATGTTCGTAAACGTTCTGTTTCCCCATCAAACCGTGTTGTCCGACTGCTAACCCGTTGTCTCCTGCAAATACGATGATTGTGTTTTCATATAAGTCGTTATCTTTCAGAGTTTGGATAATGTCGCCTACACGTTTGTCCACATGGGAGATCATGGCATAATATTCCCTAATATACCTTTTGATCTCATCTGGACGGCGGGGAATAGCTGCCAATACCTCATCACGTATTTCCAATTCTCCGTTATCGAATGGGTACTTTTCCATAAAATTGGGTGGAAGTTGTATTTGGCCTTGATCGTAACGTTGCATGTATTCATCCGGCATGCTCCGAGGGTCATGAGGAGACATATAGGCAACCGATAGGAAGAACGGTTGATTTTTATCTTTTTGCTGTTGAATATATTCGATGGCTTCATGGGTGAAAATGTCTACTGAATGCTTTCCCGTCTTTGAAACAACGGTGCAGGGCTTCATAGCTACTGTGCCATTTACCGGTATGGAAAGTGTTGTAACCAGCTTTCTGGAGGGTTTCACCTATCATCGTGTGTGAATCCGGGATTGTTGCTCCCTGTTTTTCGAGGTTATAAAGATACTTTCCGGTCATCAGCATGGCTCGGCTTGGCATACTGACGGCTCCGGATGTGCCACCCATGATATGGGCGTTGGTAAATACGGTACATTCTCCTGCCAACTTGTCCAGATTGGGCGTTTTATCTGCTGCCAGTGAACTGGTAACAGATAAAAGAGAAATTCCGATCAATGGTAATGCTTGTTTCATTTCTTTGTGTTTATTGTGTGATTAGGTAAGTTCCGCCTTTTTGTGTGTCGAATGTCACTTGGAAATATTCTTTGCCGTTTGACTGGATAGGTTTAGATGTAGCTATGGTTTTATCGTTCGATTTAACGGTGAAAGGCTGTCCGGTACGAAGCGTGCAGCTCTTCCCTGATAATGAACGGATCTTGGCCTCTGTCAATATCCCATCCTTCCAGTTCATGGTGATCTCGAAGTTACCCCGTGCTTTCAGACCAGAAACAGAACCTTCCTTCCATACATCGGGTAAAGCAGGCAACAGATGAATGTATCCGGCGTGGCTTTGCTGCAGCATTTCAACGACACCTGCCGTATAGCCGAAGTTGCCGTCGATCTGGAAAGGAGGGTGTGCGCACAATAAATTCCGGAAGAGTCCTCCACCTTTATGCGCACTGTTTCCGAATCCGACAGGATTGAACAGGTTAGCAATGATCTTGTAGGCATGATTGCCGTCCAGTAGGCGTGCCCAGCAGTTTATTTTCCAGCCCATTGACCAGCCGGAAGCCAGGTCTCCCCGTAGTTCGAGCGTTTTGCGGACCGCATTAAACAATTCCGGTGTTTTGTCCGGTGTGATCTGGTCACTCGGATGGAAGCCGTACAGGTGGGAGAAATGGCGGTGTTGAGGTTCCGCTTCCTTGAAATCATATATCCACTCTTGTAGTTGCCCGCGTTCTCCGATTTGATAGGGTTGCAGACGTGCCAGTTTGTTTTTCAGCTCATTCCGCAACGATTCATCCAGATTGAACATTTCCGAGGCCTCGATCGTGCGGGTAAAGGTTTCGCGGATGATTGCCATGTCCATCGTAGGGCCCATGCTCATAGCTGCCGTTTGTCCATCTTCCGTGATGAAGCGATTTTCCGGGGAGACACCTACCGGAGTCACCAGGTATCCATCTTCATCCTCGATCAACCAGTCGGCAAAGAACTCGGCTGCTCCTTTCATCAGGGGATAAGCTTCATTTTTGAGGAATGTTTCGTCTTGCGTGAATTGGTAGTGTTCCCATAGATGACTGCATAGCCAGCCTTGCACCATCGGCCAGAAAGAGGCTGTCGGCACGTTGTCGTTTGGTAGCGATTCTCTCCAGATAGAGGTGTTATGATGGGCAACCCAGCCACGACGGTTGTACATGTTTCGAGCTGTCTCGGCTCCCGATACCGCGAGTTCACGGATCATCCGGAAGAGGGGCTGTTGGCATTCGGACAGGTTCGTCAGTTCGGCAGGCCAATAATTCATTTCCGTGTTGATGTTAATCGTGTAACCACAGTTCCAGGCCGGGATCGTGTCTTTATTCCATATCCCTTGCAAGTTCAGAGGCTGCCCGCCCGGACGCGATCCGCTGATCATCAGGTAGCGGCCGAACTGGAAAAGAAGGGCTGCCAGTTCAGGATCGGCTGTCTGGGAGAATTGCTCGATTCGTTTGTCGGTCGGCATCGCCTTTTGTTCGGGAGAGGATGCCAGTTTGAAATCGACGCGGTTGAACAGAGAACGGTAATCTTCCGTATGACGTTGTTTCAGTGTCTGATAGTTATAAGAGAGTGCTTTGTCCAAGATACCGGCCGCTTTGGCTGAAGGATCTATGCCTTCCCGGCTCGGGCTTTTGTCGAAACCATTGAAACTGGTTGCCATGCTGAGCACAAAATAGACTTCATCCGTGTCGTAGACATGGATGCCGGAGTCAGTAATATCACATTTCCCGTCTTTCGGGAAGACAGATTTCAATTGTGCTTCGAAGAACATCCCTTTTCCATCGATCTCCTCACCGTAAAGCATCCGTTTGTTAAATTTGCGTTTATCGTTTGCATCGTAGAGCTCAGGGTGTTTGTATGGATCGCCCCATTGTTCGATTTGCTCGAATGTACGCCGTTCTACATAGCCGGGAGCTTGCCCGTGAAGGATCAGGCGGTCGTTTCTCCCTTTTTGCAGGGCTGTCGGGTGGGGAGAAGTGAAATTGAGCGAGATGTCGATACCGTCCGGCGTATTACTTTTCAGTCGCATGACGATCACGTTATCCGGATGGGAAGCAAACACTTCCCGTTCGTAATGTGTTTCGCCCTGTTCGTAGACGGTTGTGACAACGGCGTCTGAGATATTCAGTGTCCGTTTATACCGGTTGACCTCTCCCTGTTTGTTGTTTTGGATATGCAAGTCGCCGAACGGTTGATAATACTGGTGCAAGCGTCCGAGCCAATTCTTGCAGACCAGATCGGAGGCTTCTGTATATTTTCCTGCTTTCATCAGTCCGACTACTTTGTCGAACATTTCCGGTGTTATTTTTACGTCTTTGAAAACGACCGAAGGCTCTCCGCTGTATAATGTGTTTTCGTTTAATTGGAGTTGTTCGTTGTCGGTTCTCCCGAAAATCATTGCTCCACTTCGTCCGTTACCGATGGGAAGAGCCTCGTCCCAATTCCGAGCCGGGCTGTTGTACCAGAGAACAAGCGGTTCTTTTTGTGGCGTTTCCGCACACGCCATCAGCAACAATAATAAGGTCAAATAAGTGATAATACGCATAATACATGGTATTTTAAGATTATAGAAAAAAAGTATCTGAATGCAAAGATATACTATTCTTTCATAAATGTTTACAAGTAGTCGGAATAGAGAACTGGGTTATTTTGGAATTTCCGGAACTTATCGTCTTTCCTCTGCGAAGGAGGTAGCATATAAAAACAGGTTCAAACTTACCGTCTCCTGATCTCTACCCGCGAAGTGAGTGGATAGCGCAGCCCTTTGGAAGATTTGTAATAAACTTCGGCCGCACCTATCTTTAGCTTGGCACGTATCTTGATCGGGATATGGTTCTCGTCGTCGCCGATCCAGATTTCGGCCGCCTCCTTACTTTGGGTAAAGGCATCGTCGTAGATGTCGATATAGAAATGTCGGGTTCTGTATTTCAGTGTCTCGTTCCGTTCTACGATCTGTTGTCCGGTGTAGCGGAAACTGATGTTGATGCGTTCACGCCCTATCGCCACTTGGAAAGGAAAGCTCTCGCCACTCTTCATCTTGTTCCAGTCCAGGGAGCGCAGATACATCGTTGCTCCCAGCATGTCGAACATATAAGGCTCTTCCGTCACGAGCGTCGTGTCGATTTTCGTACGAGTGGGCGTATAACGATGGGAATGAGCGAGTATCTTCTTTTGTTCATAGGAGAAGCGGATGTCGTCTATCAGATAATAGTCGTTTTCGTTTACCCGCTTCTCACTTCGTAGAAGTAGCATGTCGGGAGTGAAATGACAATCGATCGTATCCCGCATCTTATAGACTTTCTCGATAATGCCGGAGGTGCGGAAGATAAGCCGGTAATGGCAGGATGGCTCGCCCTCATATTTCGCATCACGGATGGAAAGGGTGGCGTGGCCTGCACGGGGCATTAAAAGGCCCCATTTGAAGTACAATTCATATTGCACTTCCTCGCCGGAGTTGAATCTGTGCCGGACCGGAATTTCCTGTGCCATCGCACATACGGCCGATAGCAACAGTAAAAATACCAGCCATATACGGCCGGTTTTAGAACGGCATTCCCATGTTGCCGCTGCTATTATTCCTTGACGATGATTGTTGACTTTCATCCTTGTAGTTTCTTTTCTTCTTGGTTGCTTCCTTTGGCTTATTCTTCGTTATCTCAAGAGGCTTTTGCTTAGCCAGTGGGGTGGAGTTGACATTCCATGTCTCTTCGACCTGCCAGTTCTGCATGATCTCGTACATTTTGGGAGAATAATAAACTTCTTCGGGCTGTCGCTTTTCGGCATAATTACCGGTGTCCCACACTCTGTTGTCATTTGTGTCGATCACAATACGGGCATAATACTTATCAGGCTTCAAGTCCATGAAGAGCACTCCGCCGTCTTTTACTTTCGCTTTGCGGACAGGGGCGTCTCCAGTGCTGAGCAACTCGACGAAAGCAGTCGTGTCCACACCGTTGATATTGAGATAGAGGTGGCCGTATTCGTCTTCCTTCTTGATCTTGAACTCACCGGTAAAGAAGTCGTTCCACTTTCCGTAAAGGCTGTGAATGGCGGCGGAATCTACTTCGATGCGGTATTCTTCCCCATACTTCCACGGACGTCTGATAAAATAGTTCAGGCTGTTAGTCGAATCGGGGAAGAAGTCGAAATCGACCGTATTCCAAACGGTATCGATCTTCTGGTCGAGGAAGAACATATCTTTGTTGATATCCAATACCGGTTCGTTGAAGGTTACGGATATCGTATCGAACAGGTCCATCGAACCGGGAGCGTCTACCTGCATGCCTAAGAATAGGATCGGATCGGGTTCGTCTTTCTTTTTTTTCTTTTCTGCCGGACGGCGACGTAATACCAGCTGGACCGTGTCGGTTTGCGGACGCAGGATATTCAGGGAGTCACTTTTCGGATAGGAGACCTGGACCTGCAGGGTGTCCTGTTTCCAGACGGTCGAATCGACAAGCCAGTAGTTGACGGCTGTACCGCCTTCTGTCTGCTGCACAAAATACCAGGAACTATCTTCCGGAATAAAATTGATGGGGAGAGGTACCGGGATGGTGTCCAGCTTCGTGTTGAAACGCAGCGTAAAGTATTTTTCGTCCGGGCGTTCAGGTTTCACCATATACTGGCGTTCGAACTTTTCCTTGAACAGGCGGAGCTCGATGTTGTCAGGGAAGAACCGGGTATAACCGACCGTCCGGATCGTATCGATCGTCAGGCTGTCTTTCCAGGTCGTATCCTGCCGGGTCGTCAGTTCGAAGGAAGGGACGATGACGGAATCCAAGAAAGCGATATCCTCGCCCGGCTGGTCGAATTTATAGTCGCGGTTCACATCGTTCAAAGCGAAAATATGATAGGTTCCGGGAGCGATATTACGGATCGTGAACTGCCCTTTGTCATTTGTTCGGGAAGTACGGACGAACGGAAGTTTCACGAATGCGGAATCTTCCAGGTTGTTGTGCAGACCGATCGTAATGCCTGGCATTGGTTCGAGGTTCTCGGCATTCAGCAAGACTCCCGAAACTTCGAGTGTGTCGATTATGTCTCCGGTAGAGAAAGCGAAAGAGAAGTTCTCGAACACGTTTTTCTCATTATTGTCGGAGATGGAATTGGTGAAGTCGATCGTATAGGTCGTGTTAGGTTTCAACGTGTCTTTCAGTTCGATTACCGCTTTCTTCCCGGCAGAGCGGATAACCGGCAGCTCCATCTGAGGCGGAGTGATAATCACGTTTTCCGAAGGTTTCTCGATCTGGATCAGCTCGTCAAAGAGGATTTCGATCTTTTTGCCTGTATAATTAATTTGGTTCGGGAGTGGCGTACTGTTCACGAATTTGGGAGGCGTTTCATCATAGGGCCCTCCGTTCGGACTGCCGATATTGGCGCACGAATAGATGACAGTCAACAACAGCATTCCATACAACAGGCGGAATGAATTACGTATATATTTATTATCCATTTATGTCTATTTCAAATACATTTGACAAACACGCGCAAAAATAGGGAAAAATCCGGTGAAAATTAGTAGGATATCCTGCCATTAATCAATCTTTGCATTTAAACGGTTTTTTGTCCGATTGTCGTTTTCAACATTCTGAACCCGATTCTGCAATACAAACATTTCTTCTTTTCGCAATATTCGCGTTTTAATTGGATCAAAGCCTGGCTGTCACCGGCATGACGAACAGCGATACCAGCGTTGCAGAAGGTGGAAACGATGGTATTCTTTTCCGGGGGAATACTTTCTAAAAGGCGGGTGGCACGTTCGCAATATTCAGGTTGTTTGTTATGTAGGCCGTAGGCAAAAAGCATCGGGACGACTGTGTTTATCAACAGGATGTTCAAGGCGTTTTCACCTATGGTCTTTTCTTTTCGAGGAGAAGCGTACCGGAAATGATAATGTGTTTCCCAATAAACGGATGGAGGAATCCTGAAATACTTTTTGATCTCTCCGGTGCTCCCGGCTTCAAGAATGGCAGAGAACAGGGTGTCGTGCTGTACCCAGAGAGCAGCCAACTGTGCCACTTTCAGATATGGGAAGTTGACCGGCCGTGTCCGTAGGTTCTTAAACACGAAATCATCCATCGGTGAAAGGCTGAATTTATGGCGTAAAAAATCGTATTCCCGTTGCAACAGACGATAGTAATGGTCGCTGTTCTCCTCCGCCAACATCCCCGCTTGCCCGAAAAGCATCGCTTCTATCTGCGAATGGCTGCTCCGTTGCTTTTGGATGCAACGGAGCGGCAAACTCTTGGCCAGCCTTTCAAAAGCATCATTATTCACACCAAAACCGAAGTTTCGGGTTAAAGTAATATAAAAGACCTCGTTCCAGTCTGTCTGATACGTATCTAAGAGGAGGAAAATGTCATGTGTTTTCCGTTCCAGTCGCTCGCTCAACAAAGCTTCCATCCAACAGGCGATATGTAGAGGGGCGATCCCGGCTATATGATCGAGACATGGAAGAGCCGTTTCCCGGTAAAGCAACCAGTCTATATTTCGACGGACATTCTCAGGAACGGACAGGAGCATTTGTGGGATCGGCTCTCCGTTCGTCCGGGCTGGCTGAAAATCATTAATGCCTGTAATATGGAGAATTACGCTATCATACGCCTTGTCCGCATCATGATGATGGAGCAGCCAGTCGGAAGATTTATCATGAATTTCGACACTACCAGCCCATAGTGTTCCGTCTATTTTGATCTTCGTATTGAAGAAATCAGGACCTGCGTCCGTGTTCTGTATTCCGGGATCGATTACCTGAACAGGGCGTCCGTCTGTGGTTGCCAATGGGGTAGCCACGTAAAGCTTGTATTTCCAAACATAATGTAATAAACGTTCCATCTTTTTTCAGAGTTAAGATTTATGTCCCAAATCTAAGCATTATTCTTTATATTTGCAGCACATTATCAGTTGAAAGTTGAAAGTTAAAAATTGAAAGTTAAATATATAAGTATGAAAATTGCACTTATCGGTTACGGAAAGATGGGAAAAACCATCGAACAGATAGCACTTGGCAGAGGACACCAGATCGTGTCTATCGTAGATATCAATAATCCTGAAGAAATACACTCCGACAATTTCAAAAGTGCTGACGTCGCGATCGAGTTTACGACTCCGGCAACAGCATTCAACAATTACATGCAGTGTTTTGCAGCAGGCGTTCCGGTTGTTTCCGGTACGACAGGCTGGCTTGACAAGATCGGGCAAGTCAAAGAAATGTGTGAAAAAGAGGGAAAAACTTTTTTCTATGCTTCCAATTTCAGCATCGGTGTAAACATTTTCTTCGCCCTCAACAACTATCTGGCAAAAATCATGAATAGCTTCCCCGCTTACGATGTCAGGATGATGGAAACCCATCATGTCCACAAATTGGACGCGCCCAGCGGAACTGCCATCACATTGGCGGAAGGAATCATTGAAAATGTGGATCGCAAAGACCGCTGGACGTTGGAAACGGCAGAGAAAACAACCGATATTCCTATCCATGCCATTCGTGAGGGAGAAGTTCCGGGCATCCACGAAATCACATACGAATCAGATGTTGATATGATCAGCATCAAGCACGATGCGAAGAGCCGTGCCGGATTTGCTTTGGGGGCCGTTATTGCCGCTGAATTTACCGCAGGGAAGAAAGGTTTCTTCGGAATGGAGGATATGCTGAAATTCTAAAATATGGTGATATAAAATTATGAAGAAGTTCTCTAAAAGGCAATACATAAAGTTCGGCATAGCCGCTGTCCTTTACGGACTTTTCATCCTTTGGATGCAAAACGGCTGGCTGACACTCGGATATATCTTGATTTCGGATATATTCCTAACGCAATATATCCCATGGGGTGCTTGGAAACACTCTAAGAATCCGCAGATACGCAATATATTGGAATGGATAGACGACATCCTGTTCGCATTGGTCGCTGTTTATTTCATCAATATCTTTATCTTCCAGAATTACCAGATCCCCAGTTCTTCTCTGGAGAAGTCCTTGTTAGTTGGCGACTATCTGTTTGTCAGCAAGCTCAGCTACGGGCCACGTGTGCCGAATACGCCGGTTGCCTTCCCGCTGGTACAAAACACGTTGCCGTTTTTCAACTGCAAGTCTTATCTGGACTGGCCGGAGTGGGGCTACAAACGGGTGAAAGGTCTCGGGCATGTGAAGCGGGATGACATTGTCGTGTTCAACTTCCCTGCCGGTGATACGGTCGCACTGAAGGTTCAGAACCCGGATTATTATCATTTGATAGAACAATACGGGCGGGAAACTATCCGGTTGAATAAAGCGGATTTCGGTGATGTGATCTATCGGCCTGTCGACAAACGCGAGAATTATGTTAAACGGTGTATTGGTATGCCGGGCGACACGATCGAGATTCGTGACAACCAGGTCTACATCGATGGTGTTGCTGCCAAGAATCCGGAAAAAATGCAGCTTAACTATTTCGTCGAGACGGACGGTTCCATGTTGAGTGAAGAGCAGTTCCGTTTGCTGGATGTCAGCAAAGCCGACCGTGTATTGATCGACGGAAGCTATAATTCCAAATATATGTCCATGTTGGGCATTCAGCCGAATGGCAATGGCCAGTATAATCCGGTTTACCATTTTCCGCTGACTCAAAAGACATTGGAGATTGCTAAAAAACTTCCGGTCGTGAAGCGTGTGGTTCTCGAACCGGACCCTGTGGGAGCCGATTCTTATTATCCGGTAGATTACCAGACCGGATGGAGCCGCGACAATTACGGACCGCTATGGATTCCGAAGAAGGGGGCTACGATCCCGTTGACGGAACGTAATATCGCTCTTTATAAACGCTGTATCGTCAACTACGAACATAATAAGCTGGAAGTAAAGGATGGTAAGGTCTCTATCAACGGCAAGCTGGAAACGACCTATACGTTTAAATACGATTATTACTGGATGATGGGTGATAACCGCCACAACAGTGCCGACAGCCGTTCCTGGGGTTTCGTGCCGGAAGACCATGTCGTAGGCAAGCCGATCATGATCTGGCTGTCACTGGATAAGGATCGTAGCTTGTTCGATGGCGGTATTCGTTGGAACCGTATGTTCCGCTGGGTACATCCTGACTAAATAATTGGCTATGCAGGAAAAGGTGAATGATAACATAAACGGGACGGGCGATTATAAGGCGGGAGACCGTGAAGGTCGCCCCTACTATGTAGGCTGGGTGGTAACGGTCGTTATTGCCTTTCTCATTGTTATTCCTGTTCGCCGTTTCTGTATCGAATCTTACCGGATATCGACAAATGCGATGGAAGAGGCGTTGCATCAGGGCGATTATATCCTGGTAAATAAATTGCCGCTTGAAGGAAACCCGGGGCGGAACAAGGTCGTGCTGTTTACCAGCCCGCTTCTGAAAGATACGGTGAGCAATCCATTGTTCTTGAGCCGTTGCATCGGTATGCCTGGAGACACTATCCTGGTGAGTGGCGACGGATACGAAGTGAACGGGAAACTGCTGCCTCACTCTCCTCGTGCGCTTAATACCTGTTTCATCACCCAGAAGAGTGCCGCTGATTTCCTGAAAGCTTTGCAAAAGCTGAATATTCCGGTGCGAGACTGGAAGAGCGAGACGTTCGGTTTCTCTTTTTCCCTGACGACCTTCGAAGAATATCAATTGCGTGAAGAACTGACGGAAGAGATGAACATTCATTTTATCCGGAATCAGGCAGCTCCGTACAAGCTGGTCGTTCCCCGTAAAGGCCGGGCCTATCATCTGGATGAAGCTGCCCTTACCGCCTGTAAGGAGGCGATATTGGCCGAGGCCGGAGAAAAGGCCGTTTTTCGTGATGGAAAGTTATATTTAGACGGAAGAGAAACTACTTTTTTCTTCTTCAGGCAGGATTATTACTGGATGCTTTCCGACAATGTAAACGAATCGGTCGATTCTCGCCATTTAGGTTTTATCCCGCGTGACCGTATTATCGGGAATGCCTGGCTCTGCTGGTTCAGCCGTGACAAACAACGAATCTTTAAACCCGTAAACTGATGCAACCTGTCTATATCTCTACAACATATCTGGGCCCTGTCCAACAATATTGCAAACTGTTCCAATATCCGGAAATACATCTCGAAACAGCCGAAAACTACCTGAAGCAAACCTTCCGGAATCGTTGTACCATTGCTGCCGCCAACGGCCCGTTAGCCTTGTCCGTCCCTATCGTGAAACCGGACACATTGAAGTGCCCGATGAAAGACATCCGTATCTCCGATCACGGGAACTGGCGTCACCTGCACTGGAACGCTTTGGTTTCGGCTTATAATATGAGTCCGTTTTTCGAATATTACGAAGAGGATTTCGCTCCTTTTTACGAGAAGAAGTATGAGTTCCTATTCGATTACAATGAGGAACTGCGCCAGTTGATCTGCCACCTGCTCGATCTGCATCCGAATGTCATCTATACGGAAGACTACCAGCCTGAAGTACCGAATGATTTCCGCGAAATCATCCGTCCGAAACATGAAGGAGAAGATCCGTCCTTCTCTCCGAAACCCTATTACCAGGTTTTTCAGGACAAGCACGGCTTTCTCCCGAATATGAGCATTGTGGATTTACTGTTTAATATGGGACCGGAAGGGCTGCTGGTGTTGCGTGATTCCATTGTGGCACCGGAACAGCCCTGATAGAGGTTATGTCAGTTCTTCTTCATCGTATAATCCTTCACCCCTAACGAATCGTATGCTTGTAACAGGGCCTCGTCGTTATCGGAAATCATCAGAAGTTTGTCGTTTTCCTTCAGTTCCGTATTGCCTTTCGGAATGAAATAATGTCCGTCGCGTTTCACCATAACGGCAAGGGTATGGTCGGGCAAAGTGAGTTGCATCAGCTTGTTTCCGTGAGAAAGAACAACCGGGGTGATGTCTATCTCACTCATGGCACTCTTGATATCTTCCGGCAATTCGATGCCGAAGACGTCTTTCCGTTCCGGGCTGTCGATGAGGCCAAGCCATTTGGCCGCCTGCGTTACGGTCGTTCCCTGTATCAGGAGGGAAAGGATCGTAATGAAAAACACGATATTGAAGATCATGCCCCCATGATCGACCCCGGCGATCCAGGGATAAGTGGCGAAGATGATCGGTACCGCTCCACGAAGTCCCACCCACGAGATATACAGTTTCCCTTTTGTCGTGAAACTTTTAAACGGGAGCAAACAAAGAAAGATCGTAACTGGGCGGGCTATCAGTATCATGAATACCCCCACCAACAGGCCTACCGGAGCGACTGGCAGCAACTCGTGCGGGTTCACCAACAGACCTAACGTAAGGAACATGACGATCTGCCACAGCCAGGCAAAACCGTCGAAGAAAGTTCCCATGCTCTTCTTATGTACAATCTTGGCGTTCCCCACGACCAGACCGGCAATATACACGGCCAAATAGCCGTTCCCTTTGCATAAGGTGGTCGCCGAGAAAGTGAAGAAAGCAGTCGTCAACAATAGGATCGGATATAAAGACTCGTTGTCCATATTGATCTTGTTGATCATCAGAACCGCCAGCTTTCCCAACAGAAAACCGGCTATCGCACCGACAGACAGCTGGACGAGCAATTGCAGGACAGCTTCCTGCAGGTTCATACCTCCAATCTGTATATAAGTGATAATGAGTAAGGTAAGCATATACGCCATCGGGTCGTTGCTACCGCTCTCCAATTCCAACGTCGGGCGCAAGCGTTGTTTCAGATAAACGCCTTTGCTCCTAAGGATGGAAAAGACGGAGGCTGAGTCTGTAGACGACATTACCGCCGCCATCAACATCGATTCCGCTATCGTAAGGGTTTCGTAACCGGTGGACCATAAAAACACATAATAAATAAATCCCCCCGTTATAAAAGTCGTCAGCAAGACGCCTGCCGTTGCGAGTATGACACCCTCTTTCGCGATCGGCTTGATCTCGGACACCTTCGTATCCATACCACCTGAAAATAGTATGATACTTAATGCCAGCATACCTATGAACTGTGCCGCGCTGGGATTACTGAACTGAATACCCAAGCCGTCGCTACCAAACAGCATTCCGACGCCTAAAAAGAGAAGCAAGGCGGGAAGGCCGAAACGGAAACCGGCTTTGCCGGCAATAATACTGAAGAAAAAGATTGTGGAGGCAACCAGTAAGATTACTTCCGGATTTTCGAAAATATGTAAGTCTTGAAACATAAGTTGATAACAGTTTACGATCATTAGCTACTTCAAAGTAACGAAAAAATAGTGAGAAGTACAATAACTTACCATATAAAAGAGCAAGAAGTGTGTATTTATTTGTGTAGATAAAAATGAAAAGATGATTTTCTCCTTATAAATTCTTGAATCAGTGCCAGCAATTATATAATCAGTGGCAGTGATTATGTAATCGCAGGCACTGATTATATAATCACTGACGCTGATTTAAGAATTTGTGGCAGGGTAATAGAGAATGGATCGTGTCTCTGTCTCTTTTCTATGGAGAATGGAGATTATTCGTTATATTTGTGGAAAATAATAATGATATCATGAGCAGAACTAATCTATTCTTATTATTGCTGGTTCTCCTTGCGGGAACTTCATGCAATAAGCAGCAGCATTTCATTTCGGACGATGCGTTTCGTGCCGAAATTGAAAAAGATTTCCGGGCAAAGCAGGCCGCTCTGCCGAACGGGGATCTTTTTTCCGTTTTCAACCAGCAGATGACACTGGACGAAAAAGAGGCGCTTACTTTCTTGTATGCCTATATGCCGATCGGGGATATTACGGATTACGACGGGCAACTGTATCTCGACAATATCCGCAGCTCGTTTCGTGCACGGGTGGAAATGTCCTGGGGAGACAGCATACCGGAAGATATCTTCCGCCATTTCGTACTTCCCGTGCGAGTCAACAACGAGAATCTGGACGAGAGCCGCATGGTCTTTTATGAAGAACTGAAAGAGCGGGTGAAAGGCTTGTCCTTGTATGACGCCGTGTTGGAGGTGAACCATTGGTGTCATGAGAAAGTGATCTATACACCGTCAGATGCCCGGACGAGTTCGCCGTTGGCATCTGTGAAGACCGCTTACGGGCGTTGTGGAGAAGAGTCGACGTTTACCGTGGCTGCCCTCCGTTCGGTCGGTATACCTGCCCGCCAGGTCTATACGCCGCGTTGGGCGCATACCGACGATAACCATGCCTGGGTGGAAGCTTGGGTAAACGGTAAATGGTATTTTCTCGGAGCCTGCGAACCGGAACCGGTCCTCAATTTGGGATGGTTCAACGGACCGGCTTACCGGGGGATGCTGATGCACACGAAAGTATTCGGCAAATACAACGGACCGGAAGAAGTCATGGACGTAACCGACGGTTATACCGAGATCAATGTCATCGACAATTATGCCCCGACAGCCAAAGCGACGATCACCGTTGTGGATGAAAATGGCCGGCCGGCAGCCGGAGCCGATGTCGAATTCAAAATATACAACTATGCCGAGTTTTATTCCGTAGCCAATAAGAAGGCGGATGCCGAAGGGAAAGCTTTCCTTTCGGCCGGTAAAGGCGATATGCTGGTATGGGCGACCAAAGATGGCAAGTTCGGATATAGCAAGGTGTCGTTCGGCAAAGATAATAATGTGACGATTACGCTTGACAAGAAGCCGGGCGACATCGAAACCGTCACGCTCGATGTTATTCCTCCGGTAGACGGCTCCATTGCCGCCTGTGTGACAGATGAACAGAAAGAGGCGAACGCCAAGCGTCTGCACGAGGAGGATGTGATCCGTACTAAATATGTGGGCACTTTCTATACGGAAGAGAAAGCAAAAGTTCTTGCCAGAGAATTAGGCATCGATCCGCTGAAAACAGCCGATTTCATGATCGGTAGCCGAGGAAACTGGCGTGAGATCGAGAAGTTCCTTCGTGATACGCCCTCCGACAAACGCCCGATGGCGATGGATTTGCTGAATGTCATCTCCGCCAAGGACTTGCGTGATACGCCGGCTTCCGTATTGGCGGACCATCTGAACAATGCCCAGGCGGTACAAAGCTCCCTGTTCACCGAATATATCCTCAATCCGCGTGTGGCAAACGAGTTCCTGACACCGTACAGGAAGTTCTTCGCCGCTAACGTCGATCCGGTGTTGGTGAAGAAGTGCAAGGCTGATCCGCAATTAATTGTAGACTGGGTAAAGGAAAATATCAGTATCAATGACAGCCTGAATCCGCAACGTATCCCGATTATGCCGATGGGGGTATGGAAATCGCGTGTGGCCGACAAAGGTTCCCGCAACATATTCTTCGTTGCCGTATGTCGTAGCATCGGTATTCCGGCACGTATCGAACCGGTAGCAGGAAAAGTGCAATATGCGAAAGGGCTGAACTGGGTGGATGTGGATTTCGAAGCTGCCGAGCAGGTGGTTGCCAAGCAAGGCAGGGTCGTTGCTTCTTACCAGCCGATCAAGGCATTGCAGGACCCGAAGTATTATAGCCATTTCACGATTGCGAAAGTGTTGCAGACCGGCAAGTTGCAAACGCTTAACTTCGAATCGGGCGATGTGGATATGGGGGGTGGCGACACTTGGAGCGCTCTGTTGAAAAAGCCGCTTTCTATGGATGAGGGCCATTATATGATGGTGACCGGAACGCGTATGGCAAATGGCAGCGTATTGGCCGAAATATCCTTCTTCAACGTCGAACCGGGCAAGACAAGCAATATCAAATTGGAGATGCGTGAGAGCCAGGATGATGTACAGGTCATCGGCAACTTCAACTCCGAAAACAAGTTCAAACGGGCTGACAATGGTGAGGAAACGAGTCTGTTGGCGACTACCGGCCGCGGCTATTATATCGTCGCTGTCCTCGGAGCCCGTCAGGAACCGACCAACCATGCCATGCGTGATATCGCCGCCGTGAAGAAGGAACTCGAAGAATGGGGCCGTGGCATGGTCTTGCTGTTCCCTGACGAAAAGGGTTTCCAGAATTTTGACCCGAAAGAGTTCGGAGAGTTGCCAAGTACCATTACATACGGTATAGATATCGACAAAACGATTCAGAAGGAGATCGCCACGGCCATGAAGTTGCAGAATACCAACACACTGCCTATCTTCATTATCGCCGACACGTTCAACCGCGTAGTATTCGTTTCACAAGGCTACACGATCGGTTTGGGAGACCAGTTGATGAAGGTGATACACAAGTTGTAATCTTTCCTCAAGAAAAAGGGTGTCAAAAAGGACTTATAATCCTTTTTGACACCCTTTTTAATCTATTAATTTATAAAAGCGATCAGCGGCGACGGCGTACACTGCGGACCGGAGCGCTTTTCTGGGCTTTCGGAGCTTTGACCTTGACCTCTTTTTGTTTGCTCTCTTTGACGGCTTCCGTCTTTTTGCCGCGAGCGGAGACAGTTGCGCTTTTATTTTTTTTATCCTTTGTGTCAGCTGCCAACTGGGCGGTGTCCGGCTGCAAATAGAGAGACTTCTCGAAGGTGATCAATTGATTCTCGATACGTTCTTGCTCGCGTTTCATCGAGTCGGGTGTCGGACAGTAGGCTTGCAAAGGCTGGTTCATCAGGTTCTGTGTCTTGAAGATATCGCCCTGGAACATCCGGCGACGGAAATAATCGTCGAGCGTAAAAGTCATGGCGTTGTTGATGTTGGACGTCATGATATAGGCCGTATTGATATAGGGCCGCAGGTTTTCATAAGGAATCCAGAACATCGGCATGGTGTTCTGTCCCATATCGTCCACGATCGTCAGGATCGGGCAGATCGCCAGTGTCTTGACATCGAATACGGAGTTGTTCTGGTCGAAATACCAGGCTTCCTTTATATAATAGGAGCGGACATCACCGGAAGGAATATCGCTTTCATTTACGACGAAACTGGCGGGCTCGTTGTCTTTGCCCGGCGTCTCTTCATAGAAGATGCGGCAGCGGTCCAGCATGACTTTCAGGTCAAGTTTCCGGTTGTCGCTGAAATCCTCGTAACCGTCCAGGTATTCATAGGCGGACAGCTTACCCTCGCATACCAGCTGGAAGATGATCGAAAACAGATTCATTTGTCCGTTCATCGGTTGGGTGGGATAGTATAGAGGAGCATTCTGCTCTTTCGTGAGATCGATCTGGCGATAGATGACACGCATCCAACGGGCGTTGCCGATATTCTGTGTCATCCGTTTGTTCATATCCTGTGCACGGACGGTCAGTTCGGGCATACCGCTCTCTTTCTTATCTTCTTCACGGGCACCACGGCTCGATACGGGGCCCCGGCGTCTCTGCTGTTGTTGCTGGGCGTTATCGGCCTCTTCCTGCGCCTGCATAGGGACGGAGGCGAACAGGGCGATGGCGAGGGTTGCTATGTAATATAAACGTTTCATATATCTTTATACATTACGGGACGAGCAAACCTCGTCCCTACGTTATGTTAATTGACGATTACTTCAACGGTCGGAATGATACGTTCCTTGTTGTCCGGGCCTAATACCTTCACATGGGTAATGTAGAAGCGTTTGCCTCTTGCCAGGCGGCGGATATAATCTTTTTGACGCTGTGAGAACTGGTTGCCTTGCGTGACTTCCGGAATGATGTTGCCCATCGAATCGTAGAAAGTCAACTCGAAACTCAACACCTTGAACGGCACGTTCAACAAGTCGTCGTCGATAGCCGCCTGGATACCGTCGGCTTCCACCAAATTGCGTTTGGAGAACTGGCCACCACGGAACTTGCGCATATTGCCGCTCTGGTCCTTATATTCGATAAAAGGCATCGGGTCTGGCAAGGCACGTACGCGGAAAGTCGTTTTCGCCATCTCAACGCTGCGTCCATCCGCCATTTTAGCATGGACGGAAACGATGGCATCTGTTCCGACCGTTGTGGGGCGGGCTTCCCATTGGTCTCCTTTGCGGACCAATGTCCCGTTTGTCATGGTCGCCGTCACGTTGCCGCTTGGTACACCCGGTACGGCAATACGGATCGGGTTGGCGATTCCGGCATACAACACATTCATCAGCATCGGTGCTACTGTCGCACTCGGTTCTGTCACAAAATATTCGCTTTCGAACTCGCGGCGCATCATGCTGCCGTCACTCCCCGGCATTTCTATATATCCTTTGACAGGATAGGTGCCCGGAGTACCGGCTACGGTCGTAAACATTCCGTTTGCATCATAAGGCAACTCCTTACCGTTCACATAGACGGTCGGACGTTTCGTCGAGTCGACAGCCGATAAGACGATATTGGCCTTGTACTGACTGCCACGCATGACGATCTGGCTTTCCGGGATTACCTGTGCCGTGATCTGGTTCACACGATAGTCGCGCATGTCGACGCTGCTCAGCAGGTTCGACAACACTTCACCTTCGGCATAGCGGATATCGCTTTGCAATTTCGTCAGCAAGGTAACAGCCGCCGCCACCGGCATATTCTCGAACAAAGCCTCTTCCCAAGTGCGGGTATTGATACCGGCCTTGTGAGGCGGTGTCGTCGACAGGCTGGCTTCGATGATGCGCGTCTTGGCAGAGTCTTCCACCATCTCGCCCATCAGTATCCGGTATTTTTCGATGCTCTGGCGCAATTTTTTGCCTTCACCCGAAACGGGAGACAACATCACGCGGGAAGCCGCTTCGAGGTCGTCCTTATGATCGATATTATTGACATCGGCATCCTTACCGTCGGCAATCTGTGCAATACGCACTTTCAGATCCTGCACATAATTGTACAGACTGTCGGAAGCCTGCTTCACCTTTGTCCCCTTTTCGTACCATTCACGTACTTTTTCGGGATTTGTCTGATAATAAGCCTTCAGTTCCTCCGTGACGATCTCATTACGGGTCGAGGTATTATCGATAGAAGTACGCAAACTGCCTTCCACCAGTTCGAAACCGTCAAGTACCTCCGACGACACGTTGAGTGCCATCATAGCGATGAACACCAGATACATCAGGTTGATCATCTTCTGACGGGGCGAATTGGGATTATTTGCTATTCCTGCCATATTCGATTACTTCATTGGGTTGTTTGTATACGGAGCTTGCTGCTGATATCCGTACGGTTGCTGATAGGCCTGTTGGTAATTCTGCTGCTGTGCGGGCTGTGGTTGCTGCTGTTGGTAAGCAGGCTGCTGATACCCCATATTGACCGTCATGGCCTGTAATAGGCGGCTGTATACCTGGTTCAATTCGGCCAACTGTCGCGTCATCTTTTCCGTCTCGTTACGGAACACGGAACTGTCGACAACGGAGCCGTCATACATTTCGCGAATACGGCTCAAACCACTGTTGATGTGTTCGATCGATTCGATCTGTGAGCTGATGCTCTTCAACTGTATCTCGTAGATCGTGTTCAAGCCGGATATGTTACGGTTCAGCATTTCCATCTGCTGCACGTAACCACGGGAATTCTGGTTGATGCCATCCGAGTTATCCGTAATGCTCTTATACGAGTTCAAGAGTGTATCGGAAACATCGGTCAGCGAATGGGTCACCCGGCTGAAACGCTCCATATTCTCGGACATGCCCGAAAGCTGTTCCAAGTATTTCTGCGTCGCTTCCGTCAGCTCCGCCATTTTGGAGATCTGTTCGGCGGCACCACTCAGCTTCTTGATACTGTCGGAAAGGTTTTTTGTATCTTCTTCGCTCACATCCAAGCCGAGACTGCCCAGTCCGGAAGCCTGCTTGCCGCTTAAATTGATTTTCAGCCCGTCAGCAATCTCGTCGTCGGTCGTATTCTCCGGCGAATTGACGAGATTGGACATCGGTGTATGGGCGAAATCCGGACGGTCGAGTGGATTCTTCGATTTCAATACCGGGAACACTTCTTCCCAGTGATATTCATTGCCGGGGCGTTCAAATGCGGAGATAAAGAATACCAATGCTTCTACCGTCATAGCCACAAACAATATCTGGTTACCATACGGCAAGTGCAACAACTTAAACAAGGCACCGATAATAACAATGGAGGCACCCCAGCTATAACAGAAATTCAGTACCCGCTTACCTTTTTCACTGGCGAGATACATTTCTACTCTGTTTTTATATCTTCTATATTTTCCCATGATGTGATGTATATTCGTTATTTTTTACCTTTTGCTCTCGAAAAACCGATTTGTGTGCGAGCGCAACGGAAACCGATGTATGAACGGGTTTCGTTCTGATATTCGAAGGTGCGCATATCCGAACGGATGAACTGTGCCACGTCTTTCCAGGAACCGCCTCGTACGACCTTCTTCTTCATGGCGTACGGGTCTTCTTTCGCGGCATTGTAGCGCAGATCCGGGTTCATGTCGCTCATCTGGCTCGGTCCGGATTCGGAATAGGAGGTAGACGTCCATTCTGCCACATTGCCGGCCATGTCATAGAGGCCGAATTCGTTCGGAGCGAAAGAGCCGACACGCGAAGTAATCAGGTGTCCGTCTTCCGTATAGTTGCCTTTGCCCGGCTTGAAGTTGCCTAAGAAGCAACCTTTTCCGCTCACCAGTTCGTCGCCGGCCCACGGATATTTGTTTTCGTTCTTGCCTGTACGGGCGGCATATTCCCACTCGCCTTCGGTCGGCAGGCGGAACGGTTCGATGGCCTGTCCGCTGGGGAAGTTCAGAGATTCCTTGAACAGGTTGGTGCGCCATACGCAGAAAGCGGTTGCCTGTTCCCAGGAAACACCTACCACTGGATAATCATCATAACCCGGATGCGAGAAATACATACGCATATAAGGTTCGTTGTAGGCATTATTGAAATCGTTTACCCAGCAACTTTCGTCCGGATAGATATTCACGATACGGGTATGAAGGAAATCCCATGGTCCGCTAAGCTGGCGCGTGATGGTCTCGTTCACGATCTCGCCTTCCTCGGTGATGTAGGCCGTATCTTTGGATATCATGATCACTTCGTTGGGATCGACCTGTATATCGGTGTTACGCACGCGGGCTGCCGGGTCCAGGTTGTGTTTGCGAAGGGCAGCCGACGTATAGTCGTACCATTCGTAACGGTAGACCATCTGTTTCGGGTCCAACGTCTTTTCGCCGGTCACCGGATTGACGGTATAGACGCTTTCAATTGCCCGGATCTCGTCTTCATTGGCACGTTTCCAGGGAATCGGGCGGCTCCAATCCAGATGCGGGGTAACCGGTTCACCGTATCTATCTTCGGTAATCTTAAACAGGTCATTGCCGCCATAAGCCGGGTCGGCCAGACGCTCGCGGATAATGGAATCGCGCACCCAATACACGAATTGGCGGTATTTGGCATTCGTCACCTCTGTCTCGTCCATCCAGAAAGCATCGAAAGAGACACCTTTCGTTTCCGGATTGATTCCCCATAAGGAATCCTTATCAGCGGGTCCCATCTCGAATGAGCCTCTTTTGATCAGAACCATCCCGTAAGGGGCAGGTTCGTTAAATGCAACCGATCGTACCCCCGTCACTTCGCCCCCACCACCGGAAAGGGTTTTGCCACATGAGGTAAACAGGGTTACTGCCGCAAGTACTAACAATACTTTTTTCATATACTATAATATACGTACACTTTTATGTCTATTCTTTCCTGACTTCGATTTTTTTAACTTCAACTTGTAGCTCACTACCAACTCGTGGCTTCCACTCGTGGCTTTCAAGATAGGTATGGTAGAGATCGGAAAATCATACGCATATCCTACCTGGAAACTCCCGATCTTGGCTCCTAACAACAGGATCAGCGACTCATTCACACGCCAGGAAAAACCTCCGTTAAACATCTTATTATAAAACAGCCGGGCGGTTATGTCCGCTTGAAAAACCTGCATGTCTGTTTTCAGGAATACAGACGGCTGTAATTCATACAACGGATTTCGAAACTGAATATTGTATCCGGCTATCAAATTATATGTACTGGCGAGATACATGGAAGAATAATCGTCCAATGAGATCTCTGTCTTGTTCAAGTGTGTGACGCCTAAACCGGCATAGAGATTCTTGCGGTGATAGTAAAGCCCGGCATTCATGTCGAAGCCCATTCCGCTTGCCTGCGTTTTTGGAATCGCCTGGTCTTCCTGTTGGTGGAACTGGCTGGTCGGATAAAAGACCTTTTCTCCGTCAAACGACTGGTTTACCATTCCGAACTGCATTCCGATACTGAGTGTGCCGCCAAACAGTTTTTGTTTATAGGCATACTGCAAATTGACATGTGTATTGACGAAAAGCCCGATTCCTTCGGTAAAGACGACCATCCCGACGCCATGATTGGTCTTCCCTATCTTCAGCGGCATATCAGCATTGATGAAGAAGGAAGTCGGCGCCCCGTCGATCCCGACATATTGCAAACGAGACATTGCCAACATATTCAAGTCTTCCGTAACACCCGCATATGCCGGATTATAGTAACCCAGCGCCATAAAATACTGGCTCAACTGCGAGTCGTATTGCGCCCGCGCTCCCGTGAGGCCGGTTACCAAAAGGATAATAAGCAGGAGATATTTGTTCATATATCAAGAAACGGAATAAATCCGAATAAATTGTATAAAAAGCAAACGAGGTGGCGGGACATAACCCTGCCACCTCGTTATTATTTCATGCCTGTACGTTTTTATCGCACATTAATATTCTTCTTCATTGAAGAAAAAGTCTTCTTTACTTGGATAGTCGGGCCAGATATCTTCCATGCATTCATAAATCTCACCTTCGTCTTCCATTTCCTGCAAATTTTCAATCACTTCCAGTGGCGCACCAGAACGTTGTGCATAGTCAATCAATTCATCCTTGGTTGCAGGCCAGGGTGCGTCTTCCAGTTTTGAAGCTAACTCTAATGTCCAATACATAGCTGTCAAGTATTAATAACCACCTTACGGCGGTCAGGTTCTCAAATTTTCCGCAAAAATAAAACAATATTCTTTAGATGCAAGTATAATCCCAGATAATTTCTTTTCCATTATTCCGTATGCATTCCTTACGTGCCAGAACAAACAGATAATCAGACAATCTGTTCATGAAAACCAGGACAGGTTCTTCAACCGGAATTGTCTCTGCCAAACGGTAGATCTGGCGTTCGGCACGCCGGCAGACTGTCCGGCACACATGCGCCAAAGAGGCCGGGCGGCTTCCTCCCGGCAAAATGAAGTTGCGCATCTTGGGCAGTTCGTTATCCAGATGGTCTATTTCCCGCTCGATACGGGTGATCGTTTCTGGCATCACCTTGCTTTCTATTTTCAGCTCTGTGTTTTCCTGATCGGTTGCCAGATAGGAACCGATCGTAAACAACTTGTGCTGAATAAACAGCAGGAAGTCCTGATCCGCTTTCTCTTCGAGTGAAGTGATCAACAATCCGATAAACGAGTTCAGTTCGTCGACCGTACCATAGCTCTCGATACGTTGGTGCGCTTTCGACACCCGTTCGCCGCCAACTAAGGAAGTGGTTCCCTTGTCGCCGGTCCCTGTGTATATAATGCTCTTTTTCATATGACAATAACTTATCGTTTTATTATATAATCGCACATCCTTGCCTGATGTTGCAAAAAGAGTACAATATTCGTCAGATTCCGGGATTTGTGCAAGGATTCGGATTATTTATTTTATCGGAAAGAATTGCAGGATCGACGCTTTATTACTACGATATTCCTCTTGTCGTGAAAGTCGGTTATGATTTCAACTGGTTTCAGGTCGACCTGTCTTACAAAAATGGATTTAAACGGATTTATTGGAATCATGTAGTCGGCAATACGGAAACAAGGGACCTTCAATTATCGATTTTTGTCCCGATTTTCAAATAATATTGCCGGAATGCGGGCACCTTTTTAGGGGTAACTGCTTGTGTCCGGATAAAGAGTCAGAAATAAACGATATAATCTCTTTTATGTAACTTCTTGTTGAAAAACACGATTCCCATTGAATACAGGTCAATTGTTACCGTTACTTCGGGATGACTGCATACTTTCTGCCAGAACTCGCGCATTTTGCGGCTGGCTTTGATACCTTCGAAGACAAAGACCGTATCGCCGTGCACATGTTTCAGACATGTTTCAAACAGCCAGCTATTGTTTTGCTGCTCATACAGGGTATTGAAAAAGACAAAATCGAGTTGCTTCATGTCTTTCAAGGCTTTCGGGAGTAAATCCTTATATCCTCCGACACGCAGGTCGACCGGGTTACGGGCGGCTTTGCTGAAAGCGATACGGGCGATGGAGGCAAACTCCGGTACGTTTTCCAGAGCGATACATTTCAGATCGGATGCATATGAAGTCAGATACAAAGTGGACAGACCCATAGAGGGGCCAATCTGAAGGATATGCTTCGATTTGAAATAGTTGGCAAGACGGAAAAGCAAGGCGCCGTGCTTGGGCCGTATCGCTTCGCGTTCGACAATCCGGCCGATCGTGCGGCGGCGCATCTTCCCCTTTTGCTGGCGGTCGGGATAAGTGATCTCGCTATTCTGGAAAAGCAGCTGCTTACGGATCAGTTCGATGTCGTAGAAGCTATAGTATTGGCAACGCTCCTCGATCACTTTCGTGATCAGGTTGAAGACAAAGGGGGAATGAACCCCGAAGCCTTTGCGGTAACGGATGCCTCTGTATAAAAGTATGCCTTTTCTTAGTGAATTAGCTTTGGGGATAATGCGCATGATTTATGATTTATGATTTTAGATTTTAGATTTATGATTTATGAACCTCGATCATAAATCATAAATCTAAAATCATAAATCGTTAACTCTGCAAAGTTAATCATTTTCATGGAACATATCCATGATCTTTCCGCTAAGCTGCAAAAGGGAGATTTCGCATATCTTGGTGGAATATTCGGCGATGGATTGGCGCTCTTCAGCTTCCAGCAGGCTGTTCTGGGCTTCACGCAATTCGATACCGGACAGGTCACCCAGTTTATAGCGGTCGATCGCAATCCGGTAATTCTCCTGTGCCGCGACTAAATTCTCTTTTTCCAGGCTCCACAAGTCCAGGTTGTTGCGATAAGCCATCCAGAAATTGCTCATATCGGCCCGCAATCCCAGTTCCAACTCTTGCGTACGCAATTTCTGGTTCTGAATCTGTATCCGGGCATTCCGTTGTTCACGTTTCCGGTTGAAACCGTCGAAGACGTTGATGCCGACCGTCACTCCGTAGTTGAGTCCGAGGCGGCGTTGGAGGTCGGTCGTTCCTACTTCGTACCAGTTCGCCGTATAGTTGTATCCTGCATTCAGTTTGACGTACGGATAGTTACGGCTCTTGATCTTTTTGTAGTCCAACTCGGAAATCACCTGGTTCTTCTTGGCGATCAGCAGGGAAGAATTGGAGGTAAGCGTGCTCTTCCAGAGTTCCACTTCATCTAAAAACGGATTGGGAGTAATCAGGGAGTCCTTGAACTGTACCTGTTCCTCCACATTTTCCAATGCCATCAGCCGGTTCAGGCGGATACGGGAAGTATGCACTTGTTCCAACTGGTTCAGGACATTGGAGCTGTCGGCATTGAAGTCGACTTGTGCTTGCTGGAGATCAAGGCGGGACATCGAGCCGATATAATACCGTTCTTCCACGATACGCAGACGTTCGCGAGACAGCTCTAATGTGGAACGGAGGTTACGGAGGCGGATCTTCTGGCGGATCAAGTTGTAGTATTCGCTCGAAAGGTCGGCGACGAAATCCTCGATCGTTATCCGGGTGTTCAGTTCGCCTAAGTTCTGTAATTCTCTTAGTTTGTCGTAAGTAGCCTGTATGCCTAATCCGTCGAAGACGGTCCAGTTCACATTCAGGCCGACGTCTGCCGTCTCGTTGTGGATACCGTTTGTTTTTTCCGTCGTTCCGTCGGACAACTTGTTATTGTTATTATTAAGCGTGCCGCTGAAACCGCTGCTCAGATCGACGGTTGGCAGGTAACCGGCATTGCCGGGAGTTGCGTTGTTGTCGCTGATCTGCTGTTCGTTGCGGATGATGCGGATGGAATAATTACGTTCCAATCCGGTCTGGATGCAGTCATCCAGGCTGAACACTCGTTGCGCCCCGGCCGGAACGACCGCAAATACTATACATATTAATAAAAGAATCCTTTTCATATTTCGAAATTTTATCTCATGAGAGTATGTCTCACTCTCAATTTTCAACTTTCAACTTTTTTCGTCTGTCGGTAGAAATAAAGCTGTACATCGCCGGAACGATAAACAGGGTCAGGAATGTCGAAACGATCATACCGCCCACTACGGCGATACCCATCGCGATACGTCCTTGTGCCCCTTCGCCCGAAGCATATACCAGCGGAACCAATCCTAATATTGTCGAAATACTGGTCATCAGGATCGGACGCAGACGCTGTGTGGATGCCGAGCGGATCGCTTCTGCCATGCTCAATCCCGTTTCCTGGTGTTGGTTGGCAAACTCTACGATCAGAATACCGTTTTTCGCCACCAGACCGATCAGCATGATGATACCGATCTGACTGAATATATTCATGGTCACGCCTGAATAGCTCATAAAGATCAAGGCCCCCGCAATAGCCAGCGGAACCGTGAACATCACGACCAGCGGATCTTTGAAACTCTCGAACTGCGCGGCCAGGACCAGATAGATCATGAGCAGCGCGAGGATCATGGCAAACATCAAACTGGACGAGCTTTCGCGGAACTCTTTCGACTCGCCCGACAGAGCCGTACGGAAACTGTTGTCCAATGTCTCCGAGGCGATACGGTCCATTTCGTCCAGGCCGTCACCGATCGTATAGCCCTTGTTGAGGCCGCTGGAAACCGTTGCCGACACAAAGCGGTTGTAACGATACAACTGAGGAGGGGCAACGTCTTCTTTCAGCGTGACGAGGTTGTCCAGCTGGATCATCTCTCCGGCATCGCTGCGGACATAAATGGATTTCAGGTCCAAAGGCGTGTTGCGCTGTTGACGGTTGATCTCGCCCAATATCTGATACTGTTTCCCGTTCATGTAAAAATATCCCATACGCTGGCCGCTCAATGCATATTGTAGTGTCTGGGCAATCGTGCGGGTGCTGACACCCAATGTAGAGGCTTTGTCGCGGTTGATCTCGATACGGGCTTCGGGTTTCGTAAACTTCAGGTTTACATCCGCCATTTGGAACACCGGGCTTTCGCTTACCTTCTGCATAAAAGCGGGCAAATATTCCTGTAGTTTCTCTAAGCTGGTTGCCTGTAAGACATATTGTACGGGCATGCCTGCGCGACGTCCCCCGAAAGTTGACTGTTGCTGGACGAAAGCACGTGCTTCTGTCTTGCCGCGTACATTCTTCGACAGCACGTCGGCAATCTCCATCTGCGAACGCTCACGATCTTTGATGTCGGGGAGCAAAACGGTGATATATCCGTTGCTGTTATTCGCACGAACCGTCAGTGCTTGCCGCTCGGGAGCCAGCGTGTCGGCCATGGCGGCCACTTGGTCCGTAAAGTCGCGGATGAACTCGAAAGTAGCCCCTTCCTGTGCGCGTATATTGATCGAAATGGATGAACGGTCTTCCAATGGAGAAAGCTCGGAGCGGATGGTCCGCCAGAAATAACCGATGGAGCCGAAAAGGATCACGACAATCGGTATGGACCACCACTTGTGGTTCAGGAATGCATTCAGCGACTTCGCATAGATATTGTTCATGCCTTCGAAGAACGGTTCCGTTTTCGTGTACAGCCAGCCTTTGTTCTCGCGTTTTCTCAGTAGCTTGGTCGCCAACATCGGCGTAAAGGTCAAAGCTACAAAGGAAGATATCGTTACGGAGCCGGCGATCACGATACTGAACTCCTTGAACAAGCGTCCTGTCATACCTTCCATAAAGACGATCGGGAGGAATACGGACACGAGTGTTATCGTCGTAGATACGACGGCGAAGAATATCTCTTTCGCCCCGTCTATACCGGCTTCTTTCGGTTCCATTCCCTGCTCGATGCGGACGTAGATGTTCTCTGCCATCACTATCGCGTCGTCCACCACCAATCCGACCGAGAGCACTACTGCCAACATTGTCAACACATTGATGGAGAACCCGGAGACATGCATCACAAAGAATGCCCCGACCAATGATACGGGGATGACGACTACCGGGACAAGCGTCACGCGCCAGTCGCGCAGGAACAGGAAGATAATCAATACCACGAGCAGGAAAGCCACATAGATGGTTTCCTCCACTTCTGCGATGGAAGCCCGGATGAAGCGGGTATTGTCGTACACCATTTCGACCGTTACGTCTTCCGGCAGGTCTTTTTTCAACTGTTCGATGCGTTTGTAAGCCTCATCGGCAATCTCGATCTGGTTGGCACCCGGCTGCGGGATGATGACATCGATAACCATCGGTTCACCATTCTTACGCATCATGCTTCGCAAATCTTCCGGACTCACCTCGGCCCGCCCTACGTCCTGGAAGCGGATGATATTGTCACCGTCACGCTTGATGATCAAATCATTGAATTCCGTTGCCGTATGCATCAGTCCTAACGTACGGATAGACAAGTCGATCGTGTTCCCTTCAATGCTGCCGGAAGGAAGCTCGACATTTTCGGCGTCCACCGCGTTCTTTACATCCAGCGGGGTAACTCCGTAGCCGGCCATTTTGATCGGGTCCAGCCACAGGCGCATGGAGTAACGTTTCTGTCCCCAGATGTCCACGCCACTCACGTTCGGAATGGTCTGAAGCCGTTCCTTTACCGTCAGTTCGGCAATTTCACTCAGTTCCATCAACGAGCGCTTGCTGCTTCGGATACCGATCTGCATGATCGGTGTTGCATCGGCGTCTGCTTTCGATACCGTCGGCGGGTCACAGTCGCGCGGCAGATAACGCTGGGCGCGCGAAACCTTGTCGCGCACGTCGTTGGCCGCCGTTTCCAAGTCGACCGAGAGTTCAAACTCTACTGTGATACGGCAACTGCCTTGGCTGCTGACGCTACTTAGCGAACGAATGCCGGGAATACCGTTGATATTCTGTTCGAGCGGTTCCGTGATCTGGTTCATGATCACTTCGGCATTGGCTCCCGGATAGGAAACGTTGACCGAAATGATCGGGTTGTCCACACTTGGGAATTCACGGACACCTAAGAACTTGTAACCGATCATCCCGAACAACAAAAGGATGATCGTCATCACGGTCGAGAGTACCGGCCTCTTTATACTGATTTCAGAAATATTCGCCATGCTACTTCGTTACTTCAGGTTATCAATCGACACTTTCATTCCCGTACGAAGCTGCATTACGCCGGATGTAATCACCGTATCGCCCACACTCAGCCCTTTCAATACCTGGACCTGGCTTTCCGTACGAAGCCCTAAGATAATCTCGGCAGGCTCGGCCACACCGTTCTTATACAGGTAGACGATGTTCTTTCCCATTTCCGGGATCAGCGCCTCGCTGGGGACCGCTAATGCGTCTTTTATGTCACGACGGGTAATTTCAACAGAGGTATAGCGTCCCGGCACGATCGACTCGTCCCGGTTCGGATAGGTCGCACGCACTTTCAGTGAACGGGTTGCTTCGTCGATTTTACTTTCTACGGCATAAACGGTCGCTTTGTAGTTCTGCATCATGCCGACAGACGAGTTCATCCTGAACACGATCGGCGTGCCGTCTTTGATGTCGGCTGAATAGCGTTCGGGAACGGAAAACTCGATTTTCAGGGGAGATATTTTTGTCAGCTTGGTGATAACGGTCGAGGGAGAGGCATAGGCGCCTTCGCTGACGTTGCGGAGGCCGATAATCCCGTCGAACGGCGCCCGGAGTTCGGTCTGAGCGATCCGCGCCTTGACCAGTTCGATGTCAGCCATCAGCTTTTCATATTCGGTCGCCACCTGCTCATAAGCCTCCTGGCTGACCGCGTCTTTTTCCAAAAGCGTATGCTGGCGGTACACACGGTCCTTGGCTAAAGGCACCTGCGCTTCCAACTTTTTCAGTTCCGCCTGTAATGGTTTGTCGTTGATCTTGGCAAGCAAGTCACCAGCTTTCACATGTGTCCCTTCCGTGAAATAGATGGCCACGATCTTGCCTGACGATTCGAACGAGAGGTCTACCTCTTCATCCGGGATCGTACTGCCGGTTACAATGGTCTTATCGGTAAGGGACTGATATTTCAGCACTTCCGCATTAATATTCAAAACTTGTTTCCGAACTTGGCTTCCGGCTGGCGGAACCATTTCGGCAGCATCTTTTGATGCTTTCATACGGCTTTTAATCTGCGGGTAAGCGATCATCCCGGCAATCATCAAAACAATCGCAGCCGTCACGCTCCACTTCACTCTCTTCGTCATATTTTCCAGGTATTCTACTTAAAAACACTTATCGACACGTAAATATACACAAGTACGCGAAATTATAGACGGATTAGGTGCAAAAAGGTTTAATGGATAGCATTTTTTATTTTAGTCCGGCAGAAAAAAAGGTGTGTGTCAAATATCGGTATTCTTAATTTCTTGGTATTAGCTGTTAAAAAATAATCTTATTTTATAATATTGCATATTTGTTTGACTATTTTGTGGTTATGCTATTCTCAATCTGCATAAAATATGATTTTTGTACTTGTCAAAAAACAAGTACAAAAATCATAAGTAATGAAATCCTATATCTGTGTTAAATTATCTAACATCAATTATCCCATATTTGCGAACAAGAAACGGGACGGTAAAGGCGTTTTCGGCATATTGTCTGGCTACCTCATCGTCTTTATTCATCTGAGGAAAACATACAATAACCTCCCTAAAAGTGAGAGTTTTGTATATTGCTGGTAATCAATGTTATAGTATATGTAAGATTATTAATAAATATTACCCGCTATGGAAAATCAGAAAATATGGGGTAGAAATCTTGTTTTTATGAGGTAGTATTTCGATTTAGACCAACGGGTATTTTGGAAAAATAGACAATAAGACAATAAGACAATAAGAAATGAACCGTTTGTATGTTTGCCTGCGGCTCAATCATGATCGAAATCAGACAGCACTTCTGCCGTAGTGGCGTTGATTTTCTTGTCCAATACATAAATGCGGTAAGACAGGCTCAGTTCTTTGCCGGGTTCCAAGGTGAATGCCTGTTGTTTGGTCGGCGAAAAATTCCACATGACATCACCGGCCGGCTTGTTGACGGTCTTGTCCCATACGCGCAAAGGTTCAGGATAGTTTAGGTTGGAAGGATCGGCAACGATCAGGATGCAAGCTTTTTCATTTCCGGCGTTTCCCTGGTAATAGCACCAGCGGGCTCTCGAACCGTCAGCTTCGTCACGGGAAAGTCCTTCCGAGGTGAGCATTTCGGCCGTCTGGTCGTTCCAGTCTTCGCGCGTACGGATACATATGCCACCATAGCGGTAGGCTTCCAGGGTGATCGGGCTGGGGCCGGCGAGACGGACAGTGGTATGATAGTCGATATAATAGCCCGGTAAGGATGTCGTCCCGATGTTGATTTCCAGGCGTTCGTTCATCGCTACTTTTTCTGCGGGAGAATCGGGGTAGATCACATGATCCAGTGTTGCGACAAAACCGTTGTCGGATACGCGTTCGAAGTTGCGGAAGCGGACTGTCCCTTGTTTTTTGTGGAGGTTCCAGAAGTCGATCTCGTTTCCTTCGAAAGAGGTTTTCGTCCAGGCATACCATAAACCGAAATGATGGTAATGGTCGGCGGGAGAACAATTGGTCATCACTTCGCCACCCAATGTCTTCAAAGGATGGATGAAACCGCTGCGTTTATAGACCGAATCGACGCCTGAGACCGGGTAAACCGTGGCATAGTTGTAAGAGAACAACAGTTTTTCTCCCATCTTATAGTCCAGGGCTTTCCCTGTGTCGACAACGGAACAGGATGTTTCGGAAGGCTGGCAAGAGCCTAAGAACAGAGAAATCAAAAAAACACCAATAGAAAAAATAGCAGTTTTCATAATATGACAATTAAATAATAATCAGTTATCTGGCAGGACCAGCCTGTATTGGCTACAAAAAAACGAATTTTTTTCGTTTCACACAATTCATTTGTGATATCAGATGAAAATAAAACCTGCCGGCAAGCTGCGTTCTGATTGATGAAATATTTCTTTAATCGTTTGCGTGATATGGGGATTTAGCATACCTTTGCATAATAATAACCATAGATGGAAAGAAATTTCTAAATACAATTAAATAACTTAAATTATTATCTTATGTGGTTACTTAATTCTTCTATCGGGAAAAAGCTGATAATGAGTATATCAGGTCTCTTTCTCATTCTGTTCTTGGTGTTCCACTTATGTATGAACATTGCGGCAGTATTTTCTGGTGAAGCGTATAACGTGATTTGCGGTTTGCTGGGGTCTAACTGGTATGCTTTGCTCGGTACATTGGTGTTGGCTGCAGGTGTAGTCGTACACTTTGTGTATGCTATTATCTTGACTCTGCAGAATCGTAAGGCTCGCGGTAACGACCGTTATGCTATCAATGCTCGTCCGAAAGGGGTTGAATGGGCTTCTCAGAACATGTTTGTTTTGGGTGTGATCGTTATCCTGTTCATGGTTTTGCACTTTACTCAGTTCTGGTACAACATGATGTTTGCCGAACTGGCAGGTATTCATGGTGACATTCATCCTCAGGATGGTGCAGCGTTTATCAACTTCTACTTCCAAGGCAATATTGTCAATACAGTATTGTATCTGATTTGGTTCGTTGCTCTGTGGTTCCACCTGACTCACGGTTTTTGGTCTGCTATTCACACAATTGGCTGGAACAATACCGTTTGGTTAAGCCGTTGGGAATGTATCTCTAAATGGGTTGCTACGATTATTTGTGGCTTATTCGCTGTTATCACAGTTATCTTCTACCTGAACGGTGTAGGTGCTTAATTTCGGTATTATTTAATTCAATTTGAAAATAAAATAGTATGACTCAAATAGATTCTAAAATCCCTCAGGGCCCGTTGGCTGAGAAGTGGACAAATTATAAAAATCACCAGAAATTGGTGAATCCCGCAAACAAACGTCGTTTGGATGTCATTGTAGTAGGTACCGGTCTGGCCGGTGCTTCTGCTGCTGCCTCTTTGGCTGAAATGGGATTCAATGTATTGAATTTCTGTATTCAGGACTCTCCCCGTCGTGCTCACTCTATCGCTGCACAGGGTGGTATCAATGCGGCAAAGAATTATCAGAATGATGGTGACTCTGTTTACCGTCTGTTCTACGATACAATCAAAGGTGGTGACTACCGTGCCCGCGAAGCAAACGTTTATCGCTTGGCTGAAGTGTCAAACTCTATTATCGACCAGTGCGTAGCACAAGGTGTACCTTTCGCTCGTGAATACGGCGGTCTGTTGGATAACCGTTCATTCGGTGGTGCTCAGGTATCCCGTACGTTCTATGCCCGCGGTCAGACCGGACAGCAGTTGTTGCTGGGTGCTTACTCTGCATTGAGCCGCCAGATCGGTTTGGGTAAGGTGAAGATGTACACTCGTCACGAAATGTTGGATGTAGTAAAGGTAGACGGTCGCGCTCGCGGTATCATTGCCCGTAATTTGATTACTGGTAAAATCGAACGTTTCGCAGCTCACGCCGTAGTGGTGGCAACAGGTGGTTACGTAAATACATTCTTTTTGTCTACCAACGCGATGGCTTCCAACGGTTCTGCTGCATGGCAGTGCTATAAAAAAGGTGCTTATTTTGCTAACCCTTGTATGGTGCAGATCCATCCGACTTGTGTACCGGTGAAAGGCGACTACCAGTCTAAGTTGACTTTGATGTCTGAATCACTGCGTAACGATGGTCGTATCTGGGTTCCGAAGAAACTGGAAGATGCAAAGGCATTGCAGGCTGGAACTAAGAAAGGTAAAGATATACCTGAAGCAGACCGCGACTACTATCTGGAACGTCGTTATCCGGCATTCGGTAACTTGGTTCCGCGTGACGTGGCTTCGCGTGCCGCTAAAGAACGTTGCGACGCTGGTTTCGGTGTAAACAACACTGGTTTGGCTGTATTCCTCGACTTTTCCGACGCTATCAACCGTTTGGGTAAGGAAGTGGTTAAGCAGAAATACGGTAACCTGTTCGATATGTACGAAGAAATCACTAACGATGATCCGTATGAAACTCCGATGATGATTTATCCTGCATTGCACTACTCAATGGGTGGTCTGTGGGTTGACTATGAATTGATGACTTCTATTCCGGGTCTGTTCGCAATCGGTGAAGCTAACTTCTCTGACCATGGTGCTAACCGTCTGGGTGCTTCTGCTTTGATGCAGGGATTGGCCGATGGTTATTTCGTATTGCCTTACACGATCCAGAACTATCTGTCTGACCAGATCCAGGTTCCGCGTTTCAGCACTGACCTGCCTGAGTTTGCGGAAGCAGAAAAGGCTATCAATGCCCGTATCGCGAAATTGATGAATGTGAAGGGTAAAGAAACAGTAGATTCTATCCACCGCAAATTAGGACATATCATGTGGGAACACGTTGGTATGGCACGTGATGCGGAAGGTTTGAAGGAAGCTATCTCCATGTTGAAAGACCTGAAGAAAGAATTCTGGAGCAATGTATTCATTCCGGGTGAAGCTAACAATATGAACGTGGAATTGGACAAGGCATTGCGTCTGGCAGACTTTATCGAAATCGGTACATTGATGGCACACGATGCGTTAGACCGCGCAGAATCTTGTGGTGGTCACTTCCGTACGGAACATCAGACCGAAGAAGGCGAAGCTATGCGTCATGACGATAAGTTCATGTACGTCTCTTGTTGGGAATACCAGGGCGAAGACAAAGACCCGGTTATGCTGAAGGAAGATTTGAACTATCAGTTCGTTGTTCCTCAAACACGTAACTACAAGAAGTAATAATCATCAATCACAAAAATTAGAATCATGGATAAAGATATAAAGGTAGCACTTAAAGTTTGGCGTCAGAAAGGTCCGAAAGATAAAGGACAGTTTGAGACTTACCAAATAGATAAAATCAATCAGAGTGTTTCTTTCCTGGAAATGTTAGACATTTTGAATGAGCGTTTGGTTAGTGAAGGCAAAGAGCCGATCGTATTCGACCACGACTGTCGTGAAGGTATCTGCGGTATGTGTTCATTGTATGTAAACGGACATCCGCACGGACCTGCAACAGGTGCTACTACCTGTCAGCTGTATATGCGTCGCTTCAACGATGGCGAAACAATTACAATCGAACCGTGGCGTTCTGCCGGTTTCCCGGTCATCCGCGACTTGATGGTGGATCGTTATGCTTATGACAAAATCATCCAGGCCGGAGGTTTTACTTCAGTGAATACGGGAGGTGTGCCTGATGCAAACGCAATTCCTATTCCTAAGAAGGATGCTGATTTGGCGATGGATGCTGCCGCTTGTATCGGTTGTGGCGCTTGTGCTGCCGCTTGTAAGAACGGTTCAGCGATGTTGTTCGTTTCTGCAAAGGTCAGCCAGCTGGCTCTGTTGCCTCAGGGTAAGGTGGAAGCGGCTCGCCGTGCGAAAGCAATGGTTGCTAAAATGGACGAACTGGGCTTCGGTAACTGTACCAATACACGTGCTTGTGAAATGGAATGTCCGAAGAACATCTCCGTTAGCAACATCGCTCGCCTGAACCGCGAGTTCATCTCAGCAAAGTTGAAAGACTAATACATTCCTTATATGTATATGGAAAAGCCCGTTGCCATCGGCAACGGGCTTTCTTTATTTGTTCAGGGCCACAAAAAAGCCGCACTCCCTATAATAAAAATGGATGCGGCTTTTTTGTTGCTTTCCAGCGAAACAGTCTCTCGATTCCCCCTCTGCAAAGACTTTGTTAACCTTAGATCTAAAATACTATGAAAAAAACTCATTGCAAATATAAAGTGTATTTGCAGAATACACAAGCGCTTGCAATTATATTTTATTACAAATTTGCTACTTTTTGTTTTAAAATTGACAGTGTGTACGGATTCACACTGTTGTTATAATCAATCATCTATCGATTCTGCTACTTGAGGGGCACTTTGAAATCCGCTTTCTGTATGAAATTTTCCGGGGATGGAATCCAGTATCTCAAACAATGCTTCCACCGTTTCCGCACGCAGCATGGCGATACGTGTCTGCTTGAAGTCGGCAATCCCCTTAAACAACGGAGTCGCAGCTAAATGCCGGCGGATGTGGAGAATCCCCCGACGTTCGTCCAAGCGAGCCACACTTTGTTCCACCTGCTTTTTCAGTATGTCCAGATACCAGGAGAAGGATTCGGCAGGCAATCGTTCGCCCGTATTCAGAAAATGTTTCACTTCGCGGAAAATCCAGGGACGACCTATGCTGCCCCGACCGATCATAACAGCATCCACTCCATATTGCTCGAAACGTTGTTTACAGATTTCAGCGGAAGTGACATCGCCATTACCGATGATAGGGATCCGCATACGGGGATTCTTTTTTACCTCGCCGATCAATGTCCAGTCTGCCTCTCCCGTATACATCTGTGCCCGGGTACGTCCGTGAATGGAAAGGGCGGCAATACCGCAATCTTGCAGTTGTTCGGCCAGGTCTACGATAATCCGGTTGTCGGCATCCCAGCCCAAGCGGGTCTTTACGGTGACAGGGATGTTCACCGCTTTGACGACTTCGCGGGTGATGTCCAGCATCAGTGGGACATTGCGCAGCATACCGGCGCCAGCTCCCTTGCCTGCCACTCGTTTGACCGGGCAACCGAAATTGATGTCGAGAATGTCCGGACGGGCGGCCTCGCAAATTTGTGCGGCTTCGACCATTGTCGGAACATCACGACCGTATATCTGGATGGCGACCGGACGTTCTTCATCTGCCACGTTCAGTTTTTGCTGTGTTTTGTTTACACTGCGGATCAGGGCATCTGCCGAAACGAATTCGGTATAAACCATATCGGCACCAAAACGTTTGCACATCAACCGGAAAGAAATATCTGTAACATCTTCCATCGGAGCTAAGAAGACGGGGCGTTCGCCCAAATCTATTGTACCTATCTTCATATTTATTGTCAATAACAGGGACAAAGGTACTGATTTCCTGCGAGAGATCGGTAGGGTCAATGTCGCATTAGTTGTCTTTTGCAGTGTTGCTCCATAGACTTCTTGTTTGTGCAAAAGTCAAAGTACTAATGCACAATAGAACTATATATATGCTAAATGTTTTCATAATAATTAAATTTTAATCGATTACATTTTTCTTTATTTGGATATTTGTAAGAATAAGAGGGATCCCAAAGTAATCCCATTTGATGTTGTCCCTCACTTCACCGGAAAAAATGATTTTTGTCCCGATCGGTAAGCTGTTCTTATCTATATTAATAGGGAGGAAAGTACCTTCTTTTTCCCCTTTAGGAGGATGTATGACTTCAATCTCAATCATATCATACCATCCGTTGTCTACATTGGTTTTAATAATTATACCTTCTTGATTCTTATATGTTTCCCAGTGAACCTACGGATTTTTAAAATATACATTCCACTTATCATTCCAGTCTGACAATTGAAGTGTCTCATATCCATCGAATGTTTCAAAAGTTTCAATATCTTCATTTGAATCGCATCCTCCTGTGAAGAACAGAAACATACACAGCAACAACGGCAACAGCCGACATCTTGTTTTCCTTTTTTCTTTCATGTTCTTTGATCGTTACTTATTTCCAATAAACATATCCCTTATTATCGGCAAGAATACAGATTCGGTAAACTTGAGATCTGTGAGTCCCATTACTTCATCTCTTCGGCAGGTGGTTCTTTCTTTAAGCCTGCATTTTAAGTTGTTACTTTTTTACAAATATACAAAATGAATTTACAAAATGTAATATGGATAAAATATCAGAGGATTCTTGCCCATGCAATTCTTCTCAGATATTATTCCTACCTTTGCAACCAAACCAGTAAATGTATAAGAATCTGTGGACGAGAAAGATTTTGAAATAATGGCCCCCGTCGGTTCGTACGAATCGCTGATGGCGGCCATCCAGGGAGGGGCCGACTCTATCTACTTCGGTATTGAAGGGTTGAACATGCGTTCACGCTCTTCCAACAACTTTACGACAGACGACCTGCGCAAGATCGTCACGATCTGTCGCGAGCACGGCATCAAAAGCTACCTGACCGTCAACACGGTCATCTATGGAGAAGACCTGCCTTTGATGCGCGAGATTATCGACGCGGCGAAGGAGGCGGAAGTCTCAGCAATCATTGCGGCCGATGTGGCGGCCATGAACTATGCCAACAACATCGGGCAGGAAGTGCATCTCTCCACACAGCTCAACATCTCCAATGCGGAAGCGTTGAAATTCTATGCTCGTTTTGCCGATGTCGTCGTCCTGGCGCGCGAGTTGAACCTGAAGCAGGTACACGAAATCTACCGGCAGATCGTCGACCAGCAGATCACAGGACCGAAAGGAGAACTGATCCGCATCGAGATGTTTGCCCACGGAGCCCTCTGCATGGCCGTTTCCGGCAAATGCTACCTGAGCCTGCACGAAATGAACGCTTCCGCCAACCGGGGAGCCTGTATGCAGATCTGCCGGCGTGCTTATTCGGTAAAAGACAAAGACAGCAATATCGAGCTGGACATCGAAAACCAGTATATCATGTCTCCCAAAGACCTGAAGACCATCCACTTCATGAACAAGATGATGGATGCCGGCGTGCGGGTATTCAAGATCGAAGGACGCGCCCGTGGTCCCGAATATGTCCGCCTGGTGACCGAATGCTATAAGGAAGCCGTGCGCGCCTACTGTAACGGCACCTTCGATGAAGAAAAGGTGGCCGCTTGGGACGAGCGACTGGGCAGTGTGTTCAACCGGGGATTCTGGGACGGTTATTACCTGGGGCAACGGCTGGGCGAGTGGAGCAGCAAATATGGCTCCGGTGCGACCAAGAAGAAAGTCTATGTCGCCAAAGGAATCAAATATTTCGACAAGATCGGTGTAGCCGAGTTCGAAATGGAATCCGGCAGCCTGAAAGTAGGCGATGAGATCCTGATCACCGGGCCGACAACAGGGGCGCTCATGCAAACGATAGAGGAAATCCGTGTAGGCTTGAAACCGGTGGACGAGACTGTCAAAGGCGAACGGTTCTCTATCAAGATAAACGAGAAGATCCGTCCGTCCGACCGGTTGTATAAAATGGAAAAAGTGCAACTTGAAAAGGTATTTGAATAATGAAAGCGTATATTTTTAAACTGACAGACAAGGTCCGTGACTACGAATGCGACCTGCAAGGAGTGGTCAACAACTCCAACTACCAGCATTATATGGAACATACCCGGCATGAATTCCTGGAATCGCTTGGCGAGAACTTCGGAAAGATGCACGAAAAAGGGATGGACGGATTTGTGTCGCGGGTAGAAATCCAGTATAAGACCTCGCTTAAGAGCGGCGATAGCTACATCTCTTGCCTCAATGTCTATAAAAAGGGTGTCAAGCTCGTCTTCGAACAGGACATTTACAGAGCTTCCGACAATGCGCTGGCAACGAAAGGGATCGTCGAGTCGGTTCTCGTTGAGAACGGAAAGCTGACACGCGGTGAATATTTCGACGAAATGCTAAAAAGAATAGAACATACATGACAGACAAACTGATTTACCAAATAGGCCTTACTATGATAAACGGCGTGGGAGATATCCTGGCGCGCCATCTCCTGCAGACCTTGGGCGATGCAGAAGCTGTGTTTGCTGAAAAGCAACAGTTGTTAGGAAGAATCTCCGGTATCGGCAGCCATCTCGCTGCCGAGATCAAGCGCCCGGAAATCCTCCAACGGGCGGAAAAAGAGTTGGTATTTATCGAGAAAAATAATATATCCTGTTATTACCTGACTGATGCAGATTATCCGGCACGCCTAAGAGAATGTCCGGATGCTCCCGTACTTTTCTATTTTAAGGGAAATACAAATCTTGATGCAAGCCGTATCATCAGTGTCGTAGGTACTCGCAACGCGACCGAATACGGCCGGGGGCTTACCGAATCCCTTATAAAAGACCTGGCAGAGGCGATTCCTAATTTGTTGGTAGTGAGCGGATTGGCTTACGGTATCGATATCTGTGCCCACCGGAGTGCCTTACACAACCAACTGCCGACCGTTGCCGTACTGGCGCATGGTCTGGACCGTATCTATCCTTCCAGTCATCGGAATACGGCTGTGGAAATGCTGGAATCAGGTGGTTTGTTGACCGACTTTCCCAGCGGGACAGAACCGGACCGTCCTAATTTCCTCCGGCGGAACCGGATTGTCGCCGGAATGTCGGATTGTACGATCGTGGTTGAATCGGCTGAGAAAGGAGGTTCTCTGGTGACTGCCGATATTGCATTCTCTTATGGCCGGGATGTCTATAGCTTTCCAGGACGTGTCGGCGACAGCCATTCCAAAGGATGCAACAACTTGATCCGACAAAATAAAGCCGGCCTGATTACTTCTGCCGACGACTTGCTATCTGCTCTTTGTTGGGATATCCAAGCTATGGCTACTCCCGTTCAAACGGAACTGTTTTTCGCCGATACGGATGTTTCCGTCCCGGAACAAAATCCGGTTTTAGCCATCATTCGAACGCGGAACGAAATTCATATCAACGAGCTTGCCTTAGTATTGGAGATGCCGGTGCATCAACTTTCTACGCTATTGTTTGAACTGGAAATAAACGGGAAAATAAAAGCATTACCGGGAAATATCTATAAACTGTCCTGATCGTTCTTTTCATGTACGGTTTGTATGTGGGAGAGGAACGAAACCCCTATAAACAATTAAAGGCTGTCTCACGACAACCCCTAACCAATTTTGTTAACCTTAAATCTAATACTATTATGAAAAAACCACATTACAAAGATACACTTGTCAAGAGCATTTATCAAGCATCTTACCGCTAATACTTGTTAACCGGATAGGCGTAAATAGCAAAAAGATTTTAATCGGCTATAAAGAGTCTTTTAAGCCGTACTATTTTGTTAAATCAAGCCCTTGGAACAGGTATGGATAGTCTGTTTCTATCACATCGGGACAAGTGCCGATCTCCGACTGATAACCGGCGATTTTCTCAGCTTCCGTTTTCGCGCGGTCGTGTGTCGGAGCAACGGAAATCATGCACATGACTCCATTTCGGTGTAGGGCATCATACAACGCTTGCTGTTCGGGCTTCATCTTCGGGCCGACATAAACCATCACCTGTCTCCAGGGAATGCCGGCTTTCTCATACTTATCGAATTCTTCCCGGTTCTTACACCAGCAGGAAAACATCGCATCCGGTTCTCGGTCGAGATAGTAGCGGGCCTGACCGGCGTTATGTACTGTGTACATGACGTTGACAGGTTTTTCCTTTTCTATAAAATCAGCCATGACTTCCAAAGGCACATCCTTGATATCCAAATTCAGGATTGTTTTGCCCTTGCTCCATTCCAGGCATTCTTTTAAAGTTGGAATCTTAAAAGCCGTCACGTTGCCATTCCGGTCTACCAGATTGAACTGTTGCAGTTCTGCATATGTGTAATCCGAAACCTTTCCTTTTCCGGTAGTTGTCCGGTCGATGGTTTCGTCATGCATCAGTACGATCACTCCGTCTTTTGTCAAACGCGGATCTATCTCGAAAAACGACTCCATATAGGACAGGGTCTTTTCGAATGATTCGATGCAGTTCTCCGGATAGCCGTCCAGTATTCCGCCACGATGTCCACTGATTACAATCGGACGGTCGGGAGCATATCGGAAATAGGCATGCAGATCCCGGCTGTTTTTTACAGTAATATGATGAGGATTTTGTTTTTTGTCCGCAGCCGAAAGATTCCCGGCAGGCATAAAACCTCCTAAAAGGACTACTAAAATAAAAGATAGCATTTTCATGATATTTGTATTTACATAGATTACTTATCGATTACAAGGCTTAAAAGTAAGATATTTTTACCAGTGCCATACTAAAAATGTGCTACAAAAACATGAAAATATGACCGGAAATAAGAAATCAAGGGAAGAGGTAGGTATATAAAAAATTAAGGATTGTCATCCCGACAACCCCTAACCAACTTTGTTAACCTTAAATCTAATACTATTATGAAAAAACCACAATACAAAGATATACTCTCCAAACTTGTTTGTCAAGCCTTTTGTTTGTAATATATGTTAATGGTTAATAATCGTTTTGCTAAGAAATGTTGGTTGTTTTTAAACTATACAGATTGTATTAAAAAAACTGTTAATTTTAATACTTGCATGCCTTTCCTTCACTGGAAAAAGTACATCCCTGCTTCAAAAATATCCCTTTGTCGTATATAAAACCATTTTACCCCTATGCTATTCTTTAATTGTCGGTTGTGATTATATAATCGCTGGCACTGATTATATAATTGCCGGCACTGATTTTATAATCACTGCCACTGATTATAGAATAATAGCAGGGTGAGACAAGAAATATAGGGCAGGGGGAGAGTTTTTGGTGTGGCTGATTACAGATAAATTCCTTTTTCCGGCGGATGCAGGAAATATATGCCGAATCATTAATACAAATTAACGTATTATCTCTTGTGTATTTACGATAAATTCGTAGATTTGCGATGCGATCGTAAAAATAATATAGAAAATGGAAAGATTAACAAGACAGGAAGAGGATGTGATGCGCTGGATCTGGCAGATCGAGCCGTGTTTTATCAAAGACATCCTGGCGAAGTATGAAGAGCCTAAGCCTCCTTATACGACACTCGCTTCTATTGTGAAGAATCTGGAACGTAAGAAGTACGTGAAAGCGAAACGTTACGGAAATACTTACGAATACAGGCCGTTGATCCCACAGGAAGAATATAAACGGACGTTTATGGGAAGTGTGGTGAACAACTATTTCGAGAACTCTTACAAGGAAATGGTCTCCTTCTTTGCTAAGGAACAGAAGATTTCGACTGATGAGTTGAAAGAGATTATCGACATGATTGAAAAAGGACGAGAATAAACCGTTAAATACATAATGCCATGACACCGGAATTTGCCTACTTCTTGAAGGTAAATGTAGCTTTTATACTCCTTTATGCCTTCTACCGGCTGTTCTTTTACAAGGACACCTTCTTCAAATTGCGCCGTACCGTCTTGTTGGCATTCTTTGGAGTGTCATTGCTTTATCCGCTGATGAATATTCAGGATTGGGTCCGGGAGCAGGAGCCGATGGTGGAAGTCATACAAATGTATTCGGCTATTTTATCCGAAACGACGATAACCCCCGATAATGTTCCTGAAACCAACTGGCATGATCTGTTGCTTTCCGGTGTTTCTTATCTTTACTGGGGCGGTGTAATTGCCTTGTTGTTCCGCTTTTTAGTACAGTTGAGCAGCATCTTGTTGCTGGCACGGCGGTCGGAAGTGGCCTTGATCCGTGATGTTCGTGTACATCTATTGAGTAAACCGGCCGGTCCTTTTTCTTTTTTCCGGCTGGTATTCCTGCATCCCGACAGCCATTCCGAGAAAGAGATCGATGAGATTTTGACACACGAGTGTACGCATGTCAACCAGTGGCATTCGATCGACGTGATTATTTGCGAATTGGTTTGTATCATCTGTTGGGTGAATCCGTTTGTTTGGCTGTTGAAAAGGGAAGTGCGTCATAACCTGGAATATCTGGCGGACGATACGGTACTTGAATCGGGCTATGACAGCCGCAGCTACCAGTACCACCTTTTGGGGTTGGCACATACCAATAGATCGGCGACCTCTTTATCCAATAACTTTAATATGTTGCATCTGAAAAAACGGATCAGCATGATGAATAAGAAACGTTCCCGGAGTATCGGGAAGACGAAGTGCCTGATTTTTATACCGGTTGTGGGTGTCTTGCTGATTTTGAGCAATGTCGATGCTTCGGCCCGGATCACAGACGAATTGGCGGAAAGTACATTTGCCGATGTCCTGTTGCCGGAGGCTATCTTGCCATTCCCTTTTGCCGGTGATGCTTCCCCCGCTGAAAAGCGTGAGGAGTATGTGTTATCTGAGGAAAGGGTCGAGGTTGTCAAACGTGCCTGTAACCAGATCTTTACCGTTGTGGAGGTAATGCCGGAATTTCCGGGTGGACAGACCTCGTTGTTGAAATATCTGGCAACATGCATAAAATATCCGACTATTGCCCAGGAGAATGGAATACAAGGTCGTGTCTCTTGCTCTTTCGTTGTCGATACGGATGGAAGTTTGAAAGATATTGAAGTGATCCGTGGAATCGATCCTTCGCTGGACAGGGAGGCTGTCCGCGTGATTCGGGAAATGCCGAAGTGGAATCCTGGCGTACAAAACAATATGGCTGTAGCCGTAAAATATACGGTTCCGGTTACTTTCCGTTTGCAGTAATCTACCGGAATAGGTCATTAATACGATACCATTATGAAATGTAAGTTTTTTCTATCACTGTATCTTTGCGTACTGTCCCTTTGGGGGCAGGCGCAGAGTTTTAATCTTCAGGAATTGGTCAACAGGAAACAATTTCAGGAAGTTGTAGCGCGTGCGGACAGTCTTACCCCCGCCGATTCAGCCGATTATGCCACGATGTCGGCAATCGGGCAAGCCTATGAGGGGCTATTGCGCTATAAGGATGCCTATCTGTGCTTTTCTTATTGCCTGAAGATGGATACGAACAATGTGGATGCGTTGAATGCCGTTGCCAGGAATGCGATCAATTTCGGAAGGATAGCGGAAGCTAAACAATGCTATCATAAAGTATTGGAGGCCGACAGCTTGAATTTCTATGCCAACTATCAGTTGGCACGTCTCTATTATCAGTTGGGTGATTATGGTAAAGCTACGGAACATTATCATATACTTGCTTCCATCGAAGGTGAAAATCCTTCTATCCTGACCGGTCTGGCTGACTGTCATATCAAAAGAGGGACCGGCCCTGATACGATGATTGCCCTTTCTCTGTATGCCCGTGCTCTGGAGTTGAACCCGGAAAATGTGCGTGTAGCTTCTTCTCTGATAAACACGCTATTACGGATGGGAGACGGAAAGGGTGCTTTACAGGTGTGTGATACCGCCTTGTTTTATAATCCGGATAATAGCCAGATACGGCAGAGTAAAGGGATGGCTCTCTATATGACGAAAGATTATAAGCAGGCAGATACGATCTATACCAGTCTGTTGGCCGATGGCGATTCTTCTTTCTTGAATCTTAAATATGCAGGGGCGGCCCGCTATATGTCCGGTCATGCGCTTGATGGGGTCGAACTGTTGGAGAAAGCCTTTGAAATAGATTCGACGGATGTGGAAACTGCCATGTTGTATGGCGCTTCCCTGGGAAAAACATACGATCGTAAACGGGCTTACGAACTGTTCGATCTGGCGGAAACGAATATGCAGCCGAAAAAATTCCTCGTCAATATGTTGACGACCTTCCGAGGTGATGCCTTGGAAAGGGACGGCCGTTGGCCCGAAGCGGAAAAACTGTATTATGCCGCATGGAAGGAGGACCCTAGCCAGTTGCACTTCTTGTATAAGATCAGCACACAATACTGGGATGTCGATCCGGGACTCTTCCAGCAGGAGGAAAAATTGCAAAAGACGATTTTCAGTAGATACACTTACCTGACAGCCTATATGAAGACAGACAAGTCGCAAAAGTATCTTTATAATTACCGCCCTTTCTTGGAAGCGGTTTGTGAAGATGCCTTTTTCCGGAATGCCGACGAAGTGACGATGTTGGCTCCCGATGGGAAGAAGACGAAGTTGGCTGTCGCTGATCTGCGTGCCTTGGTCGCCCAGTTACCGCAAATGCCGGAAGATGAACGTTTGAGGCGCGAGAAGATGCAGGAACATATTAAAAAAGCCAGGGAAAAAGAAAAGGAATTGCGTAAAAGCGGTGCTAAACTCGATACGCTCGCCCTGAGAAAGGAAGAAAAAGAGAAAGCACGGAAAATGTTGAAAGATGCCGGCTTGGAATAGGTAGAATATCTGAACAATATAATCGTTGTAAATATGGAAAAGCTCCGTCTGACGATCTCATATCTGATTTGAAGCCGGGTGATGATCCAGTGTTGGTGTTAGTTACTTTAAAAGATTAAACGATAGATTATGTATAGAAATGTATTCTTGTTTAGTGTAGTCATGCTCCTTTCATATCACGTTGACCGGCAACTATGGTATTCATAATGACGACTTTTTTCATCTGTTGGAGGGGAGAAGCCTTTGGGGAGGTAGTTTGGGATCTGCTTATAACAGTATCGCCGGTCCTTTGAGTGCAACGTTCGGTATGTCCAACCGTAATTCGCATTTGCGGTTTTATATGAATTTGGGATTTATGTTTTAAATAATATATCAAGGTATGAATGTTGAAATAATACAATTCCTGACGGAACTGCGTCAGAACAATAATCGGGAGTGGTTTCAGGCTAATAAAAGCCGTTACGATTCCCTTCGCAAGGGCTTTATTGACGAAGTACAACAATTGATTGACCGGATCGCCCTCTTTGATCCGGAAATAGCGGGATTGGAGGCGAAAGATTGCCTGTTCCGCATTTACCGGGATATTCGTTTTTCACCGGACAAGACTCCGTATAAGATTCATTTTGCAGCCTATATGGCTTCCTGTGGGGGACGAGGCAGTGAGCGTGCAGGCTATTATATTCATCTTGAACCGGGTGGCTGCCTGCTTTCGGGTGGTGTTTGGTGTCCGCCTCCGGCCTTATTGAAGGCGCTTCGTAAAGACATTTATGAAAATATAGAAGATTTTGTCACTATTATGGAAAAGCCGGCTTTCAAGAAGACATATCCGACGATGGAGGGCGAAGTCCTGAAACGTATGCCTGCCGGCTATCCTTTCGATTTCAAATATGACGAAATCCTACGCCATAAAGATTTCAGTGTCGTCTCCTATAAACCGGATGAATTCTTTTTTGAACCGGATTGGATGGATAAGGCCATTGAAGATTTCAAACTTTTATATCCGTTCAACCAATTCTTGAATTATACGGTGGATGAGTATTTAGGAAGAGTCTGATTTGAATGATTGTTTCACAATTTGGCAGATCCTCCATCTGTTTCCTGTCTAAGAAACTCCCGTTCCCCGTACAGGAAACGACAATTCCCTGCGCGGGGAACTGTCGTTCCCTATTAGAGTTTCCTCCCATAGGGAACTCTAATAGGTTGATTGTTTGTGTATCGTGAATGCCTCCCCCCAGAAAAAGATCTACTCTGTTATTCTGATGCGGTTGCCTTGCCATATAAGAGTATCTCGCTGATTTTTTTTCATAAGTACCTCCGGGTTTTACAATTGAAATACCTATGTTTCAATATATATATATATTTTCTGCGTTTCGTGATATTTTTATCGTTTTTCGATAAAAATATTTGGTTGAGTCAAAAATAATATATTCTTTTGCATATCGAAAAACGATAAATATTATTTGGAAAACGAATAACAAATACATAAAACATTATGAAACAATTCTTCAAAACAGTATTTGCATCCACGCTGGGCGTGTTGGTTGCTTTGGGAATCGTAACAATGGGTTCCATTTTTTTCATCATAGGAGTAGCTGCCAGTGCTGACGGTTCTTCTGAGTACAAACCGGATAAGAATACGGTGTTCAAGTTGTCTTTGGATGGTGTCTTGGTCGATCAGACAGTGAAGAATCCTTTCTCGGAACTGATGGGAGAAAGTAGTAACCAAATGGCTGTATCGGATGTGATCAAAGCGATCCGCCGTGCAAAAGCAAACGATAATATCAAAGGTATTTATCTGGAAGCCGGTTCGCTTTCTACTGGCTTTGCAGGAATCGAAGCGATCCGTCGCGAGCTGGTGGACTTTAAAGATAGCGGTAAGTTTATCGTGTCATACGGTGATTTTTATACGCAGGGTTCTTACTACTTGTGTAGTGTGGCCGACTCTGTTTTTCTGAATCCACAGGGGAGTGTCTCATTGGTAGGACTTGCATCACAGGGCATATTCTTTACCGGTTTGGCTGAAAAAGTCGGAGTGGAACATTATATTTTTAAGGTAGGAACTTATAAGAGTGCCGTAGAACCGTTTTTCCTGAAAAAGTTTAGTGATGCCAATCGTGAACAGTTGACTTCTTTCTTGGGCAGCGTATGGGGAAACTTGACCTCCGCTATCGAGAAAAGCCGTAATATATCTTCCGACGAATTGAACCGTTACTTGAACGAGGGCCTTGCAATGGGTCAGGCTTCCAATGCTATTGATTATAAATTGGCAGACGGGCTTCGTTACCGTTATGAAGTGGAAAACTGTGTGAAAGAAATGGCCGGACAGGATGTAAAAGGCAAGCTGAAAACGGCAGGAGTGGACAAAATAGTCTCTATCAAAGTAAAAGAAAAAGAGAACAAGAATAAGATCGCTGTCCTGTATGCGGAAGGTGAAATTCGAGACGAAGATTCTTCTTCTCCTTTCAGTGCCGATGAACAGGTGATTTCAGAAGAAATGGCGAATAAATTGCGCAAGCTGAAAGATGACGATGATGTAAAAGCCGTAGTCTTTCGTGTGAACTCTCCGGGCGGTAGCGCTTATATTTCCGAACAGATATGGAAAGAGGTGGTCGAGCTGAAAGCTAAAAAGCCGATCGTTGTTTCGATGGGTAACTATGCTGCTTCCGGTGGCTATTACATTTCTTGTGCTGCTAACAAGATTGTGGCTGAACGTACGACCCTGACAGGTTCAATCGGGGTATTCGGTGTCGTTCGTAATTTTACCGGAACATTTGATAAGGTAGGTGTAACTACGGATGTCGTAAAGACAAATACATTCGCTGACTTGGGAGATCTGAGCCGTCCGATGCGTGAAGATGAAAAGGCACTGATCCAGCGTGGTGTAGAACAGACGTATGATTTATTCCTGACCCGTTGCGCAGATGGCCGCGGTATGACAAAGGCTGAGATCGATTCGATCGGACAAGGACGTGTTTGGACAGGTGAACAGGCGTTGGAAAGAGGCTTGGTTGACCAGCTGGGGGGTATGGATGATGCAATCAAAGAGGCTGCGACTCTGGCGGAATTGACCGATTATTCTGTAACAGTAGCAGATGGTCCGAAAGATTTCTTTACCAAATTCATGGAGAAGCAGATGGATGAAGCAAAACTCTCCATCGCCAAATCGGTAATGGGCGAAGAGCAATTCAAACTGTTCTCAACGATCCGACGGGCTGAAACGGAATCCGGTATTATTGCCCGTATGCCGTTTGATATAAAAGGTTTATAATGGAATGTAGGGGCGGGGCTTGCCCGCCCTTTTTTAGCAAGAATGCTATAGATTATGAAAAAGCAATTGAATTTAATCTGTGTATTGATATTTTTCTTTGTCGGTTTGTCTTTAGTTCCGAGCATCTATTCGATGATCAATGCTTTTATGGACGGCTTTGAAGTCGGAATGTCGCAGGCGGAAGATGTGCATGAGCAGGAAACAACAAACATTAGTGCGGAAATATTAACTCCGATGACTCTTAGTCTATGGCCGAAATCTTTGGCTGTCACTTCGGATAAACTATTCAACCGTAAGGATCAGGAGTGGTATCCGGCTTCACATATCCAAACAGTAGTCTGGGCGAAATCCAAAGATACCGTAATTACAAGATATGCAAGTTTCCTTGTGCTGATCGGCATATTCTTTATAATAAAGGCGATCGTACAATTCTATAAGCTTATCAATGCGATTAATCACGAGGTGATATTCGATTGGATGAATGTACGTCGTTTGAATCGTATCGGACGCAATCTGCTGATTTCTTTTATACTGTCACTGGCTTATATGATAACGAATTACTGGGAGGCAACCCGATTATTCGAGTTAGAAGGTTATGAACATAATTTCTGGTGTGACTTTCGGCCGATGACATTGATAATGGGCCTGATTGCTTTATTGGTAGGCCGTATTTTTGCAATCGGTCTGCAGATGAAAGAAGAACAGGATCTGACGGTTTAAAGTAAGGTGGATATGGATAAGATTGTAAAATTGTTGGTTGATTTGTATTTTTGGGTATTTTTCTGTCGCTTCCCTTTTATGTGACGGGAAAGGAGGAGGAGGGGCGGATAGCTTGGGTGACTGGGTGAACTGGAGCGATGAACGGTGGAGTAATCTTTCGAGTATGATTATGAATGGAATTTCCGTTCTGCTTACAATTTGTTATCCGGATGTCCGTTCCGTATATGAATTGATGGGAGTGCTTCCTTTTATCGGGCTTGTAGTTCTGAGTGTACTACTGTCAGCCGGTTGTCTTTATGGATTGAATAGGAGTTTGTGTGTTCCGGCCTGGCAAGTACCGAGAAATATGGATGATACATCCGTGGTATTTTAATTAACGAATAATCAGAGGAGTAAGATATGGCTATAATAGTGAATTTGGATGTGATGATGGCAAAAAGAAAGATCGCCTTGGGCGATTTGGCTGATCGTATCGGTATTACCCCGGCAAACCTTTCGATCTTAAAAACGGGTAAAGCCAAAGCTATACGCTTTTCTACTCTTGAGGCAATTTGTAAGGAGCTCGATTGCCAACCGGCCGATATACTCGAATTTAAGGAAGATGAAACGTGATGTCCTGAGCGTAAATGATTGTCTTCTTACAATATGTAAGTGTTTAGGGGCGTGTGAAGGTGGATAAAATATTTAATATTGTTAAATTGATTGTATTTGCTGACAATGTGTAAGTGAAAGTTTGGTTGTTTATGGAATGATATCTACATTTGCACCACAATTTGAAAGTAATCTTAAAGTAATAATTATATGAAAACTTCGGTTTTAAGTAAAAGCATTCTTGTTCTTGCAGTTATGTTCTTGTGTAATCTTGCAATGAGTGCAGCCTCTCCCAGAGAGTATATGTATGATACGAAGGAAGAGAATGGCAAAGTTATTTCAAAAGTCATTTTCTTGAATGACAATGGACTTTTGAATAAAGAAGTTAAATATGAATTTTCTTACAATGAAAACGGAAAAGTGTCAGAAAAGAAGGCATATCGCTGGAATAAAAGTACGGATGAGTGGGTTCCCTATTATCTGACAACTTATTCATACGATGCAGAAACAGGAGAAATCAACACCACATACGGAATGTGGGATAAAAAGAAGAAAGATTTTAGCTTAAATGTCCAGAATATGGTTGCTCCGGCAACAAGTTATAACGACATTTTCTCATAATACCTATTTTAGAATATTTCATAGACACAACCGAAAATGGCGCGAATAACAAAAGACGTGAGTCCCTGTTATTAGCGCCATTTTCATTTGGTCGGCTTTTATCTTACTTGATGATCTTTTCTATCTCCGAAAGATTCTTCTCTACATCGGCGTCTGTGACTTCGTAGTTTGTCAGATCGCCTGCCAGATACTGGTCATAAGCGGCCATGTCGATCAAGCCGTGACCGGACAGGTTGAACAGGATCGTACGCGGTTTGCCTTCGATCTTAGCCTGTTCTGCTTCGCGAATGGCAGCAGCGATAGCGTGGGAAGATTCGGGAGCCGGTATGATACCTTCGCTCCGGGCGAATAACGTGGCTGCATTGAATGTTTCAAGCTGTTGGATATCTACAGCATCCATCAGGCCGTCTTTCTTTAATTGGCTGACGATAGAACCTGCACCGTGATAACGCAAACCGCCTGCATGTATATTGGCCGGGGCGAAGTTGTGGCCTAAGGTGAACATCGGAAGCAGTGGCGTATAGCCGGCTTCGTCACCGAAGTCGTACTGGAATTGTCCGCGTGTCAGTTTCGGGCAGGAAGCCGGTTCTGCTGCCACGATACGGATATCTTTTCCTTGTGTCAGCTTATGACGCAAGAATGGGAATGCGATACCGGAGAAGTTCGAACCACCACCGAAACAAGCGATAACCACGTCCGGGTATTCTCCCGCCATCTCCATCTGTTTTTCTGCTTCCAGACCGATAACCGTCTGGTGGAGCATCACATGGTTCAGCACGCTACCCAATACATATTTGCAGTTGGGGGTTTGCATGGCCAGTTCGACCGCTTCGGAGATAGCCGTTCCCAGGCTTCCCTGATAATTCGGGTGCTTGGTGATAATGTCGCGGCCTGCACGCGTGCTCATACTGGGCGAGGCGATCACTTCGGCTCCGAACGTCTGCATGATAGAACGGCGGTAGGGTTTCTGGTTGTAGCTGACCTTTACCATATAGACTGCCAGTTCCAATCCGAAATGTTTGGCCGCCATAGCCATGGAAGCTCCCCATTGTCCGGCTCCTGTTTCGGTCGTTACATTGGTTACGCCCTCCTTTTTACAGAAATAGGCTTGCGGAATAGCGGAATTCAGTTTATGAGATCCGACAGGGCTGACACTTTCGTTCTTGAAGTAGATGTGAGCCGGTGTATCGAGCGCTTTTTCAAGTCCGTAAGCGCGGACCAACGGAGTCGGACGCCAGATTTTATACATCTCGCGAACTTCTTCCGGGATTTCGATCCAGGCATCCGTCTGGTTCATCTCCTGGTCTACCAATCCTTTGGCAAATAGAGGATAGAGATCTTCAGGCTTGAGCGGTTCCTTTGTTTTGGGGTTGAGCGGAGGAAGCGGTTTATTCTCCATGTCTGCTACGATATTGTACCAGGCTGTAGGAATATCTTTCTCCTGCAGTAAAAACTTCTTACTTTCCATGATGTTGTTATGTAGTTTACATTATTAATCGATTTGGCCTTTAAGGCTTACAACTTGGAAGCAAAGTAACAAATAATATTTCGTTCTTCAAATGAAATACGGGAAAATATATATCTTTGTGGCTCAACTCTGTCAGCTAACTTCTCTGGAACCTTATACGACTTCGGGCTGGACGGCGGCGGTTTGTGATGTATTATTTCCAAAAGCAGGATCATCCGGAATTCCCTATTCCTTTTCCGAAGCGGGTTTTGAAGTTCCGGGCATTTCCATTTATTGAAACTTTTGGTTTCATGTGATGAAACTAAAAGTTTCATATAGAGAAACAGATGGTTTCATCAAGTGAAACTAACGGTTCCATCAAGTGAAACTATACTCCGTCCGGTACGCCTGAAAAAGGAGGAAGGAGGTCTTCATTTTGTAATGAGAGCAAACTTCCTTACCTTTGCAATCAATTTGAAAAGACGGACAATGAAAAGATATTTGCTACTCTTTGCGGCCTTGTGTATGGGTATGGCCGGTTATGCTCAGAAAAAGAATTTTTCTTATAAATTTTATGGGCAGGTGCGTGGTGACTTGTTTTATAATTCACGTGCCAATGCTGAAACGGTTGACGGGCTATTTCACCTTTATCCGAAAGACAAGAATTTGGATGCCGATGGAAATGACCTGAATGCTACGGCAAACGGGAGTTTCTATCTGCTCTATTCCCGCTTGGGAGTGGATGTGACGGGACCGAATATCGGGAAAGCCGTGACGACAGCCAAGTTGGAGGCGGATTTTCGTGGCTCCGGGAGTAATTGGGCAGTCTTGCGTATTCGCCATGCTTATGTCAATCTGGATTGGGGGAAATCAGCGGTGCTGGTGGGGCAAACCTGGCATCCGTTGTTCGGCGATGTGTCTCCGCAGATGTTGAACCTTTCGACCGGTGCGCCTTTCCAGCCGTTTAACCGTAGCCCGCAGATCCGTTACCGGTACACGTCGGGCAAAGGTTTGCAGCTGACGGGGGCTGTATTGTGGCAGTTGCAGTATTTGTCTGCCGGTCCGAACGGAAAAAGCGAGGAATATATAAAGAACAGTTGCATCCCGGAAGTCTACGTTTCGGCTGATTATAAGGCAGACGGTTTGATTGCCGGCGTCGGTATGGAAATGTTGTCCTTGAAACCCCGGCAGCAGACGACGGTAGACGACCGTGTGTATAAAGTGAACGAGCGCGTGACTTCCCTTTCTTTCGAGGCACATGCCAAATATACAACCCGGGACTGGGTGATTGCCGGTAAGACCTTGCTGGCTTCTAACTTGACGCAGGCCTGTATGCTGGGCGGCTATGCGGTTACCTCTGTCGATCCGCGTACAGGGGAACAGGAGTATACGCCTTACCGCCATTCCATGACTTGGTTGAATGTGGTCTATGGCAAGAAATGGAAACCGGGAATTTTTGTCGGCTATCTGAAGAACTTAGGGACGGGAAAGGCGATCGCCGGACCGACCTATGGTGTAGGACTGGATGTGGACCAGGTGTTTACCACTAACCTCCAACTTTCTTATAATCTGCCTCACTGGAAGTTGGGAGTGGAATACAGCCCTTCTCTTGCCTGGTATGGAGATATGAATGCGGAAAATGGTAAAATAGAAAACACGCATTCGGTGACAAACCACCGTGTGTTGGGTGTCCTGATCTATATGTTCTGATGAAAAAGATATTGGTTGTCGTCTACGGGAAAGCATTACCGGGACAGCATGGCAATATCCTGCAACTGGTCAAGAATCGTTTGGAGGCAGGGCAGGAGATCCGTGTCGTTCCCTGATCTGTCCCGTTACAACGGAAGATATCTCGTTCTATCAGCGTTATTTTATCAACGAATTGCTGATATTCGATGATTAGAGACTTTATTACATTCTTACCCATATCAATCTATCTTTTATCGATTATAAAAATGGTACGATAAGGAGATTTAGAAGGCATTATAAACGAAAAGGGACGGTCTTTTGGAGACCGTCCCTTTCCATATTGAAAAATTGTAAACTTATTATCCGATATTCTTTACCTTCAACAAATACTCTGCGATCTGTACGGCATTCAAGGCTGCTCCTTTCTTGATCTGGTCGCTCACCGTCCAGAAAGTCAAGCCGTTCGGATTCGTGATGTCCTTACGGATACGGCCCACGTAAACAGGGTCTTTTCCGGCGATGAACAATGGCATCGGGTAGTCTTTCTTTGCCGGTTCGTCCTGCAGGATAACACCTTCGGCTTCAGCGAACGCCTTACGGGCTTCTTCTACACTGATCGGTTGTTCTGTCTCTACCCAAGTCGCTTCGCTGTGGGCACGCATAACCGGAACACGTACACAAGTTGCGCTCACTTCGATGTCGGAGTGCATGATCTTGCGTGTTTCGTTATACATCTTCATCTCTTCCTTCGTGTAGCCGTTATCCGTAAATACGTCTACGTGCGGGATGACATTGTAAGCCAGTTGATAAGCGAACTTCTCCACTGTCGGTTCTTCGCCTTTCAACAGTTGTTCATATTGTTTTACCAGTTCGGCCATAGCTGTTGCGCCTGCACCGCTGGCAGCCTGGTAAGTCGATACGTGTACGCGTTTGATATGCGACAGGCCTTCGATCGCCTTCAATGCAACGACCATCTGGATAGTGGTACAGTTCGGATTGGCAATGATACCGCGCGGACGATTCAGTGCATCTTCCGGGTTCACTTCGGGAACAACCAAAGGTACATCGTTGTCCATGCGGAATGCGCTGGAATTGTCGATCATCACAGTACCATGTTTCGTAATGGTTTCTGCGAACTCGATAGAAGTACCGCCACCGGCCGAAACAAAAGCAACATCGATTCCCTTGAAGTCGTCGTTATGCTTAAGCTCCTTGACGGTAATCTGTTTACCACGGAAAGTATAAACACGTCCGGCACTGCGAGATGAGCCAAAAAGCACCAGCTCATCCATCGGGAAGTTTCTCTCGTCGAGTACGCGCAGGAATTCCTGTCCTACCGCTCCACTCACTCCAACAATTGCTACTTTCATTTTGAGCACTAATTAATTTGTTTATAGAAAAAATAGTATAACTTTACAGCGTCTACAGAAAGCTTTGCGCTTCCTTCATTACAACACTTTGGGGTGCAAAGATATACAATTTATAAACAAAACCAGAAGGCTATGAAACAATTTATTCTTTTTCTCTCCGTATTACTTCCTTTTTGTGTGAATTCACAGGTGAATGAGACGTTTGATGGTCCGGCGTTGGGGGCCGATTGGATCGGCAAGGACAGAGGGCTGTTTGCAATCAATGCCGATGGCAGGCTTCAGTTGAATATCGAACCGACTGAGTCAGGCACTGCTTCCATCGGCAAAGAAATCGCCTATTCGTCCGATATGCAATGGGAGTTCGATGTTTATATGCACAACCAACCGAGCGACAAGAATAAATTATGTATCTATTTGTATCAGGAAAATCAGGAACGTTATTATTATGTACGTCTCGGAAATACCGGCAACAAGGAACTTGGGCTGAAGCGTAACGGAAACGGAAATTTGATTTTGCCACAGACCGACTTCGAAGAGTCGCCATTGTTGTTACATGTGAAAGTGACGCTTGAAGACAATGCCCGGTGGAGTTTGTACTACAAGACAGACGATATGGAGGGATACCGCCTCGAAGGTTCAACCATGTACACGATAGAAGAACCGGTTGAGAGAGGCAACTTGGTGTTTACGTTTTATTACACGAAGACACGAAGCTCTCTTTTCTGCATAGACAATGTGTGTGTGCTCAATCGGGTGACGGAGACACCGCTCGAACCGGACAAGCCTGAAGAAGAGCCGGGGGGATCAGAAAGTCTGCCGGAACTGCTTGGGGTCGAGCCGCTATCGGCCTCCAACCTGCTGTTCGCTTTTGACAAGCCGGTCGATATCGAGAAGGCGGTCTTCAGTATTTCGGATATTGGAGACGCCTACCTAAAAAGGTATGTAGATGCAGGGAAGAAGCAAGTAGTAAGCACCTTTTTCGATCAAGAGATGCAGTTGGATCATTCATACACGATCTCTTATGCCGGTCTTCGTTCTTTGTCGGGAAAGGCGGTGCCGGATGATGCTGTCGAATTCGTGTTGCGAGGAGAAGAAGAACCAGGGCCGGATAAGCCGGAACCGAAGCCTGATCCGGGTGAACCGGAGAGCTATCCGGTTGGTTCGGTCGTTATCAATGAAGTCATGGCAAAGCCGGGAGATGGAGGAATGGTGGAATATATCGAATTACATAATACGACTGCTGCTACCGTCTCGTTGGACGGATGGGAGTACAAGAATGTGACAGGGAAGAAGACGAAAGCCCTGTCGGAGATGGATTTGCCTGCTGGCGGATATGCTGTTTTATTGGATCAGGAGGATGCGTTGTCCTTTCCTGTCCAAACGTTGCTGATTCCTATCGAGAAGTTTCCGGCTTTGAATGACAAAGGGGCTGTCTTGCAATTATGGGATGCTGCCGGGAGCAAGATAGAAGAGGTGGCGTATGAAGCGGCTACCTCCGGTGTGTCGTGGGAACGGGGCACTTCTGGCTGGCATCTTTCTACTGATCCGCGTGGTGGAACTCCCGGCTCCGTTAATTCTTCTCCCGGTAAGGAGGAAGATCCGCCGGTAGATCCAGACCAACCCGATGTCCCGGATAATCCCGATGATCCCGATATTCCGGTAACCACAGCACCGGTCCAGCCCGGAGAAATCATCATTAACGAGTTGCTCCCCGATCCGTATGCCGGAGGCAGCGAATATATCGAGTTGTATAACCGCTCGGAGCATGCCTTGTCTTTGTCCGCCCTTTTTCTCGCCATCCGTAAATCGGACGGGACGCTCAGCACCCGCTATCCTTTGACTTCTGTCCCGCATAATCTGAAGGCAAAAGGTTACCTCCTTTTGACCAAGAATCTGGAAGGCGTTACCTCTTTCTACGACATTGCCGATCTGTCTGCTCTTTGTGAGTTACCCAAGCTTCCTATCCTTGCTAATACCTCTTCTACTTTGGCATTGCTTCGTACGGCAGATAAAATAGTAATAGATGAGGTCACCTATTCTTCTAAATGGCACGCCCATTCGGTCAAAAACGTCAAAGGAGTCGCTCTTGAGCGTATCGATCCGGATGCCGCTACGCAAGACGAGGCAAACTGGACCTCCGCTTCCGAAACGGCAGGTTGCGGCACCCCCGGCTATCAGAACTCCCAATACAAAGATGCTTCGTCGGGAGGTGCTACGGGAATAGAGCCTCCTGTGTGGATAGAAGAATCCGGCAGCTACACCGTTTCTTACCTGCTCGATCGTCCGGGATATAGCTGTCGCGCTTTCGTTTTCAATACCTCCGGGCTGCGTGTTGCCGAGATATCCAATCATGAGTTGTTAGGCATCTCCGGCAAAATCATATGGAGTGGCATAGCTAACAACGGAAGTCCGTTGCAAGCAGGTATCTATATCTTCTATGCTGAAATATATCATCCCGAAGGTATGGTGAAACGCTTCAAGAAAGCTTTCCTGATCAGGTGAAAAAGGTTTATTCATAAACCGCTTGATACCAGCTAACCCTTTGTTGATACCATTCGAGCATTTTGGGTAGAGATTCTTGCGGAACGAAAACGGTCAGGCCGCAATAGCTGTTAATCGGCAATGCGTTTCCTATGGCGGCGTAGTAGGACTTTTGCGTATGTGCCTTGTAGACAACTGCTTTGTCCAGGCAACTGATGAAACGGTCGTATTGTTCGGCTGTCGCCAACTGCTTGATATAATCATTGAAGTCATAGAGCATTCCCGGGCTGCGGTATAAATATTCCAATCTTTGCATCTCCTTTAGATCGAGGCTGTAAATATCGCTTTCGGTCTTATCTGCCAAGATATCATGTGTTACGCTTTTCAGATTATCCAGTTCGCTCGTTTTCGTAAGCGAGACGGTCGCATACGGATAGGAATCGTTCAGATAATAGTTGTAGAATGTTTCGCCTACTTTTTCCAATTGTAGGTCGGTAGCGAACAATTGCGGCATCATCTCTTTATAAGGCCATCCGTCCGCCAATGTCTCTGTCGGGGAAGCTAAGATATATTCTGCTTTGTTTCTAAGCTCATAAGTACATTCGATGCTTGCCATATAACAGGCATCGAACAGGATAAAATTAAATACGTCGTCCGGCAATCCCTTTGCCAGGTCGTCGATCTCCATCCAGTTGTTGCCGTCCTGTCCGAACGCTTTCAGCTTATTCTGGTAGTCGGAAGGAAGCCAGGCAGTCCCGTGGCTCCATAACACCAATCCGTAACTGTCTGCCGGATATTGTGAAACCACTTCGTTGATCACGTTCCGCATCACGTCCGGATCAGCGGAGTTCTGTTTTTCATAGTCCTTCAGATGGAATTTATTGACAATGCCGTTTTCTTCTTTTATCTGAAGAAGTTCCGGATTCGAGCCAGAAGGAGCGTAATAAACGATCAGATTCCCTCCGTTGAGGTTTTTGCCGGTCGCTCCTTCTATCATGCTTTCTATGTTTTTCGAGGCGAAGCTGTTGAGGCTGTTATTGGCCATCATATAGATTAAGATGGTGCGAGTTGTCCGGGGGACCGGGATCTCGTTATCGGAACAACTTGTGAATCCTAAGCAAAGGATGATAAACAGAGTGATAAGTTTAAATTTCATATACCCCCAATACTAAATGGTTTGCTACACAAAGATACGCAATAAATCTGTCCGAATGTGCATTTCGTATTTTGAATGTGATGAAGTCCGATTATGCTTATGAGGGCAATGCCTATGGGGCGGTATTTCGTATGGTTATCAGTTGTTTTTCGTCTCTTTCGTTACGGATGGCCCGCGGAGACTTGCCGAAGTTGGCACGGCAGAAGTGGGAAAAGTTAGACAAGGATTCGAATATCTGCTTCTGATAGTGGGAGCAAGAAGAACAGTCTGTATATTTCTGACAGATAAAATCAGACATCCGTGGCTGAATTTAAAGTTTTACCTTTTTACTTTTACCTTGATTTTCATTATGGAAACGGTCTACGGCTGTGACTACATAACGGTATTTGCGTTTCCCGTCGTCGTAGGGCAGCAGATAGTTCGTATCGCGTGTGACCGCTACGATCTTGGAAGGATCATCCAGATTGACCGGCTCCTTGTTTTCGAAGCGGTAAATGACGAAATAGCTTGCCAATTCGGGATTGGTCTTGCTCTGTTCCGCCTGCCAGTGCAACATATATCCCTGGGCTGTCCATTCGGTTTTCAGTTTCTTGACCTCTTGCGGAGCCCGGTTGTGCAGATGGGTATAGGCCGGGATCAAGGCCGGATAGCGGTGGTAGTTCCGTTTCAGGCTGTCGGCTACGCCCTTGTTGTTCCAGAGTATTTCGTTTGCGGGCCAGAAGCAGTTGCCTTTTACTTTCGAGAGCGAACGTTCGTAAAGCATTTTACGGGTGAGCTGGTCTGCTTTCATGGTGCGTGCTACGTCCTGGCCGATATACAGATGCGTGCCTTCTCGTGTCGCATTTTTGTTCCACCATTGGATCAACGTGATATAGTCGGCTGCCGGATGTCCGATCTCCCAATATATCTGTGGAATGTTATAGTCTATCCAACCCTCTTTTACCCAGTGTGTCACGTCTGCATACAGGTCGTCGTAGTTTTGCAGTCCGTTGGTGTTGCTGCCTGAACCGTCGGGGGTGCTTTTCTTGTTGCGGTAGATACCGAACGGACTGATGCCGAATCTTACCCAAGGTTTGGATAACAGGATGGTGCGCTTGATCTCGCGAACCAGCTTGTTCACATTTTCCCTTCGCCAATCTGCACGTTGTGAAGCTTTATATCCTTTGTCCAAGCCGTATTTCTGAAAACTCTTGTCATCCGGGAAAGCCATGCCTGCTGCCGGATAGGGGTAGAAATAGTCGTCCATGTGGATCGCGTCTACATCATAACGGCTTACGATATCCCGTACCACGCGGCAGATGAACTGCCGGCTTTCTGGTAATCCCGGGTCAAACAGGATTTGCTTGTTGTAGGTCACGAACCATTCCGGGTGCTTATTATATATATGTGAATCTGCAAAACGGGTATTTCCGGCTGTGCTTGCCCGGTAAGGGTTCAGCCAAGCGTGGAATTCCATATTCCGTTTGTGGCATTCTTCGATCAGGAAAGCCATCACGTCGAAGTCCCCGTCTGGGGCGAGTCCTTGCTGTCCTGTGTAGAAACGGCTCCAAGGCTCGATATCCGACTTGTAAAAAGCATCGGCCTCCGGGCGAACTTGGAAAATGATGGCGTTGATCCCGCATTTTTGCAGATAGTCGAGTTTGCGGATGAAGTCTTTCCGCATTTGCGCGGGTGTCATATCCTTGTATTCTCCCTGGAAAGCTGTCTGTATCCACGCTCCTCGAAATTCTCGTTTTGTCTCTTTTTCAGTTGGTTGCAGTGTTATTTCCCGTATTGTCTTACAGGAAGTTACAAAACAAAGCAGTAATACCAACAATAAACGAAGATGTTTTGTCATCATGAATAATTATTGAATATGCGATTCAAGGATACAAACATACTTATAATTGTTCAAATTATTTAGAAACTGTTTTGATTTTTTCGCCTAATGATTTGAGATAGCTTTTAGAGTTGGATTTGTCGCTCAAAGCATAGGCGAAAACAACGATATAAAATAAAACAAGGCTGTTTGTAAAAAATCAAAACAGTTTTATTCAAAAAGTAGTTCTTGAATACTGCTTTCTGGTAGAGATAGAATATTTGCTATTTCACAAATAGACATATTACGGTCAATGAGGTTTTTAATTGTTGAACGCAAAATCACTTTCTGCTGTTCAATCTCTTGTGACTTCTGTTCAATCTCTTGTGACTTCTGCTCAATCTCCTGTGACTTTTGTTTAATCTCTTGAGACTTTTGTTCAATCTCCTGTGACTTTTGCTCGATTAATTTATCCTTTAACAGGATGGCCGTATCACGGGCTTCTATCTCGGAAAGGATTTCGTCTTCAACATCCATGTCACGGCGGATATCCGGTGTGGCGCCCGCACGGAAAAGGCGGGTCAAGACGGGGAAATCCTCTGCGGAGAATAGTGTCTCATCGATGTCCAGCAGATGGTCGTTACCGGCCATGCGGCTATCTTGGTTGAAGATGTTAAGCAACCGTTCCAGGCGGTTACGAGTCCGCTCCTTGCGTAAGAAGGGGACTTGCACGATGATGCTGTCGTGCGTCAGGCTCTCAATGAATTTGTCCTTCCCCACGATCACGTTATCATCGTAATCCAGGTAACGGCGACGGACATAGATTACCGGCTCTTTCAAATCGCCCAACGTATGTCCTAAGATATAAATAGAGATAATCGGGAGACCGAAACTCTCATCCGGTTTCATCCGGACATTCTCTCGGCTCAGGTAGTGGACCCCCAGATATTGGCGAAAACGAAGCGTCTCGGAAGGAAGCCAGGTCTTCTGCAATTCGATCAAGACCAAATGTTCCTCCCCGTCCGTCTCGCGGATACGGGCGGAGAAGTCCATCCGGAACATCGAGATCGTGCTCCGCTGCGTGTTCGCGTACTCGTGCGGGCGGACTTGCAACTCGAGGATCTCTTTCTTCAACAAGGCGGAAAGCAAGATCTTCGCGACTCTTTCGTCCTCCATCATATATTTAAATACGGAATCATAAATAGGATTTGCTATCAGTGTCATACGTCATAGGTTTTTGATTTGTGCCAAAGGTAGGGAATTTTGTCGAAGTTACAAAGATAATTCTGGTACGGTTTTCACGAATTACATAGTAGTATTTGTTCTTTGTCTGCGTAATCCGTGTCTGCTATTGCCAGTTTATGTTAAAGAATTAAACTTATAGGTTTAATGTCTTCAGAAACGATTTTAAATTTGTAAATCATTCGGAAAAAGCTTTTCTTTGTAACAAATATAACATCAAAAAACAAAAAACTATGGAAAGATATTTGGATCCAAAAGCCGATTTGACTTTCAAGAAAGTATTTGGCAATCACCCAGACTTAGTGATGAGCTTCCTGAATGCGCTCCTCCCGTTGGAAAAGGATGAGGAGATTGAACATATTGAGTACCTTCCCGCCGAGATGGTACCCGACACTCCGTTGCGCAAGAATAGTATTGTGGATGTGCGTTGCCGTGACAACAAGGGGCGGCAGTTCATCGTGGAGATACAAATGGCCTGGTCGCCGGAGTTCCGTCAGCGTGTTTTGTTCAATGCCGCGAAAGCGTATGTGCGTCAGTTGGATAAAGGATTTGATTACAGTTTGTTGGAGCCAGTTTATTCACTGAATTTAGTGAATGACGTGATAGATTCTTCACTTCCCGGCTATTATCACAATTATCGTATAGTGCATGAAGAGCACAGTGACCGGGTGATAGAGGGATTGCATTTGGTTTTTGTCGAACTTCCCAAATTTACGCCCCAGACGTTTGTTGAGAAGCGTATGCATGTTCTTTGGTTGCGTTACTTGACTGAGATTAAAGATAACACAGAGGTTGTTTCTGCTGATTTGTTGGAAAATCCGGAAATAAGAAAGGCCTTACATGAAATCCGTGAATCTGCATTCTCTAATGCAGAGCTGGTTGCCTATGATAAATTTTGGGACAGCATCAGCGTAGAGGTTACCATCTATAATAGCGGTATGCGTAAAGGACTCATCAAGGGGTTAGCCAAAGGACGCACAGAAGGTCTTGTCAAAGGTCTTGCCAAAGGACGTGCTGAAGGAGAAAAGTTGAAACAAGAGGCGATAGCTCGTAGAATGAAAGCGGATGGATTATCCATTGAAATGATCGTTCGTTATACTGGTTTATCGGTTGAAGATATTGAAAAACTGTGATGTGTAGTATTGCTTTTAATACTTAAAAAAAACAATTACCTGTACACTTTGTTGAATAAAAACGGCTGTCTGAAAATTTCACAAGAATGTAAGTTTTCAGACAGCCGTTTTTTTGTATCAGCCGTATCGGTGACCTACTTCACTTCTACTTTTTCGCTTATGGTTTGCGAACTGCTTTCGGCGCGGACAACGTAGATGCCCGGTGCGAGGTGGTCGACAGAGGCGGTCGGTGTGTTCAGGTTGCGCAAGGTGCGCAGGGCACGGCCGGAGATGTCGTAGACTGTCACTTCGCTAAGTGCATCGACCGAAGAGATGTCGATCCGTCCGGGAGCACTGTTGTAGAATATGATATGGTTACGGGCGATGATCTCGTTCGACGTGGCGATGGAGCCGTTCAGGAAGTAGCGTCCGGAGGTGTTGCCCGGAACGGTCAGCGTCAGGCCGTCGGTCACGTCATAGCGCTTGCCGGTTTGCTTGTCTACCAATTTCACGTTCTTCATGGCACCTGACAGTTTGAAGCTCAGCTCTACCGGGGTTGCGTCTTTTCCGTGGATGCCGACCGGTATTTCGTTCAGCTCCGGTGTCACGTTGATGGCCGTCATCTGGCTACCGGCAAGGGTATAAACCTGCGGTGCGGCGACTTCCTCGTTGATCAGCAAGGCGGCATCTTCCCCCTCTACATAACTGTCCGAAGCAGTCACCAAACCGGCAACGACAGCGGTGTTGCGTACACCGTCACGGGTGGCGGTGATGCGTAATTGCGGCAGGGGGTCTTCGGATGAGGCAGCGGTGGCGGAGCGCAAACCGATATTAGTACCATTTGCCGGGGCTTTCGCAATCATGTCGGTGGTGAAAGTGGCAGAAGTCAGATCTTTCACGATGAATGATTGGAGAGGGGCGACAAATTGAGGATTGGCCTCATCCCCTGTTGAGATAGAATATTCCTTACCTAATATATTCGTGTTTGTACCTGTTTCGGTCATAATATAATAGGTGTTTCCCGAAGAATAATTCTTTTTAAAGAACTCTTCCATATTCAAATGCGACATGAACGGATTACCAATCATACCTTTTGAATCTTCATAAGTGAAGGTAACAGGAAGTTTTTCTTGTGATTCATTACCATCCTTATCTTTGTCACTGAAATAGAAACGACCGTTACCGCCGCGGTTCTTCAACGTTCTTTCATTCCCTTCGTTACTATTCGTATTGCCATAATATTTATATGCATGATCTGCTTTTGGCAGACGGAACAACACTTTATTGTCATTACCTAAAGATGTTCCATCCGTTTTTGTCCCTATCGAGAATCCTGTACCCGGAGTAAACGGAACATCTACATCATTATACAGGTTTGACCAACTACCCTTAATTCCATAATTGACTTGATTATTAGAATCAGTACGAGTACCCGGGCGAACAACTATTGCACTAGCTTTATCCCATCCACGCATATAGACGGCAGGTTGCCAACGGGTATAGTTTGTGTTATCATAGTTGATATTCTCAAACGCCGGTGTCTCCTGACGTGCATACTTACCTACAGAAGAAGTACCTGTCGGCAAATACATATCCCCCGACACCACGCCTTTCAAAGGTGAAGCGAGCATGTACCAGCGATTCGGAGCCATTTCGTAGTCTACATGTGCCTTGTTATAAGTCAAGAACTCCGTATGCAGGATTTCCGATTCGGGCTTGATGTAGATCTCGTCGCAGGTGTTGCCGTAGAAGCGGACACAAGCGTAGTTGTGATTTTCTGTACCATCTGTTTTATCCGGATTCATGTCCTTTCCGAATAATTCTTTCTCATAATCCGGATCGGCAAGCAAATCGTATTCGATATTCTTGGTGGCGGCTCCGATTTCTGTGTTCATACCTGCCAGAGCCATATCTAACAAGTTTGTTAGGCCGGTTGTTTCTGTTGTTTGCTTGTTCAATTGATACAAATGCGGATAAGCAGCATAAGCATTGCCATTAGTATTATAATCATTGTCTACTTTTTGCGCCTTTCCATAAATCGTCACCTTCGTGAAACGCATCGGGGTGTAGGCTTCGTTATGAGTACCGTTTACTTGTGCACCTGTTTGTCCATTATCCGTTCCCATATAAAGCTCACTGTTCTTAGACCGTCTCCAATGGCTTGGACCGTCGTTATTCCAGTTGTGTATATTCTCGGTACTACCTACCCACGTCACATATTCGGGGACGATTTTGAGGGTGAGCATAAATTTTCGATCTACATAAACATCATTATTATTATTATCCGTATCAATCACTTTATATGGAATGCCTACCATATACCAGAAACCTTCTTTGAAATTTTTAGCTTTTTCGGTGAATTTGACTGTGAAATAATTCGTCCTCCAACCTGCTTTTTGATTTTCATCCACAAGTTTTTCCAAAGTAGCAACTGCTTCGGTGTTCAGATTCCATGCTTTATCCGAAGTTTTATAAACAATAATATCCGACTTATTTTCGCCGTCTTGTTTTGCAAACTTTTCATTCTTCAAGGATGTACGGGCATGAATCGGAATACGCAATGTACCTTCATTTGTTTGCATATCCAGTATCTGAACCAAACCGACACGTACGGAACGTACATGTGAACCGTCAAATGGGTTCTCATCAGGTTTGTCGGGATCATCCGGATCTTTTGGATCAGGGTCTTCCGGGTCGTCTGGATCGGGATCTTCAGGATCCGGCACGTCGGGATCACCAGGTTCGATGGTCGGAGGTGTCCCACCTAAAAGGAATTCGTGCGGGTCAGAACAAATGACAGCACCTTCAGGAAGATTATTTTGTTTCGCACGAGGGAACATGACGCCCCATTGTTTTTCGCTTGTCATGTTAAACTCAAAAGATGACGTTCCCAAAACTAATTTTCCATCTTTATTTGTTTCGCCATTATATTCTCCTAATTGTGTTTTTAACGCTATGCTTATTTCATTAGTGGCATCTTCTCCATCATTATGGAACGCAACTTGTAAAGCTTCCATAATCGAATAGCTTTTATTACCAACACTAATTGTTCCGGGCTTCACAAATTCGTCCCACGTGCCTAAATACCAATCGAATATAGGCTTTTCGACTGATATCAACTCGTCTGAATTTGGATCAGAATTATATTTCAATATGCCAGTGATTGTATATGTTTTGTTAGGAGATGCTGTTGTAATATCAACCGCTTTACCGTTTTGAGTTACTTCAATACGATCGCCGACTCCTTCCAAAACAAAAGAATTATAGAATGAACAAGTTTCACATTCTCCTGATATTGGAGCTTTAGACACTCGGGCTATATAAGTTGTATTGGCAGTAAGTTCTCCATTAATTGATACATTAGTAGAGGTGATATAGCCATCATTAGTGTTATAAAAACTGCTACTTGATGATTCGTTTGCCCAAGCCATATCCTCTATGCGAGTTGAAAGATAAGAAACACGATAATAAGTTTTCTCTTGACCATCATATTCTATTTGAATTGGATCCCCCGTGGGTACTATTTCTCCTTTATCCTCTTTTGCGTTATAAATAGCATAATAGATGGTAGTGAAATACTTAAGAGTTTCTTTTATTTCATTTTCGTTTTTATTGGTGAAATATTTCTTCAGCAAATGCGTTTCCGGTAACGCCATATAGTCTTCATAAGATAGCGGAGTAGCAATGCTCTGATCAATCGGCTCACCTGCTGTCAATCCGAAATTTCTCAGCAACATGTTGTAATTCGATTTAAACTTCACTGTTTTTATCTCTTCATCACACGGATTACCTGATTGAATGACCTTAACATCCGGTATTGTCTTAAAGATACGGATGTCGTCGATAGCATAGTCGGCACCATCGGTGTGGGGTTCGTTGTTTTGGACTTCCAAGTAGAACTGACCAGGCTCACAACCTTCAAACTTTTCTTCTGAAACGACAAATTTGTAATGGAATTGTTGCCATTGCATGAGATAAGTGTTATACTTATCTTTGTTTGGATCAGTATCCTTCCCAGGACTATTATTGGGAAGGATAAGTGTATTGTTAATGTAGTTTGTTAATGCATCTCCAGTTGTAAATCTATGAATTACAACTGGTTTACCTTTATCATCTACGCCTTTTAATATCACATTCAAGTTTGGTGCCAATGGAAGAGGAAGCCCAGTTGTCCACGCATCACATCCCGGGCGCGTCATATCTGCCAACCATCCGGTAACTGTTAATTCCGTATTTCCACAGATAGTACCATCTATTGGAATAGAAGCCAAAGTCCCAGGTTCATCAGTTGCATCTACGTAATAAAAATAACCGTATCTTTTTTTTTCTTCTCCTTTTTCTTTTGTCACTGAATAGGTTCGGTCATATAAACATGAAGTAAGATAGTTATGATAATTATAATTATATGCCTTATCGATATGGACTGTAGGCCACTTATAGTGCCTATTTACATCTTTGTCAGTAGAACAAATAGTCTCATGTTTAGATATATTATCAACATTTGCACTTCTAAACAAGCCATACATTCCAGGATATGAAGTATAACATTGGGTCTTATCATCCTTTAAAGACATACTATTTTTATATATAAATCCGTAAGTGGTTTCAGACTGGTTAAAAGAACCTAATGGCTTATCCGACATGTTATCTCCGTGTTTTATCTCAGTAGGTAATTCGTCTTCTGAGCTTTGATCAAAACTAACATGTCCAATTTGTTGATATTTCTGAGTGTTTCCTCTGGGCCATCTGTCATTATTTTGCTTGTCTATATTATCAAATTCGCTCTCCATCATAAACTTAGCGTTCTCAATCGGATGAAAATTGAAAGTGGCAATAATCTCACTTTCATGGCTGGGCGTTTCATTGCAAATGGCTCGGATGTTTATCGTAAAATCTTTATTTTTTAATTCATCATCTATTATAATCCTCTGCGTTTGTTGCTTGTCTAAAGTCGCTTTTTTAGTCGTAAGATGGAACTTTTGAAAATCAGAATTGTTTATTTGATATTCAAATTCAGCTCCTTGGTGAACCTTGTTTTCATCTTTCCAAAAATAATTATCCGGACTATAAGGCATAGATAGGTTTATAGCAGGTGCTTCAGATGGAAATTCTATATAAAAAGTTGTGTCTTTTTTATTATAAGACGGACACTCTTCTGCCTTTTTGATTACATATTTATACCGTTTTAACAGGGTGGGTTCTGTATATGTACCTTTGATATTTGAATCACTTGTGGATGCACTCCATACACCATCTTGATAAACACTAACATCACAATAGACAATATCACCATCTGTGTAGTTTGAAGGCAATTGATAGGCAATGGTAGAGGCATCGATTCCTAAACCTTTAAGATCAATGCCGCTATTACTGGAGGAGGACATTGTTAAGCGTTTTGACCAAATTAACCCATTAGTATTTTTTACTTTGGCAAAATTATCTGTTGTCGTATATGTTTTATTTTTAATACCTGGAGTTTTATCCGCAATCGATCCTCCTCGATTTCCTGCATAATTGTTATCAATGCTAAAAGAACTATGCTGAATCGTTCCGATGTTTGTATTACTACTACTATTTTCTACATACCAATGAACAAACCAGTTATAAGAATCGTCTTCCTGTTTTCTGGTATTTACGTTCAATATCGGTATTGACAGCACACGTGGCTTATTAGGATCAACATAAATAGTCTTTTCCTCTACATGAACATTATCGTGATTATTTGAATACTCCAGGTTAATCACCGGTTTCTCCGTATCCGTCTGTCCCCAAGCCATCTCGACACCCCCACCTGTCAGCAGGGCGAACGACAAGAACAGCATCCGGAGCCATCTGTCATATATTATTTTATTTCGTTTCATCGTATTCTGAATTTCGTTTTATATCTGTTGTTATTTAGTGCGAAAATCTACTTATCAAGTAAACTTCGGCCTACTCGATAAGTAGGTTTTAGAGGGCTTATGGTTGCGTTGAGAATATATCCGCAAACCGTAATGTCACTGTAAAGGACAAGGTCCGTTGGGCTTCAGGATTTTGTACCTCTAAAATGAACGTTGCGGTTTGGGTATTGATTGCTGCACCAACCATACGACCGGTTATTTTTGTTCCACTTACGGATAAATCGCCTACCAGTAAATTGTCTTCATCGTTTGTTTGGACAATTGACCATTTTAATTGATCAACATTATATTGTTTATTGGTCTCTAACGATTTTAACTCCTTTATCGTAAGAGTAAATGGACCTCCTCCAACAATACTACAATCCAAATTGGTCAATCCATTTTTACTTGTCATCACATCCGGATACCCACCAATTGGTGGATTTTCTCCCTCTATCCCTAAAGTAAGTTGATAACTTGCAAATACCAATCTTAGGTTCCAAATGTGATTACGTGGAATTCGTTTGACGAAAGAGGTTCGTTTGGTTCCACTATGAAAATTTTCATTGTGGCTGAGATTAGTACCCATACTGTTTGTTTTCAACACCACTTCAAAGCCGTTGTCCTTTTCCGATTCATTCACATAAATCCAATCCGAGCTTTTTTCTTGATTTTCACCATTGGTTGTGAGCGATATATTACTTAATATATTCTCAATGCTCCATCCGTTTCCTGTCGTTGGTAAGATTGTGTTATTCTCTTTTCCAAACAGATAAGAGTTTGTGTTAAAAGGGCTGACTTTTAAATTATTGACAGTTATTTCATGTCCCGTTTCATTTCTTACGAAAACCTTCATGCGACTGACCAAACGGACTAACTCGATTTGCTTCTTCGTTCCGGAAGATACCGTCCATGTCTCAGAAAAACTCATCGGTAGGAATTTGTTATTATTCGGATCGAATGAGTTATTTCCCCAGGAAACCGTTTCCGGCAGCGTCGGCATCTCTTGTCCTTCCGCCGTTCCGATTTTCGAATTCAAACTATTATCATTCAGCGACTCCCAATTCGCAAACGCATAAATTTGCTTCACACCCCCGCTAATCTCGAAAGAACCGGACTTCCAGCTTGTCAGTTCGCCTTTCTCCGCCTCCTCATCACCTGTCAAATCCGGTTGGAATTTCTTTTCAATCTTACCGGACGCATCCACGATAAATACCACCAGCGAGTTGATCTGTTCACCTACCAAGGCATTGTCAGCACTCGCTTTCGTCTGCAATGACTTCGAAGCATTGGAGACGCCCACCTGCAAATCCACTTCCACTATTTCGGGAAGGTCGGGGTTGCCGTTCGCGCCTCGCTCGCCGTTTACGCAACCGAATGCCAGAAAGGCAAGCAGGCAGGCAAGGGCGGGCAGGCTCTTGTATTGATTCAACTGCGTTTTCATAACGTCATCTCCTCATTACCAAGTGTCAAATCTTCCAAGCGGATAATCCAGTCGTCGACAATGACTTCGAAGCAGTGTGCCCGACCACCGATGATGTCTACGTATGCTGTGATCACATACTCGTCCTGACGGTCGAGGTATTCCTGTCCCGGCAGCTTGTGCGAGGCGATCTGCGTCAGCTTCAACAGTTCCGTCAGGTTGACGTTGATGAACGGTGTCTCTTCACTCGCATAGCGGATGCGGAGCGTACCGGAGTTGTTGTCGATCAGCCGGAGCGTGTTCAGCTCGGTGCAGACAGCTTCGTAGGCCGTTGTTTCATTGCCGGCAGCCTTGACCGTCTCGACCTGCTGCAGGTAAGGCAGCCAGGTGATGCGCTTGTCGGCAAGTGGTTCGTTGTGCGCGTCGAGGTCGCTGTTCGTGGTGGTGACCACGAAGTCGAACGCGTCTTTCGACAGTTCCGTGCCCCGGTTGGCATCGATGAGGATGAAACGGATCTTGTTGGTGTTCTTCACGAGCGGAAACTCAGTGTCGGTCGCGCCGCCCGCCGGGATCGTGTAGTCCAGCTCGCCCTGGAAGAGTCCCGACAACTCGCGGTCCACCCGGTTCTCCGCCACCTTCACCGCCATGCGGAAATCATCGATGGAAGAGCCGGCGGCAGGTTCCGTCCAGGTATAATCCGTATCGTTCAACCCCGCCCAGGCAAGCAGGCGGTAGTTGCCCGGAGCCAGTTCGCTGAGGTCTACTTCGTTTTTTTTCAACTCCTCGCCCTCGATCAGCCGGGAGGAGAGGAATGTCCCCTTGTCATCGTAGATGTAGAGGCGGACGTTCTTTTCGCGCTCCTGGTTCACCATCTCGTAGGCGAAGGCGTCAGCGTGTTTGATGTTGTGCCGGTAGACGAAACGGAGCGTGTGCCGGCAAAGAGGCAGTTCGTCATGGATATAATCGCATGAAGAGAGTCCGGCGAGGCAGAACACCGCCAGCACCGAAAATAAAAGATATAGTATTTTATGGTAATTCATTGTTCTCCAATTTTGCACGTTAAAAATAAATCGTTTCGTCAGGCAGTCCCGTCCAAGGTTTGACAACCACCTCGATCTCGATGTTCTCCGGTTCGTCCGGGTTCTCCGGGTTGTCGGGATTGTCCGGCTCTTCAGGCTCTTCCGGATCTTCCGGCTCCGGATCGAATGGCGGTTCGTAAGGGATATCGTCTCCCAATCCGTAGATGTCGCGGATGTTCAGCTTGTAGACGTTGTTGCGTACGATGGCATACTCCATGATGCCCTTCGACGGGGCGTTGTTGTTGGAGTGGCGTATCCAGTGTGTGTAGAAGCAAACCCCGTCGGCATAGGTGTGCAGCCCGTAACGCGCCAGGAGGCGGCGGGTATCCTTGCCGTTGAGGTTGAGCTGCGGCATACCGTCCTTGTCATGGGAGTACCCGAAGGAAGCATACATATAATTGTCCCAAGCCAGAAGCGCTGCTTCTGCTTCCGTCAGCCGGTTGCCCGCCTCTTTCCCGTTCGCTTTCCGTGCGAGGAAACGTCGGTAACCTGTCGGGTCGCCCTCTTTCATCTTTTCGGCAAGTAGCTTGACGTCTCCCCATGTCTTGCCGGTGAAGTCATAACCGACCACGTTCGTCCCGCCCTTCGTGAAGTCGGCCATCGCTGCTTCGGGCGAACCGTAGATCACCCCTCCGAAAGAGAAGAAGGTAAACGGCGTTCCGTTCCCCCCCGCCTGTTCGACGACCTTTTGGGCGGCAGGGTCGTAGGCAAGGTATTTCCTGGGGCTGTAAGTCGCTTTGAAGACCACTCCCGTATTGATGTAGGGAGATTGTTCATCCTTGGCCACGGCGTTTTCCTTCGTGTAGCCAATCCGGTACCAATCCCCCACACGCTCACCCAGCCCGGGCGCGAATTTCCAGTTGGAAACCGCCGTGCCGTAGTCGGTGAAGTAGTTCTCGTAGAGGGCGGAGAGCGGCGCGCCGCTCTCGGAAGGGCGGTTGGGGTTGAACACTTGACGGTCCACGTTGGCCAACGTCTTCAGCCGGCTCCACGGGTCAAGCACGTAGTTGGTCTGGTGGTCCCCCCATTCGGGCAACTCCAGTCCGAGGTACTCATGCGTCCCGACCGGCCCGTATGTCCCGTCGGCTTTGGCGGCAATGACCCGTTTGAGCATATAGGAGCCTGCGTCCAGTTTGTTGACGATCAAAGCGCCGGTGATGGTGACACGTGCTTCGCCCGCCTTTCGGTCCGTCACGTCGTAATAGTCGTGTGCCAAGGTATAATCGATACGTGCGGCGTGCCGTTCCACCTCGATGGTGGCGGAAGCCGGGTTGTCTATCGTATTGTCGCCACAGAGGTAGACCCGCTCGTCCAGATGTCCGTCCGAGGCCATCACGAAGCGGGAATACTTGCCTTTCTCTTCCGTCCAGGCACGTTTTTGCAGGTAGTCGCGTATCCCGCCGAGGGTCAGTCCCTTGAGTTGCGGGCGGATGTTGCCGGTGTTGGTGACGACCAGCAAGTCATACCATCCTCCGGGCAATCCCACCAGCACCGGTTCGGTGCGGTTGTCGCCCTGCATGGCGTCGCGGTCGAGATAGATGATCTTGTCGATCGGTGTCGAGGCGGGCGAGTTCACCCCGTCCGTCCCCCGGTAGAAGAGCAGCATCAGGTCATCGATGCGCGTCTCGTAGTTCTGTCCCGGCTCGTAGCCATCGCCGTTCTCGCCTCCTGTCGGGTTCGAGCGGGTGAGCGGTGTCTTGGCCTCCGGACAAAGGAGCGTCAGGCGGAGATAGTTCTCCTCGACCGACTTGTCGCCGCCGTCGTCCCGTTCCGTACGAAACTCGTCTGAACAGCCGACCAACAAAAGGCCGCCGACTGCACAGGCATATATCAATAATTTATGTGTAATATTCATACCCTATCATTTTTTGAAAATTACTCATTCTGCACGCTTCGCCTTGATTTGTTCGAGGTTCGCACGAGCTGCTTCGCCTGCCGCCGGGCTGTTTACCAACGTTTTCAGGATGCTTTCGGCACCGTCCAGGTCACCTCGCAGCATTTTGACAGAGGCAAGCGCCAGTTGTTTCTCATCGCCTTCGGCCGCTTTTGAGAGATAGTTTTCCGCACGGTCGAGCTGTCCGGTCCGGATAGCGGTGTTGGCGGCATTCAAATTGGACACCGGATCGTCGGGGAACATACGGACGGCGATCTCGAACACTTCGTTATACTTCTCGCTGCCGGCTTCGAAAAGCTGTGCGACCATAAACATCTCGTTGAGGCTCAATTTCTTCGGGTCGGTATAAATCAGCGACTTCGCCTCCTCGGCCGTGAAGTTGCGGATGTTGTATTTCACCACATAATCCGAATGACGCAAGGCGGGGTAGATGTCGCGCAGCAGGATCTTGTAGGACCCGCCGCCGTTCAGCGTCTTCAGCTTCCATTCCTTCTTGTCCAAGTCGCGCGGTTCCGGGTTACGGATGATGGCGAGCAGTTCCGCCTTGTCAGGCAGGTCTGTCTCCTCCAGCCGCTTTTCCAGTCCTTCCCAGTCTTCCGGCTCGAAGTCGACGCTGAAGGTGGCGTGTTCGAATCGGTAGAGGCTCTTCACATAGTCGCGCAAAGCCTTGGCACGGTTTTCTGCCAGATAGGTATTGTTGGCGTAAGTGCCCTCCGGAGAGGCGAACCCTTTGATCCAGACCTCCGTGATAGTGGCGTAGGGATCGTCTTTCACCGACTCGATCGTGGCACGGATGGCAGCCAGTTCGCGCGGGTTGTTGCGATAGTCGGGATAGATCGTGATCTTGTTGACCGGGAAGTCGAGGAACGCCTTTCCTTCGATCGAACGCGCCTTGACCGCTTCGGCCTCGGGCGTACGGTAGGCGAGCAGCGGCTTTAGGACAACCGGTTCTGCCATGTTGATGGGAAAGAGCGGCGAGCGGTTGTTCTGCAATGCCTCCCAGCCGCAACCGCATTCGTCGATGACGAGGGCGACTTCCGATTTTTTCATCCACGGAGCCATCGGTGTGCGGGTGGTGTATTCGAAAGTCTGCGGCTTTCCGTTTTCGCGTCGCAGTTCGTATTCGTTGTGTGTCGTATAGGTGCGTTCGGTCCGTTCGTATAGGATATGGCGGTCACGACCGCTCAGGATGACCGGTGTCAGGGGACGGATGCTGTCGCCCGCCGCGATGACCGGCGTACAGACCAGGCTGCGGTCGGAAGGCACCTTCACTTCTCCGAAGTCGAGCGTCATGCCGATCAGTAGTGCGCCGTCGGCTTTCTCCACGATTTTATCTTTGACTTTGATTTCCTGTGCCTGCAAGGCGGCAGCCGCCAGTAGACTTGTCACTATCAGTATATGCTTGTTCATTTTCATAAGGCGGCGATGTTTAGAATTGGTAAATCAGGTTGATGGCGGCCTGTGTGGGACCGAAATAGTGTTTCTTGACATACTCCTGTCGGCGTCCGCAGTTGGTACAGGGATACTTTTCCGATTCGAGGTAGAGGTAGCCCACGCCGACAGTCGCCTCTAAGTTCCAGTGCTTGGAGAGCAGCCACGAATACCCGTAGCTGACACCTACGCCCGCACCCCAACCCTGGTGGCGTTCGTTTTCTGTACCGAGCAGCTTGATGTCCGATACATTATATAATATGTACGGGACATGCAACCCGATGAAATGTTTGTAGAACGTTTCGCAGAACCAGTAGCGCATTTCCGGATGCAGCCTCCAGTGTTTGAGAGATTTGCCATAGCTTCCGTCCTCCTTCTTTCCGTCGAACGGATTGAGTCCGGTCTCTATGTCCAGACTCCAGTGGCGTGCCAGCCGGAACTCCGCTCCGGCATTGAAGGTAGCCATGGCTCCCCAATATGGAATATTGGTTTTAATTCCAACGACCGAACCTTTTTGCCCGGTCAGCCTGTCTTGTGCGTAGAATGTCAAAGGAACTACTAACAGGAACATCATGACGATAAGTTTTTTCATCATACTCTTTATTGTTTTGTAGTTATAGTTTTCATACATTTTAGTCATTGGTTTGTTTTGCGGTATGCTTATTTATGAAATAAGGTAAGTTCGTAACAATCCTTATTTATGAAATAAGGATACATAGCCTATAACAAACTTGTTATTACGATGTTGAGTTGAATTCAGTTTGAGCTAAGGAGATATTTCCTTATTTTACAGGCAAAAGTAATATAAAAATGTTTAGTATGGAGACTTTTTTTAAGAAAAAATAGTCTTCCGATTTTTTATTGTCTAATTTTTGTGTGATTCATATAAATCAAAGCTGTTTCTCTCAATTTAAGACAAGTTCCCTCTTTCCTGTCCTTCTTTTAACATTTCAATATGGTTCCTTGTTTTTTTACTTTATAGAAAGAGCCTTTAATTGTCGAAACCGAACTTTTCTGAACAGGAGAAATATTCCAAAATTGCAGCTCTACCTGCTCTTTATGGCTAAAAACAAATGTGGGGTATCCTTATTTCATAAATAAGGTAACGTTTTCATCCGTTCTCCTCCAAACAGATCGTCAATAGGGGCAGTAATAATCCGGTTGGCTTTCGTCAATTCAGACACATCCAATTCACTTAAATAGTAACGTGTTGTCTTTTCCGAACTGTGTCCCAATCCTTGGCTGATGACAGCAACGGAAACACCGGATTGTAGTGCCGTCGATGCCCAGCTATGTCGGATCACGTATGAAGTGAAACGGACAGGTAGACAAAGCTTGTTGCCGATCTCCTTCAATTCCTTGTTGTGCAGTGCCAGACAACATTTATATTGTGAATGAGTGGGTGAACTTGACGGTAGGATAGGAAAGAGGAATTTTCTTTCCTCCTTGTCTGTAGGAGTATATTTGTTGATAATCTGCCACATACCGGTAGTTATTTCCATCCGGATTCGAGTACCTGTCTTCCGGCGGTTATAGACCAACTCGCCATTTTGGATGTTGCTCGTGGTCAGATAAGCCATATCGACAAAAGGCATTCCACAGGCCAGAAAGCTGAACAGGCACAGATCTACTGCCAGTTCCTGTCTCTGCGAACCTTCCGTCTTGAAACTTGCCAACTGTTGGATAAGCGTGACGGATATGGCGCGCTTGACGGTAGATTCGCGTTTGAGCTTGAGCCCTTGAAAGGGATGTTCGGCCGGTTGCAACAATCCATCATAACAAGCCGCATTATAGATCGCACGTAAGTTGCTCTGATAGGAGTTGATCGTGTTGGTCGTTAAACCTTTACATTGCAGGTAAGCTGCAAAGTCGGAAATCTGCGTCCGGTTCAGTTCTTCCATACGAAATTGGGAATTACCCACAAATTTCAAAAAATGATTGACGGCCACTTGATAAAGCTCCGCTGTACTTGTCTTATTCAATTTTTTTTTCACTTCGATACGCACATTGGCATATTCGAGAAGCAATAACGAAGGGTGAATTTTCTTTCGTGCCATATTCGCATTTTGTTTAAATGATTATTAAAAACAGTTTCTTAGGTTATAACAAAACACAAAGACCCCTTATTGTCAAATTCTTCAAAAAGCCATTGGTTCAAATCGAAACTACTACTGCGTCTAATTTGATTTTCTACCCCATTTAATTCAAATTACCCGCAGGGGTAATATTTTTTAACAAACATGCTTTTTGGGTATGTTATTTGGAACCAGTATGTTGCCTGATATTGATGGATAAAGGCCGGTTATTGTCATTTCCTGTTGTTCGTTTGGCGAAACGGCAATCCTTTTTTATCTTTGTATTTGAGAATTGTTTGTTACTTTTGGCTTGATCCAAAAGTAACCAAAAGATCAAGGCCGAACCTGCTTCGCTACTCCGTTCCCTCCGTTCGCTGTCGCGTCTGAAACTCGCTTCGCTCAAACAGCAGACGCTCCGGGCGCTCACTGCGGTCACTTCGCTTGACGCTCACCAGCTTAGGCCGGAAGTAGAGCCTGACGGCTCTTTGAGGATGGCCGATACCGTCTGTCATATAGGTGTCGGTATCGGCCATCCCAAGAGAAAGCGGAGCTTTCTATGAAAGGCCTAAGCGGATGGGCGTCAAGCGGAGGGCGAAGACGGAGCGGCAGGAGCCTGCGCTGTTTGAGCGAAGCGAGTTTCGCAGGCGACAGCGTAGTCTTTGCCCGGAGTAGCCCAGACGGTTAAGACTTGATCTTTTGGTTACTTTTGGATCAAGCCAAAAGTAACAGATAAATCTTGTAAACCGATTAACGAAGGAAATAATGATGTCCGAAAACAATTCTATATTCATCAAGGGAGCCCGAATCAACAACCTGAAAAATATCGATGTCGAGATTCCCAGAGATAAACTGGTCGTTATAACCGGCCTTTCCGGTAGTGGAAAATCGTCATTGGCATTCGATACGTTGTATGCGGAAGGGCAGCGCCGCTATGTGGAGAGCCTTTCGGCCTATGCGCGTCAGTTCCTGGGACGTATGAGCAAGCCGGAGTGCGACTATATCAAAGGCATTCCCCCTGCCATCGCGATCGAACAAAAGGTGAATACCCGCAACCCGCGCTCGACGGTGGGAACTTCTACGGAGATATACGAATACCTTCGGCTCTTGTATGCCCGTATCGGGAAAACCATTTCTCCCGTGTCCGGGACGGAAGTGAAGAAACACCAGGTAAGCGATATTGTGAAAGAAGTCTTAGGTTACCCTGCCGGAACACGCTTTGCCGTATATGCTCCTGTCGTCCTGCCGGATGGGCGTGGCATCAAGGAGCAGTTGGAAATCTTGCAAAAAGAAGGCTATACCCGTTTGTCCATTGGCGGGGCCGTTTACCGTATCGGTGAAGTATTGGCGGATGACACATTGCTTTCCTCCCCGGTGATCGAACTGTTGATAGACCGTCTGGTCGTATCGGATGACAAGACATTGAAAAGCCGTCTTGCCGATTCCGCCGAAACGGCTTTCTTCGAAGGGCACGATACCTGTATCATCCGTATCTACACATCCGAAGGAACGGTTGTAAAAGAATATTCCAAGAAATTCGAGGCTGATGGCAGGGTGTTCGAGGAACCGACCGATATGATGTTCAGCTTTAATAACCCGTTAGGTGCCTGCCCGACTTGCGAAGGTTTCGGGAAGGTGCTTGGTATCGATGAAAATCTGGTCGTGCCGGATAAAAGCCTGTCCGTTTTCCAGGGAGCGGTAGTCTGCTGGAAAGGTGAGGTGATGGGGGAATGGCTGAAAGACTTTATCGTGAAGAGCGAGAAATATAACTTCCCGATCCATCGTCCTTATTACGATCTGACGCAAAAGGAGAAAGACTTGCTTTGGCACGGTGCCCGCGGACTGCACGGCATCGACGACTTTTTTAAGTTTGTGGAAGAGAACCTTTATAAGATACAGTATCGTGTGATGTTGGCACGTTATCGCGGAAAGACCGTTTGCCCGACCTGTAAAGGCTCCCGCCTGCGTCCCGAAGCCCTCTATGTAAAGGTTGGGGGAAAGGATATTGCGGAACTGGTTACCCTTCCGATCACGGATGCAAAAGCCTTTTTCGATCACCTTCAACTTGACGAGAACGAGGCATCCATTGCCAAACGTTTGCTGACGGAGATCACTAACCGCCTGCAATTCCTGTTGGATGTGGGATTGGGCTATCTGACGCTTGACCGCTTGTCTTCCTCCCTTTCCGGAGGAGAAAGCCAACGTATCAATCTGGCGACCTCGTTGGGGAGTAGCTTGGTCGGGTCTCTTTACATATTGGACGAACCGAGTATCGGGCTCCATTCTCGCGACACCGATTTGCTGATCAAGGTACTCCGGCAATTGCAGGCATTAGGTAATACGGTGGTCGTGGTGGAGCATGACGAAGAAATTATCCGTGCGGCCGATTACATCATCGACATCGGTCCGAAGGCCGGTCGCCTGGGTGGGGAAGTGGTCTATCAGGGGGATGTGGACGATTTGAAAACCAGTAGCAATAGCTATACCGTCCGGTATCTGACGGGAGAGGACCAGATAGAAGTGCCTCTTTATCGTCGTCCCTGGAATAATTATATCGAGGTGAAAGGTGCCCGCAAAAACAACCTGAAAGGGATCGATGTGAAGTTCCCCCTGAATGTGATGACAGTCGTGACGGGTGTCAGCGGTTCGGGGAAAAGTTCGCTCGTGCGTGATATTTTCTACGAAGGTGTCAAGCATTATTTGGACGAGGCTGCCCGCTTGATGGTTGACTGTTCCGGCTTGGAAGGCGATATGCACATGATCAAAAGCATCGAGTTTGTCGACCAGAACTCCATCGGCAAGAGCTCCCGTTCCAATCCGGTGACCTATATCGGGGCCTATGATGAGATCCGTAAACTTTACGGTGAGCAGCCCTTGGCTAAGCAGATGGGCTATTCGGCAGCCTATTTTTCTTTCAATAAGGAAGGCGGCCGATGTGAAGAATGTAAAGGAGAAGGCAGGATCACGGTCGAGATGCAGTTCATGGCCGATATCACCCTCGAATGCGAAACCTGCCACGGCAAGCGTTTCAAACAGGATGTGCTCGATGTCGAATATCACGGTGCGAGTATCTATGATATGCTGGAAATGACCGTGAACCAGGCGATCGAGTTTTTCGGACAATATCCGGGATCGCAGGAAAAGAAGATCGTCAAAAAGCTGAAACCCCTCCAGGATGTCGGGTTGGGGTATATCAAACTCGGACAGACTTCATCCACTTTGTCCGGTGGTGAGAACCAGCGTGTGAAACTCGCTTACTATCTGGGCCAGGAGAAACAGGAGCCAACGCTATTCGTCTTCGACGAGCCGACGACCGGTCTGCATTTCCATGACATCAAGACGTTGCTGAAAGCTTTCAATGCCCTGCTCGACAAAGGGCATACGGTCGTCATTATCGAGCATAACATGGATGTGATCAAATGCGCCGACTATCTGGTCGATCTCGGTCCCGAAGGAGGGAATGCCGGAGGAAATCTGGTCTGCACCGGAACACCTGAAGAGGTGGCGATGTGCGAAACGTCTTACACGGGAAAATATTTGAAGGAAAAACTCCGGTAAAAGAGGGAAGGTGTGCAACATATCCTCTGAACATGGGGATATGTTGCACAAACGTGCTTGTTTTGTCCTGTAACCCATATATTTTGGAAAATTAAGCCGTTTTTTTCTTGCTCATTCGGAAAACCTATTTACCTTTGCAACGATTCCGTAGTGGGCAGCGGCTCACGGAGTGCGGGGTCATTTACATATTGTAAGCATTTTACGAAGATTATTCCAAACTGAAAATCTGCAAAATTTTAAGTATACCGGAATAATGGACAGTAAATGCTTGCGCTGGTTACGTATAGTTTATTCACTCCCTTGGGGAGTGATGGCGTTATATCGTATAAAGCGCGGGCTATTGTTCTATTATTGGTATACGGGCTTTGCAGAGCCTTCAGTTTAATAATAGACAATTGGCCCGCGTTTTTTTGTGCCCGTTCATAATCATTCGCGGAGGTTGTCTTCTCTCCTTCGTAAAATTAGTTGTTGGATTTTTATACACTATTTTATTAACAATTAATTTTTAATGATTATGAACAAAAAGTTTTCTACTCTTGTGGCGAGCTTATTGCTGATGGGTGCTTTCGGCACGGTTGACGCTAAGCTTACAAAAGTAAATCCGCAGATCGGTAAATCGTATCTGATGGGGAATGCGGTTAACGCGACTCCTGGAACAATGAACTTTGCTGCATCTGTTTCTGTGACAAATGCAAAGCCTATCGTGAAATTCGGTGAAGCAGAATGGACTTTAGAACAGGTTTTGGATGCAGATGAAAAACCGGTAAAAGGCCAATTCTATTTGAAAGATGTTACAGGTAAGTATCTGAATTCAAAAAACAACAATGGATTAGCTGCTCTTTCTACAAAAGCAAAAGCTTTGACTTTTGTCTTGAAAGGCGGTAAGGTGTATGTAGAAACAGATCCTAATGCAAAATGGAAAAAAGGTTGGTTGTTGGGCATTGCTAATAATACATCAAGGAAACCGGAAGTAATGGCTTATGCTGATACAAAAACGGAACTCTTTGTTCAGTTTGCCGTCTATTCAGTAGCTGACAACATCGAAGGTCATGCTTTGATGAATGCTGTCGGTTCAGATTACTACTATGTTGGTCAAACGAATGCTGCCGGTGAAAATGCACAGGTAATGGGACAGAACGGTAAAATGATCACTTGGAGTGATGACTTTGCTACTCCGGAAGAAGTTGACAAATATTTGTGGAAGGTAGAAAAGAAAGAATTGTCTGGTAGAATTTTCTATGTATTCACCAACAAGGCTGATGATAAGAAAACTTATACTTACGAAGCTGAGGCTGCTTACGACAAAGGTTTCAATCTGAAAGAATTTAGTGCTGTTGCTACAGCTCTTTATCAGTCTCCGGTAATCCAGAAGACTGGCGAAGAATTGAATAAGGTCCAAGATGGTGCTTTCGCTCTGACTATCAAGAAGGGGGAAAAGGATGATTCTGAAATCTTAGGTCTGGATGCTTTGAGCGGTGACTTGAAGGCTGTACAAAATGGCGTTCGTTTCCAATTGAAGAGTGGAGACAAGTATGTTGTATTGAACAAAAAAGATACTTGGGGTGACAACATCGGTGCTAAGCAGAGAGGAGCTAAGTTTACAACTGTAACAGAAAAAGAATTGACAAAGAATGCTGCCAACTATAGCTCATACTTTGAATTCTATTATAATGCAGGTGCTGCTGATGCCAGCAAGATCAATGCCGTTAAAGTATTTGATAAAGCAACAGGTGTAGCTTTCGGTCAGTTGTTTATCCAGACGTTGAATGAAAATGTTTGTTTGACAACGAGTACATCTATTGATCCGACTGCTGAAGTATGGCCGTATATCGTTTTGGGTAGCAGCAAGGTCGTTAAACCGGAAGATCTGGTAAAACCGAAGTTCTACACGGTAACTAAGATTGCAAAAGATGGTAATACTGTTTTGGCTGCTACAGATTGTCATGTAGGAGAATGGAATAATTATGGTCGTGCTTTTGTTAAAGCAAATGAGATCAGCAATGATTTGGAAACTCAATGGGCTTTGACTTATAATGATGGTACTTATACATTCAAAAACCGTGAAAATGTAGCGATTACTTATACAATTAATGCGAATGCATTGTATACAACAGAAGATGCTGACATTTATACTTTTAAGGGCGTTAAGTATGAAATTGCAACGGTTGCAGATACAAAAGATTATGATGGTTACAGAAGATTGGATGATGTGAAGAACAATAAGTTCAATATCGGTTTCTCTTCTCTGGTATTCGACAATGTGGCTTGGTTCATTGAAAATCACGAAGGCAAGGATAATCATACTGTAGGTCTGGATACAGACATCGATGCGGCTATGATTTTCACAGCAAAAGAATGGAATGCTAGTGCAAAAGATAATTCGGATTTCGATGAAGATGGTGAATTGATAAATTATGTTCCGTCAGACTCTATCTATGTAATTAGCGAGATGCAGGAATGGAATGCTGCAAAGAAAAAATTCGAACCGAAAGCAGATACATTGAAAGTATTGGTTTACTCTTTTACGAACGAATTTGGAGAAGGTTTGATGTATTGGGATGATAAGTTTGTGGCTCAGAAATATTCAAATGGTCAACATTTTGCATTGAGATATGACAATGGTAAATTGAACTTGCGTCAAGCTGTTGCCGGTAACGGGGTATCTTGTCAGAAAATGTATGCCGGAGATGCTGCTAACGGTATCTTGAGTTGGACAAGTGCATACCAAAGAACAGAAAACGACCTGTTTGTAGTTGAAGCGACAGAAAAACCGATGTATCGTCGTGTTGCTGCTTTGGATACAATTTCTATTTTCCGCGATGAAAACCATTCTCAATTGTTATTTGAAGATGCTGGTTTCTTGGGATTGAAGAATGAAAATCAGTTTGATTTTGCTCCGGCTATGCTGGCTGATGCAGCATACGCTCCTGCTGAGACATATCGTCCTCAATATCTGTTGGCTGTAGGTGCTAAGATCAATGGGGCAGAAGATGGTAAATTGTGTGAAATCTGTGGTGAACCGGATTGTGAACACTCAACTGCTGCTACTGCCGGTTCTATCGAAGCTCGTTACTTGGTTAACTTGAAAGATACAGCAATTGTATGGCATAACGCAAACAAGCACAACGCAAACAATCCTTATACAAATTCTGAAGGTTATTACCGCTTAGGCTTTGTTCAGGCTAAGCACGTTGGTGATTCTTTGGTAATTGCTTCTACTGACGATTCTCTCTATGTGGCTGGTGAAGACTTCAATGAAGCTAAGTTCGCTTTCCGTTACGTAGATCAGGCAGAAGGTTCATTCGTGATTGAAACAGCTAACTATAATACTCTGAATTATGGAGATAGAGCTGGTGAGCGGAGTGAATGGGCACCGGAAGGCTATGTGAAATGGATGAACGGTGTTGTTGTGGTTGTTCCTTCTATTGACAACGCAGATGTATTCAACATGAACGACGATGAACATCGTAATCCGACAGCTAACGATGAAATCGCAACATCCGAAGTGAAAGTCATCGCCGGCGAAGGCAACGTGACAATCGCAGGTGCTGCCGGTAAGAAAGTTGTTATCAGCAACATCTTGGGCCAGGTAGTAACTAACATGGTTATCGCTTCTGACAATGCTGTCATCGCTGCTCCGGAAGGTGTGGTAGTAGTGGCTGTTGAAGGCGAAGCTGCTGTGAAGGCTATCGTTAAATAACGATTGGTACTGAATAAAACAATACTGTCTATCGTAAGGGCTGGGTTCTACCCCGCTCTTACAGAGGCAATGACATTTTATAATCAAATAATTCTAAAATGTTTGGCCGTGTGCCGTGAAAGCGGCAACTACCCTGTGACAGGCGAACAAGCGGTTGGATTAATATTAATAATACTAAAGTATATTGAAATCATAGCTTGTATCCCTGTGAAGGGCGAACGCTATAAACAAAACAAGCCCCGAAAGCGTTTCCGCTTCCGGGGCTTTCGTTGATGGATATGTCATCTTCAAGCGGAAGATGATACATCTTATCGTGTAGGGTAAAATCTAATGCCGAAATTTGTATTACCTTTGTCAGCGTGCGACACGCTATATAAAAAGTGGCTGTACGTTTTAAACAATATCGAGATCATGGAACGATTACCTCAAGAATTGAACAACCAGATATTCCACAAGCTGAAAAGTATAGTGGAGATCGAGCGCATGACGCCCGACCAACGCTTGGAATATGAATTGAGCCTTTCCGTCGAACGTGATCTTTCAGCCGCCCTTGATACCTCTTATGAGGACGGGCTGGAAAAAGGCTTGGCGAAAGGGCTGGAGAAGGGCAAAGCCGAGGAACAACGCTTGATCGCTGCCAATTTAAAAAGACAAGGCATTAATGTGGAAACAATAGCACAGTGTACCGGCCTGTCAATAGAAGAAATCAGCCGGTTGTAGCGTTATCGAGGTCAGTTCAAATCGTCAGTAACAAGAAACATTTAAAGAAGGGGTTATTGTTCAAATCGTTGAAATGCTTTATTTTTGTAATCGAACAAATCAAATCGAATGACAATATGGCTCAATACAAACGTATCTTGTTGAAATTAAGCGGTGAATCGCTGATGGGAGGTAAACAATATGGTATAGACGAAGTTCGTCTGAACGAATATGCGGCGCAGATCAAGGAAATTGCCGGAATGGGAGTCCAGATCGGAATTGTGATTGGGGGCGGTAACATCTTCCGTGGCCTGAGCGGGGCTTCCAAAGGCTTCGACCGTGTGAAAGGCGACCAGATGGGGATGTTGGCGACGGTTATCAACAGTCTGGCCTTGAGTTCTGCCCTTGTCGCCCAAGGCGTGAAAGTCAAAGTGCTGACTGCTATCCGTATGGAACCGATCGGCGAATTCTATAACAAATGGCGTGCGATCGAATTGCTTGAACAGGGTCATGTCGTGATCATGTCGGGCGGTACGGGAAATCCGTTCTTCACGACCGATACCGGCTCTTCTTTGCGCGGTATCGAGATCGAAGCGGATGTGATGCTGAAAGGAACCCGTGTAGACGGCATCTATACTGCCGATCCGGAAAAGGATCCGACAGCCACCAAGTTCTCGGATATCACCTACGACGAAATCTATACGCGCGGCCTCAAAGTGATGGACCTGACGGCCACCACGATGTGCAAGGAAAACAATCTTCCGATCATCGTCTTCGACATGGACACCGACGGCAACCTGAAAAAGGTGATGAGCGGAGAGAATATCGGGACATTGGTGCATAATTAAGTATATATATTGCTGCGTGCTTCGGTTGGCGTCTCTCCATACGCATCGCGGTAGCATTTCGTGAAATAAGCGGGGGTGGAGAAACCGATTTCGTAGGCGATTTCACTGATCGTCTTCTCGGTGGTCGTGATCAACAGTTTCCCTTGTCTGAGTCGTAGATGGCGCATCAATTCGACCGGTGCATAGTTGGTGAGTGCTTTGATCTTGCGATAGAACTGGCTGCGTTCGAGTCCCATCTTCCCGGCGATCGTATCTACGTTGAGGCTTGAATTGCCCATCTCAGCCCGGAACAGTTCGAGGAAACGGTTGTAGAATTCATTGTCGATATCGGAGGTTGGCAATGTGTTTGCCGCTTGGGCGGATTTCTCGTTCTTAACGATTGCCGGTCTTTCGTTTTGCCAAAGTGTTCGGATGCGTTTCCGGTTGGCGATGAGGCCGGATATACAGGATTTGAGGACGGCACTGTTGAACGGTTTCGACAGATAACCGTCTGCTCCGCTGTCATATCCTTGTATCCTTTGTTCGTCCAGCGAGCAGGCTGTAAGCAACAGGATCGGGATGTGGGAGGTGGAGAGTTCGCCTTTGAGTCGCCGACAACATTCAAGGCCGTCCATGACCGGCATCATCACATCACAAATAATTAGGTCGGGGATGTGTTTTACCGCTGATTTGATTCCATCCTGCCCGTTGGAGGCGACCAGGATGTTGTAGTCGGCATTCAACAATCCCCCGACAAGTTGCTGCATATCCTTGTTATCATCTATAATAAGAAGGAGTGGTTTGCCTGGATCAACCATCAGCTGAGTGTTGATGGATTCGAGTTCGGCCTCAGCTTCATGGCTACTGATGGTCTTTGTCAGTTCCGCCGTTGTTTCCGCAATGTGGCGGAGTGGTAAAGTCACAGTGAATACAGAACCCCGTTTCCATTCGCTTTCTACGGAAATCGTTCCCCCATGTAGTTCGACAAATGCTTTGGCGAGCGACAAACCGATACCGGAACCGTTCGGATGAATACGGTCGGCTTGGTAGAAGCGGTCGAAGATGTTGCCCAGGTCACGTTCGCTGATTCCTTTGCCCGTGTCGGCGATCCGGAAAGTCAGGTTGTGCGTGTCGCTTGTATAAGATACGGTGATGGTTCCGTTGTCTGGCGTGTATTTGAACGCATTGGAAAGTATATTGAAAAAGACCCGTTCTATCTTTTCCGGATCTAAAGCCGACGACAAGGGACTATCCGGTTCTGGGGCTTCCAACAGTAACTTGATGTCTCTTTTTAGAGCGATTGTATAGAATGATTCCATCCAGTCACGAATGGCTCGGTTGAAGTTTGTTTCCGATAAGTGCAGGTCAAGTTTCTCGTTTTCATATTTGCGGAAATCCAGGATTTGATTGATCAGGCGTTGAAGTATCCGAACATTTTTTTCGGCCATCTTCATCAAAGCGTGTTGCTGAGGGGTCAGCTTGGCGGTTTCAGCCAATTGGTTGATGGGTTCGGCAATCAGTGTCAACGGGGTACGCAAATCGTGGGAGACATTGGTGAAAAACATCAGTTTGGATTGAGTGGCTTGTTGCAATTGCTCATTGAGTTTCTTTTGCTTGTCGCGCTCCTCTTCAAGCAGTCTGTTCTGTTCCATCAGGGTTTTTTGATGCCGGACATGTTGCCAGTAGGCCCGGAGCAAGAGGAATCCGACGCCGGACAATAGCAGGATAATGGCCACACTTGCGTAGAAAAGCGAGGTCTGGGCGGAATGTCGCGCCCAGTAGTCATCGATTTGCTTCTTCAGGATTTCCATCTTACCGGTTTCCTGCTTCAATGTTTCGTTTTGTAAGAGCAGGATATCGGCGTTTGTCAGATCAACGGCCGAGGAGACGGGTAAAAGGGTTTCCCGTTGGTAAGGTTTGCCTTTCAGGATGGCAAGTGCAGTCTGGATCAGGCGATGCCCCTCTGTCGGGTACAGGAAGGTGGCATCAATCACACGGTCGGCAACTGCTTGGACTCCGATTTCGGGAGCCGCGTCGATGCCAATGACCTTGATAGAGTTACGTCCATGTTGTTTGGCAACTTCCGATGCTCCGATCGCCATACGGTCATTATGTGCATAAATCAGATTGACATCCGGATAGATACGAAGCAACGAATCGACCATAGGAAGGGCCTCTTCTTTGTTCCAGTTGCCCGATACGCTTGCCAACAGACGACCTCCTCCTGCTGCAAATTCCGCCACGAATCCGTTGTGCCGTTCTTCGGCCGGAGTCGAACCTCTACGTCCGGAAATCTCAATAGCCTGTATATCGTCCTTCAACAGGTGTAGCGCATAGTGGGCGGCTGACCTACCCAAACCCTCATTATCAACACCGATCCGGGCTGTGTAAGTGTCGCCAATGATGTTCCGGTCGAAAATAATGACCGGTATGCCTTTTTCATATACTTCTTTAATAATAGGAGTGAGGGCTTCCGCTTCGTTGGGTGAGACGATAAGGATGTCGAATCTGTTTTGGATGAAATACCGGATGTCCTCGATCTGTTTGTTATTATCGTCATTGGCAGAACGTATTTCCACGATGGCTTCTTCATGATACATCATCTCCCGGTTGATTTCATCGTTCATCTTGGCCCGCCAGTCGTCTTGGCTGCATTGCGATACCCCGATTTTATAGACTTTGCTTTGGGTACACCCGGTCCCGATCTGTAAAAGGAGTGACAGAAGACTGTATAAAAGAATTTTGTTCATCTGTAGTATTCTATTTAATGTTTTGCAAAGTTAGGGCATAATCCTAATGAAAAAGAGTGTATAAGATATGAAAAATCGGGCAATGCAACAAATTTGATAACGAATGCCCGATTTTTCATATCCCTTCTTTTCGGGTTATTGTAGCTTTGCAGTATCGGAATGCAAGACAATTTTTATTCATTATATAATACGTTTGAAGAATATGGCAAAAATAACGACACGTTTGGCGGCTTGGATGTTGTGGGGTACAACCTTGTTTACCTCAACCGCATGGGCGACTTCGGATGGAGTGGAGGTGAATCATCTGGGGGTAAACAATACGCTTGTGCGGGTAACCGGTGACGGACGTTTCCTCTTGCTTCCCGTCCAGGAGACAAATGAGGATGCACGCGTCCATGTACTTGTAAATGGCAATATAGCTGAAACATTTTATGTACGTCTTGCCCGGACTAAAACAGACTATACGGTGCCTTTCGACTTGACACCGTATAAAGGGAAGCATATCGTTCTTGACATTATGACACCGCAAGGTCGTGAATCCGTCCGTGAAGCGAAAGAGGATGCTTGTTGGAAAGGATTGGAATTGGTTGACCGGTTTGATACCGTCAATCGCGAGAAATATCGTCCGGCCTTTCACCACACTCCGCTGTATGGTTGGATGAACGATCCTAACGGAATGTTTTATAAAGATGAAAAGTGGCATTTGTATTATCAATATAATCCGTATGGTTCCAAGTGGCAGAATATGACGTGGGGACATTCGGTTTCATCGGATCTGATCCATTGGGAACATAAACCGAATGCTATTGAACCGAACGGATTGGGAACTGTATTTAGCGGCAGTTGCGTGGTCGATACCGAGAACAGGGCCGGTTTCGGGAAGGGGGCCGTGCTCGCCATGTACACTTCGGCGGGTACAAGCCAGATGCAGAGCTTGGCTTCCAGCATGGACGATGGAACGACGTTCGATATCTATGCCGGTAATCCGACGTTGACGCTTGAAAGCGAGGCCCGCGACCCCAATATGTTCTGGAATGAGGAGACGGGAGAGTGGAATCTGGTTCTGGCGCATGCCCTTGATCGGGAAATGCTGTTCTTTACCTCTCCGGATATGAAGAAGTGGACGCTTCAAAGTGGTTTCGGCAAGGGATTGGGTGCGCAGGATGGTGTATGGGAATGCCCGGACCTTTTCAAATTGCCGGTCAGCGGAACCGATGAAACGAAATGGGTGCTTTTGTGTAACATCAATCCCGGTGGTCCTTTTGGTGGCAGTGCGACCCAATATTTTATCGGAGACTTTGATGGTAAAACGTTTACTCCGGATAAAGATGCAAACGGTCATGTCCCGACGAAATGGCTTGATTATGGTAAGGACAACTATGCGACAGTAAGTTGGAGCGACGCGCCGGATAATCGCCGCACCGTGATCGGTTGGATGAGCAACTGGCAATATGCCGCCGAAGTGCCGACCATGCAGTTCCGGAGTGCGAATACGCTTCCTCGTGAAATCGGATTGTTCAAAGCCGCTGACGGTCAGATATATGCTTCTTCGGAACCCGCACCGGAGCTGCTTACGCTTCGTGACGGCCTTACGGTCAAGGCGGATAAGGCAAGAATCGGGAAAATGCCTAAACATTATCATCTCCCGAAGGATGGTGTTGGTGAAATATGTTTGGATATAGATGCCAAAAATACGACATCTGTCCAGTTGGTATTAAGTAACAAAGAGGGAGATAAAGTCGTGTTGAAATATGATCCGGCAACGCATACGTTGTCTTTCGACCGTCGGGAAAGCGGTCTTGTCGATTTCAGTGAAAACTTCCCTGCTGTTACTGTCACTCCGACATTTGAAGACAAGGGCCGGATTTCGCTTCGCTTATTCATCGACCGTTCGAGTATAGAGGTGTTTGGTGACGACGGACGTTTTGTGATGACGAATCTTGTGTTTCCGCGTACTCACTATTCGACCGTATCGTTTTCTTCGGAAGGGGGCAATGCCCGTTTGAATAATCTGAAAGTATATTCTTTAATGACTAAATAAAACGAACTATGGCACAATCATGTATTACTACAGGACGTAAATCATTATTGCTCCAAATAATCCCGGTAATGCTTTGTTTCTTCGCAATGGGGTTTGTGGATCTCGTGGGAACAGCTTCCAACTACGTCCAAAAAGACTTGGGGCTGACAGATTCCCAAGCAAATTTGTTTCCTTCACTTGTCTTTTTCTGGTTCTTGATCTTCTCGGTGCCGACCGGTATGCTGATGAATAAGATCGGACGTAAGAAAACGGTGATTATCAGTTTGGGGGTAACGACTCTCTCGTTGTTCCTGCCTGCTTTCGGTGATTCCTATCTGGTTATGTTGGTCTCGTTTTCATTACTTGGCATCGGCAATGCAATCATGCAGACGTCATTGAATCCGTTGGTGACAAACCTGATTGCAGGTGACAAGTTGGCTTCCACGCTTACATTCGGGCAGTTTGTCAAGGCGATTGCCTCTTTTCTTGCGCCTGTCATCGCGGCCTGGGGAGCAACTACGCTCTATCCGACCTTTGGCTTGGGATGGAGGGTTTTGTTTGTGATCTATGCGGTTATCGGTTTCCTTTCTATTTCTTTGTTGGCTGCAACTCCTATAGAGGAGGAAAAGAACGATAAGGCTTCCGGTATCGGCGAATGCTTGAAATTGCTGGGCTGTCCGTTCATCTTCCTTTGTTTCATCGGGATCATGTGTCATGTGGGGATTGATGTAGGAACCAATACGACGGCACCTAAAATCATTATGGAACGTTTGGGACTTCCGCTTGAAGAAGCAGGATTTGCCACCGGTATCTATTTTATCTTCCGCACGGCGGGTTGTTTTGGGGGAGCCTTTATCTTGCAATCCATCTCCCCGAAGCGTTTCTTCGTATTAAGTGTGTGGTTGATGCTTGCCGGCATGGGGATTCTTTTTGTGTGCGATACGCTTCTCCCTCTTTATGTCGGGATTGCTCTGATCGGATTTGGTAATTCCAATATTTTCTCCGTTGTTTTCTCGCAAGCCCTTCTTTATGCACCTCGTGAAAAAAATGAAGTTTCCGGTTTGATGATCATGGGCTTGTTCGGAGGGACGGTATTCCCACTTGCGATGGGATATGCCTCCGATGCGACCGGACAGTGGGGTGCGGTTGCCGTTATGACGGTAGGGGTTGTTTATTTGTTGTATTATGCATTGAAAATTAAAACTAAATATTAAATTAGTATCATGATGAATGACATAGTTGTAGGAATGGGCGAAGCACTTTGGGACGTGCTTCCCGAAGGCAAGAAAATAGGTGGTGCACCGGCTAATTTTGCCTATCATGTTTCACAGTTCGGGTTATCCAGTTGCGTGGTAAGTGCGGTCGGAGAGGATGCGCTTGGTGATGAAATCATGGAAAATTTCACGTCGAAAGGTTTGAATTGTCTGATTGAGAAAGTCCCTTACCCCACCGGGACGGTACAGGTCGAGATCGACCAGGCAGGAGTGCCGCAATACGAAATCAAAGAGAATGTGGCCTGGGACAATATTCCTTATACGCCCCGACTGGAAGCACTTGCGAAGAAGACCAAGGCGGTCTGTTTCGGTTCTTTGGCACAACGGAACGTGGTGTCGCGCAACACGATCAACCGTTTTTTGGATGCTATGCCGCGCGATGAAGATAATCTGGTCGTATTCGATGTGAATCTGCGACAGGGATTCTACAACAGGGAAATCCTTTGCAATTCGATGGAGCGTTGCAATGTATTGAAAATAAATGATGAGGAGCTGGTTGCCGTGAGCCGAATGTTCGGTTATCCGGGTATCGACCTTCAGGATAAATGTTGGATTCTGCTGGGTAAGTATAACCTCAAGATGCTGATTCTAACGTGTGGCATAAACGGCAGTTATGTGTTCACCCCGGGAAATGTCTCTTTCCAGCCTACGCCTCGTGTGGAGGTAGCCGATACCGTCGGTGCCGGCGATTCGTTTACGGCCGCATTCATATCTTCTATCCTTAAAGGAAAGTCTGTCAGTGAGGCGCATTCTCTTGCTGTGCAGACCTCCGCTTTTGTTTGCACGAAGAAAGGAGCTATGCCTGTATTGCCGGAGCAGTATATACAATTTTCGAGGAGATCGTCTTGATATTTCCGCGAATAGTTTGCCAACAAGAAAAAAATTACTATTTTTGTTTGCCTAACAAACAAGAAAACAAAAATATACAATCACTTATGGCAGATATAAAACAGTATGTAAAGGCGGCAGAAGAGAAGATGACCTTTGCGATCGAATATTTGGACGAACAGTTGTCTCATATCCGTGCCGGTAAGGCGAATCCGAAAATCTTGGATTGTGTGAGAGTAATGTATTACGGTGCTCCTGTCCCTTTGACAAATGTGGCTACCGTAACTGTCCCGGATGCAAGAACGATCATGATCACTCCTTGGGAGAAGAAAATTATCAAAGATATTGAAAAAGGGATCATGGATTCCGAAGTTGGTATTACTCCTGAAAACAATGGTGAAGTGATCCGTTTGGGTATTCCTCCTCTGACAGAAGAGCGCCGCCGCCAGTTGGCCAAACAGTCCAAGCAGGAAGCAGAAACTGCCAAGATCAGTGTCCGTAACGCCCGCCGCGATGCAATCGAACAGTTGAAGAAGAGCATCAAGACCGACGGGACTCCTGAGGATGTCGAGAAAGACGCGGAAGCAGAAGTTCAGAAGGTTCATGACAAGTATATCAAGAAAGTAGATGAACTCTACGCTGCAAAAGAAAAAGAAATAATGACGGTATAACGAGTTGAGAGTTGAAAGTTGAAAGTGACGGAATAGATCCTTCCTTTCCTTCTTTCAACTTTCAACTTTCAATTTTCAATTTTCAATTAACATGAGGGGATTGGTTATTAAGAATACGGGTAGTTGGTATACCGTACGCACCGACGATGGTCGCGATATAGAAAGTAAGATCAAAGGAAATTTTCGTCTGAAAGATATCCGAACCACCAATCCTGTTGCGGTCGGGGATCGGGTCGATATCGATATCAATGCCGAAGGTACCGCTTTCATCACCGAGATCGAAGACCGGAAGAATTACATCATCCGCCGTGCTTCCAATCTATCCAAGCAGTCGCATATCATTGCTGCGAATGTAGACCAGGCTATGTTGATCGTGACGGTCAACTATCCAATTACCACCACCGTCTTTATCGATCGTTTTCTCGCTACAGCAGAGGCCTATCGTGTACCAGTGAAGCTGGTCTTTAATAAAATAGACCGTTATCATGGCGGGGATCGGGAATTGCTGGACGGCTTGGTCAATCTGTATACGACAATCGGTTATCCCTGTTCTATGCTTTGTGCCCGTACCGAAGAAGGGTTGGGCGAGTTGAAAGAAGACCTTAAAGGGAAGATTACCTTATTGTCCGGTCATTCAGGTGTGGGGAAATCGACTATTATCAATAAACTGATCCCCGGTGCGGATCTCCGTACTGGCGATATCTCCGAATATCATAATAAGGGAATGCACACCACTACCTTTTCTGAAATGATTCCCTTGCCGGATGGCGGTTACCTGATTGACACTCCTGGTATCAAAGGTTTTGGCACGATCGAAATGGAAGGTGCGGAAATCGCACATTACTTCCCTGAAATATTCAAATTCTCTGCCGATTGCAGATTCAACAACTGCTCTCACCGCCACGAGCCGGGATGTGCCGTGTTGCGTGCCGTAGAAGAACATTATATCAGCGAATCGCGATATAAAAGCTACCTGAGCATCCTTGATGATAAACAGGAGTGCAAGTATAGGGAAGAATATTAGACTGCCGGCAAGCTCATCCCTGTGATCTTGCGGTATAAATCCAATGCATATACATCTGTCATGCCGGAGATATAATCGAGGACGCATTGTACTTTGCCGTAGACGGTCGGTGCGTTTGTGTCGTACTGTTCCGGGATGCGTTGCAACAGAAGCTTACTGTAGGCATGATCCTGGTTCATGACAGCTTCTGTCAGCGTATCGATCAAATGGCTGAAGATATGGTAACCGGCCAGTTCGATGTCTAAAACTTCTTTGGCGCGGTATATCTTTTTACAAGCGGTTTTTGAGCAGGTGTCGTATGCGGCTTTTGCCTGATCGCAAATGTTATCGATAAGCGGAGTGTTGTATGTTCCGCTGAGGATGTCTTCTTCGTTTTCGAGGAAGATGCGGGAACATTCGTCAACCAAGAGGCCGATGATACAGGAACGTAAGTAGGCGATCTGCTCGTTGGTATCGTCGACCATCTTCATGACGCGGACAATATGGTCGAGGCGCTCTCCTTCGAAGAAGTTGAGGAGCAGCCGGATGGTCTCTTCTGTTGTCAGGATATGCAGTTTGCAGGCATCCTCGATATCCATGATCTGATAGCAAATATCGTCAGCCGCTTCCACCAAATAGACAAGCGGATAACGGACGAACTTGTTTGCATTTTCCGGGTTCCGGCAAATTCCTAATTCGTCTGCGATCCGCAGATAATCCTCCTCTTCCGACTGAAAGAAGCCGAATTTACCTTTCTTTCCTGCATAAACGGAAGAATACGGATATTTGATGATAGATGCAAGCGTACTGTATGTCAAGGCAAAGCCCCCTTTGCGGCGCCCGATGAACTGGTGGGTGAGCAGACGCATGGCGTTCGCATTCCCTTCGAAATGGAGGAAATCTTCATAGCGCCCTCCTTCGTTGAGAATTTTTTCCTGTAACTTTTTCCCGTTGCCTTCGGTGAAGTAGGCAGAGATTGCCCGTTCTCCTGAATGTCCGAACGGTGGATTACCCATGTCGTGCGCAAGGCAGGCAGCTGAGACGATGGAGCCTATTTCTGGGAAATTGACGCTCCCGTCGGGATATTTCTGCATCAGGCCTTTGGCGACATTGTTGCCTAATGAGCGTCCTACGCAGGAAACTTCTAAGCTATGTGTCAAACGGTTGTGTACGAATATACTGCCCGGGAGGGGGAATACCTGCGTCTTGTTCTGTAAACGGCGGAAAGGGGAGGAAAAGATCAGGCGGTCGTAGTCTCGCTGAAAATCGGTACGTTCATGTTTACGTTCGTGATATTCCTCCATGCCGAAGCGTTTGCCGGAGAGTAATTGGTTCCAGTTCATCTTGTTTTGTTTGCTTAATAGATTAGTTCTCCTTTTCCCTGGCGGATGATTTCAAAATCGTCTGTTGTGCAGTCGATGACAGTCGAGGCTTCCGTGCCTCCGTAACCACCGTCGATGACGATGTCCACCTGGTTCTCATACTTTTCTTCGATCAGTTCGGGATCGGTGCTGTATTCGATGATGTCGTCTTCGTCATGCAAAGACATGGTCAGGATCGGATTTCCGAGCTCTCGTACGAGTGTGCGGATAATAGTATTGTCCGGCACGCGGATCCCCACCTCTTTTCTATTCTTGTAGATCTTGGGTAGTTCACTGCTGGTAGGCAGGATGAAGGTGAAGGCACCCGGCAAGTTCTTCTTCATCAACTTGAAAGCAGCATTGCTCACTTTGGCGTATTCGCTCAGGTTGGAAAGATCATAACAGATAATGGACAGGTTGCTTTTCTGCGGGTTGACGCCTTTCATTTGGCAGATCTTTTCGACTGCACGCACATTTAACGCGTCACAACCGATGGCATAAACGGTGTCGGTCGGGTAAATTACGAGGCCACCGTCGCGCATGATATTGACCACCTTGTCTATCTCTCTGAGATTGGGGTTTTCGGGGTATATTTTTACGAGCATAGCGTTATGAGTTGAAAATTGAAAGTTGAAAGCTGAAAGTTGGAGAAAACACGAAGTAAACTTTCCACTTTCACCTTTCCACTTTCACCTGATTTACGGCTTAACCGTAAATGATGTGTCCGTTTTCATCGGTATATTCTTCCAGACCTTTGCTGTACTGGTTCATGGCACGAAGGCTCATGCCCATGCTTGAGAAGCCACCGTCGTGGTAGAGGTTCTGCATCGTGACTTTACGGGTGAGGTCGGAGAACATCATAACGCAATAGTCTGCACATTCGTCGGCTGTGGCATTGCCCAATGGACTCATCTTTTCGGCGAAATCCATCAAATGGTCCATTCCTTTCACGCCGCTCCCGGCTGTAGTCAGTGTCGGTGACTGGGAAATGGTATTGATACGGACGTTCTTTTCACGGCCATAGATGTAGCCGAAACTGCGGGCGATAGATTCCAGCAGGCTTTTGGCATCTGCCATGTCGTTATATCCGAAGAATGTACGCTGTGCTGCCACATACGAGAGGGCGATCACCGAACCGTATTCGGCAATGGCATCCTGCTTTTTGGCAACCTGCAACATCTTGTGGAAAGAGATTGCGGAGATATCCAGCGTTTTTTCCAACATGCTGTAGTCCAAATCGTCGTAAGTACGTTTCTTGCGCACGTTCGGGCTCATGCCGATGGAATGTAAAACGAAATCTATCTTACCCCCTAATATTTCTACTGATTTAGAGAAAACCGTTTCCAAATCTTCCACGCTCGTAGCATCCGCCGGAATAACTTCGGCGTGCAACTTCTCAGCCAAAGCATCCACTTGTCCCATACGAACGGCGATAGGCGTATTGCTCAGTGTGATCGTTGCTCCTTCTTCTACGGCTTTTTCAGCCACCTTCCAGGCGATGGACATATCATTCAGAGCACCGAATATAATGCCTCGCTTGCCTTTCAATAAATTATGACTCATACCTTTTATTTTAATATGTTACGGCACAAAGGTAGTAAAAATGTGCAAGATACGCAATCGCTTACATGAAACCCCTTCAAGTCCGGGGCTGGATAGGGGCCCCGGATATTTATTCCCTGTAGTACACTCTCTTTACCCTCGGCGAGATCGAGGTAAGTATCTCGTATGGGATAGTCTTCAGCTTGTCCGAAAGTTCGCTGACAGGGAGTTCTTCACCGAAGATGATGACGGTGTCTCCTTCGTGTGCGTCGGTATCGGTGACATCGATCATGCAGGCATCCATACAGATATTGCCAATGATCGGGCAACGGTGGCCATTAATCACGACCTCGCCACCACCATTGCTGAAATGACGGTCCAAGCCGTCGGCATAGCCGATCGGGATAATCGCGATGCGGGAATCGCGCTTTACATAGCTCATCCGGCTGTAGCCGATGGAATCACCTGCCGGAACGTTTTGTATCTGCAAGATAGTCGTCTTCAGTGTGCTGATGTTACGCAACCCTTTCTGACCGGAGGCGCTGACTCCATACAGGCCGATGCCGAGACGTACCATATCCATCTGATAATCAGCGAACCGTTCTATTCCGGCCGAGTTCAGGATATGCTTGATCACCTTGTATTCCAACCCGGCTTCCAGTTCTGCTGCCACGCGGGTGAACGTATCCAGCTGTTTTTTTGTGAAATCGTCGAAGATATAGGAGTCGCTGCCTACGAGATGTGAGAATACGGAGCGAGCCACTACGCCGCTCTGTTCTTTCAGGCGACGGCAAACCTCCGGTACATCTTCCGGCTGGAAGCCTAAACGGTGCATTCCCGTGTCGATCTTGATATGGATCGGATAAGAGGTGATGCCCCTTCGTTCCGTCTCTTTTATCATTGCGTCGAGCAGGCGGAAACTGTACACTTCCGGCTCCAGTTGGTTTTCAAACAGGACATTGAAGCTACTGAATTCCGGATTCATGACGATAAGCGGGATCGAGATGCCCTCCTTGCGCAGTTCTTCTCCTTCGTCAGCAACGGCAACAGCCAGGTAGTCGCAACGATGTTCTTGCAGTGTCTTTGCCAGCTCGTAGGAACCAGCTCCGTATCCGAAAGCCTTGACCATGCAGACCATCTTGGTCTCTGGCTTCAGCTTCGAGCGGTAATAGTTGAAGTTATGGACAACGGCATCCAGATTCACTTCCAAGATCGTCTCATGTACTTTCTTCTCCAGCAACTCGGATATACGTTCGAAATGGAATTGGCGGGAGCCTTTTATCAGGATCAACTCATTTTTGAATTTCTTGAAAGACGGAGATTGGATGAATTCATCCGTTGTCAGGTAAAATTCTTTTTCGATATCGAAAGCACCTCCGTATTCTTTCAGGTCGCGGCCGATACCGATAATGCGGTCGATCTTCTTCCTGCGCACCAAGTCTGCAACTTTCTTATAGAGAGATTTCGGCAGCGTTCCCGATTGCAGGATGTCTGAAAGGACCAGTGTGCATTTCAAGTCCTTTTCTACGCGGCGGCTCTGCTGGAAGTCGAGGGCGATATCCAAAGAATTGATATCCGAATTGTAGGTGTCGTTTATCAACAGGCAATTGTTGATGCCCTGCTTTACATCCAAGCGCATGGCGACCGGTTCGAGGCGCTTGAACTTTTCGACATCGTTCACACTCGTCGGCTTCAGATATAACATCACGGCCATACAGTGGATGACGTTTTCGATAGAAGCATCGTCCGTAAAAGGAATCGTGTATGTCCGGTCGAACCCTAAAAGCGTGCAGCGGATGATGGTTTCGGATTCCAGTTTCTTGATCGATTCGATATACAAAGGCGCTTCCGAATCTGTCCGGCTCCAGGTGATCGCTTTGTGGGACAGGCAGGCCGACTCGATGCAGCCCCCGATAAAGGCATTGTCGCCGTCATAAATGATCGCTTCGCAGTCGTTGAACAAAGTCAGCTTTTCCAGGCATTTCTGCGTGGAAGAGATAAAGTTCTCTTGATGTGCTTCCCCTATGTTCGTGATCACTCCGATGGTGGGTGCGATGATCGGTTGCAGACGTTCCATTTCGTCCGGCTGGGAGATGCCGGCTTCGAAGATGCCTAATGTATTCTTGTCGCTCATCTGCCATACCGACAGCGGAACCCCCAATTGCGAGTTGTAGCTCCGGGGCGAGCGGACGATGTTAAACTCATTATGCAATAATTGATAGAGAAACTCTTTTACAATCGTTTTCCCGTTGCTTCCCGTGATACCGATTACCGGGATATTGAAACGTTTCCGGTGATGGGCTGCTAACTTCTGGAGTGCTTTCAGCGTATCCTTGACAACAAGGAAGTTTGCTTCAGGCATCGACTCGAACTCCGGTAAAACAGTGCTGACGACGAAATTGCGTACACGTAACTTATATAATTCTTGTATATAATTATGTCCGTCGTTGGTCTTTGTCTGGAGGGCAAAGAATAGACTTTGTTCCGGGAATGAAAGACGGCGGCTGTCGGTAAGCAAGATACTGATAGGAGCGTCATGCAATTTCTTGGCGTCAGCTCCAATTATCCCGGCGATCTCTTTAATTGAATATTCCATTCTTTTCTCTATAATTAGGTTTAGAACTTCTTTTTAATCATTTCGACTTCATTTGTCATATCAAAGTAAGGGAATTTCTTGTTAAGTCGTTCCATCTTTAACAAAGTTTGCGAGATGAATCGTTTATAGGCTTCGCTTTCCGGTTGAAACGGCTTGTGGTTAATGGCCTTTTGGATATCCTTCCATTCTTTAAGAATTGACAGCGAATCAGGTGAAAGCATGCTTCCTGTGAACTGTTCCCAGATATATTCGATCGCCGTGGTGGATGGATGCAGCATATCGTCGGCATAGAAACGGTATTCCCTCAATTCGTCCATCATGATTTCGTAAGCCGGGAAATAGGCGGTGTGTTCCGGGAATTCCTTTTGCAGAGCGTCGATGGCAAGCAGGAGGGTGGCTTTGCTGAGCTGGTTGCCGTGTGCTCCGTCTTTCCAATGGCGGATCGGACTGACGGTGAAGAGTATCTTCAGCTCCGGATTCTGTTCCCAAAGCGATAGAAGCAGGCCTTTCCATTCTGCTACGATTTCTCCTGCGGTGAGTAACTGTCGGTCGAACATCTTTTCCGGTAGCTTATGGCAATTGGATACGACTTTTCCCGAACTTTTCAGCTTGTAGACCCATGCCGTGCCGAAAGTAAGGATCATCCGCCGGGCTTTCCGTATCGTGTCGGCGGAACTGAACAGCCGTCCGTTGATGTTGGCTAAGCATTCCGTTTCCGAAGGTGAGGAAAAACGGCTGTGATGGTTGAAGCTATGGTAAATCCCTTCGTGTTGAAAAAGATCATCTCCTGTGAACCGTTCCGGACGAAGTAGCATATGAATCGCTTCGGCTATGGAAGACGGATTATAGAGCGTACCGAACGGATTCAGATCGGTCTTGAACTTATTCTCCTCTAATTTCTTTCCGATATTCTCGGCAAAGCAGGAACCAAGTAAAACCGTCTGCTCCGTATGGGAAAATGTGAACGGAGCTTTCGGGAGGGGGATGCGGGTGTAAAATTCCATACTACTTCAATACTGATTATAATACTACAAATGTAACGTAAGATTGGTATTGGGCAAGTAACCTGACCCACTTTATTTTTTTAAGTAAGAACCCCCATATTTTTGGAATTAGTATAGCGGGTAATATTTTTTAACGTTTCAGAATGTATAGCCTTGTGACAATAAAGCTGGCAGAATGATAGTTGGTCAAAGCCGGTTTTTCCTCCTGTTTTCCCAAAAACAATGTTTTGGAGCTTGTTGTGTTACTTGAATAAAAGAACGTAAATTGTTGTGGGTAACGGATATATGGTTGTTTGTGGAAAATGACAAAAAAGGCCAGTTCTGGTGGGTGAAAATGACTAATGAAAACGTACGTATTTGCTATCAAAGTACAAAAGTTAACAAATAGCCTTACGTACATTATACATAATACATAAAGGGGAAATTATTCTTAATACATTATTTACTAACTAATTAATTAAGTTATGAACAAAAAGTTTTCTACTCTTGTAGCCAGTCTGTTACTGGCAACGACTGTCGGAACAGGTTACGCTCAGGTTCAGAAAGGGACGATTTCTGAAAGACCGGATATGGCGTATATCAATGCCATTGAAGAGGGTAAGTTCTACCTGTTGACAAATGGTACGAAAGTTCTGATTATGGAACAAGCTTCTAATGGGACTTACGTCTTGAAGTATGTTGATTTTAACAAGGCTGAATTGGCTAAATCTTTGTGGAACATCAAAGCTGAAAAGAAAGGTGCAAGTGGCTTGGTTTTCCAATTTGTAAACTTGGCGAGTGGTTTGCCTATTTCTTTTGATTCTGATGAAATTAAGGGAAATGGTGTTACTCCTATTTCTGAAGGAACGAACTAATGGGTTTGGGCTCGTGAAGTTTATTTGAATGCATACGATTTGAATACGATGCTACAGACTATGCCGGAAGATAAGTTTCAATAGACTTTTAATGCTGAATCGAAAAAGGCACTTGGATAATGAATTTACAATTCGTCAGTATAAGGCTGAAGATGCTGTAGCGGAAAATTCATGGTCGAAAGGGTCTGTTGAAGATTTTCGCACATATGCCTGCTGCAAAATGGGTCGTATCAGAATCTACAATCTATAACAATACACCGGTTATTCGTAACCAGGAAAGCACAGAACGCTTGAATGATTGGGGTACTACCAGATTGTAGGCGTGAAAAACGGTGTAATTACATTGGAAGTAAGATATTTCAATTATCAGGACAAGCGATTTACTGAAACGGTTAAGCTGACTCCGGTTACCGATGTGAATGAAAACGGTTACTCTCATGCAAGCTTCACGGCCAATACAGATACATTGGTTACGTTCACATATCTGAATATCGCAGGAAACTTGTCTGTACAAATTGGAAACAAGGCTGTCGGAGAAGATACTATCTTGCGTGTGGCTGAAGGTGAAGGCACGAAGTTTGTCTTTGAGATGGCAAAACCTGCTGTAGAAAAGTATGGTGTTGATAAGGCGTTCGGAAAAGGACAGTACTATATCCGTGTAAACGATGCGGACAAACTGGCTAACAATTTCAAATATGTACAGATTTCCGAGGTTGACGGTACTGAAATGTTGGTTGTTGCAGGTAAGGAAACTGCCACTCCCTACCTATATAGTAATTTATAATCAAATAATTCTAAAATGTTGACTGTGTGGGATAATACTTTAAGTAACCTGTGACGGGCGAACAAATAGTCTAATATTAATAATACTAAAGTATTGAAATAAAGTTCATTCTGCCGTGAGCCTGCGAAGGTGTAAGGCATATAAAAAAAGTCCCGGGGACGTTTTCGTCTTCGGGGCTTCGTTTACATTTGCAAACATATTTAGAGTTTGTGAAGTCGCTGATCGAGTTTCTTTTCACTTTACCTTAATTAAACTCTTTGCCGTATTTCATTTGTGCATCGGCAACAAATTGTTTGATGCGTTGTTCATCCTCTTTCTTGCAGATTAAGAGGACATTGCCGGATTCGGCCACGATGCAATTATTGATGCCCTGTATGACGGCAAGACGTTTCGGATTGTCGAGGGCAACGATATTGCCGTTGCTTTCGTACATTATCGCTTCGCTTTTCAGGAGCGCATTGTTTTGTTCGTCTTTCTTCGCCAGGTCAAACAGCGATCCCCATGTTCCGAGGTCAGCCCAACCAAAGTCGACACAGAGCATATATACGTTGTCTGCTTTTTCCATGATCCCGTAGTCGATGGAGATATTCAGGCAGTAAGGAAAGTTCTCGGCGATGAAATCGCGTTCTTCCATCGTGTTGAACTTTTCTTTGCCCAAGTCGAAACGGAGGGAGATGTCGGGGAGGAATTTGGAGAATGCTTCCAATATGGCGTTGACGTTCCAGACGAAAAGACCGGAATTCCAGAAAAACTCGCCACTCTCCATGAATACTTTTGCCAGTTCCAAATCTGGCTTCTCAGTAAAAGTTTTCACTTTCGTGAATTCGCCCAGCATGATATCGCTGCTTTGGATATATCCGTAGCCTGTTTCGGGACGGCTTGGTTTGATGCCCAGCGTAACCAGCGCATTGTTGTCTTTTACGAAGTCGAGACTTTTCTGTACGTCTTTCAAAAAGACATCCTCTTTCAGAATCAAATGATCGGAGGGAGCGACAACTATATTTGCATTCGGGTTGCAAGCTTTGATATGATATGCCGCATAAGCGATGCAAGGAGCTGTATTACGACGTGCCGGTTCCAATAATATCTGCGATTCTCTCAACTCTGGCAGTTGCTCTTTTACAAGTGAAGCGTATTGCTCATTTGTTACGATATAGATATTTTCGATCGGAATAATCTTGGAGAAACGATCAAATGTCATCTGTAGTAGCGACCGGCCTGTACCGAAAAAGTCAAGAAACTGTTTAGGGTAACTTTCTCTGCTGAAAGGCCAGAAACGGCTTCCGATCCCACCGCCCATGATAACGCAATAATTATCTTTCATGATGATCCAGGTTGTTTTTTAGTTATACTCTTACAAAGTTAACGAAATATTCCGGGATTTCGTTTATTCATAAATCCTAAGAAGATATAAAATGAAAAAAAAGAGGAAAATGTTTGCAGGTTTAAAAATAATGTCTACCTTTGCAACGCAAATGAGAAACAAACTTACTCAAAGCAAATGCCCAGATGGCGGAATTGGTAGACGCGCTGGTCTCAAACACCAGTGGATTCACTTCCATCCCGGTTCGATCCCGGGTCTGGGTACTATAACGACTGATAATTATTTGATTTTCAGTCGTTATTTTTGTTTTAGGGTGTGCTAAAAGGGATCATGGAGGATCAGGATCATGGATCATCCCGAAATCCTGAGGGATTAAAAAATAATCATCTCCCAAAGTATCTATTGCATCTTCCTATAAGCTCCCTGATAGTATTCAAATATTTTATTATTATCCCCGATAGTGTAAAAATAACTCCAGATAAATTTGTTTTGTATAAAATAAAAGCGTTCCTTTGTTAATCAGGATTGTATACAGTTCTCCCGACGACAGTGCCGTTTCGTCCATCCCGACGTAGGGGCTAATGTTTTTCTCGAAGAGAATCCATTCTTCGGCATGGGCACGCTGCTTCCAATTCCTGAAATGACTCAGATGATTCTTATATTGGGACTCCAACAGTTTTGCTTCCATTCCGTAATGATCCGCCAAAAGACTAATGCTAAGAGCGCGGGAGTCGATCCAATGCTTTTAAAAAAGACGCAAACTCAGTCGTTATTTGCGTTCCTTCTGCCACTAATTTCCAATTGCGTCTTACATATTTGCCAGTACTGTGATTGAACCATCTTCGTTTTTTGATAAACAACAGGCAGCTACGCCTACGCATCGGATAATCCTGCATCCTGACTTGTTCATAAAAACCCTTGCTCTCCTGGTTATCGGTTGCATATTCTTGGGGGGTATATTCTTCTCTTCAAAATATATTTCTACCCTATCCGACTTTTCTTTGAAATCAGACAACTCAAAATAATCAAACATTCCCTCCGGAAAGATAAAACGAAGAAATTGATCGTAACTCATCTCTTTTATTTTTTACTGCCACTAAGATCTGATTTTTCCCCTCAGAATTTCGGTATGATCCATATAGCCTCAATTTGGCTCTAATATCCTCTGCCGTAATATAATCCCCTTTGAAAGGAGAACCCATTTTTCGCTATTTGCGTAATGACAGTATCGGGTATATGGAAGTATATTTTATTTTATACGCCGTATCAGTCTTGCCGGGTTACCTGCCACGATTGTATTTGGCTCTACATCGTGAGTAACAACACTTCCGGCACCGACCACTGAATTTTCGCCAACTGTCACTCCGGCGAGTATGGTCGCTCCGACCATTCATCAACATGCCTTTCCCAAAGTTCAATGACGGATACTGTTCTTTCAGTTCCTTCT
>JAAGKN010000827.1_pt1 | contig 124882 bp, 122 predicted proteins | sample 6206371 | NCBI WGS metagenome assembly JAAGKN01 (sample SAMN11533720, study PRJNA540317) | gut metagenome | isolation source: fecal pellets from male and female animal of same cohort | host: Peromyscus leucopus | place: USA:CA | collected 2017
ATATCTCTTTAGTCCTAAGTAGAATATCCAAAAAGCTAATACAGTAATAACAATTGTTGATCCAATAACGATAAGTAAATTAACTAAATTGAAATCAATTAATACTTTTAAAGGTATATAATTAGCTATACCAACAGGAACTATCGTATATAGAATCAACTTTATTCCTTTATTAAATATTCCTTCTGGATATGTACTAAATTGTGTAATAATGTTATTTACTTGATTAGCAATGATATCACTTTTTCGAAGCCAAAAGCTAAGACTGTTAAATATAACTGCTACACACGTAAGAATAATACCACCTGTAATAACAAATAAAGTAAATAACAGCAACTTAGATATCGAAAATCCGGTGATAAATAACAATATATAAGCATATAGTAAATCTCCAAGCGCACTAGGTGATATATTAGTTATTGCTTGTAATAAAACATTCTTAGGTTGAACTAAATAAGCATCTAACTTTCCCATATTAATTGTTTCACTCAAACTATAAGCCCTATCAAAGAAAATATGTGAGAATCCAAAAGATCCAGCGGCTAATCCCCATAATAACAAAACATCATTTATCGTTGATCCGCCAATATTATCTTTAAGTGAATAAAATACCACCCAAAGCAAAATAAAACTTGCATTATTCAAAATCATGAATAGAACATTCATAATAAAAGAAACCTTATTGACCATTTCCTTCATTAATCCATATTTAAAAGCCAAGCCTGAGACTCTTAATTGATTTTTAACCGCCATTAACATTGATTTTCCTCACTCCCCTTCTATATATAATTGTCACTAATACAAAACAAATAATAATATAAATACTTTGAGATAATAATATCTCTTTAGCATTATTCAAATTAAAATCAACAAGTAACTTAGCTGGTCCATAAGACACAACATATATTGGACTAAATTTAACGACTTGCCTAACGATTTTTGGAAAAAACTCGATTGGAAAAAGAGTTCCAATAACTAATATAAATTTACTATATATCCAATAAAAAGGTGTCGAATCTTCCATAAAAAAGGAAAATAAACCAATTGATATTATAAGTAACATACTTATAATCGTTGCTAAAAAACTCGATAATATCACAATAATTATACTAATAAAGCTTAACTCTGGAAGACTACCTAAAAGAATATATCCTAAAATAAAACCTAGTATTCCATAAACAATAAATCTTATTATAACGTCACCTAAATGATTAAATATTGAAAATCCAATATAACTATAAGGTTTATTTATTTTATAGACTAAATCACCACTTTTAACATCTCTTACAATCTTATTACAAAGCGCTCTTCCACCTAAACTCATCCATAAGATTTCTGTCATAGCTACATACCAAATCATTTGATTAATTGTATATCCATTAATAACCTCACTTGGATCACTATAGATCTCTTGCCATAAATTTAGATAAATAAATATAATAATCGCATAGCCAATAAATCCAACAAATGAATTTGCTATATACTGAATATTACTCATCACTTCCATCTTTAATATATAAAAATACTTTCTCATATCATTCACCATCTTTATATATATCCGAAATAATATCCTCTAAAGGAATATTAGAAATATTAATATCCACTAAATTTTCTGGATTCAAAAGCTTAATTGCGTCTGATATTTCTCGTTTTTTTGTATCGACTTCAATTTTTAAATTATATCCTTTATCCTTAAGTATTTTAATACCATCTTCATCCTCTAAATTAACCTTCTCACGCATTTTTGCTTCTACAATCTTTTTATTTAAATAATGATATTTCAAATTCTCCATTGAATCATCTAAAACAACCATACCCTTATTAATAATAATAACGCGTTTACATAATTTTTCAATGTCACCAACATCATGGCTCGTTAAAAAAACCGTTGTATGATATTCTTTATTCATTCGTTTAATAAATAGACGAATATTTTCTTTAACAACTGGATCTAAACCAATTGTTGGTTCATCGAGAAATAATATTTTGGGATCATTAATTAAAGCACAGGCAATTTCACATCTTATTCTCTGTCCCAAACTTAAATTTCTTACTGGAGTATTAATAAACTCATCAAGTTCAAATAACTGAGTTAATTCCTTAATCTTCTTCTCAATTTGATAATTATTTAAATCATAAATAGCACCAAAGAATTTAAAGTTATCATAAGGAGTTAAATGTGTCCAAAGTTGTTCCTTTTGACCAAAAACCGTTCCAATCTCATATGAAAGTTTTTTGCGATCCTTCTTAGGATCTAAATCAAGTATTTTAATATCTCCTTGATCAGGATATATTATACCTGTCATCATCTTAATGGTCGTACTCTTACCAGCTCCATTGGGTCCGATAAAAGCAATCATTTCCCCTTTTTCAACTGTAAAACTAACATCCTTAACTGCCTTAATAATCTTATACTCTGATTTAATAATTGATTTTAAACTTCCTAAGAAGCCTTTTTCTTTTATTTTTACTTTATAATTTTTATTTAAATTTTTAACTTCAATTACACTCATAAAACTCACCCTCCTATTCTAATATTATAACATACTCAATAATTAACTATATATCTATCGACGTAAACGCATGTAAATATCATCGATTTCTTCGCCATTAACTGTTCGCACATTAGAAACACGATGATATTCTTCAAAACCAACATTACTATAGCAATGAATTGCTCGCTCATTATGGGAATAAACAATAAGAGTAATTTCTCTTAAATTAAGAACTTCAAAGCCAAATTGAATTAGAGCTTCTATAGCTTCAGTTCCATAATGGTTATTTTGGCATGTTGGAGTAATAACAATTCCAATTTCTCCTGAACCACTTTCTATCTCATTAAAACCACCATTACCAATAAATTCGCCTGTTTCACGATTAATAAAAGTAAATGTATAATCATCTTGATGTCTTCTTACCCACTCAGCTTCATCTTCTAATGAAAAGTTATTTTCATTATCCGTTAAAAAGCCATAAACATCGGGATTATTCATAAGCATCATATATTCATAAACAAATTCTTCACTCGGTCTAATAAAATCCATTCTCTCTGATGAAAAAATAATATCCATAATATCCCTCCTTCCTTTTAAGTAAACAAAAAGAGCCACTCTTATAAGTGACTCCGAATAAAATTCGTGTAGGTTAAGTAACCCTATGTAGCTATTAATACATACTCACACAATATAAATGCATGTATGTATAAAGACATTGATCTTATTTTATGAAATATGGATTCATATCATAAAATCCTAATTCATCTTTAAACATACTAAATACAAGATATAAATATTTTCTTATCATATAAATCCTCCTCCTAAGTCAAATGTCGTTAGTTAATTTCCCACTTGACTTGCTAATCAATATACACTTATTTTTATATTTTGTCAAATTAAAAGAAAAGTCTTAAACTTTTCTTGATTCTATTTCTGCGATTTTTTCAAATACTTCTGCGGCATTCTCACTATTTAATTCCGTATAACCAAGTTCTCTTAAAGCTTGAACCTTAACCGTAAAAAGTTGTTGAGTACGACTTAATTTTTCTTCATTTCGTGATTCTATTTCCTCGACAAAACGATTACGAGACTCGATTACCTTGCTCTTACTAGCTCCACCATTATTGTAAAGATTAAACGCTGAGTGAACTATTCCTTCAAAAATAAATTGCTTATCTTCATTAAATTTAAAGACATTAGGAGGAGTAAATCCCATTGCTTTTGAAAGATAACCTAATAAATATTTAATAGCAGGTTCATTATCCATACATTGTAACATATGATATACATATTGTAAGGCATAGAAGTTTTCTTCATGATTAGATGATTCAACTAACTTTTCTTTAATTAAGAAAGTAATATCACTTATTAAAGCATGTTCTTCCTTTTTTAAGCCTTTTAAATCTAAGTAATCATTTTCTGAGGCTTCCTTAACACCTTCCGTTAGTCTATTCTCAACCGCAAGTAGATAATCTGTAGTAACATTAATACTACTAACTGTACCTTCATCACCATCTTCAATATCTAATAACTTAAGTAAAAGAATTTTCTTTTCCTTTGGCCATTTATTAATACTTTCTAATTCTAAGTAATTATATACCATTTGTCTAGAAACACCTAAATACTTAGCTAATCTGACTTTCGAGATTCCTAATTCTTGCAGTAATTTATTTAATTGTTCCATCTTCGAACTTCCCTTCTCTATTTTACATATTAATAATACCAATTTCGATAAACCGTGTCAATAGTTTACACTAAAAAAATGAAAAATAGTTGATTAATAAATATAAACGTGCTTGTAAATTCATTTACTTAATTAGACAGACTCACACCGATAAAAATGATATATCTATACTAAATATTATATAACATGCTATAATATTATTAAGGAGGAAATATGAATAACAAGATATTAAGCAATGCCTTTATGTGGTTGTTTGTAGGTTTATTAGTATGTTTTGGTGTATCCTATATATCAACTCTAGATTACAACATATTTTTAAGTATCTACGCTGGTTCGTCAGGAATTAATTACATAATATTCCTTGTTGGTGAGTTAATCGTTGCCTTTGCTTTAACGTTCTTTATCAGGAAATTAAACCCAATGGTAGCTAAAATACTTTACTTAGTATACTGCGGATTAACTGGACTAGCCCTAACTGGTGTATTTATTGTCTATACAGCATCATCAATATGCTTTGTATTCTTAGTAACAGCCCTTATATTTGGTATATTTGCCTTAATTGGTAAATTCACTAAGATTGATTTATCAAAATGGAGTACTTATTTATTTATTGCACTACTTGCAATTATTATCCTAGAAATAGTTAATCTATTCTTACTTAATAATACTCTAAACATGATTCTATGTATTGTTACAATTATCGTATTCTGTGCCTACACAGCTTATGACGTGAATCGTGCTTGTGATGCTGACTTCTTAGCTGATACTCCAAATAAAGGTATATACATTGCATTTCAATTATTCTTAGACTTCATTAACTTATTTATTGAACTTCTAAGATTACTTGGAAAAAGTCGAGACTAAAAGATATTTTCTAAATATCTTTTTTTATTGCTAAACTTTTCAAGACAGCTCCTTTATCCCTTCTATAATAACTAATTAAATCAACTAACTTAATATAATCATCACTATCAGTATCTGTTTTACTTGCAAGTTCGATTAATCTTAACTTATATTCCAAATCATAATATTGAACTAAATCGTGAGTAGCATCTTTAACAGTCGCATTTCGCTCATCATCAGTGATTAAACCTAATTCATAAAATATTCGCGTTCTGGAAATCAAAAGTTCCCTTTTCTCTATTTCCATTAACGCTTGATTAAGAGTTTTATCAGCCATCAAACTAGCATATTTACAATAAAACTCAGCCAAATTATTATCAACCCTTAGCTCTTCTTCTAACAATTCAATTTCCTTATCAATTAACATGTTTTGTGCCGTATATTCTCTTATTGCTAGATAAGTCGCTTGAATGAAATTCTCATGACATTTTAAAATTTCGTCTTTTTCCATCGTCCAACCTCACATATCAAAAGTATAGCATAACATAAAAAAAGAAACTATCTTCTACGTCTAGTTTCTTCATTATTTTTTAAAATAGCAATATTATTTTGATATTCTTCAGGATTTAAAAATTTATTTAAATTAATCATTAATTCCACCTTATCGACTTCATCAATATCAGCATCTTGAAGAGCATCAGCTATAATCTTCATTGCTTTTTCTAAACTACTTGCATCCATTTATTAAAATACCTTTTATGCTCTACCAGCATACTTTCCATCATTAGTTGAGATAACAATTTTTTCTCCTTGACTAATGAATAAAGGAACCTTTACTACATAACCAGTTTCAATCTTAGCATCTTTAGTAGCATTATTAGTAGTATTACCCTTAACAGCTTCACTTGTTTCTACAACTTCATATTCAACTTTTTCAGGTAATTGAACACCTAATATTTCACCTTCATACATTGTAATAGTAATCTCTAATCCTTCTTTTAAGAATTTAATTTGATCCTTAATTTTTTCTTCAGGTAACTCAAGTTGCTCATAAGTTTCATTATTCATGAAAATATATGAATCTCCCATTGAATATAAGTATTGCATTGGAAGTCTATCAACACGAGCTCTTTCAATCTTAATGTTCGTATTATAAGTATCTTCTACTAAAGCTCCTGTTCTTAAATTTCTAAGCTTCATTTTCATGAATGCTGCACCTTTACCAGGCTTAACATGTTGGAATTCTTCAATTAAACAAAGTTTTCCGTCTATAATGATAGTCATACCATTTTTTATTTCATTAATATTAATATTCATGCTATCATCCTTTCTAAATAATTATTATTTTCCAATTTTTGTTTCAGTAAATATTTGAACTGATTTACAATTAGGGCAATATTTTTTATATTCTAACTTATCAGTGTTTTTCGTATTTCTCTCAGTATGTCTACGAGTCATTTTTCCACATTTAGAACACTTTAAGCCGATTGTTACTCTTGCTTCATTTCCTTTAGCCATTTTATACTTGCCTCCTCACTCATCAAACTAAGAGTATTTTAGCATATTTACGGCGTTTTTTCAAACAAAATATTTGATATTTTGCGACTAAGGCGACTATTTACAGGATAACTATAATTATTTACATTATTTTTATAACTTAAATTTGGAGAAACAATAACCAAACTATACTTAGGATTATCAATTGGAGCATACATAATAAATGAACGAGTTGTAGTACTAATTCCTTCATAAAAAGTTTCACTAGTTCCAGTTTTTCCCGCAGCTTTTATACTTTGATTAGCATAACTTGCACCAGTTCCCTTTATCATAACATTACGAAGTCCCGTTTGAATTCTAAGAAGATCATCACTCTTAATATCAACGACACTTAAAACTTCACTCTCATTTAAATTAATTCGTTTATTATTCTCATCAATTCCATAATCAACTAGACGCAGTTTTTGACGCATCCCACTATTGGCAATCGTATTAATATAACTTGTAAGCATTAAAGGTGAATACGTGTCATACTGACCAATAACATAATTCAAAAGTAAATCTCCACTTACTCGTTCCCCCGTTATTCCGAGCTTCTCTTCCTGTAAATCAATGCCTGAATAATCACCTAATCCATAACTCTTAAAGACACTTCGATACTTATCAAATACTTCCCTTGATGGATTAAAACGCATATTATAAGTATATTCACGTCCTGATACTTTTATTGCACTAATAAATTGATAATAATTAGAAGAATAAGTTAGAGCATCAATATCATTTAATGATCCAAGTCTCGCCCATGAACATTTAGCTGGCATATTAGCAATTTTTACACACGAATCTTGGATTCGCTTATTCGGATTAATTACACCATTCATAAAAGCCACACTTTGACTAGCTCCCTTAACAACCGAACCAACCGCATAAGAGTTTGTTAATACCCCCACAACGGTTGAAATAAACTGATCAGTATAATCATACCCTGCAACAGCTTCAATGCTTCCATTTTGCGGATTACTAACAACTACAAAGGATCCATGATAATATTTACTAGATGGATACATCTTTGCCTCTCTTACCACTTCCTTTAAAGCACTCTCCACTTGTAACTGAGTATTTATATCAATTGATAATACCAAATCATTTCCACGCTTTTCCTCTTGAATTAACTCTTTGCTGCCATCCTCTTTTAAACGATACTGTGCTTTTTCCCCTTTCAAATAATCTTCATAATAACTTTCTAGAAAAGAAACTCCTACTGTATCATCTAAACTATATCCCTTATCTAAATAATCATCAAGCTTTTCCTTAGCAATCGGACCAATCGCCCCAAATAAATCATTTAAACAAGTATCATAGTTAAACACTCGTACCCACTTCATAACAATTCCCAATGAATTACTATTAAGTTCATTAATTTTATTTAATTCTTCTTCTGTTATATTACTTTTAATAATTTTTTCTTGATAACTATAACCATCTCCCATTAATTTATAGATATAAGCTTCTAAGGGATTAATACTATCTATATCTGTATTATTAATAAAACTATATTTATAATCATTAAAATCACTTTTCGATATAATCTTCGAATTATACTTATCAACCATCTTTTTATCCAATAAAGCATCAATTTTCTTCTTATTCAACACATAATAATATTCTTTCAAACTAAGATCATCAATTGTATAATTATTAATATCTAAAACTTCCGCCAAATACTTACATAATTCTAGCTTATTATCACCATTATTTTTATAAACCAAAACTTTAATTCCTTTATTATCAACCAAGATATTTCCTGATTTATCAAGAATTCTCCCTCGTGGTGCTGATGAAGAATAGATCATTTTATTAGTTATCTCTTCTTCTTGCTTACTATAATCTTCATGTTTAATGATCATCACATCAAAAAGTCTTATAGCCACAATAAGATTAATAAAAATAATAAATGATTTTAATATATATGTCTTTTTCATATTAATATTATTTACTATTTAACATAAAATATAACGGAGGTTATATATGTATAATATTGTCAAAAGTTATGTCGCGGTTATGAAAAAAGATGATATTCGCTCATTTGCTAGTAAAAATAACTTAAGTGCCACCAATGAGGAAATTGATTTTATCTATGATTTTATTAAAAACAACTATGAACATATTCTAAAAAATCCTAGTAGTTTTGATATCAATAAATATCAAGATAAATTTAGTAAGGAAAACTTCATATTCTTAACAACTTTAGTTAACAAATATAAAAGGATGATTATGTAATTAATCATCCTTTATTCTATTACAAGTTCATCACTAGTATCATCATCTAAAATGAGATCATCGATATCCTCTTCATACTTTTCAACAACTGTTTCTTTGTACTCATTATAATATCCCTTATAAGATGAATGAACCATTAAAGTCTTCGTTCGAAGTAAACCAAAACTAAGTTCCCCAACAACACTTGTATATGTCTTATAATTAACTAAAATAAAACCATCTTCTAAAGGAATTAAAGACATATCTTCCGTGTCAAATTCCATATCTTTAAATGTTCTTAAAGCATATTCTCGATACTCACTTAATTCTTCAAAACCATCACGATCTAAAGTTTTCGTTAAAACATCACGAACGGCTGAATCAAGTTCATGTTGATAATATTTACCTTGAAAAAAATCATATAAATAAACAATTGCAACAAAACCAATTGGTATAATAAGTAAAAATACTAATCCCCCCGAAAACATCTTTCTTTGTCCATATACATTATTAGCCATATTATCACTATCCTAAAATAATTTTATAATAATCATGCCTAAGAAGCAATATTTTTATTATTAAAATCAGTCAAGTATTTGTGAAGACTAATAGCAACATTTTCTGGTACTATTTCACTTAACTCACTAATAGTTGCCTCACTCATCTTCTTAACACTACCAAATCTTTTAATTAACTCTTTTTTACGAACTGCACCAATTCCTTCCACATTATCTAAAATAGAAGCAATTGAACCTTTACTTCTTAAAGTTCGATGGTAATTAATCGTGTAGCGGTGTACCTCATCTTGAATACGTGTTAAATAATGAAAAACATTACTCATTCGATCAATTGGAATTGTCTCTAAAGTATCACCATCTAATAATTCATTAGTACGGTGTTTATCATTTTTAACCATTCCACAAACCTTTATTTTCTTATCTAATCCCAAAGACTCTAAAGTTTCTTTTATAGCATGAACTTGAGTAATACCACCATCAGCAAGAATTAAATCAGGTAGTTCAGTGTGTTCTAGTAAAGCGCGGTAGTATCTCCTATAAGTAACTTCTTTCATTGTATGATAATCATCATTTTTATCAACCGACACTTTATATTTACGATAATCGTTTTTACTAGGTCTTCCATCTTTATAAACAACCATTCCTGATACGGCAAAATCACCAAATAGATTCGAATTATCAAATGAATCAATTCGATTAATTTTGATACCTAGCAATGCTTCTAATTCTTCATTAGCACCACTTGTCCTCATAATATCGCGATTAATTGTTTCAAAATTATTATCTAAACTGATCTTCGCATTAGTTCTTGCTAAATCTAAAAGGCGTTTTTTATCTCCCCTTGTTACATTTATTACTTTCGTATTCAAAACACTTGATAAAACATCTAAATTAAGTTCTGATGAAGTTATTATTTCTTTTGGTACTTCCGCTTTGGTATAAAATAGCGCGATAAAAGACTCAATATCATCAATATAATCATCATTAACTGGCATGATTGAATTCTTTTGACCTACTAACTTACCATTACGAATAAAGAATATTTCAATCGAGATAAACCCATTTTCAAAATAATAATTAATAATATCACGATTAACATAATCATGTAATTCCACTTTTTGTTTTTCCATAACAATCTTAATATAATCAAGTTCACTTTTTAATTCCATCGCAACTTCATAATTTAACTTTTCTGATTGTTCTTCTATCATATTCATTAATTTATTAACTAATATTTCATCATTACCATTTAAAATAGCTAATATTTCTTCTTCCATCGCATCAACTACTTCTTTATCGACACTTTTAATACAATAGCCTAAACACTCATGAATATGGTAATAAAGACAAACTTCTTTCTGTCTTCCATCACACTTTTTTAAAGGATATAAACGATTAATTAAATTGACCATTCTTCTTGCAGCATAAGCATTTACATAAGGTCCAAATAAATGTTTACCGTTACTTTTCTTAACATTTAAATATCTAACGACTTTTAAAGTTGGATAAGGATCTCTTTTATATTGAATATATGGATAACTCTTATCATCTCTAAGTAAAATATTATATTTAGGATCATACTTTTTAATTAAATTAATTTCTAAGATAAATGATTCTAATTCCGAAGAGGTAACAATATATTCAAAATCAACAATCTCCGAAACTAACTTCTTAGTTTTACCCGTTACTCTTCCAGTAAAATATGAAGATAAACGATTCTTTAAATCTTTGGCTTTACCAACATATATAATAACGCCATTTTTATCTTTCATTTGATATGAACCAGGTAAATGGGGAACTAATTCTAACTTCTCATGAATCATTTTATCACCTCTTCATATAAATTCATACAGGCCTCATAAATATCCTGATAAGCACTTTCAAAATCTCTTGTATACCACGGATCATCTATTTCTTTAAATGTTTCTAAGTATTCACCTAATAAATGTACTTTACCCTTATTATCTTCCCCAATTATTCTTAATATACTATTCTTATTATTATAATCCATTCCAATTATTAAATCATACTTTTGATAATCACTAATCGTCATCTTGCGAGCTCTATGTTCACTAATCTCAATACCTTTTTCCATTAACTTCATCTTAGCACTTGGATAAATGGGATTACCAACTTCTTCACCGCTAGTAGCACAGGATGAAACTAATACATTATTAATGTTATTCTCGTTCAAAATACTTTTAAGTATCATCTCCGCCATAACACTCCTACATATATTACCTAAACATACAAATAAAATAGACATAAAATCACCACCTTTATTGTACTAAATAATAATAATTATTTCCATATTAATAAGAAAAAAGCTACTAAACACAACTGTCTAATAGCTCATAACTAACGTATTATACTATCTATATCAAAATAAGCATTTCCATCAGTAACTTTTGGTAATTCGCCATTCCATTTTTCAATGAATTTTTCTTTAATAACATTATTCGTTAAACTTTGTTGTTTCAACTCATTAGCTTTCTTTTCCGCCTCAGCATTAACAATCTTTTTCTCAGCTTCAATTTTTTCTTTTTCTAGTTCTTGTTTAGCCGTTAATACTTTTTGTTCAGCTATTTGCTTTTCTTCAATAGCTTTGTTAAATTCTTCACTAAACTTAAAATTAATAATATTAAAATTATCAATTGCTAAACCATATTTAGATACTTTTGACTGTAATAATTCAACACACTTTTGACTTACTTCTCCACGATTTCCAATTAATTCCTCAGCTGTATACTGTGAAGTAACAGCTTTTATACTTTCTTGAATAGCTGGATGTAAAACAACATCCTCATAATTAACACCAACATTTTTATAAAGATTAGTGGCTTCTAAAGCATCTACACGATAGTTAACTGCTAAAGTCATATCAACATCTTGCAAATCCTTACTAGCACTTGATGTTTCAACTTCAACCTTTTGAACTTGAATATTCATCCTAACGATATTTTCAACAAACGGAATTTTAAAGTTAACTCCCTCATCTAATTTTGACTGAACAACTTTACCAAAACGAACACGAATACCTACTTCTCCACTATTAATTGTTCTAACAGAACCAAACAAAATAACTGACACCACTAAGCAAACTAAACACACAATAACAATTAATTTAATATTCTTGTCTAAACTTTTCATAAAAACCTCCAATAATAGACATCTAAAACTAACACTTTAACTAAAACTCGATTTTCTTTCATCATCCTCCGTAAATTGCGTATATTATACCACAAATACCCCAAAAAATAAAGTTTCAACTAAAAGCTATCGAGGTCTTCTTCATCTTAAATTCTTAGTAATGAATTTAATTTATTCTTTTCATCAATATAATCAACGAATTAGCTATTAAAATAAATAACATAATATATAAAGAATATAATAAATAATTCATAATTGAAACATGCATTATTAAAGCTATAATAAAATCAATTATAAAGGCTACAATATATGATATCAAATATAAAGATATAATTCTTTCAATTAATAATCTCTTTATTTTTGACTTTTTAAATCCAAAGTAATTCTCTAATCTTATATTATAATTCAAATCAAATAACATATTTCTATCAATAATGATAATAAATAAACCAAAACATATTATTATGAAGTAACAAACATATTTTAGAATTGAAATATAACTCTTACTCTTATCAAGTATTTTCATATCTTCATTTGCATAATCTTGAACTAGTAAAACTATATCACCACTTTGTTTCATTCCTATAAAATCTTTTTCTATCGCATAGGCTATCTCTTCATTTGTTATTTGTGATAAATATAAATAATAGTCAGTAGAAGATATTAATTCATTAAATTGCTTATCATCTATTACTACTTCGCCTTGATGTTTAGAATCATATATTTTACTTACTTTAAAAGTAATTTCTTCATTATTAAAGGTAAATGTTATATCATGATTTAATATATCGTCAAATATATATTTATAGTTAATATATTCTAAAGAAGATAAACCAATCGCAATTTCACCATAATTTAAATCTATCGATTTATCACTATCTTTATATGCAACTATATTTTCCTCTAAACTCCGATTAGTAATAGAATCCCAACTTAATTTAGTATAATTACTCGAAACAATACTTATAATTTCATTATTATAGGATTGTTCAAATAAAATAGCTCTTTTAGTATTAATTATTTCATCACGACGATCTAAATTATCAAACAAATCTATACTCGTCTTTGTAATAAAAGAAGAAGAATCAGCAAATATTTCATCAACCTTATTATTAAACATATTAATAACAATTACTAATAAAAGAATTATTATTAATATAAGTAAATTAAGAAATAAATAAACTTTTGTATTTTTTCTTCTAAAAAAACTCCTAATTACCATATTCTTCCCCATTCAGTAAAGTAATAACTGACAATCTTTGTTTATGAGAAACATAATAAGCATTTATAAAAGTAGGTATTATTAAAATAATAATAATACTTAAAACATACGATAAAAGACTAATCGAAATTGTATTACTAATCCAACTAACAGATCCTGAAAACATATTATTATAAACAAGAACACAAGCAAGCACTAAAATAGAACCAATCATAATTGACATAAGAATACTTATTAAAACATCTAAAGAATAATTAATTAAAATATACTTTTTACTAAAGCCAAACGACTTCAATAACCCAATACTAGTAGAATCACTATTAACTTTCTTTTTAATATACGATACTGTTATTAAAAACAATACAGCTGCAACTAAAGCAATAATCATATTACAACCGAATTCAATATATTTAAGTATATTAGCATCAATTACCATTTCTAGCATGCAATGGGCATCAAGTTTTTCTATCTCTGATATAACCTTGCTTACATTTTCTCTTTTATCAACAATAACAATTTGTGCAGGAGCAGAACCCATTCCGTCATACATATGCTTTGTTTCAATTTCGCACATCTCGGCAATATTCTTTTTGGTAATAAAACAAGTATTATAATAACTTTCTATTTCCAAATCATAACCAACTGGATCATCATAAACACCAACAATTTTAAATGTTCTTTCATGAGAATCGCCATTATGAACATCACCAGTTAAAACATCACGTACAATTTCCTGAAACGACCCTGTAAATGTTTTTCCAATTAAAGTCTTTCCTTCAATAAATTCTAGAGTTGCATTTTTTTCACTGTTAGGTAAAAACTTCTTAGGACATATAATTTCATATTCCGCACTTGAATCATCTATATTTCTTCCATCAATAAGCGGTGGCATTAGAAAATCAGGACGATACTCTATTGCCATTTTTCCATCATATATATCACTTTTAAAATCAGTATCTATACTAATTTTACTATATTGAGAATTATAAGAATCAACTACATGGTCTATATCATCAATCTTTTCACGAAAAGGATTATCATTAAGATCATTTGGCAAAACCCAAAGAGTTCGAAAAGATATATTATTCTTTAATTCATAATTAAATCTTTCAAAAAAACCATCTTTAAATATAAAAATACCCAAGATTAAAATAAATGCAATAACGTAAATTATGCGAAAGAAAATATAACTTTTATCTTTAAATGTTTTTTTTAATATATATTTAAATATTGAAGGTTTCATTTTTTCTTCAAACCTCCCTTATCTAATTCATATACAATATCCGCATATTTTTTTACTTCATTAGAATGACTTACAACAATAACACACTTACCTTCCTCCGTAAGACTTTTTAATATCTTAAATATTCTATCTTCATTCTTTTCATCTAAATTACCTGTTGGTTCATCTGCTAAAATTAAATTAGGATTATTAACTAAAGCACGAGCAATAGCAATTCTTTGTTTTTCTCCTCCACTTAATTCTTTTGGAAAGTGATCCTTTCGATCAGTCAAACCAACTTTGTCTAATAACTCTTCTGCTTTAACACGCATTTCATTATTTTGAATATCTTTATTAATCAACATTGGATAAATAACATTTTCTAAAGCATTTAAATAATTATCCAAATAAAAGTCTTGAAAAATCAAACCAACATTTTTATTTCTAAATAAAGAAGAATCTAAATCTTTAACATTTCTTCCATCATAATAATAATCTCCACTATCAATATCATCTAATAAACCAAGTAAATTAATAAGTGTTGATTTACCAGCTCCTGAGTGTCCCATAATTGCATAAAACTTGCCACTCTCAAATGAAATATTTAAATCACTAAATATTGAGATAAATTTATTATTTAAATGATAAGACTTTGAAACATCTTTTAATTCTATTAACATACACTCCTACTCCTTCTAAAAACATTATAACATAACATAAAAGGCCGTTATCTATATTAAACAGCCTTTACACTTTTATATTAACCAACATAGTTATTAATATAGAATTTTCCATTCATTGTTGATCCAGGTGTTTGATTAACCCAAATAGTTCTAGTATCTGCAGTTCCATTTTTAACATCTGTATAAATTTGTTTGAATTGTACATTAGTAGCAGTAACTTCAAATTTACGTTGACCAACATTCTTATAAACACCAGTAATATCAACTATTCTTTGAATAGTATTCTCAACAAGAATAGGTCCACTCATATTATAAGCTTTTACAACTGTTTCAAGATTTGCACTAGTGTTACTCTTTATAAACATAACATTTTGATTATAATTCATAGTAGCTTCAACAGATTTAGCACTTATTATAGATACAAATCCAAAGCATAGAGCCATTACCATTACAAAACATGAAATATTTTTTAATACTTTTTTCATTATTTCACCTCCTTCTATGATCTATATAAACTACTTTTACGGTAGATAAATCACACCGCCAATGTGACTAATATAATCACACCTTCATATTACAATATTAGACACCAAAAAAATAGTGAAAACTCTTTCACATTATGTGAAAATTTTTCACTATTTCAAAAAATCTACTATTTTTCTCTTAATATCTCAACTAAATTCGTTAATAACTGATAAGCATATAAATTCTCGTATGTTTTACCAACACTTAAGAATTTTTTATCTCTTTTATACACTTCATTGTACTATAACAAATATTTACAATAACTATTATCAATATTAATATAAGCATGTAATAATTACAAAGCCATATATTAATTTTATAAAACAAATTGCTAATTAGTAATATTACTATAGCTATTACTCCTGATAATATTAACGAAAGAATATTTAATAAACTTAATCGTAAAATAATATTTTTTATTGTTTCGTTAATATTAAAACCTAATAGAGTTTCCAACGTAATATTTCTTTGTAAATCATGACTAATGTTATTGGATATTATAAATATCACAATTATAAAAACTATCCCACTTACAATATTAAAAATAATTAGTAACTTAATATATTGATTAATCCGATTAGTAATTATTCTATCATCTTCAGTCATACCAGTAAGTACTTGTAAGTCATTTAATTCTTTTTTTACAATATCTTCAGTATTATAAAGTTTAAAAATATAATCATGGCCATTATTTAAAGATCTTAGCTCGTCAAAAATAGTTGAGGAAACTGTCACGTAGTTAATTTGTTTACTAGAATATATTTTATTAATAACAAACGGATAACTTTTTTCATTAATTGTAAAATTTAATGTTTCATGAGAAGGATTATTACTTATTTCATCATGAATATATAAATTCATTTGATTATCATTTAAACTATTATCTTCCATAATTACAATTTTATTATTTACGCGAGCTTCTTTAATAAATTTATAAGAATCTGATAAAAGATTATCCTCATCAATATACACAATCCTTTTAACATCTCCAAGCATTTTATTACTATTTAATTCATCATAAATATCCTTTGATTGATGAATAGTAGCAAGAGTTTTATCATAGTAATTATTTCGACGATTTTCTTGAAGATTAGATAATAAACAATTAAGTATTAATAGACTAGAATATAAAACAACTAAAAGAATTGTATATATATAAAAGATTTTCTTCCTAATAAAACTACTAATAATTAATTTATTTTTCAATTAAAGATCCTTCTTTTAGTTCATAACGAACATCCGCATATTTTAAAATTTCATTACTATGAGTTACCATAATTACACATTTACCTTCCTGACTTAATTGTTTTAATATACTAAAAATCTTTTCTTCATTTTCTTCATCTAAATTACCTGTTGGTTCATCAGCTAAAATGACTCTTGGATCATTAGCTAGTGCCCTTGCTATCGCAACTCGTTGTTTTTCTCCACCTGATAATTCTTTAGGAAAATGATTAGCACGATCTAACAAATCAACTTTTTTTAATAATTCTAAAGCTCTATCTTGAATACAGTCACGATAGTTATCATTAATTGTCATAGGCAACATAATATTTTCAAGAGCAGTTAAATAATTGTCTAAAAAGAAATCTTGAAATATAATTCCTATTTCATTATTTCTTAACATAGATTTTTCTTTATTGTTCATCAAAGATAAGTCTTTTCCCTGAATAATTACCTTTCCAGAATCATATGGTAAAATCCCATTAATAACACTTATTAAAGTTGATTTACCCGAACCAGAATGTCCCATGATTGCATAAAGTTTACCACTCTCAAATTTTGCATTTAATTTATTTAAAACAGGTAATTCACGTTTTTTCCACGTATACTTTTTTTCAATATTTATTAGTTCAATAACGACCATTTTAATCCTCCTTCATTAAATAACTATCACTATTTTTAAATGATGATAATATAAATATATAATTAACTATCAAAGGAATAATTATTATTATTATAAATGTCAAGAAATACCTAGAAATAAATAATTTAGGAGTATACATAATATTAAGAAATAAATTAGCTAAAGTATTAGTAATAATAATATAAAGAATTCCTGATAATATAATCGCGATTGTATAAGAGATAAATGTTACAATAAATATATCAAAAGTGTATATAGAGAGAATACGTCTATTAGAAAATCCTAAAGAGGATAAAAGACCAATTTCTTTAGAACTCATAATATTTCTCTTTTTGATAAAAACAATAGAAACACCCATAATTACTATAATCACAAAAATAATACAAGTATAAGTTATAATTTTTAAATTATTAACAGCTTCTGTATCAATCATTAATTTATCTATATACTTAAGATTTAATTTTTTTAATTCCTTTTTTACGATACCTAAGTTCTTTATATCGTCAACAACAACCTCAATACTCATAAGAGCATCCTTATTTAGCATACCTAATCCCTCTTCATACATTTTTGCTAAATCTTTAGCCGAAACAAAACAAGAGTTAGGTAGTTCATTTATCATAGTATTGTCATATAAACCAATTATTTTAAGTGTTATTGTTTTATCTACAGCTTCTCTATCAATATTATAAGTTTTATACGTAAGGTCAAAAGATGTATCTAATAAAGATTCACCATCAACATATTTAGTATCAATTGTTATATCTTTGCTATCTGGATAGAACTTAAAAGGACATATTGCAACACCAGTATCATTACCAGTGAATTTTTCACCTTTAATATTATTTGGTAAGGTAAATTCACTTCCATAAATAAGATTTACTTTACCATCATAAATATCATTTTTAAATGATGTTTCTCCACCATTAGCATAATCACAAGGATAAGCTGCTTGAACATGTTTAATAGCAAGAATACTATCATAATCATATTCATAATTTTTAAATCCATCTTCTTGTTTCGTCAATTCATCAATAACATTCTCTATTGGACTAACTAATAAAGTACGGCCATTGACATTTTTATCAAAGTCATCTTTTTGCATTTGAATATAATTTTTTTCAAAATTTAATATTCCTATTAAAGTCAGGGAAAAGATTGTAAATATAATAGTCATTATTATATTAATCTTATTTCGAAATATTTTTTTTATTGTTAATTTAATCATTGTTACCTCCTACAATATAATTAACGTTACTCTTTTTGTTCTTTGGCATTTTATTCTTCATTATATTAATAACTCTAAATATATTATAACACTTATTTCTTTAATTCAATTACTCTTTTCATCTCTCATTAAATTTATAAGATTATTATTTAAATGGTTCTTAGTCAAAACTATAATTACAATAACTGGCAAAATTATAAAAACACTTATACAAAGAAAATAACTAATAAAGTATTCATTAAAGAAATTATAAATATGATTTAACAATAAAATTTCTTTAAATGTATTCTTTAAAATTAATAGTATAACTCTATAAAACACTATACCAGTTAAACTAGACACAACAGATAAATATAACATTTGCATCGTACTAATAGCTATAACTTGCACATCACTATATCCTAAGGCTTTCGATACACCACATTCAAATAAATTACTATTAATTTTCTTCTTTACATATAAGATAGAAATAACTATAATTGCTACCATTATTAGAATAACGGCTATTATACATATGCTTTTTAATTTAGCAACAGATTCATAATCTGCTCCGCCCTTTAAACTAACTCCATATCCCATATTTTCAAGATCTTCAATAACTTTTTGAATATTTTCATACTTATCAACGACTACTACATAGCTAAGTGCCCTATTTGTTTCCGGGTCATTTAAACCTTTAACACTAACATCATATATTTCTTTCATATCTTTCGGACTAATATAACAAACATTTAAATCATTGAAAGTTGAATCAAGAGTATCAAACAGTCCAACTATTTTAAATTCCCTATTTAATTTATCAACAACCTTTGGACCATTATCATATTTAACAACATTCGTTTCTATACTAAAAGTTTTATTAAGTAAATCTTTTTTATACAGAATCCCCTTTTTTAGCGAAAATGATTGATCAAAATCCATTGAAGGAAAAAAGTAATTTGAGCATATTGCAACACCTGTTGCATTTTTATCAAACATTTCTCCAGCCACTAATTTTGGCATCGTCGACTTACTACCATAAAGCAATTCAATTTGCCCATCATAAATATCATTTTTAAAAGAAGTAATTCCACTATAAAAATTATCTAAATGAAAGTAATAGGCATCCTCCACATGATTCATGTTTAATATATTATTATAACCATAATCATAATCAGCATCATCCCAGTGTTTTTCCATCTCAGCATCACTAGGATCAACAATCAAACTTCTAAAATCAGAAGAAATTATAAAATTTTTATCGATATCCTCTAGAAAGGAAGTTTGGTAATTTAAAACTCCTAGTAGTAAAATAGACAATATTAATAATACAACTATAAAATAAATACTCTTTTTATCTCTAATTATCTTCAAATAAGAATATCTTAATAAATCACTTACTTTCATAATCAGCCAACTTTCCCACCATGTATCATTTATAAAAAATCGCCAACAATATATCACTAATTAAAATAATTCCAAATAATATTAAAACAAGCCATAAATTACTATATAAAAGAGTAAGTTTCATTACCGAATTACCTATAACAATAATACTTAATATCATCATAAATACTAATATAAATACTAACACATGCAGCGAAAATATCCTTTTAAAAAAATTTAACTTAACTTCCATATCAGTAAAACCAAGTTTATACTCAAGCATTCTACTAATCGTTAAATCAGCTTTAATATTTTTATTAATAATTACAATAATTATAATAAATACTAAAATAACCCCATAACTAGCCATTTTTAAAAATTTAATATATTCTTCTAATTTTATTCTTTGTTCCATCTCTTCTGTTGATTCACTTAAAACTATCGTTGCATTTTTGTATTTATTACTAACATTATTTATAACATTCTCATTTTTTATATTAGCTATACAATGATTAAAGTTTTCTTGTTTACTTAAGTCTTTATACAAATCATTAGAGATAATAAAATAGTTCATTCCACCATTATGAATAATATTTTTTATTTTTAAAATTATTTTCTCATCATTAACACTAATAAAAGTTTCTTTATTTATATAGTCAGTATCATTAACTATTCTAGGATAATTTATTATAACTTCATTACCATTTAATGAATACTCTCCATCATCAACAATAACCAAAGTATTATCATTAAATTGAGGATACTTAAGTCTACTATCATCTAAAATATTATCATCATAACTAACTAACATAGCATGTCGCACATGAACTAAATCATTATCCTTTTTTAATTTATCTAAATCCGCATCAACATACATAAATGTTCTTTTACTAAATCCTTCAACTTTAGTAACATCTAAGTAATTAATAATAAGTGATAACAAACATATAAGCAATATTGCTACCAACAAAATTATAAAATATATCTTAGTACTTAATTTTCTATAAAAACTTTTTAATATCATTCTTTATCATCTCTCATTAAATTTATAAGATTATTATTTAAATGAATCCTAGTCATAATAATATTAGCTATAACTGATACAAAAACAATAATCACAAATGCATATATATACATAAGAAGATTATCAAGCAAATAATAATATATACCTTCAACGACCAATATATTCATGAATTGTTTTTTTATAAACATTAATAATATCTTATATAAAATCATTCCTAATAAACTAGCAAACATCGTCATATAAAGCATTTGCATTGAACTTAACTTTAAAACATCCCGATCTAAATACCCCATTGTTTTAGAAATTCCCATTTCATAAGAATTATTATGAATCTTTTTCTTTGTATAAAAAATAGTAAGTAACATAATGCCCAAAACTACTAAGGTTAAAATAATTAGACAAGTATTTTTAATCTTATTAACATAAGCATAATCAAGTTCTGAATACAAATCAACTTCAAATCCTAAATCTGTTATTTCTTTAATAACTTCATTTTTATATTTTAAATCATCAATCACTACTATTCTATCTACTGCTTTAGCAGTATATGGATCCGTTGGATCATCAAGATTACGAGTTGAAACTGACCATATTTGTTCAATGTCCTTTAAAGCAATAAAACATGAATCGATAGGCTCATTACTAGCCACTTCATATAACCCAACTATTTCAAATTCTTGAGTATAAGTTCCGACTTTCTTAGGACCCTTAATATATTCCATTTTATCGACATCAACACTAAACTTTTTCCCTAATAAATCATCTCTTAATAGTAAAGAATTCTTATTCTTTTTAGCATCCTTAATATCATATGATGGATAAAATATCTCTGGGCATACAGCAACACCCGTCGCATTTTTATCAAACATCTTACCAGCAACTATTTTAGGAACTGTTGCATCACTACCATACATAAACCTTATTGTTCCATCTCGATTACTATCTTTAAAAGATGAGACTCCTCCCGTCTCTTCTAATTGATGATAAAAGACATCAGATACATGGTCTAATTCTAATAACTTATCAAATCCATAATCAAAATCTGGTTCATTATAATGTAAAAGAAATAAATCCGGATCAGGAAAAACAACCAATTTTCTCTCTTTAGGATCATTTATTAAAGATGTATTAATACTACTTATAAAACTTTCAGAATAATTCAATATTCCCAGTAATAAAATAGACAATATTAATAATATAACTATAAAATAAATATTCTTTTTATCTCTAATTGTCTTTAAATAAGAATATTTTAATAAATCACTTACTTTCATAATCTACCAACTTTCCTTTTTTTATATGATAGACTAAATCAGCATACTTTTTAACTTCATTCGAGTGACTTACTACAATAATACATTTTCCACTTTGAGAAAGTTTCTTTAATATTTCAAATATTTTTTCCTCATTTTCTTCATCTAAATTACCTGTTGGTTCATCAGCTAATATAATACTTGGATTATTAGCTAAACATCTTGCTATCGCAACTCTTTGTTTTTCTCCTCCACTCATTTCTCTTGGGAAATGATTAACACGATTTTCTAACCCAACTAATTTTAATAAGTCTTTAGCTCTTTCTTCTCTTTTATCTTTAGGAATATCTTTATTAATTAACATTGGAAATATAACATTTTCTATCGCTGTCAAATATTCATCTAAGCAATAATCTTGAAAAATATAACCAAGTTCGTCTCTTCTTAAATGAGCGCGTTCATTTGATGATAAATTACTAGCATTCTTACTATTAATCAAATATTCCCCTTCACCAATCTCATCCAATAAACCTATAACATTAATTAGTGTAGATTTACCGCTTCCTGAATGTCCCATAATCGCATAGAATTTACTACTTTCAAAATCAACAGAAACACCATCAAGAGCATTAATTCTTTCGTTTTTTAATTTAAATGTTTTTACTACATTTTTTAATTCAATTACTTTTTTCATACTTTCATCCTCAACTACACAAATAACATATTTCATAAAATAAGTATATCATACATAAAAATCTATATACTTAATTACTCATAAACTAAATATATAAAAGTAGATGAATCCAAGATTCATCCACTCTTATACTTTTAATCAGCCATAAAACCTGGATCAATATATAAATTACATTTAACAGTACTACCACTTGTTTCATTTTTCCAATATGATCTAGTAACTTCCCTAGTTCCTAAATCAGCATTAAGATGATAATTTTTTTCAACTTCAGTAACTACTAATAATCTAGACGCTCTTATGGTCCATTTATTTCCACTCATTCTTTTAATATCATTTTGAACCTTTATTGTATTAGTGCTCAATGACAAAGAACGTAATGTTGAATGTAATTCTCCACCAACATTATCAGCAAGAATCTTAGTTACTCCACCTTTTAATTCATAATTTTGTTCCCAAGTTGCATTAACAGTCATCACAACTGTTGCCATAACTATGACTAAACTAATAACTCCAAGAATTTTTGTTTTCATAACTTCACCTCCTTCTATGATTTATATAAACTACTTTTATTTGTAGATAAACCACTATTTAAACAGATATTGATACACCAACCTAATTATTATAGTATTATGTCATGTATTTTTAGTATTTATAATCCAAAATAATCTTTAGCCTGCTTTCTTACATTAGCTACTAGATCTTCAGCATCATGGTTATACATTTGACCAACAACTTTTGATGAAAATATTTGATGCATACTTTCATCATATACTTCCGTATCAAGAGGCGTATCATAAGTATCAACATTTCCATTTTTTATCAAAAACCTATAATTTAATAAAGATCCTGAAATTAAAATCAACTCATTATTTGTATATGTATAGCACTCTTCAGAACATTCTACAAATACATAGTTATCTAATTCTCCAAAATATTCACATTTACTAAAACACTTACCGTCATTTTTATATTTTAATAACCAATTATTATTTTTTTCATTTAAATATTTCTCTATTATTTTATTATATTCCTTGGAATTTGATAAAACATAATTATAATTTTGAAGTGTAGAATATTTCTCTTTATTCTTAATTTTTATTTGATAAATAGAAATTAAGAATATACTATCAATTAATACAATAACTATTATAAAAATGATTAATCTTAAATATTTCAGCATAATTAGATCCTACTTTCCTATTATTATTCAAAATTACAAAATATAGAATTATGTTTTTTTATTTTTAAACCATCACTATCTCCTTCTATGATTTATATAAACTACTTTAAATGTAGATAAATCACTCCGCCAATGTGACTAATGTAATCACACCTTCATATTACAATATTAGACACCAAAAAAATAGTGAAAACTCTTTCACATTATGTGAAAATTTTTCACTATTTCAAAAAATCTACTATTTTTCTCTTAACATCTCAACTAAATTCATTAATAACTGATAATCATTTTCTTGTTCATCCGTTACTCTTTTTTCATCATATTTAATATAATAATATTCTTCTCCATCAATAGTTTTATGAATATAAATTCCGTTTAAACTTCGATATTGAATGTATATATCTTTTTTACCACTTTTATAAGTAACATCTATTTCCGACTCAAATACATTTACTGTATACACCTTGTTGTTATACTTAATTTCTTGTGAATCTGTGCCAAACTTATCGAACAAATCTTGCCAAATATTCTTTTGATAAATCATACTATCTTGATCAAGTTTTTCGCATCCCTTGTCTTTTTTAAAGAATATTCTTTTATTTGTATACTCTTCATTTAAAATTAATCTACCTGTTAAAGTCTTATTATCTAATTTTATCTCAACATATAAATTATTCAAGATATAATTTAAATTACCAAAATCAAAGTATTCTTGATAATCAACTCGATCTTTTATATAAAGATTTTTCAAATTTGTCGTTTGTATTATATATTTCCTATCATCATCATTTAAATAATATATATTTATCCCCTTAACATTTTCTTCATTGCTAATATCTAAATAAAAAGAAATATAATCTCTAGTTGTAACAAGTGAACTATTTGTAACACTTATATTTTCATTATCAATAGAGACATTGTATATTTTTACAGAATTAAAGAAAGTAAAGAAAAAATATATTAAAAATAAAAAGATAACAATAATAAATATAAATATTATTATTTTTATAATTTTTGATAATTTAATATTATTATTATATAAATCTAAAAGTGAACCTCGAACTTCTTCAACATTTTCGATTCTTTTTCCGGCAATAATTTCTATTTCTGGAACATCAAAGAAATCTGCGATAATTTTAAGATTTTGTTCAGTTAAGTTTGCCTTTCCATTTTCCCATTTATTAACATTCGTTCTTTCAACATGAATAGCCTCTGCTAATTCTTGTTGAGTTAAGCCTTTTTCTTTTCTTAACTTTTTTATATAACTACCTATTTTCTCTTGATTCATACTATGCACTTCCAATTAACGAATATTATAATAAATTAAATTGCGAATAGCAACTAATAAATATTTTATTAATCCTTAAAATATGTTATTATAATAGGCATTAAAGAAGGGATTATATGACTAAATATGATTGGGATCTAAATACCCTGAATTCTATTCAAGATGAAGAAATTAAAGATATTCTATTATCCGAATATAATGGCTCAATATCCACTGATGATACAGTCACCTATAAAGTATTATCGATTAAAGATTTTAAATCTTCTTATTTTAAGCAAAAACGAGCACTTGAAAACTATAATAAAGAACTATCGACAATAAGTGATTTATTACCATTCACTTTAATTGGTAAAAATATCTCGACTTACATTTATCCTCATCAAAACTTTACAGCCGATATAGTCCTTGAAATAATTAAATCTTTTATAATTACTTTAAATGATCAAGAGTTACTAAATTACTTCAATACTCTTACAAATCCTGATAATCATATCTTAAGAATTCATGAGTATGAGCCTCATATCCCTATAACATCATATATTCGTGGAAGATTAATTCATCGTGATAATATTAATTATTTATCTTATTACTTAAAAGATAACATAACTGATATTACTTGTCTAACGCATGAAATATCTCACTACTTCGCCAGTATTATAAAAACTAATCCCCACTTTCAAACCTTTTTTACGGAGTTTGAAGCCAAGATGATGGAATATATGTGTATTAGATATATACAGGAAAAACTAAACGACCTTGATCTTGGTATAACTCTTATGCAAGATGAGATAAATAGTATCATTACTGATATTCATCTCTCTTTTTATCAAAGATTAGTTGCGAATACATTCAGTAATAAATATTATGAAGATAAAATTCAAAAAAGATTTAATAAGGAACTTCATTTAAACTTAAAAAGTACTCCACCACAAGAGTTAATTTTAAATACCAAAACAAATGATATAAAGGGTCGAATTCATTCCGCTCTCTTCGCTTTATTAATAACCGATAAAATCGGGAACGACTACGAACATGCAGCCCATATCTACAAAAGTATCTTAACTGACGCTGAAGAGAACTTTGCCAATCTCTTAAAAAAATATCAACTAGATTATCAAAGTTATGTTGACACCTTTAGTTTATATTTAAATCCTGATGAAATAGGAAAACATTTAAAAAGATAGTATAATATATTTGGTGATAATATGAAACTAATTAAAGAATATACTTATGAAATAAAGAAATCGAAATTTATTGGTCTTAACTATCAAGTTAATACGAAAGAAGAAGTTGAAAAAATTCTAAATAATCTTCGCCACGAACATAAAAAAGCTCGCCATATACCTTACGCTTATAAAATTGGTGCACAAGCAAAAAAAAGTGATGATAAAGAACCATCTAATACGGCTGGTTCCCCTATCTATAACATTATTGAAAGAAAAAACTTAGACAATACCCTCATTATTGTGATAAGATATTTTGGCGGAACAAAATTAGGCGCTGGTGGTTTAACACGAGCTTACGGCACTACTGCCAATGAAGTAACAAAGGAGTGATAATATGTCCTACACTTGGGATATCGATAAATTACATAGAAAATTAGTCCTATCTAGACTACTACACAACAAAAAACATTTAAAATACTATTATTTAGTATTAAATAGCTTAAATATTAATGAAGAAGATTTTGATAAAAGCGAATTATTATTACATGAAAACGCGAGTGGAATTGATTTTATGGAGGCTTATAAATACTTCGTTACAGGTCTTGATTATATTCATGACGATCTCTACAATGATGCTGTTGATATTTTCTCATGGTTTGAAGATACCGCATCTCTAAGAGTTGTTCCTCCCCTATCAAAACTTGATATGAGTGATGATGATTTAGTAGCTATCTCTCATGATATTATTAAATCCATGGGAGACCCTGATTTATTAAAAGCTTTCAATGTCTTAATCAATAAAGATAATCATCTACTTAATATAGCTAGTTCAAACGAGAATACTAAAACTGCAACCAAATCTCTTGGCGGCGTTACTTTCTTTCATCCAACCAAAAGGACATCTCACATCAATATTTTCCGAGAAAACACGGTTGAAGATATTGAATACCTCGTTCATGAAAGTCTCCATTTTGCTTATAAATATCTTTTACATAAAATGTATAATTTTGATGGTGTTCATTTATTCAGTGAACTAGAAGGTGAATTCGCTAATGTCTATGTAGCTGAGTACTTAGAGAAAATCGGTTTTAAAGATGGATCATACTTACGAGAAATGCTCGTTAATAATTGTCTAACTGCCAGTTACTTATTAATGATTAATCACATTTTATTTAAAACAGCTAAAAATAAACAATTTGATGTTTCTTCAGCAACCCAAGAAGTAAATAAGTACTTAGAAAACATCGAAATTGATATTCTTGAAAGTGAAGTACCATCCTACTTAACCATCTCAGCTTTTGAAGAAGTAACTAATATCTTATCTTACTTAACAGCCCTAGAATTAAATAAAGACTATTCTCCTAACGATGCCTTAAGTGTTATTACTAGTCTAAAAATGAATGAATCTGCCGATTTATATGCTAACTTAGAAGAAAATGGAATTCACTTTATCAAAGATGGCTATAAAGATTTAATAAAAGAATATAAAATCACACATAAAAAATAAATCACCTAATATATATTAATAGGTGATTTTTTAATGAAAAAATATTTAACTTTCGTAATATTTCCAACAACAGCTATTCTCATTCTTCCTATTATATTTAGTATAATAAATTTGTTTGGAATTGAAATAAACAAATTCTTCTACACGATCTTTATTATTATTATCATGATGATAAGTGGAATTATCCTCGGTCTTAATATCAAAGATAAAGGATATATTAAAGGTTTACTGTATGGAATTTCTATATCACTAGTAATGTTCACTCTTAGTTTTGTCTTTATGAGTAATCATTCTATATATAATATTTTATATTACATTATTATCGTTGCTACAACTACCTTAGGAACAATGATTGGTATAAATAAAAAAGGATAAGAAAAATTATCCTTTTTATTTGTCTTTAGAATCTATAACAATTGTAACTGGGCCATCATTGATAATCACAACTTCCATATCCGCCCCAAATACTCCAGGATATGTTGGAACAAAAGAGGATAACTTATGATTAAACTCTTCATATAGTTTAATCGATTCCTCTCCTTTCATAGCATTACTCCATCCTGGACGATTTCCTTTTTTAGTATCGGCCTGTAAGGTAAACTGGGAAATGCTCAAGATACTTCCATTAACATCCATGATAGATTTATTCATAACCCCATCTTCATCATCAAATATTCGCAAATTAACGATTTTTCTCACTAAATAGTCTAAATCTTCTATCGTATCATCAACACTTATACCAACTAAAACATTTAATCCCTTATCTATTTCATTAATTAACTTGCCATCGACAGAAACACTTGAATGTTTTACTCGTTGAATAACTACTTTCATCTAATATCTCCCCACTTTAGCAACAAATGGTAAACTTTCTAGTTCAGTTACAAATAACTCTAAATCATTTTTATTTTTAACTTTAATTAATAAATCATAAAATAATACTCCATTACGATTTATTTCATTAATACTACTTACTACTACATTTCTTAATGTTGCTTTTGTAACAATATCTAATAAATTACTTCTAGTTGCATTAGTTTCTACTGTTAACTTACTAACATATTGCTTATCATCACTATTGCGGTTTTCATTCCATGAAACATCAATTAATCTTGTCTCAACATCAGCTATATTAATACAATCCTTTTTATGAACGGTTATACCTTGTCCCTTCGTAATATATCCAATAATATCATCACCATAAACAGGTTTACAACATGATGCTAAATTAACTAAAATATCATCACATCCAGAAACAATAATATCATTCTTATAATTAACATGTTTGATATTATTCGCATTATTAACTTTGTCTAATAATAAATCTTGAACATTCTTTTTATCATCATATAATAAATCCACGATATATACTGGAGTATAGCGCAGTGATCCAATACTTAAATAAACCTCATCAAAAGAACCAAATTTTAAATCCTTAATAATTTTTTCTTGATGTTCTTCCGTTAATGCATCGCTTATACTAATCTTTTGTCTTCTAAGTTCTCTTTCTAATAATTCTCTTCCACGAGCAATATATTCTTCCTTGTCTTTCTTAGAAAAATAAGCTTTGATTTTTGCTTTGGCAGCTGATGTTTTAACGAAATTAATCCAATCTTTATTCGGAGTCGAATTCTTATCCGTCATAATCTTAACAATATCAGAATCATTTAGTTTATAATCTAGAGTAACAATTTGATTATTTACGACAGCTCCCACCGTTGTTTCACCAACTCTTGAGTGGATTCGATAAGCAAAATCTATTGGTGTTGATCCAACTGGTAACTCAACAACATCCCCTTTAGGAGTGAATACATATATCAAATCATTTAAAATTTCATCCTCTAAACTTTGAGCAAATTCATCATCATCTGTAACTTCATCAGAATTAGCTTCAATAATATTCCTAAACATTTGTAATTTTTGTTCCATAACATTTTGAATATTTTTAGAACTTTTCTCTTTATAAGACCAATGACTAGCAACACCATGCTCAGCAATTTCATTCATTTCTTTTGTACGCACTTGAACTTCAATTGGATAGCCATTTATTCCAAATACTCCCGTGTGTAATGATTGATAAGAATTACCCTTAGGCATCGCGATATAATCTTTAAATCTTTTAGGTATAGGTCGATATAACGAGTGAATTAAACCAATGATTAAATAACAATCACTTTCTTCTTCACAAATAATACGAATACCTAAAATATCATAAATGTCACTCCATTTTTTACCATTTGATAACTTATTGTGTAAGCTTGAAACTGATTTAACTCTTCCCTTCATCTCAAAGGTAATATTATTATCTCGCATAAGTTCAGCTATATTATCTTGCATTTGGGCTAAAACATCTTCAAGTTCTTCTCTCGGAGCTGGTAATTCTTCTTCAATATCTTCATAAATATCCGGCTTTAAATATCTAAAACTTAAATCCTCTAGTTCACTTTTTAATTGATTAATACCTAAACGATGCGCAATAGGAATTAAAACGTTCCATGTCTCTAAAGCTTTTTGTTTTTGCTTTTCTTTACTTAGTCCTTCATTAGTACGTAAATTATGAACTCGTCCTGCTAATTTTAAAATAATAACGCGTACATCTTCTGACAAAGCGACTAATACTTTTCTTAGATACAATGATGAAGATTCACTAGAGTCTAATAAGTGAAGACGATTTACCTTTGTTAAAGATACAACAATGTTCTTAACTTCTTCACCAAATAACTCACCTAGTTCATCAAATGATGAAGACCCATGATCAATAGTTTCATGCACTAATGCCGAAATAACGGTTATTGCATCCGTATTTAATCCTGCAACAATTGAAGCTACTGTCAAAGGATGAATTATATACTCTTCTCCGTTTTTTCTTTTCATTCCTTCATGTTGATTCAAAGCAAAAGAGTAAGCCTTTTTAATTAACTCTATTTCCTCATCTGTATATCCATTATCAACACAAGTATCTATTAATTTATTAAATATTTCTTCCACACTTATTCACTATCCTTAATCTTCTTTAATACATATTCTTCATACAATTTATCACTAGTATTTAAAATATCATTAACCATACTAGCCAAAGTTAATCCCGTCGCTTGACGCCAATTAAATTCCTTATTATATTCCCATATATCTTTTTCTTTAACGAACCTAATACCACTTCTTATCAACTCATGTTTTTTAGTTCTAATAGCTGGTAATAATTTATTAAATAACTCTATTTGTGAATTAAATCTATTTTCCATCATATCACCTTAATATTTTTTTATTTTCTTCATATATAAATTATATAACAAATAAAATAAACTTTAAAGGAGAATACATGAAAAATGTCTTTATTAAGTCAACTATTATCTTACTAATTGGTACTTGTTTAGCAAAAGTTTTAGGATTCTTAATTAAAATAATATTTACACGTATCATTGGGGATGGTATAACCATCTATTCTTTAATCATGCCAACATACTCTCTTCTAATAGCTGTAACTCAATTAGGTCTTCCTTATGCTATTTCTAGTATCATGGCTCGTAACAATAACCGTTCTATTCATATTCTTGCAAGTATTATTCCTATCACGATTATATTTAATATTATAATTATCATATTAGTTATTTTATTTGCTCCATTTTTAGCTAATAATTTACTAAAAAACCCTGATACTTATCTGCCTATTATATCCATTTGTTTCGTTCTTCCCTTTACAACTATCTCTGGTATTATCAAAGGATACTACTTTGGTAAACAAAACATGCTTCCAAACTCTATTAGTAATATTTTTGAACAGCTAACCAGACTTTTACTTCTAATAACCGTTGTTCCGTATCTCTTAAAAAAATCTGTTGTTATAGCTGTCTCTGGTTATGTTATCATTTCTGCTGCATCCGAACTTGTACAAATCATTATCTATTTGTTTTTTGCTCCTAAAAACTTAAGCATTACTTTATCAGATCTAAGAGTAAGAATCCCAATAATGAATGAGATATTATCTATTTCTATCCCAAGTTTATCAGGTCGCCTAATCGGCAATATATGTTATTTCCTAGAACCTATTATATTAACTAATATCTTAATATTCGTCGGATATACTTCAACATTTGTATCAAATGAATATGCCATTTACAATGCTTATGTCATTCCCATTTTAACCATGCCTGGATTTTTCACCATGGCCATTGATACCACCATCATCCCAGAAGTATCTAAAAACTATCAAAATAAAAAATATATCAAAAAATTACTTCACCGCTGTATCCTATTTTCGTTAATCATTGGTTCACTTTATTGTCTTTTTCTTTTCTTTAATTCCGACATTGTTTTAAATATTTTATATAACACAAGTGAAGGAATATCCTATATCAAACTACTATGCATTTTCTTTCCTTTATTTTATATTGAAGGACCAATTATGAGCACATTACAAGGTCTTGGTTTATCAAAATACACGATGCAATCAACTCTTACGGGGTGTATTATTAAACTTTTGACTCTTTCGATATTATCTTTCTTTAGTATTGGTATTTATGGATTAATTCTATCAGAAATAATTGATATAATAATCGTTAACTATCTAAACATCAAAAAATTACGAATTCTAAATTACATATAAAAAGAAGATTATTAATTCATCTTCTTCTCTAAAGTATGTTTTTTCTCTCCACTATATATTTTTTTAACTTGAAAATTTAGACTTGCTTCAATAGCGCCTGTTTCATAATAAACTCCCACTAAATTTTCAATTTTATAAGGAACTACTTCTTCACTATTTCTTAACACATCATTTAAGCAGTCGAGAATATCTAATTTCGATAAAGTAACCTTAAACTCTGGTTTCTTATTAAAGATCTTAGTTGATTTTTTGACTGTTAACTCTAATTTTACATCATCTATTCCATTTTCATAATTAGTAATACTTTTGCCAATAATTTCAACATCTTCCAAAACTACAGAGACAATATACTTTTTTAATATTGCTAAGACATCTTCCATTCCCAAAGTAATTATATTTTCTACAGTTCGTAAATCCTTCATAATGTCCTCCTAAGTTCATTATAGCACAAAAGAAAAAAGTTCTCTACGAACTTTTAACCTTCCTTAATAATATCAATAGCTTTATTCATTTCGATATCATATTTAATCATATCTTCGCCACCAATAGCAGTAACAAATTCTTCCTCTTTCATGCCATATTTTTCCGCTTCTTCTTTAATACGAGCATCAATTTCTTTTTTAGTTACACTAATTTTTTCTTTCTTGACAATCTCTTCAAGTAAATATCTTGTTTTAATTCTTGCTAAAGCTTGAGGTTTTAAAGTAGTTCTAAAATCTTCCATCTTAGTACCCATTAATCCTAAATATTGTTCTAATGAAGCGCCTTGCATTTTAAGTTCTTGTTCAAATTGACGAGCCATACGATCAATTTCTGACTCAATTATCTCATTATTAATATCAACTGTCATATTATCAGTAGCTTTTCTTAATAATTCGTCTATATATTTATCTTCTGCTTGATGTTCTTTTTGATGTTTAATTTCCTCTTTAACATGTGATTCTAAAGATTCTTTTGAATCAACACCTTCAATACCTAAATCAAGGAAGAAATCTTTATCCATTTTAGGTTCGATTCTTTCTTTGATTTCTCTAACAGTAACAGTAAATTCAACTTCTTTACCCTTAAGTTCAGCAACATAATCTTCTGGGAATTTAAGTTTTAATACTTTCGTTTCCCCAGTCTTCATTCCGATTACTCCTTCTTCAAAACCAGGAATAAATGAATGACTACCAATCTCAAGTGGGTAATTTGCTCCACTTCCACCATCAAGTTTTTTACCATCAACAATACCATCAAAATCAATTACAGCTGTATTACCTTCTACAACTTCGCCTTTTTCTTTAATAACTACTTCAGCCATATGTTCAACAATATGGTGAATTTCATGGTCAACTTCTTCTTTAGTAACACTTACCTTTTCTTTCTTAACACCTAGTTTAGTATATTCACCTAACTTAACTTCTGGACGACCAATTAAAGTAAATTTAATAGCGATACCATCTTTATCAATTTTTTCAATTGAAACATTTGGCTCACATACAATCTCTAATTTTTGATCTTCCATCAATTTACGATATTCTTGATCAATAACTATATCTGCAGCATCCATGAATAAAGCTTCAATACCAGCTTTTTTTATAAAAACTTCTTTAGTAACTGAACCTTTTCTAAAGCCATCAATCTTAATGTCTTTTTTCTTTTTATTAAATGCTTTATCTATAGCTGTTTCCCAATCTTTACCTTTTACTTCTACAGTAACTTCTTTAACATTTTTCATATTATCATCTCTTTCATTACTAGATGTATTATATATTAAATATTAAGTTATTTCAACAAATAGTTGCGAAATATTAACGATTTTACGAACATTAATAAGAATAATAATATCATAATGATTATATATAAAAAGAAAACTAATATTACCAATGTTAATTTTCCTTTTCATTTAAGATTTCTTGAACTTCGTCATTAGTTTTCTTAGCTATTTTAGCTATTTCTTCTAAAGACATATTATTATCGGCCATAGAATAAATAAAATCTTTAGTTGCTTGTTCATGCCCCTCTTCAAAGCCTACTTGCATTCCTTTTTCCTTCATATCTTCTTTTTCAGCTTCATGAAGCAATCTTTCATATTCTACCTTATCTATAACCGTCATAAACTCATCATCTCTTCCTAGTCTCTTTAACATCTTTATCAAAGCTAGTCTTCCACGATCATCTCCTGCTAATGCTTCCATTTCTTCATAAGTTTCACACATTAGTATCGCGAAGTCTTTATAAATATCTATGTCCGTATTATAACATAGTTCCTTCATTCTTGGAAGATAGATATGATGATATTCTATTCCACTTTCACTTATTCCATGTGTCACATCTGTTAGTTTATAATCTAGTCTTTCAACCAAGTAATTATGTTCACAGTGAAAACTATTTAAATTAATCTGTTCTACCTTTATTATTCTTTTATATCTATCCTTTTTAGGTAAATCATCATAAAATGTCGTTACATAGTAAGATAAATAAATTAAACTCTTATTTAAAGCCATCTGAATCGATGATAAATGATCTTTAGCATTATTAAGCTCAATATCTAGTTTTTCATCATCATTTTCAAGTAAAATATCAACTTTATTAGCAATATTATCAATATTAATAATCCCCGTTTCATTTGCTCCGATAGAGTACCTAGGTATTTCTCTTCTTAAAGCATACTCGAGGATTCTCTTAAAATACTCCCTCAAATCATCATCAGCTCTCATCCACAAGGTTTTAAATACTATATCAATTAACGGACTTACAAACTTTTCCATGTTTTTTTCTCCCTTCACTATACATATACACGGAAGAATTTAATTTTACTTTAAAATAACAAAAAAAGTAGAATTTCTTCTACTTTTATACTCTTAATGCTCTTTGGTAAATATCTTGTAAGTAAGAGTTATTTCCCTTTAATAAATCTTCATAAACAGATTGTGAAGCTAACACTTTTCTAAATAGTTTAATTTTTTCACGTTCGGTAGAATTACGCATTGTAAAACTAGCCGCCATCAATATACCTGGGAAATAAAGCACGATTGATCTTAAGAACGTCGCAAATATATCATCAGGAATCGGAATCATCATAAAATGTTTTCCAAGTTCATAGTCTCCAAATATAAATCCTGCTCCCATCGATAACATAAATGCCCAACCAGCAACACGTCTTAAAGCATTTGATAAATCATCATATCTGCTAGCATTCTTTATTAAATCAGACATATTTTGACCATCATAAGCTTTTAAGAATTCTTGACATTCACGATAAGCTTCATATATATTCAAAATATAATCTTCCATATTTTCAACATATCTTTGCAATTCATGACTTTTATTGAGATATTCATTAACTTCTCCAATCATTTTTTTAAAATCATTGGAAGTAAGTTCTTTATATTCTTGATGTTGACCATATAGAACATAAACTTCTTTTAGTAATTTTAAAGCTTCAATTTCTTCTTCAGCATACTCAACATTTTCCTTTAATGCCTCAATCCCATAACCATCTAAATCAAGCACCTTAGTGCCTTCAAATATTTGGGTCAACTTACTAAACAAACTACTACGTCGAGCACAAATAACTTTCGCTTTCTTATAAATATCTTTCGCATCTTTTGAGAAAACCGATTCTTGATATTCATCTTTTTCAATCTTAGAAAAATTATTACTATATTCATTAGTTAAAACTTTACTTCTTGTTACTTGTAGTTTAACATTATCAATATCTGGATTATCCATAATTTGTGACATAATATCAAGCATTTTAGTTTTATATTCCGCAAAAGATAACATTCTAGCCTCGATTTTTTCCTTAAATGCTTCTCTTTTACCAATTTCTAAAGCTACCTTATATTTTCCTGAATAAAGACGAATATCTTCACTCAATGTGCCTATTAAATTACCAACAGCTTCAAACTCTTCATTTAATTTCGCTTCTTTTAATAAATCATATAAAGTGCTTAATTTAGATATTGAATCAGTCATTCCTACTTTTAGTACACTATAATACATTTTAAACTGTTCCTTATCAATACCTTCAGTAACTACTTTAGCATATAAACTAGTAAACTCAGCGCGAATATTTTTAGCCTCTTCCATAGCATCACTAGTTTCTTGTTTCAATTGATCCATCATTAATTCTAATTTAACTTTATGTTTAGCTTCTTTTAAAGTTTCTGGAATTTCTTCCATAACTTCTTCTAAGAAACTTATAACTTGTTCAATCGTATTTGCCTCTGCTGCTAAATCTAAATCAAGAGCTTGTTCAATTAAGTCATGTAAATTAGCAATAAAATCATTCGTAATTTGAATAAATTCCTTATACTCTTGTTTATAAGTCTTTTTATCATATTGATCATTAAAAGCAGCAAACAATAACTCATTTTTAGCATCAATTATAATTTTAGCATTATCTAATGTTTCCGCAATTGTTTGTTGTAACGCGACACGTTTAGCAAAACGTATTTCTTCTTCTGTAAATGCTTCATGCATTTCTTCATGAGTATATTTAGGAACTTCATCACTCACATCATCCGTAAATTCTCCATTTTTATATTGGAAATATGTTTCATCATAACTACGACGTTTTTCTTCATCTCCTAAAACTCCATAAGCCTCATTAACTAACTTTGATTTTGCTTCATCAGCTTCTTTAGAATCTGGGTGATACTTTTTTTGTAAAGTACGATAGTTTTTCTTTATCTCTTCTTCACTACAACCAAATTCACATTCAAGAACTTCGTAGTAGTCAATCCACTCTGTATTCATTATTTAAGACCTAACCTCTTTACAGAATCGCTTGTTCCAATTGTTTTATTGTTTGTCTTTTTACTAGCTTTTGCCCAGTTATCCGATAACTTACCATAAGTTCTTAAATCATCTAAAGCTTGTGATGTCGAAATGAAACTATTGTACATACCTTCCATTGATTTTTCGATTTCAACAGCATGATCATAAGGAATACCTAAATCAGCTGCTATATCTTTAGCATTATCTAAAGCTCCTAAGAATAAAAATTCCCAGCCATAAGAATTAATATATTCTGTAATCAACTTGCTTGTACTACTACTGTTATTAATTCTACTACGATTGTCTTTGTCTCCATCAGTCATAATATAAACAAGTGTATGATTTACTTCTACTCCATCATTAACTTGTGCTTTTCTAACATCTTTAATTGTCTCACATATTGTATCATATAGACGTGTACAACCATCAGCGCCATAATGAAGTGGTCTAACATTACCAACTGGTTCTCTAAAACAAACAGTTTTTTTATGATCATCAAATAAAACAGTTGTAACTCTTGTATAAAAACCTGAATCTTTTTCTTTTTTAATTAAACCATTATAACCAGCACAAGTAGCAGTTTCTAATCCACTAGTACTTAAACTTGTATCGATAATTATAATAATATCTGTACGTGTATTTTTCAATATTTCTGTTGTTTCATCAATAACGGCTGCTGCCTTAACTTCAACCTTCTTTTTTATTGCGTCTTTGTTCGTATTTTGTGTTAATGTACCTGATTTCATAGCTGCTAAAGCACCATTACCTTTAGTAACACTAACTTGATTTTTAGTAGAATAACTTCCACTTTTTGATTTTAAACTTTCCAATGAAAATTGCATATAAAAAACCCCTTTTCTTTTTATTCGAGATACTATAATACTTTATTTTGGATTTTTTGTCAAATTAGCCAAAATTAAAAAAAGAAGCTACATACTTCTTCCTCTCTCTGCTTCATAACTTATCCGATTTTGATAATTTAAAATGGCAATCTTTTGTCGTATCTGATTATCTAAGAAAGCTAATTTATGCATATAATCTTTATATTCTTCATTTTGTAAAAATTTCTTGTATTTTAAATCAACAATAGACTTTAGACGAGCCACTTCATCAAGTAAAATAAAGTAATCTCCCTCATCAGTTCCTTCATCATCATCTTGGTATAAAAAACGCATAATTATTTCGGATAAACGTTCAAACTTTCTTTGAAACTTTTGGGATAACAAAGAATCAATCATCTCTCTTTTATAAATAGTTACCGAATCAACTTTTATATAAGGTTTAGAGCCATCATTCTTAGGTTTAAACTTATAACCTTCAAGATCATATTCCATATAAACAATTTCCCCTGTATATTTATCCTTTTTAACTAAATAACTACTCATTTTTTTACACCTCCTAATCTAATAAGTCTGGTCTATTCTCCTTTGTTTTACGAATTTTTTCTGCACGACGCCATTCATCTATATTCTTATGATGACCTGATAATAATACATCTGGCACTTTGTGACCATCATATATATAAGGTTTCGTATAACTAGGATAATCAAGCAAACCATCATTAAACGATTCTTCCATATAACTTTCTTTTCTAATTACCCCATCTAATAAACGTACAATAGCATCACTTATCATCATGGAAGGTAACTCGCCTCCCGTTAAAATAAAGTCACCAATAGATATTTCCTCATCAACATAATAAAGGATTCTCTCATCAATTCCCTCATAATGACCACACACAAAAATTAAATGCTGATAGTCTTTTAAAGAAATGGCTTTTTTTTGATTAAATACTTTCCCGGCTGGACTAAGTAAGATAACTTTGGAATCATCACGCTTAACCGAATTAATCGCATCAACTACTGGCTCAACCATCATTACCATTCCCGCTCCACCACCATAAGGAGTATCATCAACTTGATTATTATTCAATTTAGAAAAATCACGTATATTAACAATTTCAAATTCCACCAACTGTTTATCAATTGCTCTTTTTATAATCGATTCATTCAAAAAGCCATCAAACATATGTGGAAATAACGTCAAAATGCTTATCTTCATAATATCAATTCCTTTGTTTCCTCACGAGTCATTATCTCTTTTTTACTTTTATCAACGGTTAAAATAAAATCCGCTTTAAGGGGAATATAAAAATCTTTTTCTCCCTTAATGCAAAGTAAAGGATTAGCATCATTCGTATAGTCAATTACGGTTCCAAGAACTTCACCATTACAAATAACTTGCATATCTATTAAATCTTCTAAAAGATATTCATCTTCTTGAAGCTTAAGTAACTCACGATCACAAAATAAATTTTTGCCCTTAAATATTAAAACTTGATTAATATCATTAAAGTCCTTTAAAGTTATCATTTCAAGTCCTTTATGAATTCGAAACGATGCAATTTCATAAGTACTATTATCAATAATAACATGGTTTCCAACTCTAAAAACATCAGCTTTTTTTTCAAAATCTGACTTAATCTTAATCTCGCCCTTAATACCATGCGTATTAATAATTTTACCTACAAAAACTTTCTCCATATCATTACCTCTTAGTCGAATATTATAAACAAATTATTCAATAATTTCAAGTATATTATCCAACACTAAATTATCGTAAACTTCTTTTTTTTCATTATAATCATCAACGTTTTGAATAGTATAGCCTAAAACTGGACATCGCTCTTTTAGTTTTCGAACCTCTTTATCCGAGAATATAAAAGCATTAACATTTAAAAAATCATACTTTTTAAAAAATAGTTCTTGCTTCTTATTGTTCTTTCCCACTGCATAACCAATAATATAATTAGGACGATTCTTAGTAAACCATTTTACTGTTCTCTTATTAAAAGATTGTATGGCAAATACTCCTTTATAATTATCTAATCTCTCTACTAAAGATTTTTCTAATAAATATTTGCGAGTCTCTGTTTTAAATTCAATAAGTAAAGGAACAGCACCATCCACTAACTCTAATACTTCATCTAAAGTTGGTATCTGAAACTTTGATATATAACATAATTCATCATATGTCATATGATTAGTCTTTTGATCTAGATGAAGTAATCTCTCTAAATTTTTATCATGAAAAACAATTATTGTCCCACATTCTAACAGACGAACATCTAATTGAATTATATATCCATATTTTATCGCGCGCTTAAACGCTGGTAAGGTATTCTCAAAAATACGCTCATTATCATAAATTCCCCGATGAGCTATGCCAATATTTTTAAGAAAATCTAAATCTTTCATTTTACCACCATAAACATTATAACAAAAGTAAGTATCTTAATAAACCATAAAACAAAAAAAGAATATAAAAATTATATTCTTTATTTACGAGAAAATTCATACAAAATAATACTTGTTGCAATAGCAACATTTAAACTCTCACAATTATTACTTATCGGGATATAAAGAGTCTTAGTCGCCAGTTTAGAAACTTCTTCTCTAACTCCATTCCCCTCATTCCCCATAATAATTGCATATGGTAAATCGTTCTTTATATTCCTAATATCTTCACCACTTAAAACATTCGTCGTATAAACATTATAACCCTCTAACTTAGGAATAAAGTCTTCTAAATCACGAACTAAGTAATTGATTATAAAAACCATTCCTTCACTACTTCTTAAAGTCTTAGTATTATAAATATCCACAGTATCATTACTTGCAACTATAGTATCAATACCAAAAGCAATTGCACTTCTAATAATTGTTCCCAAATTACCTGGATCTTGCAAGCCATCTAAAATTAAAATATTACCGAGAATTTTACTTTCCTCTTTCTTTCTAGCAATTCCTAAAACATTAGGACAACTACTTAAAGAAGTTAGTTTTTTCATAACAGAAGGCGAAACTTGTGTTCCAATACTCCCATCTAATGAAAAAGCTTCAATTAATAAATTGTTTTTTTGTGCTTCTTCAACTAAATGATCACCTTCAACAATAAACATTCCTTCACTATCGCGATATTTCTTTTGTTGTAATTTAGCATATTTTTTTATTTTTTCATTATTTACTGATTCTATCATTTTTAATCCCTTAATTCTTTCCTTGCTTTATTATACTCAGGGTAATGCCTTTGAACTTCGGCCCAAAAAGCCTTAGAATGGTCCATATGCTCAAAATGACTTAACTCATGAACAATAACATAATCAATTAAAAAATAACTTTTATGAATCAATAATGTATTCAAAGTAACAGTCATACTACCTTTATTACATACACCCCATCGACTCTTCATTTTCCTAACACGTAGGCGAAACTTCGGTAAATTATTAAACTCTTTCATATAAATGTCTAATCTTTTTTGAAATACCGCCAAAGAATGCTTTTCCAAATATTCGTTAACCGCTTCGATTGAAGGACCAAAAGCTAAATTATCCTGAAACATCACTTTTTTATAAAAAACATAGTCTAGTTCTTTTCCTAACAACATTATTTTGTCTTTTTCATCATTTCGTTTCGTTGTCTTTTTATACATTCTTTCTAGCGACTTACGGTTACTTTCTAATAACTTATAGATTTCTCTTTCACTTACTAGTCGTGGACAAGTAACATATATTTGATTTTCTTCATTAATGCGAAAATAAATATTCTTTATTTTTTTTCTTTCAATAACTACTTCTAACTCTTCACCATTAATTATCATACTTTACCGCTAAACACTTCATACCATTTAACGAGATGTTCTTTTCCACTATTATAAGCATAACTAAATGCACCTTTGATAACATCCCATGTTAAGCCAACTGATTTTTTTAGCAACGCAAAATCGTTTTTGACATTAGTACAATTATCTTCATTATTTTCACATATTGAAGTAGTTATTTCCATATATTTAGCCACTAACTTTGCTTTGATATCTTTATATTTACTACTAATATTATCTTTATAGCCTGGCCACTTTGAATCAATTTTTGCATCCATTAAAAGAGTATAATAAATAACTTTTGCTTTAGCAGATGCTTTCAAATCATTAAATTTCTTTCCCTTAATTTCACCATCATAAAAAATAAAATCAACAAAAGTAATAAATTTCTCTTTCGCTTTTTCTTTTAGTGTTTGATCATTTGCTTCTGTATTTAAACTATCATATTCAGAAGCAAAATAACTGACTACTTCCGCATCATCAGCAGGTGTTGCAGATGAGGAAGTAATAACTGTTTTTTTCTTTGATGATTGACTTGTTGATGCTTTTGTACTAACACTCGTCGTCGTTGTTGTATCAATTTTTTGTGTGGTACTTACCGCTTCACTATTACCTACAATTTCCTCACTTCGAGCAATTACTTCAATTTGATTTTTACCACTAAAATTAAAATCACCCTCATCAAAATAGGCAACAATAAAATCGCCAACAGCTAGAGTATCCTTACTATTAATCATGATTACTTCATTATCTAAACTTTGAATCTTCACATAATTTTTTCCTGTTTCAAGAACTGTTCCATACACTTTATTATCTTCATGAACTATCTTATCTTCTTGTAAACTCTTATAAAAACTTATCGATGTAATTACAATTAGCACAGATGTTACAACAATTAATAAAGTTAATAAAATTGGCTTCCTTCTAGCATATAATTTTTTCATTATTCATCCCCACGATTCTTAAATTGGATAATAATTGGTGTACCCTCTAAATCAATATTCTCTCTTATCTTATTCTCTAAATAACGTTCATAAGAAAAATGCACTAAACTTTTCGAATTTACATGAAAAGAGAACTTTGGTGGACACACATCTGTTTGATTTACAAAATATATTTTTAATCGTTTTCCCTTATATGAAGGAGGTTCATGTAGAGCAACAGCATCACGAATAATATCATTTAAAATGCTTGTCTTAATCTCTTTACGATATGATGAATAAGCTTTGATAATCGCTGGCATCAACGTATGAATGCGTGATTTAGTTTTCGCCGATAAAAAGACCACAGGAGCATATGGAATAAATTGAAATTCATCAAGAATTCTTTTTTTCCAAACTTTAATTTCAGAATCTTTATTTTCTACTGTATCCCATTTATTAACGACAATAACTAACGCTTTTCCAGCATCAAGTGCATAAGAAGCAATATGCTTATCATGTTCTTTTATCCCTGCCTCAGCATCTATCACGATTAAACAAACATCAGCTCGTTCAATCGCTTTCAAACTTCTAATAAGCGAATATTTTTCAATATTCTCATATATCTTTCCTTTTTTACGCATACCCGCTGTATCAATAACTAAATAATCTTGTTTTTCATAAGTAAAACGCGTATCAACAGAATCTCTCGTTGTTCCAGCAATATCCGAAACAATTTGCTTTTCTTCCCCAATAATCGCATTAACTAAACTACTTTTCCCTGTATTAGGTCGACCAATTACACAAAAACGAATTTCTTCCTCACGTTCTTCCGTGGTATAATCAGGAAAATCCTCCGTAATTAAATCAAGTAGTTCATTAATATGACGTTTATGTTCTGCACTAACCGTAATAATATTTTCAAATCCTAATTCGTAATAGGCATAAATATTATCTTCATGATGTTTATCATCAATTTTATTCAAAGCAACAATTACTTTTTTATTAGTCCTAAGTAGCATATCGCGAACTGCTAAATCATTTAAAGTAATATCTTCCCTACCATCTACAACAAAAACAATAACATCGGCCTCATCCATAGCAAGTTCAGCTTGGATACGAATATTCGCATTAAAAGTAGCGTTTTCTAGGTCGATTCCACCCGTATCAATTAAAGAAAACGATTTACTCTTATAATTTACAACTCCATAAATTCGATCTCTTGTAACTCCTGGAGCATCATCTATTATTGATTTTTTTTCATTTATTAAACGATTAAATAAAGAAGATTTACCCGTATTAGGTCGACCAACTAAACATACACATTTACGCATAAATTTCCCTCCTTTTTAACTTTTCATATAGTAACATAAAAGCACCTAAATATCAAATATTTAAGTGCCTAAATTTATCCCATTAAAGGACGATATTCATGACCAGTTACTGGTGTTTCTGAAGATTGATTACATGAATCAATATCAAAATAAGAATATACTCGACTATTACGATAATAAATATATATATCGCACTTATTAATTATATATCCCGTTGTTGGATTTACAATGATATTATCATAATATTCTTTATTCGCATCAGTACAATTTTCTTTACATTGATTTTTCTCATCCCAATCAAGATTATTAGTTCCAACTAAACGATCAACACTTACCTTTGTACACCAATATTGTTTCTTTGTTGCTGTATTAGTTAAAGTCAATGTTTCTGAATAAGGGCGTTGTTCTTGATGAATAGAACTAATCTTTTCATCTTGGTATTCAAAAGTACATAAAGTATGTACACTTGAATCAGTAACACTTGTTCCTGTTCTAATTAAACTTTTATTACTTTGACCATAATTATTAGCGGCTTGTTCTATCAAATCAATTTTTGTCGTATATGCTTTTCCTTTAACTTTACTGTTTAATTTAAAAGCACTTGGAACAGCTATCGCCATCAATAATGCTAGTAAGACAATTACTGCTAATAATTCAACTAATGTAAAACCATTTTTCTTCATATTATCACCATATCCTATTAATAATTATAACATAAAAAAAGAAGATAACTAATTAATTATCTTCATCTTCTAAATAACTTGACAATATATTGTATATTTCTTCTCGCCCTTTTTTAGTAACACTTGAAAATAATACAAATTGATCTTGTGGTAATATATGTAAAGAATCTTTTAAAGTTTTCTCTGTTTTCTCTTTAACACTAGCTTTAATCTTATCATACTTAGTCGCAACAATAACTGTTGGTATCTCATAATATTTTAAATAATTATACATAAGAATATCATTTTCTTGTGCTTTATGACGAAAATCAACAAGTAAAAAAACACATTTTAAATTATCACGAGTTTTAATATATTCTTCAATCATCAATCCAAACTTACGTTGTTTTTCTTTTTGGACATCAGCATATCCATATCCTGGAACATCAACTAAATAAAACGAATCATTAACTAAATAAAAATTAAGTGTTTGGGTTTTACCTGGTTTACCCGAAGTATGAGCATAATTCTTTCTTCCTAAAATTGTATTAATAAAACTACTTTTACCTACATTACTTCTTCCGCATAGTAAGAATTCCATTTTTCCATCTTCTGGATACTGACTAGCTCTTACCGCGATTTTCTCTAAATTTGAACTTTCTATTTTCATATCATCACGTTCCTTTATTGTTATAAATATAACAAATTAAGATTAATAAATCAATAAAGTCCTTTTATAATCTTCTTAACCACCCTAAAGCTTTTCTTAAAGTTGGACGAACAACTTCTTTGGAAGCATCTTTTTTATCTTTAGCATCACTTTTACCTAATGCCTCACAGGAAGACAAAATAACATTATAGAATTTATTATATTCAACTGTTAATTCATATAATTCCTTCTCTAATTCTTGTCTTTCGGGATTTTCTGGTAAAACAAATTCTTCACCATTAATAAATTCATTATAGTGTTCAACTAAACTATTAAACACTTCCCCATTCCAACCTTCACGATCTAAAGCGGTTCTTAAATCCCCACTAATTTTACGGGATACACTTGAGAAAATACGATCAGTTTCAATATTTTTAGCATTAATTCGTTCAAACATTTCTCGAGTATGATTTCCTTCAACAAATTCATTAGTTATAGAAGGAATTTCATCACCATCTAAAATATTCTTAGCAAATGAAACATTTTTATTTGTTAAATTATTCCATAGTTGATGGTATCTTTCAATAACATAAACGACATCTCTAACAACAAGTCGAAGTTGTTCTTTATCATAACCTTTTCCTGGATTTTCTCTAATATAAATATATGAAAGTTCATCTCTTAATTTATTAGATATATCTGATGTATTTATATAAACTTCAACAAGGTAATCAATAAATTCTTCTACAGTACAAGCTGGTTTAAAGAAATCTTTAGCATTTTCATCTTCATATAATCTTTTATCAAAACCTAAATCTTTAAGTTTTCTTTCATATTTATCATTAGCCTCAAGCATTCTTTTTCGAATATCACTATATCTTTGATCAAAGTCTAGATAATTACAATAAATATTTTTAACATCATAAGGTTTTACAATACTCACCAAATAATCCAACTGACTTTGAACATCCTCTCTTATCGATTCGTCTAAATTATAAGTCTCAGCTGTTCCCATAGATGATGATAATTCCCTATAGATATCATTTATATAATTAACATTATCTTTTAACTTTTTGCGAGAATCCCAATCATCAACTGATATAAAACTAGCCTTTTTCTTCATATAAACTCCCCTTTTTGCGTCCTATTCTAACAAACATACATAATAAAGTCAAACTAATAATTAGTTAATCTTTTTCATATATTTATATAGAAAAAAGACCTACTTTGTTATATAATATTAGACAAGGTGATAGAATGAATTATCCAGGTAATGTCAAAAAAGAATATAATAAATTCACATCTTATGCCAATCGTGGTATGAATCTCGAAGATTTATTAAATCAAAGTAATGAATATTATCTTGATATGAACATTGCAGTTATATATAAAAAACCAACTCCCATAACCATCAGTGAAGTTAAATATGGAGCAAAAGAAAGAATTATTACTAAAGCTTATTTTCGTACTCCATCAACACTTGACTATAATGGAATATATCGAGGAAAATATATTGATTTTGATGCCAAAGAAACTTTAAATAAGACATCTTTCCCTCTTCAAAATGTTCACGAACATCAATTAAAACATATGCAAAAAGTCATCGAACATGGGGGGATATCTTTTTTAATCATCTATATGAATAATAATTTCTTCTATCTCGATGGAAATGATATTATGACATTCATAAATAATAATAGTCGAAAAAGTATTCCCTACTCTTATATTGAAGAAAAAGGATACAAAATTGAACAAAAAATAAAACCTCGTTTAGATTATTTAAAAATAATCGACAAAATATACTTTTAAGGAGGACTTAATATGGCAACTAAGAAAAAAACAACTAAAGCTACATCAACAACAATTAAGAAAAAAGACTTAGAAACCAAAATAAAGAATAGAACAAGTACTAAAGAAAAGAAAAAACAACCTACTAAAAAAGAAGAAAGTACAACAAAGATTATTATAAAAGAGACAATCAAAACACCAAGAAAAAAATCATCAGTCAAAAAAATTGAAACACCAAAAAAGACAACATCAAAGAAAAAGACAGTCTCTAAAGAAGTTCAAATAAATACTCAAAAGGAAAAAGCACCAATTAAAGAGCAATATAAAAATATCAATTTAAAAAAGGTGCAAATAATTCTTTTACAAATATGTAAAGTTTTGTTAATATGTGTAAAAAATATTAACAAATTTGTGATAACTCAATATAATAATATTAAAGGCCGAATTGGGTCTTTGAATAACACCAAGAAAAAAAGCACAAAACAAAAAACGAAAAATAAAAAAATAAAGATAAAAACAGTTAATGAACCAGATGAACTTAATCTTCTACGCTATCGTGATTATGAAGGGCTAGCCAAAATAACCGTTTTCTTTATTAATAGATTAAGGGTGATGAAATTCGATATGAAAAGATTTAAGAAAAAGTTTAAGTATGGAACGTTAAAAGATAAACTATTAATACTATTCATGATATTCCTTATTGTAGGTTTCTCATGCTTTATAGCATTTGCTGTTTATATAGTTGTAACTGCTCCTGATATTTCCGAAGAACGTCTATATAAATCAAGTTCCAGTGTATTCTATGATGTAAATGGTAATGAATTTGCACGAATAGGACTAGAAAATCGTGAAAAAATAACTTATGATGATATCCCAGAAGTTTTAATTGATGCTATTGTATCAGCTGAGGATTCTCGTTTCTTCCAACATAATGGTATGGATGTTGCCAGATTTACCAAAGCCGTTTTAGGACAATTAATGGGAAGAAATGATGCTGGTGGAGGTTCAACTCTAACCATGCAATTATCTAAAAACGCTGCAACTAATAATACTGCATCAGGTATTAAGGGTATTATTCGTAAATTCCAAGACATTTATTTAGCCGTTTTTGTTTTCGAAAAACAATATACTAAAGAACAAATAATGGAATTTTATGTTAATTTAAATAACTTAGGTGCAGGAGCTTATGGTGTTGAACAAGCTAGTAAAGTTTACTTCGGTAAAAGTGCTTCTGAATTAACTTTAGTTGAAGCAGCAACTATTGCTGGATTATTCCAAGCCCCATCGGCTTATAATCCTTATGCTCACCCACAAGCTGCCGAAAATCGTCGTAATATAATTTTAAATTTAATGTGTCGTCATGGATATATTTCTGAAGAAGAAAGAGATGCTGCTAAAGCAGTACCTATGAGTAGTCTACTAGTTGGTCAAACATCATCTTCAAGTGAGTGGCAAGATTTCATTGATACTGTAAGAGTTGAAGTAAAAAAACGTACTGGATATGATCCAATGACCACTTCCATGAATGTTTATACAACTATGAATCCTGATAAGCAACGTGTTGTTAATGATATTATCAATGGTAAAACATTTACCTTTAAAACTGAAAAATCTCAAGCTGGTATTGCTGTAGTTGATGTTGATACTGGTGGACTTGCTGCTGTAGGTGCTAGCCGTGATCCTGGTGAATTAGTATTTAACCATGCAACTAGTATTTCTCGTCATCCTGGTTCAACTGCTAAACCAATATTAGACTACGGTCCTGCCATTGAATATTTAGGATGGTCAACAGGACAAACTGTAATTGATGATAAGATGACCTATACTGGTGGTGGATCGATAAAGAACTTCGATAATGGTCATAAAGGAATAATGACAGCTAAAACTGCTCTTGCACAATCAAGAAATATTCCTGCCTTATATACTTTCCAACAAACAACTAATGAACAAAAATTAGAGTTTTCTAATAATCTAGGCTGGCATGCTGAAGATAAATCTGGATACATTGTTGAATCAGCATCAATTGGTGGATTCGAAGGTGTTTCCCCTGTTGAATCGGCTGCTGCTTATGCAACATTCGCCCGTGGAGGAACATATATTGAACCATTCTCCTATACTAAAGTTCAATTAACGGAAACTGGTGAAGAATTAAAAGTCACTCCTAAAAAAGTTGATGCAATGAGTGAATCTACGGCCTATCTTATAAATATGATTTTAAAATATGCTGTAACTAGTGGTTCGGTTGGAGCTGGTTCAGTTAGTGGAACTGATCTTTGTGCTAAAACAGGTACAACAACTGTTGACTCAGCTGCTAAAAAAGCTGCTGGTATTAAAGGTGGTATAATTGGTGACTCATGGGAAGTTGCGTATTCTCCAGATTATGCCATTGCTACATGGTATGGTTACGATAAACAACTAGACCCTGAATTCCACTTAACAAGTTCTGAAGGTGGTAACGCCAGAAAGACAATTACCAAATTATTAACTAAAGGTATTATGGAAAAGAATTCTCGCTTTAAAATGCCTAGCAGTGTTGTTACTGCTGAGATTGAACTTGGTACTGACCCACTAATGCTAGCAAGTGAATATACACCAGCTAATCTTCGAAGTAATGAATACTTCAAAAAAGATACTGAACCTACCGAAGTTTCTGATCGTTTCTCAAAATTAAGTGATCCAACTAACTTAAAATATTCATCAACATCTAGTCAAGTTACTTTAAGTTGGACTGCCGCCCCTACTCCTAATGCTATAAACACGGAATACTTAAAAGATTATTTTAGCAAAAATGTTTATGCTAGATGGGCTGATAAATACTTAAACGAACGTATTAGTTATAACAATTCAACATTCGGAAGTTTTGGATATCGTGTATATATGACTAATTCAAGTGGAACTAGAGAACTTGGCTTTACTACATCAACGACTTATACAATAAATACTTACATTGATGAATCAACAACCTTCACAGTTCGCGCATCATATGCTAACTTCCCTGCTAATCAATCCAGTGGAATATCAACTAAAGTAGCTGCTAATTCATCTACGATGGGAGGAAATAATGATACTCCAGCTCAAACTACGGCAAGTATTAATATTACTCCAGTTCTATCTTGTTACACTGTTGATACTTATAATAATCTAGGACCTGCTCCTGGAGACAAAATAAAAGTTACTTCTAATGGTAGTGACATAACTAGTAAAGCTAGTATCTCGGCAAATTGTTTCCAAGATGGTAGTGAAACTAGTTGCAATAGTATGGTAAATGGTAATTCCTATACAGTAAAATTCACCGTTCGTTATGGTGGAAATAATCGTTCTAAAGAAATTACAATAAGCCCTAATTGTTAAATTTAAGACCAATTGCTAAACATGCATCTGGTCTTTTTTTTGACAAAATGAATAAAATGTATTAGAATACACTGCAATCAAAGGGGTGGAGTATGGAAAAAAATAATTTTATCATTGAAGTAAAGACTAAATGGCAACAAGTAGATGACAAATACACTCGCGAAGTAATTGAATATACTTGTCCATGTGAATTCGATTTTGTTGATGCGTCACTATATACAAGATATTTAGAAGCAACAAATACTTATCAAGAAGAATGTGATACTATATCTTCTAATAAGATTGAAATAAAAGCCATCACTAAAGATTCCAAAGATGAAATACTAGAACCTAGTGTTTTGGTAAGTACTCTATTAGAATTCACAAGATATCAATGGTTAAAGGGAGAATAATCTTCCTTTTTTTAATTTATCAAGTAATTTTATTGACTAAAATTGACACTCTATTGTATAATTATTATGGAATAAAATAGATAAGGGTTGATCATGCATGAATAACGAAATTACTAATGATGAAAAAAATGTTTTTATAAATGAAAATGGAGAACCTGTTGAAAATCAATATGTTGATGAATTTGGTAATCCTATTGATCCATCTTTAATTGATGAATCTGGTAATTATATTGGTGGGCCTACTACGGAATATATTGATGAATTTGGTAATCCCATTGATCCATCTTTAATTGACGAATTTGGCAATTATATTGGTCCAACAGAAGCTTTTGTAGATGAAAATGGTAATGTCGTAAACAATGAACCACAAGTTCAAGCCAATGCGATTGATCAAGCTGCTATCGCTAATGCTTTAAATCAAGTAGAAAGTGGCAATGTTGAAACTGTTGAGAGCGTTCAAACTGCCCCTATTTCAGCATCTGCTCATCAAATGGACGATAAAGAAATGCTACAAGGAATGGTAACATTTGATTATAACAATGTTCCTATTACTGATATTGTTAATTCTATTATTTTAGATGCAATTAATAAAGGTGCATCCGATATTCACTTTGATCCATTCGATGATGGAATAAAAATACGTATTAGAATTGATGGAGAACTAAATGACTACTCTATTGTTCCTCTATTCGTAAAAAAGAATATGATTACACGTATAAAAATCATATCAGGTATGAATATAACAGAATCACGTACACCTCAAGATGGTGCTATTAGAACAGAACTTGCTAATAAGACTATCGATCTACGTGTATCTTGTTTACCTACTAATATGGGTGAAAAAATAGTTATTCGTATCATGGACTACTCGATGAGTGCAGCTGGTATTGAAGCTCTAGACTTTAGTGAACATAATTTAGAAAAAGTTCGTAAAATGCTTGCTTTACCAAATGGTATCATCTTAGTTACTGGTGCTACTGGATCAGGTAAATCAACAACTGTATATTCAATGTTACAAAGATTAAATGTTGAAGGTACTAACCTTATAACAGTTGAGGATCCAATAGAAATGAATATTGGCGGAATAAACCAAGTTCAAGCTGTATCGGAAATTGGTCTAGATTTTGCTACTGTCTTACGTTCAATCTTACGTCAAGACCCAGATGTTATCATGATTGGTGAAATTCGTGATGACGAAACAGCTCGTATCGCAGTTCGTGCTGCTATTACTGGACACTTGGTATTATCGACAATCCACACCAACAACTCACTTAATACAATTGAACGTTTAACCGATATGTCTGTCGAAAGATATTTACTTGGAACAGCTTTATCAGGAATTGTATCACAAAAATTAGCTCGTCGCTTATGTGATAAATGTAAGCGTTTAAGACCAGTTAATGACTATGAAAAAGATGTATTTAAAAAAGCCTTAGATAAAGACATTGAAGAAATATATGAACCTGTTGGATGTCCAGAGTGTTCTCGTGGTTATCGCGGTCGTATTGCTATTCAAGAAGTTCTTCTATTAAATCAAAACATTCAAGACGCTATTACTAAAGGTGTTAGCAAAGATATCTTAAGAAAACTTGTTTATGGTAAAACAGGAACTGAAACTATGTTACAAGATGGTCTAGCAAAAGTTTTAGATGGTAAAACATCATTTGACGAAATCATCAAATTAATTGATTTAGAAGATGATTTAGGTGAAGGAACTCAACTTGGTCTTGAAGATCAATTAGATGCCAGCAACATGGCTAATAATAACCCTGTTAACCTAAGTAACAATCCTATTAATATAAATATAACTCCTGAACTTTTATCAAGTTTAAATATGGCTAGTGCCAATATTAGTGCCCCTACTGAACAAGAAGAAGTTGTTGAAGAAATCATCATCAAACCAACTAATAAAAAGAAAAAAAAGAAGAAGAAAATCGTTGAAGTTGATGAAGAAGATTTAAAAAGTATGCTGAGTGAAGATGAAGAAAGCGAAGAAACAGTTGAACCAATTGATATTGAAAATGAAGATATAGAAGAAGAAGATATAGAAGAAGAAATAGACATTGATCAACCATTAGCCGACTTTAATCAAGATTTAGAAAAAGAAGCCATTAACACTGTGGAAGTAGCTAATTTAGATGAAGAAAAAGAAATTGAAGCTGTCGAAGTTCCTGCCAATATTGACACTATTGCTGATGCTGTAATTGAAGAATTAGATAATGCTGAACAAGAAAAAAACAAACTTCATCCTCTATATGAAAAACTAGTTAATACTAGAGATTCAATAAATGAGGATGACTATACAAATAAAGTAAAATCTATTCTTGATGAAATTAAAGAGGAAGATGCTATTACTATTCCTGTTCCTCCAAGATTAATGAATTATATAAAGGAAATTGAAACAACAAGCGAATTAGATTATAACAAAAAGAAAGATATTATTGATAAATTTAATGAAGTATTCAATGTCAATGAAGAGTTAGATGTTGAATTTGATAATATAACTAATAATTCAATTAATTTCTTAGATAATTTAGAAGAAATGAAAAATGATATTAAAATTGAAGAACCTTTACTAGTTGAAGAAATACCAGTAAACACCTCTTCTAATGATATTGAAGATGATGAAGATGATATTGAACCTACTTCAGAATATCAAGAAGAACTTGAAAGTATCGATATTAATCGTTTAACAGATCATATTATTGACACTATAGATGAAGAACTTGATTTAGATGTTAATCTTGAAGATATTGAAGATGCTGATGACGAAGAAATGGAAGAAGAACTAACAAACATTAATATTGATGATATTATTACTCAAGACAATAATAATAATTCTAAAATAGATATGAGTATTGAAGAAATACTCAATAACGAAACAAACGAATTAAGTACTCAAGAACACATTGATAAAAATGTTGTTCTTCAAGATGACTATCAAAGAGATAATAATGGTTTAGTAATTGATGAAAGTTTATTTGATTCGGTTGATGACAATTTACTTAATTCTCTACTTGATAACTTAGAATATGAAGAAGAAGCTGCTTAGCTTCTTTTTTAATACTTAAATCACATAAAAAAAGATGCATTACGCATCTTTTAATTAACCATTAATTTGTTTAGCTACTTCTTCAGCAAAGTTTTCTGAACGTTTTTCCATTCCTTCACCAACTTCATAACGGATCATTGATTTAACTACTCCACCATTATTCTTAACATAAGTTTCAACGTCGATATCGCCATCTTTAACAAATGCTTGATGAATTAAACAATTTTCTTTATAGAACTTAGAAATACGTCCTTCAACCATTTTCTCTGCTATATCAGCAGGTTTACCTTCATTAATAGCTTGTTCTTTTAAGATTTCTCTTTCTCTTTCAATTACATCTGCAGGAACATCTTCTTTTTTCAAGTATTCAGGACGCATTGCAGCAGCTTGCATAGCAACTTCACGAGCAGTACCCTCATCGCTACCTTCAACTACAACTAATACAGCAATCTTTCCACCCATATGTAAATAGGCACCAAAGTTCTCAGCATCACCTTTAGTAACTAATTCAGCTCTTCTTAAAGAAAGTTTTTCACCAATCTTAGCAGTCTTAGAAACAATATATTCAGCAACTGTTTCACCATCAACATCTAAAGCATTGATTTCGTCCATATTTTTAGCTTCACTTTTTAAAACAGCTCCACCAATTTTTTCAATCATTTCAACGAATTCAGCATTCTTAGTAACGAAATCAGTTTCACAGTTAACTTCTAAAATAACAGCCTTATTACCATCAGTAAATATATTAGCTAAACCTTCAGCAGCAATTCTATCAGCTTTTTTAGCAGCTTTTGCAATACCTTTTTCTCTTAACCAATCAACAGCAGCTTCCATGTCGCCATTACACTCAGTTAAAGCTTTTTTGCAGTCCATCATTCCTGCTCCAGTTTTGCCTCTTAATTCGTTAACATCTTTTGCACTTATCATAAATATTCTCCTAACTTTTAAAAATTAACTTAATGATGAAAGTAATTCATCTTTTTTCATTGTTGAATAACCTTTGATGCCAGCATCTTTAGCCATTGCTCTTAATTCAGTAACAGTTTTTCCTGATAAATCATTACCAACTTCTGGCATTTCCTCAACAACTTCTTCTTTATGCTCATACTTTTCTTGAACACTTACAGTTTCTTTTTCAAAAGTTTTTGCCTTAGCTTCTCTCTTTGGTTTTTCTTCTTCAGTAATATAATCTACTATTTCAAGACCTTTAGCTTCACAAATTGCATTAGTTAAAACACCTAAAACAACTTTTACTGATCTAACTGCATCATCATTACCAGGAATAACATAATCTACATCATCTGGATCACAGTTTGTATCTACTAAACCAAATACTGGAATATTTAATTTTCTAGCTTCTCTAATTGCGTTAATTTCCTTTTTAGGATCAACAATAATTAAAGCATTTGGAAGTTTTTCCATAGTACGAATACCACATAAAACTTTATTTAATTTATCGTATTCTTTCTTAAGTCCGATAACTTCTTTCTTAGGTAAAACATCAAACATGCCATTTTTCTCCATGTTTTCAATTTCTTCTAATCTCTTAATTCTCTTTCTAATAGTTCTAAAGTTAGTTAAAGTACCACCTAACCATCTTTCAGTAACATAGAAAGATTCTGATCTTTCTGCTTCTTCTATAGAAGCTTCTACAGCTTGTTTCTTAGTACCTACGAATAAGAAAGAACCACCATTTTCAGCAATCTTCTTTATTTGTTCATATGCTTTTTCAATACATACAACAGTTTTTTCAAGATCAATGATATAAATATCATCTCTTGAAGTGAAGATGTACTCCTTCATTTTTGGATTCCATCTCTTAGTTTGATGTCCAAAATGAACACCAGCTTCTAGTAAATAACTCATACTTACTACTGCCATTAAATTCACTCTCCTTTTGTTATACTTCCAAGCATCTATTCACTACCAACCAAATGGCCACGGGATAGTAAAACCAACACTTGTGTTTATTTAGCTCTAAAAGCCAACAATATATTATCAAATTTAAGCCCTTATTTCAATGCTTTTTTACTATTTTATGCAAAATAAAAAGAATAATTAAATATTCTTTTAACTATCTTAATAATAAAAATTACATATAGTAGCAGGATCATTACAAGTTTTAAAGATAACTCCCCAATAACGGTGATTTGCATCATCTTTTAAATACATGCAATCTACCCCGATAATTTCCGGATACACAGTCGCGATAGTTGGTAAAAATTCCTTGCCCTTAAGAAGACATTCATCGTAACTTTTAAAAACCAAGGAGTATCCTCTTTTTTCTTTTTTTGTTGTTTCAACCTCTATATAATAATTTTTAACACTCGGTTTTACTTGTGTCGTTGGATGGGTAACATCTTCAACAGGTGCTACTATAACATCCTCAGTTGTTACTGTTATTGAATCCATCATAGATAGCGTATCATCTTTAACTTCATCTGTACATCCACTTAATAACATTAAACTAAATATCAATATCATTAAACCCTTTTTCATATTCTTTATACCTCACTAGTACTATCTAACTACCCTTTCTTGCAAAGAATCATCCTCTTTTATTTCTCTAAAATCAACATTTAAAGAGTCTAGTAAACTAAGAGCATATAGCATCAAGTAATTATTAATTTTCTTCTCTTCCCAAATTTCTCGTTCAATATTATCTAAATCATCCAAAAATTCATGATAGAATTCATTAATAATTTCTTCTCTTTTTTCATAATCATAATGATTATAATATAAATCTTCTAATAATTCATATTTATCTCGTTTACTTTGAACTCGCTCATTTATTACTTGCGATAAATACTCCTTTTCTCCAACAGCAATAAGACCTTTATCTAAAACAACAGCGTCATTATAACCATGAGTATTTAATTCTAAATTATCACTAACTAAAACAGAATCATTAAAAACAATCAAATCATGAACAAAAGTAATATCTATTTCATGTAAATAATATTCATCCTTTTTATCTATCGCCTCATGAAAATGACTCATAAACTCGCTAACTTCATAATAAAGCTTTTCTCGATCACTTTTATATCTACTAATTAAACCATCAAGTTTAGACGTTAAACGCGTAAAGAAATCCTCCTTACGGTACATAACATAATATCTGCCATCAATAAGATAAATTGTTTGTAAAAATCTTGACTCATCGGCTTCTAACCCTACAGGATCATAAAATCCAAATATTTTAAAATCTTTAATATTTTCCATAACTTCTCCTTTTTATTCACTAAATACGCCTAATCGTAACGTCTTCATATTTTTCTTTAATATCTTCTAATATATTAAGTCCAAACATTATAAAATCTTGCTCACCTTTTTGTTTATCAATATCATACTTTTCATGATCATCTAGTTCATCATAATGATTAAAAATAGTATCTCTAATTAATTCATCTAATTTATGATAATCATGATAATTAGCATATAATACATGCAAAAGATGATATCGTTCATTAGCATCACTTATTCTCTCTATAATAACTTTTTCAATGAATTCTTCACTTCCCACAACCAAAGTACCATCAGTTAGCTTAATTCCAATAACAAAAGTATCATCATTTATAATTATTCCCTCTTGCCTAATTATTTGGGAATTACTAAAATTTTCTATTTCAAAAAAAGGACCAACTTTTTGTTCATATAAAGCATAATTCTTCTTCCAAAAATCTTCTTTATTAACTAAACCAGATATTCCATATAAAAAACTTTCTAACATACTCTTAGCTGGACCAATATCACGATAAGTACTCTTTATACTCATAATCGTATCTACTAAAGGTGAATTCATTAATTGTTCAACATAATATTTCCCATTTATTAAATATACTGGTTGATAGATATCTGATACTTTTCTAAAAAGTGAATTGTCTTTAAAATATCCGACAATTTGTAAATCTTCATTTTCTTTTAATGACTCTTTTTCTGTAAATCGAAAAAAGCCACCCTTAACTTGTATTCTCATTATATACTCCTTAATACTTTCGAAGTCAAAAGACATTTTCTTTTGGCACATTCAAATTCCTCGGGAAAACACATTGATAAATTAGTAAGACAAGAAAGAACATCTTTAATTTCTTCTTCCACTACTCCTTCAAAATTCTCATTTAATATATCAACAAATAGATTAAGAACATCTAATTTAAATCTTTCATCAACACTCATATGGGCATATCTTCTTACCATTTTATATAATAAATTTTGATAAGGTTCCCATTTTCTTATTTCCTCAAGTGGATCATCACATCTTTTACACTTAAAGTCCTCTTGAGGAATAAAATTTACTCCTCCACTTGGGCGATCTTTTAAAGAATAACTACAACCATCTTTTTTAAGCATTAAGCATTGACGCTTTAAGGAAAGTAAATCAATAACATCTCTTCCCACATTTCTAGCTCGTAAATAAAGAAATGGTGTGATAGTTCTTTCTTCTTTTTTTAAATCTTTTATTACCATGGAAGAAACTACGGAAACATTCCCTGTATCTAATATTTTAATCATGCTTTCCTTATTAATTACTTCAAAATCCTCTACATAATAATCACAGCCACATTTTTTACAACACTTCTTCTTACATACTCGGCAAATATCTTTATTTTCATATTCCATATTAATCCCCCTAAATTTCCCCATATTATACTATAAAATATAAAAAAGTAGAAATATTTTCTACTTTTTTTATTAAATCACTAAATTTCCTTGTTCCATAATAACTATTTCTTCATCATCATAAGTTATTCCAACGACCTTCAAATCCTCATTACCAATCATAAAATCAACATGTGTATCAGCATCATTAACGCCAAGGCTCCTTAATTCATCGCCTCTTTTATCATCGGAATCTTTAATACATTCAGAAAAACCCATACCTAAAGCTAGATGGCAAGAAGCATTTTCATCATATAAAGTTTCTTTAAATATCACATTCGTATTATTAATAGGTGAATCAAACGATACTAAAGCACATTCTCCTAAATAACTAGAATATTCATCGGTATTTATAATAGTCTCTAATAAATCTTTACCGCATTTAGCATCCATTTCTACAACTTTACCATCCTTAAATTTCAAATAAAAATCTTCAATTAGAACATTATTGTAAAAAAGTGGCTTAGCTGAGTAAACAATACCCTCTGTTTTATTATATAAAGGTGACGTAAAAATCTCTTCTGTTGGTAAATTACAAATCTCACCATGTGTTCCCTTACCACTACACCAAATGTGTCCCTCAGGTAAATAAACACATAAATCTGTTCCAAGAGAATTACTATACTTTAAACACTTAAAATGATAATCATTTAATTTCTTCGTCCACTCACTCATTTTCTCTAATTTTTTATTCCAATTATCATAAGCATCCGTTTCTTCATCAACCAAACAAATATCAAAAACTAGTTGCCATAGCTCTTCTTCACTCATTTTAAGGCCTTGAGACGCCCAAAACTCATTCGGTACACCTGCAATACACCAATTAAGTTTATCGTTCTCATAAAGGTCGCGAAAATACTTTTGTGTACTTCTTGTATGTTTGGTAGTATCACTTATCTTTTGTGCCTCAACATCATCCATTAAATTTGGTACCATACTTTGAATGAACAAAAAAGCTGCATCTAACTTTGCATACTTATTAAAAATACTCTTATCAAACATTGGATGCTTATTAATATTCTCTTGATCCAAATAAACCAATAATTCATGTTTCTTAAAAGGATCAAATTCTTCCACATGAACCTCTTCTAAATCATATTTATCTGCTTCACTAACTAAAATTTCCTTAAATTCACTCAAAAAATTAGGAATCTCAATAAATAGATACTTTTTATCTTTAACCCTCAAAGCCTCAAGTAAAAGACTTGCATATTTTCTTTTTAAATTATCCATATTATCACCATTACTATTATACTACATATTCTCTAATCTATAAATTTTTACTTCCTTAACTTTACCTAGAAATCTCAAAGGACTTGATTTAGGTACTTCTCCTTCATAACACAAAATTCCTCCATTTTTTATCGCAACCTTTTGTGAAATTACATTCTCTACTTTCGTCGAAACATATAAAGGCTTATCCAATTCTTGATTTAACAAATAACTACGCAGTAACGCCAATGCTTTTGTTCCATAGCCACATCCTTGGTATTGTTCTTTAATATCATAAGAAACATTCCCCTTATAATCATAATAATCTTGACTATTATCTTTAAAATTAAATTCAATATTGCCAATAATCTCTCCTGTTTTCTTTAAAATAATATCCATCTTCATCCATTCCGTCGATATTTTATAAAAATTAGGTATAACAAGGGATAATTCATCATTTGAGGTAACCATATGTATTCTGTTCCTATTAACGATTTGCATTATGATATAAAGATAATCAATCATCATATCATACTTTTTATTATTATGTATTCGCATTAAAAAACTAAACATTTCTTCAATTTGTTTAACTACCTCAGCTAAGTTTTCTTCCATTCTTTCTCTAGAACTATAAGTTAATTTTTGATCTTCATAAAAAAATGTATCTTCAATTTTATTAATCAAGAATTCCTGACCATCAACATTAAAATAAGTAAATCTATCTTTTGCAAACTGCTCTAATATTCTATAATTTTTCGCAATTATTATTGTTTGATTCCGTCTTAATAAATTATCTTCTAAAACCAAATACTCAAGTAAATTAAAACAAGCTTGATAATTATAATCCCAAAGTTTATCTTTTAAATCACCTAAACTTATATTATTCGTAATCTCTAAGACAATAAATTCTTCTTCATCATGTAAATTAAAATCAACAGTCTTTATTTTTTCCATATTTAACTCCATTAAAGATTATTATAACAAACAAAAATTAGTATTAAAATACTAATTTCTATTTATACATCTTTTTATAACTTCATCCAATAAATCATGATCTATTGGTTTGGGGATATATTCATCAAAGCCTGCCGTTAAGAACTTCTCTTTACTTCCTTCAACGGCATCAGCTGTTAAACATACAACTGGCGTATTAAATCCTGGAATTTCCTTAAAGTGATTCAAAGTTTCAATACCATCCATTCCTGGCATCATATAATCCAAGAATATAATATCATAAGTCTTATTTTTAACGAGATTAATAGCTTCATCCCCACTAATACATGAGTCTATTTCAAAGTTATATCCATCAATTGCTTTCGAAGCAATCTTAATATTAATTTTATTATCATCAACAATTAGAGCTTTCTTACCAGTGCAATCAAATTTTTCTAAAGGCACAGCTGGTAACTCTTTTGTTATTTCTGAATCATTTCTAACTTTATCAACTTTATTAGCCTTGCTTATATAAGTAATAAGAACACGATAAAGTTCATTTTTATCAATTGGTTTAGATAGATAATCATTGAATCCATCAGCCAAATATTTTTCACGCATTCCCATAATAGCATTGGCTGTTAAAGCAACAACAGGTGTTTTAAATCCTTCAATTTGATTAAGTCTTTTTAAAGTCTCTACTCCACTCATTCTTGGCATCATATCATCAAGTAAGATTAAATCATATGTCTTACCCATACTTATTAAGTCTAAACACTCTTGTCCTGAATAACAAGCATCAGCAGTAATATCATAATTAGTCAATAATTTTAAACCAACTTTAACATTAATCTTATTATCATCCACAATGAGTACTTTAGCATTTGTTAAATCAATATTGATATTACTAATATCATTTTGACTATCTTCTTCTCCCTCTGGTTTATTAAGTTTAACAATATTTTGCTTTAAATAAACGGTAAACTTAGAACCTTCTCCATACTTACTTTGAACAATAATCTTACCACCCATCATTTCAACAAAACGCTTAGTAATAGCAAGACCCAAACCTGTACCTTCTAAAGTTGTATTCTTATCTTCATCTAATCTTTGGAATTTCGTAAATAATTTATCAATTTGTTCTGGCTTTATTCCACGTCCTGTATCTTCAACACTTATAACCAAATTACATACACCATTTTCATTAACACAGTTAACATAGAAAGTAATTCTTCCCTCTTCTGTGTATTTAGCAGCATTAGTTAAAATATTTGTAACAATTTGTCTAAGTTTACCTCCATCACCATGCAAAATATAAGGTACATCAGGTGCAATCTTCATAAATAATTCAATTGGCTTATCTTGAAGACGAGGCTTAACAAGCTTAGCAACATTTTCTAAAGTATCAACGGGATTATAATCTGTTTCAACAATTTCCATTTTATCAGCTTCAATTTTTGAGATATCTAAAATACCATTAACAATTTCTAGTAAGTTCTCTGAAGCAAGCTTTATATCATTCGCATCACTTTTAGCCTCTTCTAACGTCTCATCTTCCAAAATACAATCGGAAAAACCAACGATTGCATTCAAAGGAGTACGTATTTCATGACTCATATTACTTAAGAATTCTGATTTAGCACGATTGGCTTTTTCAGCTGCCAATTTAGCCTCATTTAAAGAATTAATCATTATAACATCAGGATTCTCAATCGTATGATACATTATTAACAAAGAATAAGCTATAACAAATGGTTCAAAAACAAGTTCAGGAATATACATTCTAACAGCAACACAAAAGATTGCAGAAAAAACAACACCATACAAAGGTATATACTTTTTATTTCTTATATTATTTGGATTATTTATAATAGAAATAATTATAAATAATAAAATTAATGCACCGTATAAAGCGACTATTGTATATGCAATAGTAGGAGCTAAACCTGAAGAATCAATCGAATCATTTGTAATAACAGGAGTACATTCAACAAATTGCACTGAAAAAGAAATAAAAATTGTAAATATTATTAAAAATTTTCGAAAAATATTTATCTTTTTTACATCTGATACATCATAAAAATACAAAAGTAATAATCCCGCAATAATTATTAATAATCCTATATCAATTTTTTGAAGTATTGAACTAATAAAAAGATTGTCAACTCTTCTAATCATTAATATACCTACTATATTAAATACACAATCAATAAGATTTACAATAATTAAAACCGAATAAATCATTGTTTCTTTATTTTTTAAAGACTTTTTAGAAAAAAATAAAAAAATAACTAATAAATCGACAAATAGAGCAGCCAAAGGCAATAAAAGTGATGTCATAATAAATCTCCTTTTTTATTTTAAAATTAATTTTTTTATTTCATTTACAGATCTTATTGCTCCTTGATTTTCACTTAGTGAATCACTTAATTTACCATGAATTAATAAACGTAAATCATCAGAAAGAGAAGCATCATCTCTAAACATAAACACATTATTAGCATTGATTTTTACTTTTTTTAAATAACTAAAAACATCATCAGGTTTCTCAATAATAACCCCCGTATTAGGATCCTTTGGTTTGAAACGTCTTTCCTCAACAGTTTTCATAGAAAAAATAGGCCTTTTATTTTTGTCAAGATACTCATTAAAAATCTTACTTTGAAAGTTTTCTTCCATCATAGAAAATGAATCTAAACTTGCTCTATAAACCTCAGGAACTTCAATTAAAATCTCATATTTTAGTTCAGCCAAAGTATCCCTTAAAACTTGTTTCATATATTCGATATAGTTTTTATCATCAATCGAATATGAGTTAACCTCAATATTTTTTCCTATATTAACAAAAAAATTATTATCATACTTTTCAATAGCTACTGGAACAAGATCAGCATGTCCTAAAATAGCCATTCTAATAGCGCCAGGAAACAATGGCATGACTAAAAGATTAGGCGATAGATTCCAGAATCCTTCTGGGTAAATTAATCCATTATTATGATTTCTTAATAGATTAATCATCGATTTTTCGCCAACATAACAATCTAGTTTATCATACACATTACAATAAACCACCTGATTTCTCTCTAAAAATGCACCATCAATTGTTCTATACAAAGTTTCGGGATCTCCAGCAAAAGGAATCGCATGATCATTAATTGCTTCTGCAACAATTTGATAATCATACTTTCCTATATGAGTTATACAATAAAGTTTTGAATTACTACTATCTGTTCTTCTATCCCCAATAATCCGAATTTTTTGATGATCCAATAAAACTCTATTAGCAGCCAAAACAAATTTACTAACTGGATAAGTCTTAGCCTTATCATAATCAACAACAGGAATATTATTAACATATTTATATAATCTTTCCTTAGTTAAATAGCTAGAAAGTTCCTCAATAGATAATTTTTTTTGTTCACTCTTTGTTAACAAGCAAAAATCGTTCAAAACTTGCCTTATTTTAAATTCTCTTTCTTCATCCATTAAACACGGCCAATAATCTCAACAATATAATTAATGGCCAACCTCCCTTCCTTAGTTGGAAATAAAGCAAAATCATGCCCCTCATTTTCAAACATTATAAAATCATGATTAACATGTGCCTTTGTCAGTATTTCATCAAAGCGTTTACACTCAGACACCAAGATTCCTCTACCTCCAAAGATTATACTTATTTTTTTTATTTTGTCAAAATTTCCGTATATTGGACTAACATATGGATGTGTGGGGTCCAAATCATATGACCACAATTTTCCCTCATATCTTGTTCCATCAACATCATTCATTTTATCAAACTTTGCATCTTCGTATAATTGTGGATTACTCATTGATAAATCTACCCAAGGAGAAAGTAATATAATATTTTCAGGTTGCAAAATATCTTTGCAACTTATATATTGAGCAAAAGCTAATATCGAACCAGCTCCAGCAGAATCTCCCAAAAAATTAACAACTACATTAGAATTTTCCAAAATAATAGAATATATTTTCGTCAACAAATCGTGCATTTTTTTATAATTTCCAAATGGTAACAATTCATATATTGGAAATATCAATGTAGAATTAGTCTTCCTTGCAATCTTTTTAGCAAAAGAAATCTGAAATATATTAGGATGTTCAACATAATTCCCACCATGTAAATATACTATTACCTTATTTTTTGTTTGTCTTGACGTCCCATTATAAGTATAAAACAAATATTCATCTACGGTTTCCTTATTAAATCCATGAAATAAAAATGTTTTCAATTTTTTTTTAAAACTTTTATTAATAAACCTCTTGGCATTTTCCGTAGAAGAAGAATTTTTTTTACTATAAAAAATACCCAAAGAAAAATCAATGAATTTACTCCATAAAGACTGTTTTTGATAATTTTTTCTCATACAATACACTCCAATTGTCATCTCAATAATACCAAAAAAAATATATTTAGTAAATAAATTATTAAAAAATGCTCTTAAATTCATTTCCATAAAAAAACATACTTTTTTAAGTATGTTTTATAATTTATTTCAAAAATATTATCTTCTTTTATTTTTATCTCTTAAGTCATTTAATATATTATCTAATACTTCACTATCTGATAAATTTGGATCCATAAGTCGCATATTAACAATCTTTCCCGCTAAATCATATAAATATGGATATTTTGCAAATTTATCACTTAAATTAATACCATCTAATAAAGAGTATTTATCACTATCTTTTAAACAAATGTATCGATCATTATCAAGATTACCTAAATACTCATGAATATCATCAATATCGGCACATCCCCAAGAACCCTTAGAATTCATTAATACTTCTTTATTTTCTTCCGTTGTAACAATATTATAATTATCACCATACAAATTAAGTGGATATGTTTTAGAGACTAATGCCATTACATACTCTAACTCTTCAATTCCAAGAATTAATCCATATCTTTCTCCTTCAACAAGAGATAAATAATCCCTTAAAAATGGTAAAAATACTCCTTTATCAAAAGTTGTATAATTTATTAATGCACTTCTACATTCTCTTACATCTTCACGAACATTTCTTAAACGATTTTTTAAAGTACGTTTGCGATCTTTCATCTCTAGTCTTCTCGAACTAAAAACTAATATTCCTATCTCATCTAAAGCACTTTCTAAATTTTCTTGTGTTTTATAACATTCATTGATATATGCAACAATATCTTCAAAAGTTGCTAATGATTCAAACATTTCTTTTCCCCCTTAAACTGCTAATATTATAGCATATTTAGGCTATTAATTCAAATCACTCAAAGTGAATTGTATTATGGCGACAGCTTATACAAGATGGTCCCAACTTCACATCGTATCTTTCAACAATGTCTCGTGCTTTATTTAATACCTCTTTCATTAATTCTGGTTTTGGTGGCATCTCACTTTTTTTACTTGGAACAAATGGGGATAAGACTGGTGTGGCACCAATTTCACTTAAGTCCTGAACGGCTTGCAAACTATCTTCTACACTCTCAAGTCCAATAATGATGCATGACTTAACATTACCTACACCAAAAACATCAACCGCTAATTTTAAAAATTCTAAATATTTATCTTTACCAATACTATCTTTATCTTTAATATATTTCTTTCTTAAATCATCATTATATAGTTCTAAATTAGCATATATACCTGTTATATTCCATGATTTTAGCCTATTTAAAAATCGTAAATAATCTTCACGACTATTTTTATTAACTAAATCACTTCTTGGCACTAACATAACATCTATCGGATAAATACCACCATACTTTAATCCAAAGTATTTATAAACTTCATTTAAATAGTCATAAGACTCCTGACTATTCTTCGGTGTTCCACCACTAATTAAAGCATGTTTGAATACTGCATTATCTTGCGCAAAAAGAAAAGCCTTATCCAGATTTTCTACTGTTTTTTCTTCATACCTAAATTTATTTAAATCACAGAAGGTACAACAATTAGCACATCCTCTAATCGGTTGAATTCTTATTCGATCTCCATGAATATTAATCAAATCTGTTACCTTTATATCACCATCCAAAATAACTCCGTCTAAAGCAAAATCAGGCGATTGAATAATATTTACTGTACATACTAATCCATCATTATCTAAAAGTATATATTTATTATTTTGATAATCAACCTTATAAGGACTATTCTTATTTAATTTAGCATTAACATAAATAGAGCCTTCTAAAGCAATCATTAGACCTTTAGTTGTTATATAGTCATTATGATTCACTTGATTATTTCTTCCTTTTTTTAGGGAATTATAACAATCATCTTTTAAACAAATTCCATAATATAACAAATCCAATTTATATTCATATAATTCCTTTTTCATTGCATCACCTAACCACTTTATAAGCAATACTTATCAATATAATAAGTAATATATATTTTATATTATATCTAACCCCTTTATATAATACAAGTGAAAGGAAGATATTATGAATAAAGAAGAGTTAAATGAAAGAAAAGAATTAGATAATACTCTAAATGACTTATATCGTTATATAAGTACTGTAAATACTTTCTTACGAGATAAAAGTAAATATTATAAGACTAAAGAAAGTATTGAAGCCTTAAAACAAATAAGAATTATTCTAGCTAATAAAGAAGAAGAATATGAAAACTTAAAAAAGCGTCAACACATTCTAAAAAAATCTCTAGTTGAATCATGTAATCACGAAATAGTCTTCAAAGATGACTTAAACACTTTCTGCTGCTTATGTAGAACTTTAATCATAGATATACCTGACACAACTAAAGTTGAAATCTATTTGCCAGGCAGTTGGGAAGACCCATTAATCCGTTCTAATGATGAATTCAATGGCAAATATTTACGTACTATTCTTATTGAACTTGCTTGTGAGTTACTAGATGATAAAGATATCGATGATATATTAGAAAAATTAGAAGAACTACAATATCATGCAAATATTAAAACAAGGAGATTAAAACCATGAAAAAGAAAGATATTTTAAATTTAATTAATGCTAATCGTGTAATAGAAAATAACCGTGCCCTACTTTCAACTATTGAAAATTCAATGTTTAGTTACACATCATATGAAAGTGAAAAATATTGGTATCCCACTTATCCAGATCTAAAAGAGTACTTTGATATTTTAAAACTCGAATTATTAAAAGCCAAAGAAGATACGGAAGAATCTAAAAAAATAATTAAAAAAAGTACCTGTAACCACGAAGTAAGACTAGAATACCATTCCCTTTTTTCCAACACTAATAAATGTGTCTTATGTGGTAAACGAATTTCCAGTGACAATACTTTAAGTTTTAAAGAATCAACATATCGCAATAAACACACTGTAACATTTGTCTCTAAATATCAAAGTGATGAGGATGGTGAGTATATCGTCAAAGATGGCAAAACTTATGAAGAAGTCTATGAACTAATCTTGAGTATATTAACAAACTTTAATGATGATGATGAAGTAGATCTAGTAAATGAATTTTCTAAATTAAATCTACCAACAGCCAAAATCAATCTGGAAAAAAGAAAACAAGAAAACTATATCTTAATTATTGGCGGATCTAATATAGAATATATCGATGATGAAAAAACATTCTATCTAACCCGAAAAAATGAATTCGATATTTCGGACCTTGTTTCTTACTTTTATAGCTTAATTAATACTAAAGTAGCTGTAATTGATTCTAAACTTCCCAATACTACTGAATCAAAAAAATTATTAAACGATCACACTAAAGTTTTTTTTCAAGACTACACTACTTTAGGATATCTCGATACCGCCCTTTATCAAGTAGAAAAAATCCCTTTTAAATTAATCATTGATGCATCTAGTCTTTATAACTATAAAGTATCAGATAATAAAATCGAATATATTCCACATACTCTTGATTTATTAAAAAAATTTCCTCATAGTAAAATTATTCAAATTAGACCAATAAATGAAAAAGAGATTGAATTAATTGATATTCAACAAGAAAAAACAGCAAAAGAAACAATAAATGATGCTTATACCCATTTAAAAAGACTTATTAAAGGTTAAATTAATCACTAAGCAAAATAGTATTGTAAAAAAAATAAAAAATACTATTGTAAAACTAAACAATCTATGTTATATTATTATTGCTTTAGTGATGGCGCTGTAGCTCAGTTGGCTAGAGCATCCGGTTCATACCCGGCAGGTCGAGAGTTCGAATCTCCCCGGCGCTACCATAATAATTTCAAAACTCGAATGGTCATTGTTCGAGTTTTAATGTGCTTAAATTTATCCTATTGAATATCCACAAATTAATTAGTATGACACTTAATTCAATCAAGTGTCTTTTTGTGTGTTTATCAAAAAAAGTATACATGGCGTATACTTTTAATTATTATAAATTTTTCGAACAATTCTTTTATTCATATCTTTTGCTATTTTTCCTTCTTGATCAAATAACTTAATAAATTCATTTAATTCATCTTGATATTCTGGATCAATTTTTTTACCTCTACCAATCGTGCCATATATATTACTTACAATTCCATTAGACATAGTTAAGAAAATTTTAGGAATTCCTATTTGATCAACAAATACATAACAATCACCTAATAATAAATATAGGAAAAAAGCATTATTCTTCCACGCATATTTAAATAGATGTTCTAATTGTAAATAGTTTTCTAAATATTCTTGAAAGCTAAATGTATTACCTCCAAAACGAAGCCATTTACCTTTATTGTTATAAGGTAAGTCTATCTTCTCTTCTACTCTTTTTTCTTTTAGTGCTTCTAAAACATCATCATATAAAGAATCAAAATCATGGTATTTAGGAGCACATTCTATTAAAGCCTCTATAAAATCATCATCTAACTCAATTAACTCTTCTGGATACTTAAAGTCACCAAATAAGCCATCTTTAAATACAGAAATATTATCAGCAATATCTCTAACTCTTCGATTCATTAATAAAAATTGTAAAAAGATATCTTTATATTCATCTAATCGCCACATCATACGTGCATAAGACATGAATACATCATCTTTAGCTTCTTTATCTAAAAAATCTAACTTTTTACTCTTCGTCTGAATAAGTTCACGAACTAAATCCATTTCATTTAACACTATAAAATCTTTAATAGCTTGTTTATAGCAATCCTCTAAATGACTCTTATCATCCATAATTACTTTCTCACACTTATCTTCATGCTTATGAAATATATAGAATAAATTAGTAACTGCTTCTTTACAATCACGATAAATATTCTCTTTTAACTTTTCTTTCGGTAAATCATGAATTACGCCATCATAATCTAAATTCCCATAATATTTTTTTATAAACTCTTTTTCAAAAAAAGATAAATCACTTTCTATTCCCATCATTATCCCCCTAAGTAGAACCTATAATAACACATGATAAGCTTTTATTCAAATAAAAGAGACTAATAATTAGTCTCTTTGTTTTTAATACACTCATCATATAAGCGTATTAATTCATCATAAGTTTGTCTTAAACCCGCACGATCATCTAAAAATATATTATAGAAGACTTTACGAGCAGAAAAAGTCAATAAATGGAGCATCCTCGTTGATTGTATCAAAAGGAACATTCTCTTTATTTAATATTTCTTTAATTTCTTCATAACGATCACTTGGTGATGATGTAAAAACAATAAAATATGCATGATCACGATATTTTCTAATTAAATCTTTAACCATCTCAAATGATCCACCTGTATGATGATAATCATAAACCGTACAATCTAAATCATACGCGATAATTAATCTACCATACTCCAAAAACTCTTTCTTTAGCCTTTGATAACTATTTTCAACATTTAAATACTCATCCATTTATTTAACCCCTATCTTTTAATTTATATCCTGGTCTAATAACCTCATCAAGTCTTAATTTAATAGCTTTAACGTCATTAGATTCAATTCTAGTAGCACCACTCATGGCATTGCCACCACCACCTAATTGCGTCATAATCTCACCAACATCAACGTCTCCCTTGCTGCGTCCTGATATATAAACAGCATTTTCATCTACTTTACCAATTGCAAAAGCTGCATCACTTGTCTTATAACGCATAAGCCAATCTGCTGCACGAGCTAAATCCTCTTTTTCATAAATAAAATTAGGATCTTCATTATTAATTGCGATAGCAATATTAAATAATTTCCAAGTTGTAGCTCGAACTAAATCCATAAATAAACAATCTTTTTCAAAATCATCCATAAAAAGATCATTAACATAATTTAAATCAGCACCACGTCTCATTAGCTTTGATACGGCTTTCATTGTCTCACTAGTAACTCTTTTAGTAAACTTTGATGTATCCAAATTTATACCAGCCAGTAAATAATTTGCAATATTATATATAAAAGGTTCTTCTACTCTCGGAGTTTCATATTTAATTTTAAATTCCTCAAGTAATTTAAACATAATCTCACAAACCGAAGATATCGCAACATCAATATACATATCTGTACAATCAATCGTATCTTCACCAATATCATGATGATCAATTAAAATAATATCACTAAATACCGAATAATCGCTTATTGGTACTAAAGCCTTCTTATTAGTATCCGTTGTTACCAATAAAGTATTATCTGGCTCAATAACACTACTTAACATATCTGGAGTAATTATATTAACACTCTCAGGTAATTCATCTAATATGCATTTAACGGCATGTTCAACCTTAACCTTATCCTCAAGTAATATATAAGGAGTTTTCCCCATTCTTCTTATGACTAAATCTATTGCCAAAGCCCCACCAATAGCATCACAATCAGGTCCCTTATGTGGAGCTATAATAACTATTTCATTTTCATTTATTTTTTCTTCAAGTAATTGCTTTAACTCTTTAACATTCTTTAACAATTTACTTCACCTCAAATTTCATTTATTATATCTTTAATTTTCTTAAAATTCAAACAAAATTTTACAACTTTTCTCACCTCGTGCATAAATTATATATAATAAAAAAAATTTGGTCAACTTGACAAATTCAAAAAAACAAAAATAGTACGAAATTCCGTACTATTTATGCAAATAAAAGTATAATCCATTATCTAATTTTACTCTAATTCCATATCCAATAATTAGTCCATATTTATTATATACTTCAATAATCTGAGAATCAGTAATTAAATTATTTTCATACATTGGATCTAAATACTCATGTAAATCACCACTAGTAACTTCCATAAGCTCGGTATATCCATCTGTATCATCAATATGATTTGGATCATATCCTTTATCATATTTTATGACCATCTCGCCTTTCCAATCATCAAATTCAGGTAAAATATGATCTGCTTTTAGGTCACTTTCTTTATTTTTAACACTATTATAATCGCTTCTTACCTCTAAATTAACTGTTTTAGTTACCTTATTAGCAGCCGTATCACTAATAACAATATCAAAAGTATATTCGCCTGCTTTTTTGATTTTTTCTTCATCTTTACTATCTTTATACTGAACATTACAAGGCATTGAATAATCTTCACACTTAGATATAAAATTATTAAGATCTAGTTCTTCATCTACACCAATAACTAAATCTGTTACTTCAACCATTGGAGCAACCGTATCGACAACTTTAATTACTCCTTTCTTAGTTATATTCTTATATTTCACTTTAAAAGAATACTCACCAACTTTAGTTAAAATATTATCCTCAATTGGAACACTTGTAAGTAATAACTGATAATCAGCTTCATCAGTCACTTTATTATTAACAAAAGACGCTACTCTAGTATCTATCGTACTACCTACCTCAAAAACTAAGTCTCGTTTGACATTTAGTGTATATTTATTACGTAATATAACTAGTCCCACACAAAACAAAGAAACAATCAAAATAATCCCGACAAATATTAACTTTGATTTACGAGGATTAGATTCTTCAAAATAAAAATCACTATCCATTACAACCACCTTGAAAAATATATATTTTTAGTGTAACCTTCTTCATAATTATCAAATACTTTTATAATCCAATTAACTATAGCATTTAATATATCTTCATCCTTACGAACTTTAATTCTTTTCATCTCTACTCTTAATTCTTTACGAAAAAAATGATCTTCGATATATTTACCCAATACAATATCTAACTGTTCTAGTTTAACTACTTGATTCTTATTAGTTAAATCCACTTTAAATACATATTCTTGATAGATATCAATTAGTTTTTCAGATAACTTATCATCTTCATAATATTCAAAATTAACAATCTTATAAAAGTTAGGACAATGACGTAATATCTGCTTATTCTTATTCATATCTATCTTACCTTTCTTATAATTAATTATACAATAAAGTATATAAAAAGAAAAGTAATTAACCAATATTAAATTATATTACTTGATAAGTTAAAGGAATTATTTCATCACTTGAAACAAAATTAGCGATAAACTTATCCTGTTCTTTAGTTATTAAAATACCAATTGTTTTATTATGTAATGTCTTCTTTAAGGTTTTATCAATTAGATTCATATAAAACTCAATTTGGCCTTTATCTTCTTTTCTTAATTCTCTTACCTTTAGTTCCACTACTACATAGCAATTTAATTCAATATTAAATAACAAGATATCTATGTAATAATCCTTATTTTCATAGCTTATTTTGTATTGGTTACCAGCAAGTAAAAATCCTTCACCTAACTGTGAGAAGAAACTTTTAAGTTTAGCAAGCAAGATTACCTCTAAGTCATGCTCATTCTCGATTCTTTCATTTTTACTTAATTCAAGTAAAATTGGGTTATGTATTCCTGATTTAATACTATATTTAGGTGCATCACTTATTATTTCCACATGCTCTGGTTTATCTATTAATCTTTCATAGGTATTGTTTTTCTTTAATTCTCTTAAATCACGAACAGATAAATAATTCTTGATACAAATATTAATATAATAATTTCTTTTATTAATATCGGATATTGAAAGTAATTCCTGTATATGACTCCAAGTCAATTGGTGCGACAGTGTCGCACCTTTTTCGAATATCAAATAAAATTGTCTAAATCTTTTTAATGAAGTACTATCATATCCTTTTCCATACTTATTTGTTAATTTAACTGACCACTTCTTTATAAGTTCATTTCCATATTTAGCTCGTGCCTCTCCTCCTTGGGCTTCAACTAGGAGTTTTCCTATATTCCAGTAATTTGTTAAAATATCATTATTTTCCTCTATTCTTCGTGTATATTTATTTACTTCATTTCTTTTTATAATGTTTTCTATTTCTTCATAATAATTATTCATAATATCCCTTCTTCCATTAAAAATGATTCTAAAATATCATAAAATACTAAAAAATATTGTCGATTATTGTATAAATACTAAAAAATAAATTAATTTTTTATACAACAAAAAAACATCTATTTCTAGATGTATTTTAATGACGTCATTTTATAATAGAATATCCTTAGAATTAATCTTCTTTTTTAGTTTCAATTACTTCTTTTCCTTTGTAATTTCCACATTCTGGACATGCTCTATGTGCTTTAATAGGAGCACCACATTTTGGACAAGTAATTACACCTGGTAATTCTTTCTTTAAATGAGTACGACGCATTCTCTTTTTAGTTTTACTAGTTCTTCTAAATGGAACTGCCATAGTTTCACTCCTTCCTTAAGTGACTTAGTCTTCACTTACTAATTCCCAACCATTGCCAGACATGCCTTTAGTTTGAGCACCATCTTTAACAACCCTAATAGGGACTTCCGATACAATATTTTCCCATATAAATGGTAAAATATCAAGTGTATTTTTGTTATTATCATAAAAATTATTAAAATTTCCTAGATTTTCTTCTATTTCCGTAGAAAATTCATAAGGAACATCATCTAAAGTAATAGCACAAGGTAATATAAACATTCCCGAAATAGTTAATAAACATTCTATTTCATCAGCATAATTTATTTTTAGAGATCCTTTAACATGAACATTCTTTATATCACGAATATCCGTATTTTCATAATAATCTGAAGAAAAGTTTATATCATCATCAATGTCAATCGAACCAAAATTATTTAGTTTAAATAAATCAATTTTCATAACTACTTCATTCGATTCATTTGAGCCATTACTTGCTTAACTTGTTTGCTATTAGGCTTTCTTCCCATACTTGACATTAAAACTTCAATCATTTTTTCATTAATTGGGGGATTTTTCTTAAAGTAACTTTTCATAAAGTGTCTTGCTACAAAGAATCCAATAACTAACCCAATTACTAATCCAAGTACTACTAATAAAATATCATGTAACACAATAATCTCTCCTTACAAAGATATTATACAATTTTTATCCATTATCCACAAGATAAAATACATCTTTTAAAGAAACTCAACTACTTTAATTTACGCTTATGTGTATCATTTTTCATCTTATCAATACTTTTCTTAATATCACTTAAATAGAAGGATTGTTCAAGTTCTTGAGTATTATTCATCGGTAATGAAGAAACATCGCTTAAAACTATGTCTAACGAGCTCAGAAAGGCGCTTATTAAAGCTATTTGCTTTGATTCTGAAAGAGCATAGTCTAAATAGCCGTCATCAGGTGAAACTTTCTCAAAGACTTCCTTAATGCGATCATTCCATTGATGATTTAAATAATACCAAATATTTACAATAGCATCATCTCTAACTTGATTATCTTCATCAAAAATCAAAAAATAAAGACCTGGTAACGAATAAATAGCTATTTCCGCTTGATAATACGAAATATATTTGCCAACCTTATCTAAACCTGCTCTTCTTGAATAAGGCATCCTTATTGATTGAATAGTCTCTGGATACACCTCTACTTTTAAAGGCATAAGAAGATCTAACTTTTCAACTGCTTCTTTAATCCCTTGTTTACTATTATTATCAATTCTTAAATAAGCCTTTTCAACAATTCCATTCTTCTTAAATTTTTTAAATACCTTTTTATAACTTTCATCAGGTAAAGTAGCATCAAAAGAACATAAATACCCCTTATTTTCATCACAAGCATATAATTTCATAATATCTCTCCTTAATTTTTTTAAGTATTATAAAAAAAATAAATGGTTTTGTAAACCATTTATTTATATATCATTTAATTAATTAGAGCTTCCCTTTTCATTATTAACGAAATTCTCTAAAGCACCTAATTTTACATCTGATTGAGCGGCTACAGTTGATGGCAAATAACCATAATTAATTGAGAAGCCACCATATCCATAATGGAATAAACTACTTCCATCCCAGTTTTCAGAATCAGTAGCATTTTCTAAGAAATTCTTTACAGTTTCTTGCGTCACCATAGCACTATAATTAGTACCTAGTTCTGAATCTATCGCATTATTTAAATAATTAACTTGAGTCATTATAGAATTAACTATATTTGTAACATCAGCTTTCATTTCACTTAATACATCAGTACCAACATCATACATGAAAACCATATTTGTTGCATCAGCATACGATATATATTCACTGCCATCTAATTTATCAACTTGAGCAAAACTAATATCTTCTCCAGAAACATTTTCATTATACAGTCTAATACGTACAAGTTCATTTCCTGCCGGAACAAAAACGTAAGCATTAGTAGAAGAGTTCATATTGCTAAATAAACTTCTAATTGCATATCCATATACAACAGAATTCTTAAAAGATGATTCATTTGAACTAGCAAACCATTTATATCCTTGTTCTTTATTCTTAGCTACAATCTCACTAGCTAAGGCTGATGCAATTTTAGCAGGACTAGTTTGTCCGTCAGTTTGTAAAACAATTATGTCGCTTGATATCGAATCAGCATATATTAAATTTAATATTTTACTATCAAAATATACATATTCTTGTGAAATACTTAAATTAACACCAGGAACAATTGCACCAGAGAGAACATTAGCAATTCCACCTTTTTTTGTAACATATTCTTTAATAGTGTTTCTTTCGTCAGCAGTAAATTTAGTAGAATAATATTTCTCTAAATAATATTCAAACATCTCATTTACTTGAGAGACAGTAAATTTTCCGAATTTTGCTTCTGATTCCTCAGTAACAACAAAGTACATATTATTAGTACCACTACTATCAGTTAAAGCGTAACTTAAAGTAGTCATATCAAACACATACATTTTAGAATAATCTTCTTTATCAGAGTCAACATAACTTACACCTTTAATACTAGTAGGCGATGCAACTATTTTGTTTACTCTAAAATAACTATATAATGCATCTTTTCTAAAATTAAACTTCGTTTGATCATCATCAGGATAATATGTAGATAAAAACTTATCAATCCAATTTCTAATTTGCGTTCTTCGCTCTTCTTCATTTGTCATATCATCAGGGATGTATAATTTCAAATAATCATCAGACATTTCACTGTCAATAACCTTATCAACATAATCAAATGGTTCTGAAGAAAAATGATAAATAAATTCTCCTTCATCATTAATATTTTCCATAATTGTAACAGATGTCGAAATTTTCTTTTCGTCTTTTACTTTTACTACATCTACAGGACAAGTATAAGTAACAGCAATCATATTTTTTTTGTTAGTATTTGACTCTACATCATTTTCAAAAAGAAGACTAACAGTATTAGGCTTATTATCACCATCTTCTTTAAGATCATTAACAGCATTCGTATTTGAAACCTGAGTAATTGTACATCCTTCATTTACTGTTATAGTGTATTGGTCTGATTTTATTGATTCATCGTAAACAATAGAATCACTATCGCTATCATCTAATATAGTTGAATTACGATAAAATCTCATGGTAAATATTATAGGATCATCATTGTCATTTACTGTAGTAACCACACTAGTTTCAGGATATTTAAGTTTTCTAAAGCTTAAATTATAAACAATATTATCTGTACTATCAGCAACAAAATATTTAGAAACAGTTTTAGAACAATAGCCAAAAACACTTATGCACATCACAATAAGTGTAACAAATAAAACTTTATTAATCTTATTTAACCTATCCATAAAACTTCACTCTCCTTTTACATTGATCCTACTTTCTTTGGAAAGCAGAATAGCCAATATACAAATGATGAATTTCATTTTCATCAATATTCCATGTTGTATCAGATGTTAATTTTCTCTTCGTCACAACTCTATAATAAGTAATCGTTTCACGATCAACATCACCTATGTCATCAACAACTACCGTAAAGATTTGTCCTTCGCCATCTTCATTCTTAGTTAATTCCATATCAGCAATCTTTTCATTAGTTTTATTTACTTGTTCAACGCGAAGAACATCAATATTGTTAGAAGAACTAACTCTTACATATATGTCAGCATTTACTTCAAGTTTAGAAGTATCAACTATAAAATAAGATTCTACTTCTCCAGAAGGCCTTATAGAAGTAGTAGAACATATAGAACTAGCTTTACTTAAATCAATAGATTCATTAGTATCAGTAGGTAGACAACTTTCGTCTGTTGGTATATTAGTAACATCAATAATAAACTTAGATGTTCTAACATCCCCTTCTTCACGACTCATATTCGAAATGTACTTTGAATAAGTTATTACACTTGATAATAGACACAAAACAGCTACATACATGAATATCCATTTAGACAAATTCTTGCGAAATGTTTCGCTATGTAATAAACCTATCATTTCCATCCCCACTTTCTTTACTTATTATTGCTACTTCTACTACTATTTACTTTATTTTTTTGTTGAGTATTAGTCTTTTTCGAAACCTTATTACTCACATATTTTTTGTTATTATTATTAGTAGTAGCATTTGATTTTTTCCTTTGTTGATTGTAATTATTCTTATTTACATTTTTATTATTTCCTTGTGTCTTATGATTAGTATTATTATTTCTATTATTATTGTTACCATTATTTCTATTATTTTGAGAACGATAATTGTTGTTCGTCCTATTACTATTATAATACTTTTTCTTATTATTTGTTCTATTTTTTGAAGAACTAACATTCTTTTTGACACTTACTGATGTAACTTTTTTATCAGTAGAGACATCTACTGATGGTTCATCAACTACATCAACAACGATTTCTCGAGATTCTTCCAAAACATCTACTTGGTTTACAATCTCTTCTTTAACAGGTTTTTCCACTTCCTGTTTTTTCTTTTCTTCTTGTTCCTTCATTTTTTTAAATTCCAAGAACTCTTTTTCTTCGTCAGTAAGTTTTGGCTTCATATCTTTATCTGTACTAACCAAGAAACATATTATTATCCCAATAGCTAGGATAAGTGCCATCACTAAAGGATTCTTAAGTGACGACATTATACTTCCCAACTGAGGAACTCTTGTAACATATTTTCCAACAATCGTAGCTGTACTCATTGGATCATCTAAAGAGTCATTGGCATCTCCCTTAGTAATCATTTCATCAACTTCGATTTCCATAATTCTATGGGTAACAAACGAGCCATTGACATCTCTGAATGTTATTATATCACCTTTTCGATACTCTTCGCAATCCGTATCTATTATAATTAGATCTCCTATCTTAATTGTTGGTTCCATAGAACCAGAGACTACTTCTAATACAGAATATCCAAATATCTTCGGTAATTCTTTATGAAGTAGATTGATACTTACGAAATTATATACATTAAATGTAACTAGAAGTATCAATATAATCCAAATAAATGTCATTAATATTTTCTTCACCAATTTCATAAGTTATCAATCCCTTTTTAATTTTTGTTTACTTCATCCAGTTTACAGAACTCTTTTGGTTTCTCATATTTAATTGCTAAATAGAATTTGTACTTATTTAAATCAACTGCCATATTTCCGATTTTATAATCATTTTCATCATCGTCAATCCATTTCCAGAAAACACCAATTTCTGCAACATCACCATTTGGAATAACAATTTTTTCTGCATCGGCAATATCTAATTCTTTATATGTATGATAATAAGGAGAATAAGTTGTTCCATCTTTATCAGTTGTATCTTTATTTAATACAACATATGCACTATCATCAGTAGCACTAGAACCGTAATAATATTTATTTAATGTTGTGTATTTATCATTACCTCTAATCTTATATCCCATATTCAAACAAATATTAGGATCAACACATAGAGTATCTTCTTGTAAAACAAATTGAACAATTGATATCTCAGCACCAGTATCATTAATAATTCTGATACCTTTACCACCAGAAGCACTAGGATAAATAAGTTTTTGATCAATATCTGTATAATTATCTGGTCGTTCATTACCTTTATCAGTTATCTTAAACAACTCTAAATCTTTCAAGTCCATATAAGCATACACAGGTTCAGTATCAAGTTCTGAATTAGGATCATATGATGCATATAATACCAAATTCTTAGTTAACTTAATTGGTGTTGTAACTTGATCTGCTGTATAAATAACTTTTCCCATTTCATCTGTCCAAGCCAAGAACTTATATGAATAACAATTCTTCGTATCATCAACTTGATAAGGATCAAATATGCTCAAATCAAATTCTTCTTCTTTAGTTAAATATTTAACATATTCTTTTCTGTTTTCAGCATCTAAGAAATAATTTTTAATAGCTTCCTCATCAGTTCCATCAACATCATATGGATAAGCATATAATGTAAGTTTGTGTTTTTCAGTTACTTTTACCCAAATATCGTCAATTGACTTATAAAGATTACCAAATCGATAAGATTCAACCTTAATATGCACATCTTCACCAGTTTTTAATAATACATCTAATACATAAGATTCACTAGCTGTATCATTATTTGGGAATTTTATAGTAGCAATGTTTGGATCATAAGTAAGAACCACATAACTATTATCATAAGAGTCAGGATTCTTTATAATTATTTTTCCTGGAGTCTTATCATCAATTTCATAATGTTTAGGAACATATTTTAATATATCCGTATATAAAGGTACTGTTGTAGACTTATTTTCATCTGAATAATCAGTTTCAAATACATACTCACATGTACCACTACCCTTTGGACAAGTATCAATATAGTAATCATCATCAACAACTTTAAAATCAAAGTCAGCCTTAGCGCCTTTATACTCAAGTGTCAAAGTATGATCTCCAATATCCGCAACACCTGGAGTTACTTCAAGCACTCCCTTATCAGTAATTTTTATTATATCCGTTTCCTTACCATCTAGTAAGACTTTAACATCTCCTAATTTATATTCAAAATCCGCACCATCTTCAGTTATAGCAAATCCTAAATTATAAGGAGAGTTTTTAATATCCAAGACTTTTTCATTTTTCTCATTATAAGTAATTTCAATATTTCTTTCTAATCTTTCAAACTCATAAGTATAAGTTTCAGTAGTAGTTCCATCTTCTGCAACTACTGTAACAATTAATTGACTCTTTCCTTCTTCTAAGTTTAATGAAGGCGTATCAGTTCCAGCGAATGAAGAAGTAATATCTACAGCTGTATCTCCATGTTTTAGAATTACTTTAGTAATTGTACTACCAGGAGCTTTATCAACCTTAAGATTAATTGGATTTTCTTTATTATCAACTTTATAAGTTTCATTTGGTTTTACTTCTTCATTTCCATGGAATAGATTTAAAGAAACATCTGCACTCTTATCTTTTTTAATTGTTACATTATATTCATTAGCAACGAAATCATTTCCATCTCCATCTTTAGCAATTAGTTTAACAACAATATCATTATCTCCACTTACTAAATCTTCGTCGGTTATTTCATCTTTTAATTCACCATTTATCTCATACTTAACAGTTACATTTTTATAAGCATCATCTTTAGGAAGAATGCCTTCAATATCAAATTTACTAGACTCAGAACTTACTGGACCAATAACATAACTATTATTACCTGGTTTAAAGTCAATTGATTGTTCTACACCATCAACTTTAACCTTCAAGTCATCTAACACATATTTATGAACAGTTACTACGATTTCAGTAGTTATGCCAGATGCATTAGTAACTTTAACTGTAGTAGTTCCTGGACTAACAGCAGTTATTTCTCCCGTTTTCTTATCAACTTTAACGATTGATTCATCACAAGAAGACCATTCAGCTGATTCATAATTATCTGAAGTTATCGTTGGCGTGAATTTTTCACCAACATATAAATCTTTATTATAAGTCGAAAGCTCAATCTTCTTAGCTGTTACAGTAATAGTAATTGAATCTGTACTTCCATTTTTACCAGTTGCTGTAATTGTAACAGTACCAGACTTTTTAGCCGTTACCTTACCATTTTCATCAACTGATAATATACTACTATCACTAGACTTCCAAGAAACAGCTTCACCTTGAACAACTGGAATAGTAAATTCATCACCTATAATCATTGTATCTTTATTCTTATCAAGAGCTATATCCAATTCTGGATCAGTTGGTTCTGGTTTTTCCTTAACAGTAACAGTAACAATAACTTTTTCACCATTAGCACCAGTTACAGTAACCGTTGTAACTCCTGGACTAACAGCAGTAATAAATCCATTTTTATCTACTTTAGCAATAGACTCATCTGCAGATTCATAATCTGTTGCTATACCATTACTTACATTAATTTGTTCCTTATCGCCAACAATCATTTCTATATTAGTATTATCAACAATCAAATTTTGTGTAGGTAAATCAGGATCTTTTTGCGTTTGAACCACAATTGTAATTGTTGAAGAATTACCACTCTTATCATAAGCTGTTATAGTAACTGACCCCGGATTATGGAATGTAACTTTTCCTGTAATTGGATCAATAGTAGCAATATTTGGATCACTAACTACCCATCTATCAGGTGTACCTTGTTCTATAATCTCTGATACATCAATAACATCGCCCTTCAAAATTGGCTTATCTGGAGCTTTCAAAATAATTGGTTCTCCAGGTTTAACAGACTCTGGTTTTTCTTTAACAATAACATCAACAATTTTCTTCTCACCATTACTTCCAGTAACAACAACTTGAGTAGTTCCTGGACTAACAGCTATAATTTGTCCATTAGCATCAACCTTAGCAATGTTTTCATTGCTTGATTCAAAGCTAACAGGTTTACCTTGGTTAATCTTAATAGTATGTTTATCGCCAACAATCATTTCCACTCTTGTTCTATCAAGAGCTATATCTGGATAAGTAATTACTGGATCCTTATTAGGTTCAATAGTTATAATAACTGATGATTGATTACCATCCTTATCATACCCAGTTAACGTAATAGTACCTGGAGCTTTAAATATTATTTTTCCATTCTCAATTACTGCTTTACTAGGATCACTTACTTCAAATCTTATAGGAGTTCCTTGGGCAACAAAATCATATAAATCATATTTATCACCAACAGTAATAGTTGCATCAGGTTTCTTTAAAACTAACTTATCAGTTGGATTTACTGGTGTATGTGTTTGTTTTACATTAATAGTAACATTTTTAACTTCACCATGAGTTCCAACAACAGTAATAACCGCTTCACCTTCACCAACGGCAATAACACGACCATCACTTGTGACTTTAACAACTGATTCATTAGTAGATGCCCAAGATATTGCTGTACCCTTAAGTACACGAATCTTTTGTTCATCACCAATAATCATATCAATATGTTCTCTGTCTAACTCTAAATATTGTTTAGCTGGTGGAATAACTGGTTCATCATCTTTTATTACCGTAACTTTAATAATAGCTTTATTTCCAAAATACCAAAAATCACTAGCAGTAACAGTAGTAGTACCTGGAGATATAGCCGTAATTTTACCAGTTATTTTATCAACAGTAGCGATACCTTTATTAGCAGATACCCATCTGTCAACATCACCTTTTAAAACAGTAGGAGTAAAAGTTTCTCCAACTTTTAAAATAATCTCTGTAACTGATAATTGTAACTTATTTTTCTTAGGTTTTGGGATAACATTAATTACTACCGAAGCTTGATTTCCATACTCATCATAAGCATAAATAGTAACAGTACCTTCTTTTTTAGCCGTTACCTTACCATTTTTATTAACAGTCGCAATTGATTTGTTAGTCGAAACCCATTTAACAATCTTACCACCAGAAACCTTCTTCAATTGGAAAGTTTCTTTAACATACATTTGCTTATATGTCGCATTTAACTTTAATTTAGATTTTATTGATTCTCCATCATTCTTATCATCTTTATCATTATAATCTTGATCTTCTTCTTCAACATTCAAATAATAATCAACACTATAAATCTTACCATCTGCTTCTACAGTTAAAGTTATTTTAGTACGTCCAGCTTTCAAAGCAGTTATCTTTAAAGTATTATTTTTAATGGTAGCTGTTGCCACATCAGGCTTTTCAACACTAACATTAACTTTACCCTTAATACCAATTAAATTAAAAGCCACATTTTTAGTTTTACCATTAGCTAAAATAATAGTTCCTTCAGTAGCACTTAATTTAATTCCGTTCTTTCCTTCAACAATCGTCACATCACAAGTAGCCTTATAAACAATATCATTGAAAGTAGTTGAAGCAGTTATTGTAACTTTTCCTGCTTTCTTAGGACTAACAATAACATAGCCATCGTAAGCAACACAAGTAGCAATATCAGCATCACTTGTAGTACAAGACATATTCTTAGCATCAATATTTTTATAAGAGTATGTTATTTTAAAGGATGAATCGTCTAAACTAGTATTAGCTTCTCTTATATCAAAAGTTAATTCTTTATTAACTTTTTCTTGTTTATCATCTTTATCTTTTTCAACAACATATTCCGTATTGCCAAACATGCTCCCAATTTTTCCCCAATATGAAGAGGTGCAACTGGTTATAAGAAGTAATAATATTATAATAATTATAATAATGCATATAATGATTTTAGTAGTAGTATGTTTTTTCTCCTTATTTTCCTCTTGAGAGTTATGCATACTAATCTCCCCCTCTTCCAAGTTTGATATATTTTATTCTATTTTTTTAAATTTAATTTCCAATTAAGCCTATGATTACTCATAGACTTAATTGGAAGCTAAATTATTAGCTTCCAAACAAACAATTAGCATTGTTACTACTTATTACTTTGATTTGTAGTTGTAGCGAAAGTTAATTCGCTCATATCAAGAGTAAAGTTTTTAGTAGTATTATCGCTATAAGTTACAGTAACTACGATACCGTTTTCTTTATCAGCTTCAGTTAAAGCTAAAATATTACCCCAACCATTTGTGATATCTTGATCATATCTAGTTGATTTAATATGTAAGCTAGTAATTGTAGTATTTTCTTCTGCATAAGCACTAACAGTTATTGGATAATAGTATCCAGTATTATTAGTACCTTGGAATCTATCAGCAACTGAATTAACAGTGTTATAAATAGTTCCTCTTATTGCATTTCCAGTAAATACAACATCTTGACTGTTTACAGGATCATAACCAACTTCTTTTTGAGCTTGAACTAGGTAAGATTCTGGTGCTTTATTTCCAAATACAACGTATCTAGAAGCATTTACGTTAACAGTATCATCAGCCTTAGCTGCAACAGTAGCTTTTTCTTGAGTTTGAATTACTACAACGCCAACAGTTGCTTCCATTGTTAAATCAGCTACATCAACTAATCTTGCTAGGTTAGTATCTAGAGCATCATTAGCAAATTTTTCATTTTCAGTTTCACCAGTTTGGAATTTCCATCTCCACTTAATAGTACCTTCTAATTCATCAGTAAGTACATAATTAGCAGGATAAATTACATCATCTTCAACATCAAATTCGATTGATAAACCAGCAAATTTACCAGTTTTTTCATCATATTCAAATTTTTCAGCTTTTTTCCAAGTAGCGCCACCATCAATACTAAATTCAATAGGATTATAATAAATTTGGCCTTTTTCATATTCGCCTTCTTTAGTACCCCAGTTACCTAAACCTAATTGTTCAAAATAGTAATCACCAACAATAGCAATTCTATTTAAAACTTTAACAGTCTTAGTAGCTTTATAGTTAGTTTCAGCAGTACCAGTGATTTTATAAGAGTATTCACCTTCTGTACCTGGAGCAACTACTTTAGAAGCATCGCTAGAAGCAACATAAGAATAACCGTCTTTAGTATATGAAGATTGGAATAAATCTACAGTATTTGTAGCTTCATTTCTGAAATCCCATTTAGCAACTCTAGCTTCGTCAGTCATATCATATGCAGAAATATATTTTGCATAAGTACCACCAACAGCATTAAGAGTAACAGCAACTAACATAACTAATACAGCTAAGATTCCCATTTTCTTGTTTTTCATCATTTTCACCTCCCCCATTTTAAAGATTTGAATTATATTTGCACAACAAATCCATGGATTTGCTATACAGTGGAAGCATGCTTTCACTTCCCATCTATGTAAACACTCTTTCGAATGATTACACCATTAATTATTGGTCTTATTTTTTGGAGTTGTCTTCTTTTCAGATTTAGAAGACTCTTTTTTATTTTGGTTGTAATTATTATTCCTGTTATTTTTATTATAATTACCTTTATTATTATTCTTGTAATTATTATTTCTATTTTTATTTTTAGGTTGTTCATCATTCTTAGGTTGTTCTTCTTTTATAGCTTTTTGTTTTTTATATTCCAAGAATTCTTGATTCTCTTTTTCTCTTTCTTCTTGTTCTTTTAAAGCCTTTTGTTTCTTAAACTCTAAGAATTCTGCATCTTCCTTAGATTTTTCTTCTTGCTCTTTCTTACGTTTATACTCTAAGAACTCTAATTGTTCTTGCGAGATTTGTTTCTTATTAGACAACATAAACGAAGCAGCAAAAATAACAGTAATACACAACACAACTATTATAATTGTAGTCGGTTCTGACATTGATTTTAGCATATTACCTACGCCTGGTATTCTTCCTATATAAATACCTTCAACATCACTTAGTTCTACAAGTTGTTGATCTTGAGAAGAGTTATTATCACCCTTTGTAATAAAACAGTTAGACCCTCTACAATCAACTATTTCAATGATTCTGTGGGTCGTTACTGTACCTTCAGGATCTCTAAATGCAACAACATCACCAATAACAAGGGTGGTTGGGTCGACTTCTCTAGTTATAATTAAGTCTCCCACCCTGATATCGGTCTCCATTGATCCAGATAATACAATAAATGGTTTATACCCAAATACACTAGGTACTTTATCTTTATCCGTATTAGCTTGGAACATAATCCATAAATTAATCAAAAGTACAAAGGCTAGTATAACAACAGCAACAATTGTAAGCCAATTACTTATTTTTTGATACCATTTCTTTTCCTTTTTCAAAAATATCACACCTTTGCCTTTTATTCAGAGATATAGCTTTTTTTACGATAATGTAAGTTCGTTTACCTTCTCTTCAGGCTTTTTCTCAACGTCTCCATCGCCTAAATTTTGCTCCTCATTTTGCTTTTCTGAATCAAGTTCTTTTTCATCTTCATCAGAATCAAGAGCCTTCATATATTCATCTACAATCTCTATGTACTCATTATACAATTTTGACTCATCGTTTTCAATATTTTTTTCACTATTTTCTAAATTTTCTTCTTGATTTTCTTCATCAGCAGTTTCAACAATTATTACATTGCCTTCACTATCAGTAGTCAAAGTCTTACCTTCACCATCTGTAGAAATAGATAGTACGTCGCCAGTATTATCTGCAGCATTTTCTTCCGTAGAAGTTGAAACACTAGCACTTTCTGAGACAATTGAATTGCTTGCATCTTGCATAGGAATATCCCCTAGCTCAGACTTACGAATCGTTCTTATGAAAAGATTACACTCGCTACAATAAATATCTACTTCTCTATCATTGTCAGGATTTGTACGACCAATTTCTTTATGTTCTGTTATAGTATCTACTCTTTGAGCAGATTCATCATCTGGATGCTCACTACAAAAATGTACTATCTTATAACAGAATCCTGTTTCATCGCCAGTTCTTACGATTCTTCTAGTTCCATCTTCATTATGAGTATGTTCTGGAGTAATTGGTCTATGACAATGTGGACATTCATTATCTACATTTGTACATTTTTCAAAGACAGGTTTAGAAGTAAATTGAACTCCACACTTATCATATTCATAGGTATAAACAATTGTATGACCTTCTTCACCAGCATCATTTGTAGCTGGAGTATAGGTTACTCCTACTTGTTTATAAGATTCATTCTCATGAGGTACATATGTTTCTGCTGAATTATATGTATGTTTACATACAGCACAAGTATATGTAGTTACTACATAGTGGCCATTTTCATCACCTTTACCAGCAACTACTGTTGTTGTACCAGCATCTATAGGTGTATGACTTTCTGGTGTTCTAATAGCTTCTCCCACTTGTTCATTACAATCATTACAATAAGTTGTTTCAACTTTTATATGTTGACCATTACTATCAAATTCATAAGTTGTTTCAACTCTTGTATTTTCATGTTTACATTCTTCAACTTGTTTATCTCTTATTTCAACTATTTCCCCACAATGTTTACATACCTTTATTTCTTTAGTTGGATCTAAAGGATCATCTTCCCAGTCACCTGGAACGTGAGCTTCATCATAAGTTCTCTTAACTTCTTCTTTACCATGAGTTGTACAATATTGATATTCAGTTACTGTATGAACGCTACCATCTTTTTCAGCGTATTCTTTACGAACATTACCAGTATAATTATGTTCATCACTAACAACTGGTCTTCTTGCGATTATATGACCACATCCACCTTTTGTACATACTTGAATTTCTTCATTAGGATTATCTGGATTTACTTTCCATTCACCTGGTGTATGTGCTTCTTCATAAGTTTTTATTATTTCATAAGTATTATGAGTAGAACAATATTGTCTTTCTACTACAGTATGGTTAGTATCATCTTTATCTGTATAAGTTTTTGATATTGCACCAGTTAAGTTATGAGTATCTTCTTGTTTCTTAGTATGACTACAATTGCGGCATTTACCATCAGCATAATTATGAGCCTCAGTTGTACTAGTAGTTCTAGTTTGCCCAGTCTTAGTATTTCTTTCTTCTCTAATAACTAAATGGTTAACATCATCATTTGGAATGTCTTTATAGATAGTATTCGTAACAACCCATCTACCTTGATCTTTGTCTTCTTCATGGTTTCCACCACCATTACCTGATCCAGATCCATTGCCATTTCCACCATTATTTTCATTACCGTTACCATTACCATTATTTTGAATACCTTGATTATTATCTACACCATTATTTTGCGTAACACCATTATCTTGAGTAATTTGATTATCATCACTATGACTAATATCATTTTGTCCTAAGAATAATTCAGGATGTCTTAAATAATGTAATAATAATAGGTTTTGTTCAGCAGTACCTCTATATTTTTCAATACCAAAATGTTCAGCTAATAAAGCACGATATTCATAGCTAGAATTAAATCCTGCCAATTTAAGTGCCTTAATAATTGAATTTTGTGTATATTCTTTATTATTAAATTGAAGTGATAAATCTGGAACAATTAATCTTCCCATTTCATCATACATCGCATTTGTTGATTGTTGTACTACAACAGAATCACTAGTTTTTTCTTCTTTATCAGAAGTAGATTTGTTAGTAACATCATCTTTTACAATGCCTTTTCTATTTGCTTCTTCCTCAATCTCTTTTGGAATTTCTCTTTCTTGATCATCTTTTTGATTTATATTGTTATCTTCTTTTTCTATTTCATGATCATGAGTATGTTCTTGAGTTTCTTCGATAATATCATCAGTTTGAATCTCATAAGAACTTTCATTAGTTTTCATGTTCGTTTTGTCGCCAAATGAACAACCACTTAGAGCCATGCTTAAAGCAAGCGCCATAGTTAAACTTTTAAGTGCTTTTCTAACATTTACAATTTTCTTCATAAATTACCCCTCACTTTTAGTCCTGATGGACCTTGAATTTGCCAATATTATATATTAACTTGCTATATTTGTCAAGTTTATAAACCCCGTATTTACTCATATATTATTAACTCATGTTGAGCCCTCGTAACTGCTACATAATAAAGATATTTATCTTTTGAAAAATTATTAACAATTATTGCCGAATCAAACTCTAATCCTTTAACTCCATAAGCTGGAGCCACAACTAGTCGCTTATCAAATTTTTCAGTCGTAATATCAATAACACAGACCTCACGATAAATCGTTTTTAATCCTTCAGCAATAATTCTTGCTTCATCGATACTCTTCGTAATAACAGCTACACTTTTATACTTTTTCTTTAAGTATCTAATATCTTTACCAATATGTTTCAAATCCGCCATTGGTCGTTTCAAAACTGGTAAATTAACATTCTTACGTATTGCACTTACATGATTTAGATTTAGTACAGAATTAGCATACTCAATAATCTCTGGACTTGATCGATAAGTTTTCGTAAGTTCAATATACGTACTATTTGTATCAAAGATGTTTAACAAGACATTTAAATTATCATACTTGTAAAATGGATTTACAGTTTGATTTACATCACCCAAAATAGTAAAATGTGCATTTTTAAATATTTTATTTAAAATCTTATATTGTAAATAAGTATAATCTTGTGCTTCATCTATAACAACTTCTCGCATTGCTACTTGATAAGGATATCCTTCTAATAAGCATTTCATGTATATAAACAAACTTGAATCTTCATATCTGATAACCTTATCACTCAAATTACGATAATTTTCATTTTTTCTAAACATATGTGGATAGGCATCTTTAAAAATCGCCGATTCAAAAAAGTATTTATAAATCTCAATGTAATCGCTTTTAAAATTAGCAATTTTTAAAAGGGCTTTTTTTAAAGGTTCAATTGCACTATCCTTGCCCTTATAATAAGTATTATTAATCTTCTCCGCAATTAATGATACTCTTTCAAATAAAGGTTTATTATTATATCTTACGTATAACAATTCATTTAATTCTTCCATCGGAACATGTTTATCTTTATAATCTAAACTTTTAATAAATCTTGCCGCTCTTGTATAATACTTACAATATTCCTCAATAACAGGAATTATCTCATCACTTAACTTGAATTTAATTAATTCATTATCTTGTCTAATTCCCTTATAAAATCTTTCAACAAATAGAGAATATGGTTCAACTCTTTCATATTCATTTATAAAAGTTGATGCAAAAGAATGAAATGTTGTTTGTAACGTATTATCTTCACCTAAATCTGGTAATACCTCACTAATATATTCTGTAAACACATTATTAGGAGAAAATATCAAAACATTACCACTACTCAAATATTCCAATTTGTAAAGTAAAAAGGCAATACGATGTAAAGCAACGCTTGTCTTACCCGAACCAGCTATTCCCTGAACGACAATCGTATCATTATTACTATTTCTAATAACCTCATTTTGTTCTGCTTGAATAGTATTAACAATATTTTTCATCTTATCACTACTAGTTTGTGCTAAGACATCTTGCAATAATTCATCATCAATATTAACATTTGTATCAAAAACATGTTTTAATTTCGCATCTTCTATTTTGTATTGCCGCTTTCTAGTAATCTCTCCTTCTTCAAAACCACCAGGAGAAGTATACCTTGCTGGGCCTAAACCATAATCATAAAATAAACTACATATCGGTGCTCGCCAATCGCAAACTAAATAATCCATATCCTTCTTAACCGCTGTTATACCAATATATATTGGTTCATCATTAAATACTATTGATCCAAAATATGGATTATTTTTTATTTTATATAAACGTCTTACTTTTTTAGTTTGTTCATTTAGCATGGTAATCTTTAAATCATTATCAGCAACAAAGGCCCATCTTTCTCCTTTGTCCATTTCTTGTTCCATTTCCCATCTAAGTTTTTGGAACTCTTTTAAAGATTCTCCCTCATCAGTAATTTTAATACCGACTTCATCAATTTGGCGATTAACTTCATCAACTGTAATTTTTAACTTATCTTGTTCTTCTTTATAGTCTTCTTTAGTTAATTCCATCTTAGTACCACCTTACTATAATTCAAAACTAAATAAATTATATAAAAAGACACATAAAAATGCAACATTTCTATTGCATTTATGACACTTCTTTTACTTTAAAGCATATGGATAATCATCTTCTTCTGATAATTCTTCACAATATTCTTTATATTCCTCTTCAAAAGAAAGATGTTTATAATCTTTACTAGCTTCCTCTAAAACTTCCTTCGAATGTTCTAACATGTATTGTAAATATCCACTTATATATTCTAAATATTTTTGATATTCAAAGCTTTGAAGTTCACTACACATCTCAGAATATTCACATGCTGCTTTATAATATTTCGAACGAACAAATTCTAAACGCTTATCAAGTTCCTTTTTTTCGTTTAATAATGTATCTACTTCAACCGTATTTTCCATTTCCTTTTCAATTTTTTTACGAGCAATCGAATCATAACACAAAATATTATAACAATAATAAGATAAATTAATAAATAAAGCCAAACTGAAAATATATCCTGGCATCTCTAAAGCTCCATTAACGATTAATAAAAGCACATATCTTAACCAATAACCAGCAAGTTTATTTATCGTATTACGACTATTGCCATCCTTTATTTTCTTTTCAATCAACTCATTTTTTTCTTCACTTGTTACATTTACCAAATCCGTAACGTTATTATCATAGAATTTCGCATCAATTTCTTCGACTTTATCTTTTAATATTTGATAATAAAGACCTAGCTCATCTACCTCTTTTTTCTTTTCCAATAAATCATCATAATCCATAAAGTACCTCTAATCTAAATTTTCATCTCTAACAATTTTTTATCATCATCACTCAAATTGTCAACTTGTTCTTCTAACAAATAATCTACCATTAAAGAATTAACATGTTCTAAATATTCCATAGTAGTATTTTCATATTCTTGATAATCAGTGTAATCATCTCTTTGATTATTATCATTTTCTGATGCCATTTCACTTATAATATTATAAATTTCATCAACATTATATTGAGACTCTAAAACACGAGTAATTTCTTTTTCATGATCAATCTCATACTTTTTATACTCTTCTTTTTCTTCATCACTTAGTTTATCAAAATGTTTCTCATAACTTTTTTCAAGTGATGACTGAAAAGCCATCATTGTTGCTGATATCCTCATCATTCCAAACAAAGTATCTGATATCTCATCATCATACTTATTTTGCAATTTAAAATGTTTTATAATATTGCCAACTAGACATCCTAAAAAAGTAATATAATTAACAAAATACAATGTATAATATAATGTCTCACCCATACCAGTAATCGACTTAACGAATAGTAAACCCGCAACAACTACCCAAAATGATAAAATACTGTGAAATCTTTTACTGGAATTCCTCTCTTTCGCAAGCACACACTCTTTTTCAATGTAACTACGTTGATTATTACATATCCTAAAAAGACTTTTTGAACAAGCTGTTAGTTGAGCAATTTTCAACTTTAAACTAAATAATTTTTGATTACTCATAACACACCTCTTAATGCAAAGTAAGAGCCTTAGCTTCTTCTATTGCTTCTTCCTTACTTTGATTTTCATCTATAACATCTGGTGAATATTCTTGGTAATCTAAATCATCAACTAAAACCACCTCATCATCACGTTTTTTTCGTAAATTATGATATATTTCACGAGCCTTATTAACTTCCTCATAAAGTTCATCTTTGTCAATATCATCTTGCGACTTTGGTCCCATTTCTTCCTTTTTTACTTTTTCTATTTTTAGAGCAATTCTAATAGAAGAGGCAAAATAAATAACCACATTAGCAACAAGTATTCCCGAATAAACAAGTGTCGGTATATTAATAAAATTATTAGCAAGCATTGCTGCTAAAAATATAATCCAATAGCGAAGCTTAACATTCCCATCTTTTTTACGAAGTTTTTTCTCCTTTTCACTCATAACTGATTCGACTTTATTATTCTTTTCATTATATCTTCTTGTAAGTAACTCATTATATTGATTATTAAGTTCTACTAAACGATCATGAGCCACTTTAATTTCGTTATCTAATTTTGCAATCTCTTTGTATTCCATTTAGGCTTCTCCCCTTCATTAGCGATAACTATTCTAGCATAGCCATAAAAAATATTCAAGGTTTAATCCTTGAATATAAACATATAATCTAATATCTGTACTTCGTCTCCTCGTTTTGCGCCCATTTTCTCTAATTCATCTTCAACTCCCATTCCACGAAGTTTTCTTCCGAATCTTTCAACTGATTCTGGTTCTTCAAAACGCGTCATTAAAAATAAATTCTCAATTTGCTTACCCGACAAAAACCAAACATTGTTATCTCTTTTAATCGTAAAAGGCTTCGAATTATCAAATTTATAAAGAACATGACTTTCTTTTATTACCTCTTCATCATATAGTTTAACTTCATCTAAATCATCAACCATAGAAGCAAGACGATTAACTAACTCTTCAAGACCAGTTTCTAAAACTGCACTTATTTCAAATATTTCTTCATCGGGAAAACGTTTTTTAAACTCAGCTAAATTGGTAAGAGCAGCTTCCTCATCCATTTTATTCGCGATAACTATATGTGGCTTTTTAATCAACGATTCATCATAATTTTTTAGCTCACTTAAAATATTTTCAAAATCTTCAATTGGATTACGTCCTTCTAAAGAAGCCATGTCAATCACATGAGCAATTACTTTCGTACGCATCGCATGACGTAAAAACTTATGTCCAAGTCCAACTCCTTCGGACGCTCCTTCAATTAATCCTGGTAAATCAGCCATAACAAATGATTTGCCACTTTGAAGTTTAATTACACCTAAATTAGGATTTAAGGTCGTAAAATGATACGCTCCGACTTTAGCATTACAATTACTTATCGCATTTATTAAAGTACTTTTACCAACACTTGGCATTCCAACAAGTCCAACATCAGCTAATACTTTTAATTCACATTTAATTTTTTTCATTTCTCCTGGTTCGCCAAGCTCACTCATTCTTGGTGCTGGATTCTCATGATTAGCAAAAGCGCGATTACCACGTCCACCACGCCCACCTTGAGCAACAACGACACTCTCATCTTTTTTAGTCAAATCAGCAATAACCATATTATTAGATAAATCCGTTATTGTTGTTCCCATTGGTACTTTAATAACAACATCTTCAGCATTTGATCCATTGCGATCACTACCCTTGCCATTAACACCCTTATCTCCCTTAATGGTCTTCATCATCTTAAGGTCAATTAAAGTTTTTAATCCTGGATCAGTAACAAAAATAATCGAAGAACCCTTACCACCATTTCCGCCATTAGGTCCACCCATTTCAATATACTTTTCTCTTCGAAAAGATGTACATCCATCGCCACCTTTACCAGCCGAAACTAATATTGTAACTTCATCAGCAAACATATAATCACTCCCTTTCTTTAAGTTCAATTATTGTACAACCAATATTAAAATTATACAAGTAATATCTTACAACCAATTTATTCTTCCCTAAACTATCATGTATTTTTCTTTTTAAAATACCTTCACCCTTACCATGTACTACAACAATCTTTCTATTTCTTAATTTATAATTATCTAATATAAAATCATTTACCACAGTCATAACGGTGTCCTCGGTAAATCCATGAACATCTAACTGTGGTAATATTTCTATAAATGGATCAATTGGCTTATACATTTGTATTTTGATTAATATTATTATTAGTAGTTTCTAACATATTGACAGGTGCAGGTTGGCCACCAAAAGCTTGAGCATTATTCATATTTGGAATATTAAGTGATGATTCTTGGGTATTATTAACTACTCCTTGACCATCAGATGCTGGAACACTTACATATTCTTGGTTTACTCCCCCATTCATCACTTGTTGTTCAGTCCCCTGAACAATCACATTTGGTGCAAGAGGTTGTGGGTCAACAGGAGCTGCTACTGTACTAGTACTACTCTTAAGACCAAATTTTTCGCGTAATCCCGAATTATCTAAAACTTCATCAATTTCGGGTATTGCATCAACTTCCCCAATTCGTGATAAAGAAATAGCTGCCGCCGTATTAGCAAACTTAATTGCATCATCTAAAGCAATATTATTCATTAAAGCAAATGACAAAGCCCCAACAAAAATCGAATCAAAACTCGAAGCATCAGCTATATTAATTTTCATCTCAGGCAACATCTTAACTTTTCCCTCAACACAGTAAAGGATTTTATGACTATTCAAAATAACAATATAATTACTCTTACCCGATGAATCAACAATCTTTTGATAAAGACTAACATATCCTTCAGCCGAACCATCTGGCGTCTCTTTTGTCATCATTTCGGCAAATTTTTCTGTAACAACTGCCCAAGTACATCTCTTTGACATTGCAACAGTATCTTTATCTCCTATACGACCATAAAATACTGTCTTAACACTTCCGTTATTGTTAAGTAAAGCATGTGCACCCGCAAAGTCTGTTCCATCAATAATACCAAAATCCGGAATAAAGTCATATTTAAACTTTTTTAATTGAGATTCGAAATTATTATATAAAACTTTCGTAACAACACCCGTTTTAGCATTTAAAATATTATAGTTAACCGCTGTTCCTGTTTCAAAATCAGTTTCCATAAACTTAGAATTAACTCGATAAGTTTTAAATGTTTCTCTTATTTTATCAGCATAAGCATCATTACCAACAACTCCTGTAAAGTGAGTACTCATTCCCCACTTAGCAAGTAAACAAGCACTAGTTGCTCCAATATTACCTACTGACTCATTTTTTCCTTTAATGATAAATAGATCTCCTTCTTGTGGAAATTCTTGCAAAGGAAGATACACATTCATGGCTGGTTTACCAATAATAATTGTCTCCATCTAATCACCCTATTCTATTAAGATTATATAACAAACCAAAATAAAAAACTATAATAAATTATAGTTTTCTTGTAAATTAATTTAATTTATAAAGACTAAGAGTTTTCTCTGTTGATTCTTTTATTTCTCTTGGTACATCTTCATTTTCTATTAAAGCCTCAATAAATGTCATTAAATCATTAACACGTTCTTCATCTTCTTTATAATTAAATACCTTCATCACCATTAATAAATAATCTATTTTATCCGCAATTGTATTCTTACTTAATCCTTCTTTTTTTAATCGAGTAAAATAATTAACTTCATCAGTTCTTTTTAAATCATCAATTTTTCCTAATAGCTCTTTTTCTTGTTTGGTTAAATCATAACTAACAAAATCATCGATCGTATATAAAGAAGAAGCAATATTATTTTTTAAATTATTTATTATTTCATGTTCACGAGCATACTCAACTGGCATATTATAAATTGCTACATTAATGGCATCGGCAGTTGCCAAAGCATCATCTGCTAAATCAAAATAGCCTAAATTAGCATAAGCAATACTTAACAAATAATATATATAAGCATTTTCTTCGGGATAATAATTTTCATACTTTCTTGCTACTGAAACTACTTCCTTATATTGCTTACACTTAATAAATAATTCCATCATTATAATGTAATCCTCTGGGTAAAGAAATACTTCATCAGCTTCTTGATAATACTTTAAAGCCTCACGAAAATTATGTAACTCATAGTACAAATTACCGATCTTACTCATAATTCTTGGATTTTTAACAGTTTGATATTTTAAAGCCCCTAAATACATCCTTATTTTTTGCATTTTATTACTTTCATTATCAGCTAAAGTCAAAAGCTCATTTACTTTAGAAGCATTAACGTCTTTTTCATTGGCTATTAAAACATCTAATTCTTTTAGTAAATAATCAACATTAATATTAACTTCTAAAGAAGACATATTAACCTTAAATTGTAATAAAGCTCTTTTAGCTTCTAGATATCTCTTCTTATCATATAAAATTTGATAATATTCATAGTAGTTTTTACTAAAATCAACTTGTAGCATATAGGTTTCTTCATCAATTGAATCAACACTTATTGAAGATACAGGATACCTCTCTATCAAACTTTTTTCATTATGAGGATTTATTGATGTAAGTCTTTCTCGGTCAATATATTCTTTATTGCGACGATTATATTCCATAATCCGATTAATTAATATTTTATACATTTCTACTTTTAAAGAAAAGTCTTTATTATCACTAACATACTGATCAAGAACATTTTTTAAACGATAAAAATCTTGACTAGATACCAAGGCAGAAACAACACTATCTAAATCTCCATAAACAGCTCGCAAATCTCGATTAGATAGTAAACGATAATTATTACGGAAATTATTAACCATCTTAAATAAAGAAACAAGATTCTCATAAACATCTAAACATATATCAAAACTAATAAGATTATTAAAGTTTTTATTTAAAAGTAAATTATCGCCTTTCTCTAAATCAATCAGCATCTTTCTTTCCATACGAGCAATACCTTCACGTGTTGCCGCATCTTTTATATTACTTTCATCAACAATATAAATTGTTTTCGAAGATAAACAAGTGCAAACTCGCATCAAGATTTGTAAATAAATATTATTATCTATTTGCAATAGTTCATCTAATAAATCTTTAGCAATTGCATATTGATGTTTCAAAATATACTTTTTTACTAAATTAACAAAAGCACCAATATATTCATTATCATCATAAGTAATCCTTAAATTATCTCCTTTTCGATCATTTAAAATAAAATCATAAAGATTAACAATATCTTGATACTTATTATTTGGATATTTTGCATGAATAGCACACAAATAAATCCTTGCTTCTTCAATATTACCAGCATATAAACTGCTAATTAAAGATATAAGCATTTTCGTTTCCTTATCCTCTGTTAAGTTTTGAATTAACGAAGGCGTATTTTTTCCCTGTTTTAAATTATCTAAAAATAATCTAACAAGTAAATCCCCTGACACTTCTAAAACTCCATCTTTTTCTATTATTTGGTTGGTTTTAAGAAAAACATCCAGAGTCCCACCAGTTACACCTAAATTTTCTAATTCCTCTTTTCTCATACCTGCATCCCCTATAAATGATTATTATATATTATTACAAATAAAAAGACAACGGATATTAAACATTGTGATATTATAATCATAAAAAATAAAATATGAAGAAAATGTTATTATTCCACGAAAAAACAACGCATAATACGTTGTTTAATACAAAATGGTGTCCATGACGTGATTCGAACACGTGACCATTCGCTTAGAAGGCGAGTGCTCTATCCAGCTGAGCTACACGGACAGCTAATCATTTCAAATGACTAGTCCATTATAATACATAAACATAAAAATTGCAAGCACTATTCAAAAAGATAAGCAAAAAGCTGATTAAATAATTCTATTGACTTCCCTGCGGTATAAGATATTAACTCACTTAGTTCAACTCCTAAATCACTCATTCGATTCGAATAATCAATCTCATCAACTAATGTATAATCCTTAAGATCAAGATACTCACCATTATCCACATCCTGTTCAAATTTATTCTTTTGCTCTTCCGTATATAAAGTTTTCTTTTTATTAATATTATCCACATATCCATTTAACGACATCGAATATAAACATAAAAACATAATAAATAATACTAATAATATTTTAAAAAACCAATTATTCTTTTTTTTAGTTTCCATATTATTCATTTAAGTAATTACTTATCGCTAAAGCTAAAGCTCTAATAGAATTACTTACTTCCTCCTTTGTATTATTTGGTCCACCCAACTCAATCAATATAATGTTATTATTTAAATCTTGATTAAAACTACTATTTTTTCTTAATAATATTCCCCTACTTAATAATGGATTAATATTCTTTATCATTTTATTTAATTCTTCACTAATTCGGTAATTTGCAAGATACCCTTCATGTTTACCACCAACTACAAACATCATACGTGCATACCCTTGATCTTCAATCATAGTTGTTGAAGTTTCATGATTCGCTGAATCACGATGTAAATCAATATATAACGATATCTCATCACGCATATTTTTTTCTAAAAAACTCTTGGTCACTCGATAACTTTGCGAATAGACATAATTATTTTTAGTCATTTCCGCACGAACATTAGTCTCTTCCACAATAGCGTCAATATTATACCTACTTAATTCTTCTTTTAAATCTTTAGCGGCACTTAAAACATCATATCCAACATACTCTTCTGTTTGATGTGTATTATAAACATAAATAATCGGCCTTTTTTCTTCTGGTACTTCAAAAAAAACCTCTTTTATCTTTTCAATCTTCTTCTCATAATCAAAATTCAAACCACTTTTAAACAAAAACTTATCTCGATCAATTGTAAAATGAACATTTTGATAATTAGGATCTAATAAATAATATTTGTCAACATGCAAAACTATTCGAAAACTTAAAAACACGATAATAATAATTAAAACAATGTATATAATTATATTTATTCGTAACCTTTTACGCGCTTTAAATCTCTTTCCCATAATAACCACCATCTATATAATAGATGGTTTAATCTAAAAAATTTGTAAAAAAAAGAACTAGGCACATTGTTTTGTTAAAACTAGTTCTTTTGTATTTAATAATTTAATAATCTCATCATCACTCATGTCAATAATATCTAAATAATTAATCTTCGCTAAAAGATTAACATAATTATTAGTTATAATTTGTTTAATTAATGTAAATCTCTCACGCTTAAACATTTCTTTTAATGCCATTACACTTTTTATATTATCATCCATTTCAATCAATAAACAAATTAAAACCATCATCGAATGACTTTCAATGCCTTCAATTGCTTTCTTATTCAAAATATCACAATCAATATTTTTACTCATTAAAATCTTAATCAAATTAATAATATTTAAATTTAAGTTTTTAAATATTTCATCTAGATAATTAAAAGCTTTACTTTCTATTAAACTAATAACATAACTTCTCTGAGGATAAGTTAAATATTGATAGACATTCTCTAAATGAACATCTTTAAAAACTTCCTCCCCTGTTTTTACTAAATCGTAACGGTAATCAATAGCTAATGAAGGAATTTCTCGATACTTACGAGTTGTTATAAGTCCTTTATCAACAATATAGTTTAAAGCATCCCTGCCAAAATTACTCGTCTTATTAAAGTATTTTATAAACTCTAAATTAGCTTTAGCCATTTCATCACTAGCAAGATAAGCTTTTATCAAACAAATTAACATCTCATCAGGTAATTTCACAACTGACTCAATAATCATCTCTTTAATTGTTTCCACATCAAAGCGTGAATCTAATTCGAAAATAAATTGACTTATTAAAGCATTATAGGTAGCATACTTACGTGTCAAGTCAGCATTGTCAACCATATTTTCTTGAATTACTGAATCATTGAAGTATTTACTAAAAAGTGGATATTTTTTTTCAAAGCTGCTCTTTCTCTTCATGATATTACCCCCTATCACAAGGTAATATATTACTAAATATTCTCTCTAAAGTCAAATACTTGTCAATATTTTCGTCAATAAAAAAGACAAGAATTACTTCTCATCTGTTGAACCAAAACCGGATTTACGTACTCCTGTCGCCTCATCATCGTCAACTATTAAGAACTTTTGGAAAACAACTTGACCAATTATGTCACCCTTTTTTATTTCGACAGGTTCTGTTCCTATATTATAGTAAGCATACATAAACTCTCCATCATTATCAGGATTCTCATAATAATCGGCATCGATTATTCCAAGACCATTGGCAAGAACCATCTTGCGTTTTCCTGGATTGCTTGAACGATTAGCTAGCATATACCACTCATCATCAGCACAATAAGCTTTTAATCCTGTATGAATCAAAGTTGGCTTACATCCCTTTTCAAAAGGAGGAATTATTGTATCTTCTGCTGCTTCAACATCATATCCCGCACTCTTCATTGTTTTACGAATTGGAATATGAATATCTTTATCTTCCCAGCCTTTAGCTACTTCAAATCCTCTTACTCGTTTACTTCCCATTTGTTACCTCCTAAACGTACTGCATCTTTTGGATGTAATACTAGTTCACATTTTTCTAAAGATTTTTGGACATCAATTATCCTTTGATTTCGACTTCCACGATAAACAACTGATAAATCTTTTTCCTCAATATGGAACTCTCCATCAACCAAGACGTCAATGTACTTAATAAAATCTTTGGTAAAATCATATTTTTTAGCCATAACGTCCATAATTTGTTTATCAAACAAATATCCTGAAAAAGCCCATATGCTTTTATTCGGATAAAGTTCTTTAACCTTCTTAACTAATGGAAGTAACGCTTCTTGATTAGCTGGTTCAAAAGGCTCACCACCCAAAAGTGTTAAGCCCTTAATATAATCAGGTCGCATAGATTCTATAATTTCATCTATTTCTTTTTCCGTAAACTCTTTCCCAGCTTTAAAATCCCACGATTCCGGATTAAAACACTCTTTGCAATGATGAGTACAACCACTTACAAACAAAGATGTTCTAACTCCTGGACCATTAGCTATATCATATTTTTTAATCTCCATGTAATTCATATCAAGTACCTAATTTCTATTATAGATGTGTAACTCTTTGACCTATTTCTTTAGTTTTACCTTCATTCCAGAAGTTCTCACCTAAATAACCACAAGTACGACGAGTTACATTCATTTTATGTTTATCTTTATTTCCACAATTTGGACATTCCCATTGATTCTCTTTATTTAACTTAATTTCACCATCAAATCCACAAGCATGACAATAATCACTCTTGGTATTAAATTCACCATATTGAACATTATCATAGATAAATCTAACAACTTCTTCCATGGCATCTAAATTATGTTGCATATTTGGAACTTCAATATAAGAAATAGCTCCACCAGTAGATAATTTTTGTAATTTTGATTCAAAACCTAATTTTGTGAAAGCATCAATTTTCTCACGAACATCAACATGATATGAATTTGTATAATATCCTTTATCTGTAACATCCTTAATCTTACCAAATTTTTCTAAATCAATTCTTGCAAATCGATAGCATAGACTTTCTGCAGGTGTTCCATATAAAGCAAATCCAATCCAGTTTCCTTTTTCCATTCTGCACACTTATCTTTCATATGTTGCATAACTTTAGTAGCAAATTCTTCTCCATTTGGATCTGTATGACTTACACCCATCATTACTTTAGTTAATTCATATAAACCAATATAACCAAGGGAAATAGTCGAATAACCATTCATTAATAACTTATCAATTTTTTCGCCCTTTTCTAATCTTGCAATAGCTCCATATTGCCAATGAACTGGCGAAATATCCGATGTAACACCTTGTAAAGCATGATGTCTACACATTAAAGCTTCTTTACATAATTCTAATCTTTCTTCAAATAGTTCCCAGAATTTATCTTCATCACCATCAGCAATAATACCAATTTGTGGTAAATTAATCGAAACTACACCTTGATTAAAACGACCTTCAAATTTATAATCACCATTTTCATCTTTCCAAGGTGATAAGAATGAACGACATCCCATTGGTGAGAAAACATTTCCTTCATAATTTTCACGCATTTTCTTAGCTGAGATATAATCTGGATACATACGTTTAGCACTACACTTAACAGCAAGTTTAGTTAAATAATCATACTTGCCGCCTTTCAAACAATTGTGTTCATCTAAAACATATACAAGTTTAGGGAAAGCTGGAGTTATATATACCCCTTTTTCATTCTTTATACCTTCATAACTTTGTTTTAAAATTTCTTCAATAATCATGGCATTTTCTTCAATATATGGATCATTTTCTTCCAAATTCATAAATAATGTAACAAAAGGTGATTGTCCATTAGTTGTCATTAAAGTATTAATTTGATATTGAATTGTTTGTACACCACTAGCAAGTTCTTTTTTAGTTTCTTCGTCAACTAAAGCCTTAACAACATCCTTATCAGCACCCTTGCCCATAATTTTCTTAATACGTTTTTCAATTTTATCATGACTTCTTCTTAAATATTTTCCTAAATGACGTATATCTACTGATTGTCCACCATATTGGCTATATGCTACTGCAGCAATTATTTGTGTCATAACTGTACATGCAACTTGGAAACTTTTTGGACTTTCAATCATTTTTCCATTCATTACAGTACCATTATCTAACATATCTCCTATATTAACTAAACAGCAGTTATGCATTGGTTGTACAAAATAATCTTTATCATGGAAATGTAAAACTCCATCATTATGAGCTTTAGAAATTTTCTCTGGTAATAAAATACGTTTCGTTAAATCCTTGGAAACTTCACCAGCTATATAATCTCTTTGCGTACTAGCAAGTACAGAATTTTTATTAGAATTCTCTTCATTTAATTCTTTATTTTCGTTTCTAATTAGACTAAGAATACTTTCATCGGTAGTATTGCTCTTTCTAACTAATGCACGATTATACCTATATACGATATAGTGTTTTGAAAGTTCAAATTTTTTCATTTCCATTAGTTTAAGTTCAATAATATCTTGAATATCTTCAACTAATATACGTTTCTTATTTAAACTTTCAATATGCTTTATTATTTTCTTGATTTCCGCATCTGTTGCTCTTTCCTCTTCTGGAACTTCTTCATTTGCCTTTCCAATGGCAACTAAAATTTTGTCTTTGTCATAATCAACAATATGACCGTCTCTCTTAATTACTTTCATAACTTTTTACCTCTCCACTTTCTGTACTCTACTATCTTTGTACAATATCATTATAGCAAACTTCATTTTATTTTTTTGTTGCAAGTGCAACTTTTTTGAAATATAATTAAATTATACAAAAAATGTTGAAAACTATTAAAGAAATGAAGTGAATAAAATGACGAAAATCCAAGCCTTTGAAGGAATTGAAGAAGTTGATGTCAAAAAAATGTTAACTTGTTTTCAGGCAAAAACTTTACACTATAAAAAAGATACGACAATATTATCTAATGTTGCTAACACCACCCAAGTAGGCATCATCACTTCTGGTTCTGCAATCATTATTAGATATAATTTTAATGGTTCAAGAAATATTATTGAAAAATTAAATGAAGGTGAAACATTTGGAAGTTTCTCAGCTTCCTTTTCTGAAGAACTTTATATCATATCCTTAGAAGAAACTGATGTTATCATGTTTGACTATTCTCGTATGATTAACCGCTGTAAAAAGAACTGTGAATATCACAATAAATTAATTCACAATATGGTTAAAATCTTAAGTTTAAAATTACAAAATTACAATGAACGAATTGAAGTTTTAACTAAAAAAACTATTCGCGATAAACTTCTTGCCTATTTTAACCTATTAGTAAAAAAACAAATCAGTAAAAATATAACTTTACCTTTTTCCTTAACTGATCTTGCTGACTATTTATCAATTGATCGTTCAGCTATGATGAGGGAGCTAAAAAACTTAAAAGAAGAAGGTTTAATTGAATCTAAAGGAAAAAAAATATACTTAAAATACTAAGTATATTTTTTTAAACTTTTTTTCATTGTATCTTTAACTAAAGCATCAAAATCTTCATCACTCACAACTTGACTTTGATATTTAATTCTCTTACCAACAATCATCGGATGTGATAGTTGGTCTTTTAACATGTATAAAAAGTCTTCATAATCATTATCACTTAAAGTCTCGTCAATATAAGCATGCTCAATAACATCCAAATAAACTCGAGCAACATAAAGAGCTGCATATTCATAACTTTCTAAAATTGTTTTTATTTTTCTGCGACAAAATTTCTTAGATTCTAAATAAAGGCAAATATTATCTAAGCATTCATAAAATTTAAGTGTTGATTCATAATCAGTTGCATACGCTAAAGTTGTTGTTAAAGTTTCTAAATCACAAGTCGAATACCATTCTTCCATTGTATCTTTGCCTATTGCTTCTTCAATCATTTGCACAAAATATTTAACGACATAGTAAGAATTACCTAAAATTTCTTGTCTATCTTTTGTCACATCACCAAAATATCGCTCATCCAGTATCGCACTGTAACCTTCACTTAATCCCAGTCCAACATATGATTTTGTTTTCATATCCATTTGAAAAAAGCCACTATAAACAATTCTTTTTCCAATAATCGTACTAGCTAAATGAAAAAGTTCATGGAATATCGCCGTTTTAAAATATTTATCAAGGTACATAATCGTATTACTCATAATATCATACTGAGCCACATTATTACATTTATCCATTTGCTTTTTAGTAGCTTTAACAAGATTAACCTTTTTAATATTCTTATAAAAAATATCTAAATTAAAATCCGTTTTCTCTAAAGTAGTAGCAAAATGGGAAAATATTCCCCCAACATCCTTAGGAATAACTTTCTTAATCTCACCTCGTTTTTGTGGTTTACTTTGAATCTTCATTTTACCACCACCTAGAAACTTTTGTTAATGTCGTACCTAAATATTTATTCTCACAAACACGATCTAAAACATTATCAAATTCTCCTAATGTCTCTGAATTCGTTCCTTTATACTTATCCAAATAACTTAAATCATAAGGTAAAGCATCACCATCATATAAAATAATATTTTTTAAAGGAACAGTTACATCAGCATCCAGACCATCATACTTCTCTAAAATTGAGATCATCTCTAAACATTCACGATTATAAGCATATACTTCATTTAATGCTTCCTTATCCTTTTTTGGTGCTTCGCGATAAAGATAATAGGCTTTTAAGAAGTTTATCACTTCCGTTGCTGTAACATCAGCGATAACCATTCCTGATGGTCTCGTTCTCTTCACCGCTTCTAAAAAGTTTTCCGAAGAAACCAAAGCATTTAAAGAAATTTCTAAACAATGCCTAAAAGCATAAATATCAAATTTATTATCTTCATTTTTTAAAATAAGAATAATCGGCTCGCCAGAATTACCAACTACGGCACGAATCAAAGTCTTCAAATCATTATAAACTCGATTTTTAACATTCTCAAGCCCATCATTTTCTTCTAAAGCTAGCTTAATTTCTTTTGCAACACTAATAATCTCTTGTTTATTATTGCTATAAAACCCCTCATTATTAAAAACACTACAAAATGCTCTAACATAGTCTTCAACTGTATTTCTTGTTGACATCAATATCCCTACCCTTCAAATCTTTTTAAAGACATCACTAAATTTAAAAAAAATTCCATCAATATCTTTCTTTTATATTACCTTTCTTTTCTGTATTTTTTCTTATTTGCATATCACCACCATCTTACTCCTTTAGATAAATTTGTTCCTAAATACTTATCTTTACAAACATTAGTCAATATTTTATCAAAATCTTTTTGATAAACATCATGTTCGCGATATTCATTTAAATATTCTAAACTATAAGGTAAAGCATCATCATCATATAAAATTATGTTTTCCAGTTTAATAGCTTGATTAGCTGCATAGCTACCAAGTTTTTCTAAGGTGGAAGCCATCTCTAAGCAATCGTGATTATACGTAATAACGGGATTATTAGCAGCTTTATCTAATCTTGGTTTATCTCTAAAGATATAATAAGCCTTTAAAAAATTTAATACTTGAATTGGTTTAACATCTTGAATTACATATCCTTTTACATTACTACCAAGATTGGCTTTAAAAAAACTTTCCGAGGAAACTAAACTATCAAAGCAGGCCATAACTCCATTTTTATAAGCATAAAAATCGAAGTTTCCAAATTCATTTTTTAAAATAAATATAGCTGGTGAACAAGGATATTTTTTTATTTTATTAATTAGTCGACAAAATTCTAAATAAGAATCAGGTTCTGTATCTTCCTTCTCTGATTTATCAAGTTTTTCTTTGATTTTCATTAATATCTTAATTACTTGATCTCCACTAGTTCTTGACGAAACAATATTATCAAAAACATCTATATAATCTTCTACATCATATAACTTTGACATAAATACTCCTACCTTCCATATCTTTTCAAACTCATACCAATATACTTATCTTCCCTAACCATTTGTAAAACTTTATCAAAAGTACAAGATTTATTTCTTTGATTCGTACCGACATCAATAATATTTCTCTTACGATAATTGTCTAAATAATCCAAATTATAAGGTAAAGCTTCTTTATCATATAATAATACATCATCTAAACTGACAATATTAGATAAATCATTTTCATTAAAATAGTTATTTATAGAAACCATTTCTAATGATAAATAACTATGCTCCATTGCTAAATTATTAGTATCCTTAGAAATTTCTGGTTCAAGTCGATACAAATAATAAGTTTTTAAAAAGATAAGTATATCTTCCGCAGATACATTATCAATAACCCAACCCTCAACTGAATTTCTTCTTAAATAATCTAAGAAAGCTTCTGAAGTTGCCAGATTAATAGCTGCAACTGGCACCTTTTTTTTAAAGCCGTATAAATCAAATAATCCCTCTTTATTTTTTAAAATTAAAATAACGACTGATTCTGGAGTTCTAAAATAATCTGATTCTAAATTATTCATCAATTTATAAATATTTTTATCAAATACTTCTTGGCTAGTCGAAGAATTTAACTCTCTTTGTATGGCATCAATAATACCCGATAATCTTTTTCTTCCTTCTTCACTGTTTAAACATTGATCAAAGTATTTAAGTAAATCTTTGATATTATCTTTTTCTAAGTACACCTTACTCATCTCCTAATGTTTAATATTATAAAATATATTTTATCTTAAAACAAGAAAAAAGAAGACTTAGTCTTCTATATACTTATTATACTTAGTAAATTCTGGTGATTTATCTAATTTAGTGCTTGATAATTCTTTAAATAATTTCTTTTGGGTATGATCAAGTTTAGTTGGAATGACAATGCTTACAATACCATAAGCATCTCCTTTTCTTCCTGTCTTTTCATCATCAACACCTTTACCTCTAAACTTAAATTTATCACCATTCTGAGTACCTGCTGGTATTTCAGTAATAATTGTCCCTTGAATAGTTGGTACCTCTTTTTTACATCCAAGTACTGCCTCACTTATAGTCAAAGGAATCTTAACATAAATATCTCTTCCATCTCTTTGATAGATTTCATGTTCTTTAACTTTAAATTCAATATAAATATCTCCTCTTGGACCTCCATTAGCGCCAACTGATGCTTTACCACTCATACGCATCGTATCACCATCTTCAACACCACGAGGTACACGTAATTTAATAGCCTTATCCTTATTAATAAAACCACGTCCATTACAACTTGTACATTTGTCCTTATAAGTTACACCACGTCCTCCACAAGCATTACAAGCTGACTCAGTTTGAAAAATTCCAAACATCGTTCTTTGCTCTTGAATTACTCTTCCACGTCCATTACAAGTACTACAAGTTGTCTCACCATGCCCACCAGATCCATTACAAGAGGAACAGGCATCATCAATATTTACTTTAAATTCTTTTTCACATCCATAAACAGCCTCTTCAAAAGTTAATTTCATATTAACAATCTTATCAGCTCCCTTTGTCTTTCTCGGTCCACGACTTCTACTTCCACCGCCAAAAGATCCGCCCATCATTGATTCAAAAATACTTCCTAAGTCAAAATCTTCAAAATTAAAGCCCTCAAAGCCACCAAATCCTGAACCACCTGCTCCAGCATCAAAAGCGGCATGACCAAATTGATCATATTGACGTCTCTTATTTTCATCACTTAATACCGCATAAGCTTCACCGATCTCTTTAAACTTCGCTTCGGCTCCTTCTTCTTTATTAACATCTGGATGGTATTGCTTAGCAAGGCGTCTAAATGCTCTTTTAATCTCTTCATCAGTAGCGTTCTTAGAAACACCTAGAATTTCATAATAGTCTCTTTTACTTTCTGCCATACCTAATCCTCCTTACTTAATTTTTCATATTCATTCATCATTGATTCAAAATAGTTTACTGCCGAATTATAAACACTCTCATCTTCTAAATCAATACCTAAAGTTTTAAATATATCCATTGGCCATTTATCCAAACCACAACCTAAGAATTTTATATAATTATTAAGCATTTCTTCATCACCACTTAAAATCTTTGAAGCAACATGAGATGCTATACTAATACAAATTGCATAAGCATATAAATAAAATTCTGAATAATAATGACTTCGCATAATCCATCTCGATGGACGATACTCATCCATCACTACTGTATCACCATAATATTTTTCTAATGATTTACGATTAAGTTCATTTAAATAATCTTTTGATAAAGTTCCTCCCGCATTAACATACTCATACATATCTTGTTCCATCTTACATTCACGTATTGCGGAATAAAAATTACCACAAAATATTTCTAAGAAATTAGCAATACCAGCCAATCTTTCATTTTTTGTTTCTCCATTTGCTGCCAAATAACTTGAAAGTAAACACTCATTAGTTAAAGATGCGACCTCAGCCACTAACAAAGTTGTATCAGAATATATACTTGGATTATTATCACAAATATATTGGTGATTAACATTATGGCCTCCTTCATGAGCAATCGTTGATACAGAATCCAAATCACCATTATAACTCATTAATATACGAGAAGTATGATTCATAATAGAAAGAGAATATCCGCCATCTTTTTTGCCTTTATATTGGCAATAATCAATAAATCTCTCATCAAAGATTCTCCTAAATTTATCAACATAGTCATCTCCCAAAGGCTTAATCGCTTTTAAGATTAATTCTTGCGCATCTTCAATTGAATATTCTTTATCACATTTAACTAAATCTAATGGTAAATCCCAAGAATGAAGGGTATCTAAACCTAAACACTCTTTCTTTAATCTATAGAATCTTTGATAAGCATCTAAATTACTTTCACAAGCCTGAACCAAACTTTTAAATACCTTATCAGGAACATTAAGTTCAAAAAGTTTAGCATCCCAAGCATCCTTAAAATGATGCAATTTAGCCAAAGTATTAGTTTTTTTCACAAAACCATTTAATAAATCTGCATTCATTTGACTATATTGTTCAACTATACTAAAGAAAGAACGATAAATTTCTTCCCTTTTTTCTGGATCACATTTCTTCATTAGCTTACCATAATTAGTAATACTAATTTCCTCTTTCGTTCCATCACTTAAAGTAACTTCCCCATAATCATGTAAAGCATTTAATAGAGTTGCTGAGGAACCTGCATAATTAATATTAGCGCCTTCCAGTTCAGTAATAATTCTTTCTTCTTCCTCGCTCAAAATATAATCCTTCTCACGATATATTTTCTCTAAATCAGCTCGATATAACTCTAAGCCTTCTACTTCCCTAAATAAACTATTAAATTTATCTTTATCAAGACTTAACAATTCTGGTGCAAAAAAACACGCGTTACTATTAATCTTGGTTTGTAAATTAAGAACTTTATTAAAACGATCTGACGATGCTGATATTCCTAATTCTTGATCATTAACTAAATGAGCATAAGCATATAGTTCTTCAAAAATACCAACCGTTTTAACTTCTAAATCTAAAAATTCCATTAACTTTGCTGAACTAGCTGTACATCCTTGATAATCACTTAAACTATCAGCTAATTTAGAAGCTTCTTCGTATTTATATTCAAATTCTTTCTCGTCCTTACAAAATTCTGTTAAATCCCACTTATATTTTTCGGGAACCTCTGCTCTACTATTATACGTTTGCATATTACACTCCTCAATAACTGCCTAAAAGTTCTAGAAACCTAGAACTTTTTTAGACATCATATTCAATTATTTCTATTTTTTATCTACAAATTCTGCTTCTTGAGTTTCATCTCCATCATCTGATGCAGCATCACTATCGGCACTAGCGTTCTTATTAGCTTCTTCGTATACTTTTCCAGCAAGTTCCATTGCTTTTTCTTGTAACTTAGATGTTTTATCTTTAATGTCATTAACATCAGCATCGTCCTTTTTAAGAACTTCTTTAACATCATCAATTAATGTTTGAACATCTTTCTTTTCATCATCACTTAGTTTTTCACCTAAATCACGAATAGCACCTTCAGCAGCAAAGACTGCTTGTTCAGCATCATTTTTAGCATCAGCTAACTCTTTACGTTTTTCATCGGCTTCTTTATTAGCTTCTGCTTCTTTCATCATCTTATCAATTTCATCATCACTTAAATTAGTACTAGATGTAATCGTAATCTTTTGTTCTTTATTAGTGCCTAAATCCTTAGCCTTAACATTAACAATACCATTAGCATCAATATCAAATGTTACTTCAATTTGAGGAACTCCTCTTGGTGCTGGTGGAATTCCTGTTAATTGGAATCTTCCTAATGTTTTATTGTAAGCTGCCATTTCTCTTTCACCTTGTAAGACATGAATGTCTACTGCTGGTTGATTATCAACCGCGGTTGAGAACACTTGACTCTTGCTTGTTGGAATTGTTGTATTTCTTGGGATTAAAACAGTCATTACATCACCTAAAGTCTCAAGTCCTAATGAAAGTGGTGTAACATCTAATAATACTAAATCTTCAACTTCACCTGTTAAAACTCCACCTTGAATAGCAGCTCCCATCGCAACAACTTCATCAGGGTTAACACTCTTATTTGGTTCTTTACCAAGTTCTTTCTTAACTAACTCTTGAATATACGGAATACGTGTTGATCCACCTACTAATACGACTTGATCAATATCCGAATTCTTTAACTTAGCATCTTTTAAAGCCTTCTTAACAGCATCTAATGTTGAATCAAATAAATCTTTATTTAAGCTTTCAAATTTAGCTCTTGTTAAATCCATTTCAAAGTTAACTGGTGTTCCGTCAACTTGAGCAATAAATGGTAAAGATATCGTTGTTGAAGTTGAGTTTGATAAGTCCTTCTTAGCTTTTTCTGCCTCATCTTTAATACGTTGCATAGCCATTCTATCATCTTTAACATCAGCACCTGTCTCATGTTTGATTTCATCAACTACATAATCCATTACACGTTTATCAAAGTCATCTCCACCTAAACGGTTATTACCACTAGTTGATTTAACCTCATAAACACCATCACCTAATTCAAGTATTGAAACATCGAATGTTCCACCACCTAAGTCATATACCAAAATAGTTTGTAACTTATCTTGTTTATCAAGTCCATATGCTAAAGCTGCAGCCGTTGGTTCGTTAACAATTCTATCAACTTCAAGTCCGGCAATCTTACCAGCATTTTTAGTTGCTTGTCTTTCTGCATCATTGAAATATGCTGGAACAGTTATAACAGCATGTGTAACAGGTTCACCTAAATATGCCTCAGCATCTCTTTTAATCTTCGATAAGATTTTAGCACTAATCTCTTCTGGCGTATACTTCTTACCATCTATATCAACTTTTTCCGAAGTACCCATACTTCTCTTAATTGAAGCAATTGTTTTATCAGCATTAGTTACTGCTTGTCTTTTCGCTAAAGCTCCAACTAACTCATCACCATTTTTAGCAAATGCTACAACTGATGGAGTTGTTCTATCTCCTTCAGCATTCGCTATAACAGTAGGTGTTCCACCTTCTAATACTGCACAACAACTATTTGTTGTACCTAAATCTATACCTATAATTTTTCCCATAATTATCTCCTCTTATCTATTTACTACTCCGATACTTTAACCATCGAAGCTCTTAATACTTTATCTTTATACATATAACCCTTTTGAAGTACTTCCACTACAATACCAGGTTCAACACCTTCATGTACTTCTGTTAAAACAGCCTGATGAAAACTTGGATCAAATGCCATATTTAAACATTCTATTTCCTTAACTTCATTCTCATTTAAGATATTTAAAATATTAGTATATATCATATTAAACCCTTTTAAGAATTCTTTATTATCTTCATTTTCTAACGAAAGCGCTCTTTCGAAATTATCAACGATATTAACTAACTTTTTTAAAATATCTTCATTTGCATATTTGCGATAATTAGCAACCTCATCTTCTTTGCGACGTTTAAAATTCATCATTTCTGCTTGAATACGCATTGATTTTTCTTTTTCCTCACCAAGAAGCATTGTTAAATTTGCAATTTCTTCTTCTAACTTTTTATTTTTTTTATTATCCTTCTTATTTTTCTTTTCCGTTTCTTCATCCATTAAAGTTTCGGAAACATTTATTTCTTCTGAGTCCATGATTCCTCTTTTCTATTTTTCAATATATGATTTTAAGAAGTTAAGTAATGTAACAACTTTATCATATTCCATTCGCTTTGGTCCAATAATTGCTAGTGTCCCTTCATCATTACCAACATGATAATGTGTCTTAATTATTGTAACATCAGGATCAAATTCTGTCTCTTCCCCAATATAAACATTAATATCCGAATCACTAGTTTGAATATTTTTAACCAAATCGACATTTTCTAACTTGGCAATCATTTCTTTAATTTTATCTGGTTCATTATATTCCTTATAATCAAGAATATTCGTCTTTCCACCAAACACTACATCAGAATTATCAATCGTAAAATCATGAAAAGCTGATGAAAAGAAATTACATACCTCATCATAACGTTCTATAACTTCCTTAATTCGTGGTTTAATCTCAAGTTCAAGTCTTTCTGAAACTTTTGAAAGCGGTGTACCTACTAAAGACTTATTGATTAACTCACTTGTTTTAATAAGTTCTCGCATATCAATATTTCGCGAAATATTAACTTGTTTATTCTCAACAACTCCTTTATTAGTAACTAATACAGCAACTACTCTCCTATCACCATCATCACTATCATCATCTGAATCAAGTGGTATTATACTAATTTGTTTTAATTTAGAATCATCAACTGATGGCCCAATTACAACACTCGTATAATGGGTAATATCACTAATAATTTCCATACATTTTTGTACTGCATCAGACACTACTAAATTATTATTGTTAAGAATCGTTTGAAGTTTTAGAACATCCTCACCAGTTATTTCTTTTGGTTTCATTAAATGATTAACATAGTACTTGTAACCTGCTTCCGAAGGAATTCTTCCACTCGAAGTATGTTCTTTTTCAAGTAAATTTAAATCTTCTAATAAAGCCATATCATTTCTAATCGTCGCTGATGAACAATTAAATTGATCGACCAACGATTTCGATCCAACAGGCTTAAATGTTTTAATATAAGTTTCAACAATTATTCGTAATAACTCTTCTTGTCTATCTCCCATATCATCACATCCTAGCACTCTTTCTTTTTCAGTGCTAATATAATTATATGCAACTAATTAGCACTTGTCAATAGTTATTGCTAATTTATTAATAAAAAAAGAATACTAAAAGATTTAGTATTCATAAGTACCATGCAACTTCTTTAATTCTTCATTGGTTAAAGGTTCAATTTCCCACTTATCATCATTCTTCTTTAAATTTAATGTAAGTGTATAGTCAACAGTATCAGTAGTATCCAAAAGTTTTCTAACTTTATAAGTAAAATACTTTGAGAAATCAATGTCACCATCAGCATCAACAAAATCTGCTTGATTAGCCGTAAAATAATCTCCCGTTAATTTATCCGTCTTATAATAATCAAAAACTGTTATCTGAACATCAACAATCGCATTGTCGCCGTCAATTTTTTGATCCTTTATTTCATACTTTAAGTTACTATATTGACGCAAATACAATTCACGATAATCTTCTCGCGTATCTTCATCAAGATCCTCACTAGTTAAATAATCATTTAACTCTTGTACCACTGTTTCACTATTGTTCTTATAATTATTAAGAAATTTAGCCACCTCATCCTTAGGAGTATTACCTAAAAAGGCACAACCAGTAAACAATAATATTGAACCAACAATAAAAATTAAATATTTTTTCATATATCTTTTCTCCTCAATTATATTATTAACCAAATCAAAAAGAATATACAAAAAAAGAAGCCTTAAGCAGCTTCTCCTTCATCACTAATAAGTTCGTCATAATCACCATTAAGAACTTTATCAGCAACAATATCTTTAAATTTTTCAATTAAACTATCATATAGAACTTTATCAGCTATTGGTTTTACATATTCCCCATCAGCATTCGTTAATATTTCAAATATTAAAAATTCATCAGTAGGAGTTTCATCCTTTAAAGTTCTAACTGTATATATATATTTCTTTGAATCTTGAGTTAATTCCTCAAGTATTAAATATTCTAAATCATTTTCTAAAGTAACAATATTGCCAACCTCTATCATATTTCATTATCCTTTCTTACTTTTATGGTTGTGGTACAGGTCCTGTAATACCTAAATCGACATTCATTGCTGTAACTAATGCATCTAATTCACCAGGAGTAACATCTACCACTACACCAGCTTCATTATACATACCTTGTGTTAAAGTTTCTAATATCTTACGTTTTAAATCAGCATCTTGAATATTATCATAGTTCAAACTAATATATTCAATGCAATCTTTTAAATCATCTATTGGATATGAAGCTCCATACTTAGTAGATAATGTCATTAAAGCATCATTTACATCAAAATCAGCTGTTGGTTGTTGTACTGGTCCTGGTTGAGATAAATAATTTCCAACATCATCTATTAATTGTTGCAATGCATCTGGAGTATATGGAACTTGAGCTCCTGTAGCATCAGTCATCATTCCTGTACCTGCTAATTCAGCAATACGACTCTTAAGTTCATCAGAACATTCTCCGAAATGAACGCTTAAGAATTCTAAAGCACCTTCAATTGCACTTCTTTGGAAACCAGCAAACTCTGGAGTTGAAGCTAAATGGTCAATTAGAGGATCCATTGGATTATCATTTTGTGGAGGATTTGGATCGTGACTTCCATCGTCACCAGCATCTCCGCCACCATTAATACTATAATCATCATCATCTACTTCAGAAGCATCTAAATCATCAGTACCAAAACGCTCAGCAAACTTTCTTACCATATTTTTAGCATTTGCTCCCATACGACCAAGCATCGCATATTGTTGATTTTCTAAACCTTTTTTATATCCACCAAATTCAACATATGGAGAATTAAGTTGATCAACAGTTACATTTGGTAAAGTCTCATATCTAGTATCTTTCTTCTTATCCGCATCATTAATATATCTAAATGTTTTATTCAATTGATCATTCATATAATCAGTTAATTGACGACCATCAATATCAGCAACTAAATTACTATCAATTACAGTAATATCATCGCCATCTTTAACATAGAATTTTAAAACACCATTTTCATCTGCTTGAGGGAAAACTTTAACCTTTGATTGTTTATTACCTTTTCTTAGAAGTTTAGTTGTCTTTTTAGCTACTTTCTTAAACTTATGATTTACACAACCTTCTCTTATGCGATCTACTAAATCAGAGCCAGCATCAAACGCTAAAGTTGCAAGACCAACTCCACCTAATGCTGCTGCTGCAAGAGGAAGTACAGTACTACCAGTAACTAATCCTAATGCTGCTGCTGCTACTGCAGTTAAAATAGTTTTCTTTTCTCTACTTTGTAATCTCGAATTTCTAACTGATCTAATTCTAATAGCTTCTTCAGTTGCATCAACAATTGGATCTCCTGTTTGTCCACCATTTCCGCCACCTGTATTTCCACTTGGTCCACCAGTTGGTGCGGGTGGCGTTTGTGGAGGTGTTTGTGGTGCTGGTGGTGTTTGCGGAGGTGTTTGTGGTGTTTGAGGTGGTTGTGTTGGTCCACCAGTACTTTGGATATTTCCTAAACCATTAGCATTTTCAACCTCTTTAATTGCTGAAGAAACAGCAGAAGTTGCCTTATTAACCGTTGCAACAAATTCACTACCATTATTATGAATCTTGCTAAATTTCTTAGTTTGATCTTTTATTTCCGCTACTAAATCCTTAACTTGATCATAATTATTTTCAATTTGCTTAAATGCCGAAATTAAATCATTTAATCGATTTAAAATATTCATTTCATCTTCGATCATATTACGATTTTCTTGAGCTAAATAGTCACTAACATTTACTTGGTATGTAAGTCTATTTGGATCAATAGCATTTAAAACTTGAGTAAATGCTTCCGTATAAACATCAGATACTTTATCTAAAGCATTACATACTGACTTACCAGCAAGAGCTTTTTTCCTTTTGTCCTCTTGTTCATTAACTTTTTGAATTCTCTCTTCATGAGTTAATCGAGCATCATTGACAATATTCTTCTTATTTCTATTGCATTTTCTTATTTCATCATCATAATCGCTTTTTACAGATGATATATCCGCAACTGCTGAATTAAATTTTAATTGTTCTTTAAGAAGTGAACTAAAATTATTAGCAACAGCTGCTCTTAATTCGGCATCAAGAACTTGTAAACTTGCTTTAGTAGTATTTACTTGATCTTTAATGTCATTTCTTTCTTTTCTCATGCTTTTGGCTTGTTCTTCAAAATATAATTTAGTTTCATTATCTAAAAGATTATAATCGTGAATCAAATTACCAGCTGCATCAACTGCTTTAATTCTATCATTATTAGCAGTAGTAGATAGATTCATTCTATCTGCATCACTTAAACCTGTAAAAATAGACTCTGCTGTTATATCTTTAGCTTTTTGCCCATTTCCTAGTTTATATAGTTGTTCATTTTTATTAATTTCTTGTTGTAAATCATCAATTTGCTTTTTATAACTTGTTATCTTGTCTTCGCACTCTTCAAACACATTACAAAAACTAATTGTCGCATTCTCGAAATTTGTTACAAAATTTTCATTCATGTATTTTCCCTCCATTATCCCTTGACGCGTGTTATGATACCAAATTCATCACATTTAGTCAAGTTATACACAACTAGTATTCCCTACTATATACTAAGATTATATCAAAGATTTTTTTATTTGTACACCTTATTTTACACTTAATTACAGTAAGGATAAAAATTATTTATTTTATAAATTCTCTAACTTAACACTTACCAACTTTGAAACCCCTGATTCTTGCATTGTTATACCATATAAAGTATTAGCATATTCCATTGTTCTCTTTTTATGTGTAATAACGATAAACTGACTAGCTTTCTCGTACTCTTGTAAATAAGTACCAAACTGATCAACATTCGCCTCATCCAAAGCTGCCTCAACCTCATCTAAAATACAAAATGGCACAACTCTTATATTCAAAATACTAAACAAAAGCGCTATAGCGGTTAAAGTCATCTCTCCACCAGATAAAGCATTTATACTTTTCAAGTTCTTTCCTGGAGGCTCAGCTGAAATATCAATTCCCGTTGTTAACATATCATCAGGCTCAGTTAAAATTAAATTAGCTTTTCCACCTTTAAATAGTTTTTTAAACACCTTGCCAAACTCTTCATTAACCAAATCAAAAGTCTCTTGAAATTTATTCTTCATAGTTTCATCTAAATCGGTAATAATTTCCATCAAATTACTTATCGCATGTTCTAAATCAGTTTTTTGTTCTAAAAGGAATGTATACCTAGTATTGACTCTTTCAAACTCCTGAATTGAACCTAAATTTACTTCACCTAAATCTTTAATATCTCGTCTCAAATGATTAACTTTCGTTCTAGCAACGCCATCATCCATATCTAAAGAATACTCACTAATAGCTTTTTCATAAGTTATTTGATATTCTTCACTCAATCGATTAAGTAAATTATCCAACTTAACATCCATCTTACCAATATTAACCTCTAATTCTCTTAGTTCACTTTGACGTTTGTTATACTCAGAATTATTCTTACGATTAATAAGTTCAAGTTCATTAATACTTGCTGATAAATCATTTTTCTCCATTTTTTTAGCATTTAAAAGACTAGCTATTTCATCTCGCTTAGTTGATTTATCTAAATAATCAGCTAATACTTCGTCTAATTCTTTATCAACTTCATTTTTAATTAAGTTATCTGTTCCCTTTAATTCTAAAGTACAATCCTCTAACTTCTTCTTTAACTCATCTAATTCAATTAATTTACGATTTAATTGTTCACCTAAACTAACACTTTCACTTTGATAACCAAAAACTTTATTTTCTAAAACTTTAATATCATCATCTACTTGATTAATATGTTCTTCAATTAATTTAACTTCATTAATTAAAATCGTATAGTCTTTATTTAACTTTTCTAATTCGAATTTAGCATTCATTAAACCATTAGAAGCCTTATTAATACCACCCGTTAGTGCTCCCCCAGTATGTTGAAGCTCTCCATCTAAAGTGATAATGCGATAACGATAATTAATTTTCTTACCCAATTTATTCATCGTATCTAAATTATCAACAATTAAGGTATTACCCAATTGATTTTCAATAATACCTTGATATAAAGGATTAAAAGAAACAAGCGAAGATGCAATATCAATAAAACCTGGCATACTCTTACAAATACTTAAAGTATCATCATCTACTTTACGGCTCTTTATAATGCTAATTGGAAAGAACGTAGCTCTACCCAATTTATTATCCTTAAGATAGTTAATAGCGCCCTTAGCTGCCTCTTCATCATCAACCACGATTACATTAGCATTTGCTCCTAAAGCAATTTCTAAAGCCATAACATATTTCTCTTCTGTATCAATTAATTTAATTAATACATCATGAATACCTTTTAAACGAGGATTATTTAGAGTACTCTTAACCGCATAAGGAATTTTTGAATCATTCTCAATAGCTTCATTCAAAGCATCAATCTTATTCTTTATGCTAAATTCTTCTTTCGATTTAGTAGTAAGTTCATGATGCAAAGTATCCTTTTTAACTCCTGCTAAACGATATTCTTCCTTAACACTATCAAATTCCTTTATTTTATCTTGTTGCTTTTGTTTTAAATTCTTTACTTCACTTTCTAATAAGCTAATATTTTTCTTTAAATTAACTTCATTCTCTTTAAGAATTAAAATATTATTCTCTAATTTTTGATCCTCAACTTCATACTTCTTACGTTCACTTATAACTTGTTTTCTTGTCTCTAAATTAGCAATAACTTTATTTAAATCAATTACCTTTTCGCTTAACTCACTAATCTCAGAATCCAATTTTTCATTCTTATGTTTCAAAGCTTCCAATTTGGTATTATCAACACTAGAAGAATTATCCATACTTAATATCTCTTCATTTAGCTTTTCAAGACGAATCTTTGATTCTGAATACTCTGTATTAATCTTACTAATATCACTAGCAAGTAAAGAAACCTCAATATTTTCAAGTTCACCTTTCAATTCTAAATACTTACTAGCTGCAATTGATTGAATTCTTAAAGGTTCAATATTTACTTCTAACTCATTAATAACTAAACTAACTTTCTCCAAGTTATCATTCGTATTATTAAGTTTACGCATAGTTTCTTCTTTACGTTTCTTATATTTTAATACTCCAGCTGCCTCTTCAATAATAATTCTTCGATCACTTGGTTTTCCTTTTAGTATTTCCATAATCTTACCTTGAGAAATAATCGAAAAAGAATCAGCATTAGCTCCACTATCTAAGAATAAATCAGTTATATCTTTTTTTCTTACCTTCGCATTATTAATATAATATTCATTTTCACCAGTCTTATAAACTTCCCTTTTAATTTCCACTTCTGCAAGATCAGTAGCTAAATAATGGTCACTATTATCAAAAGTTAAAGAAACCCAAGCACGTGATAATGGACTTCGAGAGTTTGATCCCATAAATATAATATCACTTGAGACATCTCCACCACGAATTTCTTTTAAACTCGATTCTCCTAAAACCCATTTAACAGCATCAACAACATTCGATTTACCAGATCCATTAGGTCCAACAATCCCCGTGATTCCATCTCCAACGGTTATTTCAATTTTATCAGCAAATGATTTAAATCCATGAGCTTTAATACTTAACAATCTCATCTAACCACTCCTAAGCTATTTTACTTATCGCATCTTTCGCTGCATTTTGCTCAGCTTCTTTTTTGCTCTTTCCTACTCCCGTCCCAAAGCGTATTCCATCAACAATAACATCAACTTCAAATACTCTTTCATGAGCAGGTCCTTCTTCACGTGTTACAACATATTCTAAACTTTTCTTTTCCATTTGAACCATTTCTTGTAAATAAGACTTATTATCATGAATGAATACTACTTTATCTTCAATATAAGGTACAATAATTGAAAGTACATATTTCTTTGCAACGGAATAACCATGTTCTAAAAAAACAACTGCTAAAACACTTTCAAAACAATCTGCAACGATTGAAGGAGTTGTCTTTAAAACTCCATTACCTGTTCGAATATTATCCGTTAAACCAATCTTATTTGAGTATTCATCTAAAGCCGCCTCACATACATAACTTGCTCGAACCTTCGACATTTCCCCTTCTTTTAAAGATGTATGTAGATAAAAATACTCACTAGTTGCAAGCTCTAAAACTGCATCTCCCAAAAATTCTAAACGTTCATAGCTCTCAACATTTTCCTCATTAGCATACGAAGAATGTGTTAAAGCCGTTAACAATAATTCCTTATTTTTTACTGTTATTCCAAGTTTTGATAAAAAGTCCATATTATCACCAATATTAATTATACATAAAACTATATCTTTAATCTAGTTATAATTTACAAAAAGGTGATATTTTGATATATTTGAAGTAGATTAAAGAGGAGAAATAATATGAAAAAATTTAAATTACTATTATTAACACTAGCAACCATGACTTTACTTACAGGATGCTTTAAAAGAGATAATATGGACAACATAAGTATTTATACAACAACCTATCCCATTGAATACTTAGTTAACTATATTTATGGCTATAATTCCAATATAAATTCTATTTATCCCAACGGTGTAAATACTCATGAATATAAATTAACCAACAAAAAAATCAAAGAATATGCACAAACTGATATGTTTATCTACAATGGATTAACCAGTGAAAAAACTACAGCTGCCGACTTTCTAAATAAAAATCATAACTTAAAAATTATTGACGTATCCAAAGGCTTATCAATTAAAAGAGATGAAGAAGAACTATGGTTAAGCCCATCCAATTATTTAATGTTAGCTCAAAATATAAAAAATAGTTTAAACGAATATACATCTTCAACCATTTTAAAACAAGAAATAAATAATAATTATAATGACTTAAAATTAATTATTTCCAAGTATGACGCTGAATTAAGTTTAATCGCCGACAGTGCTACTAATAAAACCATTATAGCTGGTAATGATGTTTTTAAATTTCTTGAAAAATATGGTTTCAAAGTTTTATCAATTGAAGAAAATGATTTATTCGTTCCTAGTGAATTAAACGAAGCTAAAAATAATGTTACAAATAAAACTAATAATTATGTCTTTATCTTAAGTACTGATGAAGAAAATGAAAATACCAAAGCTTTAAAAGATGCTGGTGCAGAAATTATTAAAGTACACTCAATGATTAATTTAAATGATGAAGAAGAAAATAACAATGTTGATTATCAAATAATGATGGAAGAATTTATTGAACATATAAAAACGGAGGTTTACAATTAATGAAAGACTTGCTTATAACTCACACAGATTTAGATGGAATATCTCCTATCGTCCTAATGAATCTCACTAATCGCGATTTTGATTACAAATCAATTGAAATAAATGAAGTCGAAGAAACATTCAAGGAATTATTCACAACAGATTTAAGTGTTTATGAAAATATCTATGTAACTGACTTAACATTACCAAAAAGTGTTTATGAGACTCTTAAAGATTTAAATAATGTATTAGTATTTGATCATCATGAAACACATCTATATGCCACTGAATATTCTTTTGCAACCGTCAAAATAAGTGAATATGGTCATTTAACCTGTGGTACTGAACTATTCTACAACTATTTAAAGAATATATACAAAAATCTTGATACACCAGTAATAAAAGAATACGTTGATTTAGTTCGACAAGTTGATACTTGGGATTTCATCAATTTAGAACTTGCCAAACAAGTTGGTGCTCTACCCTTCATTTATGGAAAAAAAGAATTTATAAAATCATTAACAAAAAGATTAAGAAAAAATAAAGATAAATTTGAACTAACAGCATTCGAAAAACGCTATTTAAAAATCAAAAAAGAAGAAGAAACCAATTTTATCGAAAATAAAAACAAACAAATGGTACCCTATTTAATTGAGGGACGCAAATGTGGCGTAGTATTTGCCAGTAATTGCAATAAAAGTGAACTTGGTAATGTTCTTGCTACAAATCATCCAGAACTTGATTTAATTATCATAATTGATACCGCTAAAGCTATTTCCTATCGAACTGCTCATGATAATGTTCGCGTAAATGACTTTGCTACACTATATGGTGGTGGTGGTCACCAAAAAGCTGCTGGTTCTGGTTTTGATGATGATATGCGTGAAAGTATTGTAAAAAATTACTATAAAGACGCAAAACGATTAGAAGATGAAAAAAACTAATCGTTTTTTATTGACATACTTTTTTCAATTAAGTATAATTTATATATCGGGCTTGGAGTAGTACTCAAGAGGCTGAA
>JAAGKN010000255.1_pt1 | contig 124817 bp, 116 predicted proteins | sample 6206371 | NCBI WGS metagenome assembly JAAGKN01 (sample SAMN11533720, study PRJNA540317) | gut metagenome | isolation source: fecal pellets from male and female animal of same cohort | host: Peromyscus leucopus | place: USA:CA | collected 2017
ATACTTGACTTTACGTAGAAAAACATCTCCGGTATTGACACCGCTTACACAAATTGCTATTATAGTAAACGTAAAGAAGCGGATTACTGATTAAATCAGGTCTTAGCTACTATAAATAATCAAGCGTGTTTGTTAAGGTTATTTATGGTGGCTTTTAATTTTGCAAAAAGGTAGGTGATTCGTTGAATGGATTTTCTAAAACAATTAAATAATAGCGCCGCAATTGTAAATGATAATGGTAAAGAAGAAGTAGTTCTTGGCAAAGGGATTGGCTTTGGTCTTAAAAAGGGCGATAAAGTTGATAAAACCAAAATTGAGCGCACGTTTGTTACGACTGATGATCAAATAAACTTAGATCAGGTTCAGGACATAAGCGCTAAAACACTTGATGTGACTACTCAAGTTGTTAAGATGGTAGAGCCGATACTGGATATTAAATTTAATGACTTTCAATATTTAGCTTTGGCAGATCACATTGATTTTGCCGTTACTAGAGTTAAAGATAATATTGATTTAAGTGATAATAATACTCGCTGGGAAGTTAAGAATCTTTTTCCTAAAGAATTTGCTACTTCTAAAGAAGTTATTAAGTTGATCAATCAAGAATTAGATATTAATTTGCCTAAAAGTGAACAAGTCTTAATGACTTATCACTTAGTAAATGCTTCTTCTAATGACAGTCAAATTCAAGAAACGATTCAAATTACAGAATTAATCAAAGGAATTATTAATATTATCCAGTTTGATTATCAGATGACATTAGATACAGATTCTTTTAACTATAGTCGTTTTATTACTCATTTACGAGCTTTATTTGTAAGGTTGCTTAGAAATCAATCAACAGACACCGCAGAACTTGATTCATCCCTTCTTGCATTCATGAAGATAAAGTATCATCATGCTTATGAAACAGAAGAAAGAATAGCTACTTTTTTACACGCAAAAATGGGCTGGATTTTAAAGCAAGATGACCGTTTTTACCTTGTTTTACATATTTGGCGAGTTACAAGTAGACAAAAAATTAAATAATACATACTTAGGTGTGTTACTTAAGAGGCATTAACCCAAGTTATTGTATGATTTTGAATTTATATGGAAATTCATCTTTATGCAATATCTTGGGTTTTTATTTTTTAATTAGGAGGAACATTATGGCTGATAATTATGATAAGTTAGCTAAAACTATCATTGAAAATGTTGGTGGAAAAGACAATGTTAATAGTGTTGTTCATTGTACAACTAGATTAAGATTTAAGTTGAAAGATGAGTCAAAAGCTAATGATGATGTCTTAAAAGATACTGATGGAATTGTAACAGTTGTCAAAGCAGCTGGTCAGTATCAAGTAGTTATTGGAAATGAAGTTAGTGATGTATATGATGCTGTTTTAAAAGAAGGAGGCTTTAGCGGCGGAGGAGAAGTTGCTGATGATTACGGCGAAAATGATGATACAAGTTTTATGGATAAAGCAATATCGCTAATTTCTGGAATATTCACTGACATTTTAGGGCCACTTAGTGCTGGTGGTATTATTAAAGGTCTAACTGTAATGGCTGGAGTGTTTGGCTGGTTTTCTACTAAATCAGGAGCTTATCAAATTCTCTATGCAATTGGTGATTCAATCTTTTATTTTTTACCAATTTTCTTGGGAGTAACTGCTGCTAGACGATTTCATATGAATCAATTTATTGGTTTAGCAATTGGGGGAGTCCTTACTTATCCATCAATGGTACAATTGGCAGCAAGTAAAACGGTTTTAGGAACCTTGTTTAGCGGAACACCGTTTGCATCAGAAATTCATACTACATTTTTTGGTATTCCAGTTGTAACGATGAATTATACTTCAACTGTTTTGCCAATTATCTTTGCAGTATGGTTTGCTTCAATTATTGAACATTGGGCAAATAAATGGGTTCCAGCAGTAATTAAAACTTTCATTGTTCCTGTAGTAACTATGTTAATCACTTTACCTGTTGCGTTTATTGTAATTGGTCCAGTTACCACTTGGGTTGGTGATGGTATTGGTGCAGTAATGTCTGGTATTTATCAATTTAGTCCAATTTTAGCTGGTGCGCTTGTAGGAGCTCTTTGGCAAGTATTAGTAATTTTTGGAATTCACTGGGGAATTGTTGCTGTAGCTACTACAGATTTAGCGGCTTTAGGATATGATCCAATTTTAGGTCTTTCTTGTATGGTTTGCTATGCACAAATTGGTGTAGTTTTAGCAATGATTAAACAAACTAAAGATCCAAGCTTAAAGAAAAATGCTATTGGGGCATTTTTCTCAGGACTTTTTGGTGTTACTGAACCAGCTATCTATGGTGTAACACTTCCGCGTAAAGTACCATTTATTTTAAGCTGTATTGGTGGTGGAATTAGTGGTGCAATTATTGGTGGAGTAGGTGCTAAATTATTCATGCTTCCATCAATGGGATTCTTTGCAATTCCTGGTTATGTTGATCCTAAAGGAAACTCTACTCTTCAAATTGTTGGAGTTATTATTGCCGCAATTGTTGCATTCATTGTAGGTTTTGTTCTTCAATTCATGTTTGGTAAAAAGTATGTTGACCAAGCTTATAATGAAAAGCAAGCTAAAAAGACAGTAGAAGCAATCAAAAATCCAGAACCCACTACTCCTATTTTAAATGTGGATACTGATCTAGTAAGTCCAGAAGATGGAACTATTATGCCACTTAGTGAGGTAAAAGATGAAGTGTTTTCTAGTGGTGCAATGGGACAAGGTGTAGCTATTGAGCCTACCGAAGGAATATTACATGCTCCAGCAAATGGTGAGATTGTTATGACTTTTCCAACAAGTCACGCAATTGGAATGAAGACTAATGATGGTGCAGAAGTATTAATGCATATTGGAATGGACACAGTTAATTTGCAAGGTGATGGATTTGAAACATTAGTTAAAAAGGGCGATAAGGTTAAGGCTGGCGATAATTTAATTAAGTTCGATATTCAAAAAATTAAAAATGCAGGATATATTGTTACTACTCCAATAGTTATTACTAATTCTAAAAATTATAGTGATATTAAACAAGTAGCAACTGGTAGAGTAAATACAGGGCAAAAGATTATAGTCTTAATCGGTAAGAAAGCAGAAAATTCTGTAGCGTCTACCATTCAACCGGCTTAAATAAGTTTATAATAAGTAAAAGAAAGCGTTTTATACAGAAAAGAGAAAATTATGTCATTTAAGAAAGATTTTTTATGGGGCGGAGCAACTGCCGCTAATCAAATTGAAGGTGCTTATGATAAAGATGGTAAAGGCTTGTCAGTAACAGATATAACTACTGCTGGCAGTTTAAAAAAGCCACGAATGCTTACTTATAAATTAAATGGAAAATTAGAAAAAACACCAGCAGTTCCTGGAGCTGGTTTACCAGATGGTGCAATTGGAGCGATAGACCCTAACAGTTATTATCCTAACCATGTAGCAATCGACTTTTATCATCACTATAAAGAAGATATTAAAATGTTTGCTGATATGGGATTTAAAACCTTTAGATTATCAATTGCGTGGACACGGATTTTTCCAAAAGGTGATGAAGAAAAGGCTAATCAAGCTGGACTTGACTTTTATCGTAAAGTTTTTGAAGAATGCAAAAAATATAATATTGAACCTTTAGTCACTATTTCTCACTATGAAGATCCCCTATATTTGAGTGAAAAGTATCATGACTGGGGCGACCGCAAGATGATTGATATGTATGTCAAATATGCTAAAGTTTTGTTTGAAGAATATAAGGGTTTGGTTAAGTACTGGCTGACTTTTAATGAAATTAATTCTACACTTTTGATGCTTAGTGCATTTGGCAATAATGTTACTGATGATAAAACTTTTCAACATGCATATCAAAAACTTCATTATCAATTTGTGGCAAGTGCTAAAGCTGTTAAATTAGCACATGAAATTGACTCAAATTATGTAGTGGGTAATATGATTTGCGGAATTTTGGATTATCCATTAACTCCAGATCCAGAAGATATGCTTGCAACTCGTCATCAAATGGAAGAAACTGTTCTTTATTGTGGCGATGTTCAATGCAAAGGTAAGTATCCAACTTATTCTAAGCGTTTATGGGATGCACATAATGTCCATCTTGATATTACTGAAGAAGATAAGAAAACTTTGGCTGAAGGAACAGTTGATATGTATGCCTTTAGTTATTATATGAGTAATGTAATTACAACTCATGAAGTAAAAGATAAAGCAAGTGGAAATTTTGCGGCTGGTGCTAAGAATCCATACCTTCAGTATTCTGAATGGGGTTGGGCAACTGATCCAACAGGACTTCAATACTATCTTGAAGTAATGTATGATCGTTATGATTTACCAATGATGGTTGTTGAAAATGGTTTAGGTGCAGTTGATAAAATTAGTGATGATGGTAAAATTCATGATAAGTATAGAATTGACTACTTAGCTCGACATATTGAAGCAATGCGTAAAGCAGTGGATGATGGAGTAGACCTTATTGGTTATACAACTTGGGGTTGCATTGATTGCGTAAGTGCCGGTACTGGGCAAATGTCTAAGCGTTATGGTTTTATCTATGTTGATCGTGACGATGATGGAAAAGGCAGTTTAAAGAGAATGCCAAAGGACTCATATTACTGGTATAAAAAGGTAATTAATTCAAATGGTGAAGATTTAAGTAAATAAACTAATATAATTAAAAATGCGCTGTCAATGACAACGCATTTTTAATATGAGAAATATTTCCCAGGAAATACTAATCTAATTCCATTTCATTGTAAGATAATTTTTTGCGGCGAAATACATGAACGACTAATCCAATTACTAATCCTGCAAGAGCGGGTAAAAGCCATGAAAGTCCCACGCTTGCTAAAGGCAATACATTTCTTAAAGAAGCTACCCATGTGCCAAAGGTACTTTGGCTAACAACACTTGGAAAAGCTACAACCATATCGCCCAGTGCAGGAACTACAGTAAGCATTACTACCCAGAAGTATACTACACCATCTCGTTTGAAAAGTGGGGACGCTACTGAAAGTAAGATAAGTACCATTGAAAGAGGGTATAAGAACATTAACATTGGAGTCGACCAAGCAATGATTTGATCAAGACCAAAGTTTGCGGCTAAGAATGAAGCAAAGCAACTTAATGCAAGCCAAGTGTGGTAGCTGACTTTAGGAAAATGATTGTGAAAATCTTGAGCAAAGGCAGCTACTAATCCCACAGCAGTTGTTAAACAAGTTACTGTTAGTAAGAATGCTAAGACAATTTGTCCAAAATTACCAGCATATGCGTTTACTAATTGATTAAATGCAACACCGCCATCTGCAGATACCTTAAAACGACCAAGTGACATTGCACCTAAAATGATTAAAAGAACATAAATTACAGCAACAGCACCCATTGAAAGGACGCCGGACTTTGCAACTACTTTAGAAACATCTTTACTTGATTTTTGCCCCATTAGGCGAATTGCTGTTACAACAGTTACACCAAATGCTAATCCAGCTAAGGCATCCATTGTGTTATAACCTTCTAAAAATCCATTAACAAGCGCACCATGAACATAGTTGGGAGTTACGGGGGCAGTTGCAGGATTGCCTAAAGGACGAGCAAAAGCAACTACAAAGACTAAAAATAAAAGTCCTAAAAATACTGGATTTAAGATTTTACCAATATTAGTTAAGATGTCGTTTTCTCGATATGAGAAGTAAAATGCTGCTGCAAAAAATAATGCTGAAAATACAAGTAATGCTACAGATTGATAATGTTTGTCAATAAACGGAGCAAGTCCAACTGTAAAAGAGACAGTTGCAGTACGAGGAGTTCCAAAAAGTGGTCCAATTGTTGCATGGATTAAAACCATAAACACTAATGCGAATCCAGTTCCAAGAGGTTTACCAATGTCAAAAACTCCGTCAGCACGTGTGACTGCCACTGCTAAAACTGATAAAAGTGGTAATAATACTCCGGTAATCAAGAATCCGACAGCTGCCATCATCCAATTTTTTCCAGCTAATTGACCCAAATGAAGTGGAAAAATTAAGTTCCCAGCTCCAAAAAACAGCCCGAATAAAAGGGAAGCCACTACTAAATATTTTTTAAATGTGAGTTTCGTTGAGGTTGACTCATTCATAATATTTCCTCCTAAAATTTCTTAATGAAAAAGAAAAACGCCCCTTAGTCCAACTTGGACTAAGGGACGCTGAGCGTGGTACCACCCTATATTCGTGCTTATTAAAACACCTCGTACACGTACGGCCAAACCGGCGATACGCTGCGACTATAATGGGCGCTCCCACTAAAACTTACTTTAATTTAAGCTTTAGACTCAAAAGTGATTTTTAATCAAATAAGGAAGCTATCTCTTCACACCAATCGAGACTCTCTGGAAGCTATTATTTGATCTACTTTTCTTTCTCATTGCGATTTATTAATTAAATTGTTGTTAATAATATTATACTGTTTTTAATAAAAGTCAATAGAAAATCAAAAATAATTTTAAGTGTATTTTGCCTTGTTGTTTTTATAATAAGTTCTAAAATATACTTATAAGCTAGATTTTTTATTAGATTTTTTAGGAGAAAAAAATGGACAATACACCTGTATTAAAGTTAACTAAGTTAGTTATCAAAAAAGAAGATCGTGCAGAATATATTAGAGAAGCTGAAAATGATATGCATCAATCAATTCCAGCACAAATTGATACTTTGATTATTGGTAGTGGTCATGAAGATGCCCAAGGAACTATTAATTATGTTGTAAGATTGTTCCGTAGTCCAATAGCTGAAGATTTATATACTGCTGCTGATCATGCAGATGAGTATGCAGAAACTATTAAGAGAATTGCCCAAGAGCAAAAAACTTGGGATTTGAATGCACAAATTATTACAACAAAGCCAAATAAAGCTCTTAATTCTTATGCTAACGAGTTTGTAATGCATCTTAATAAAATTAATGTTAAAAAAGGTAATGAGGATAAGTTTGAACATGCAATAAAGAAAGAAATTACCAATGCTATGGCCGAAGAAGTTGGCGTTGAAATGATCATTGCAGGTAATGATAAGAGTAATCCTGATGAATGGTTTGTACTTGAAGTATATTCAAATGACACTGAGTACAAAGCACACCTTGATTCAAAGCATTTTGCAGAATATCAAGATGAGATTAAGGACTTAATTGAAAGTAGAGAAAGCCACGAATTAGTACGTGATACACTAGCCTCACAAGGTGCTGTAGTAATTGACTAAATTTTTTTGAAAAAGTTTCAAATTTTTCTTGACTCTTTTCTTGTTATCCCCTATACTATTAAATGTCGAGTGGTGAGAACCATTTGAATAGAACTAACAAGTAAAAGGTTCGAAGGATGGGTTATAGCCAAGTGGTAAGGCAATGGTTTTTGGTACCATCATGCGCTGGTTCGAATCCAGCTAACCCAATTCATTGATTTTTAGGCGAGATACCAGCGATTTTAATCGCTGGAGGGATAGCCTTAAGCTGATGCGTTCGCGTCAGCTTATTTTTTTGATATTTTATATATTTCACAGTTTATATTTGATATAATATTTGTGAAGAAAGGAGGACAACAATGAACCAAACTGTTACTATCAAAGTAAAACTAAACTTTGATAATCAAACTATTGCTAACAAATTTGAAAAAACTATGGAAGCTTATCGTCTTACTTGTAACTATATTTCTGAGTACATATTTAATCATAATTTTGATATGTCACAGACCAGACTGAATAAAGCTATTTATTCTGATTTGCGTTCAAAATTTGGCTTAAAGTCCCAAATGGCTCAATCTGCAATTAGAAATGTTGTTGCCAAGTATAAGACTGTTAAGACTCAGCTCTTTAATAATCCACTGTATTATGATACTGGCCAAAAGAATGCTAAAGGCAAGAAAGTTTATCAGCGTGTTTATCGTAATTTAGACTGGCTTTGGAATCCGATTTCTTTTAATACTCCACAAGTTGACTTGCAGAGAAACAGAGACTGGTCTTATTTAGCTTCTAAAAACTTGCTCTCTTTAAATACTTTAGATGGCAGAGTCAAAGTAACTCCAATCTGTAAAGGCTTTGATCAATACTTTACACCTGAATGGAAATTAGGAATTGGCAAGCTTTTGAATATTGGAAACAAGTGGTATCTGCATGTTTCTGCTACTAAAGAAATACCTGATTATCAAGTTTCACAGACTGAGCATGTAGTTGGTATTGATCGTGGACTACGCTTTTTGGCAACCTGTTATGATGAGCATGGTAAGACAGCTTTCTTTGATGGCAAACAAGTTGCTAGAAAACGCAGAAAATATAAGAAATTAAGAGCTCAATTACAAGCTAAAGGTACTAAATCTGCCAAACGAAGACTGAAAAAAATCGGTCAGCGAGAGAACCGTTGGATGACTGATGTCAATCATCAATTGTCTAAGACACTCGTTAATAAGTATGGCAAGAATACCCTTTTTGTAATTGAAGATTTGGGCGGAGTTAGAGAAGCTACAGAAAAGACCAATAAAGATTCCAGATATGAAAATGTATCTTGGGCTTTCTTCCAATTAGGTCAATTCTTAACTTATAAATCAAACCTTAATTCTTCTCAAACTGTTGAATTACCGGCAGAGTACACCAGTCAAAGGTGTCCTAAGTGCGGACGTATTCGCAAGGAGAATAGAGATCATGATTTGCATCTCTATATCTGTGATAAGTGTGGTTATAGCACAAATGATGACCGTTTAGCAGCTATCAATATCCAGCAATTAGGGACAAGATATGTATCTGGTGAAGAAGAGCCGATAATAATCAAAGATAAATAGCTAGCAGATCAGTTTATGATCCTGTTAGAACATCTAGTGAGCTAAATCTTGCTAGATAAACGGGCGTAAGTCAATCGTCCGATATGATGTAGCCACAAACAAGCAGGAGTCGCAAGACATTTGGACTGCTGACTCAATGAGAGTCGTGAGTTACAAGCCACGGACTTTAGTCCGTGGTGAATTGACAGAGGTGAAAAAGAACACAGTGAGAGCTGTGTTCTTTTTTTTTGCTTTTTTATCTTAATTATTAATATAGCAAAACAAAAAAGAGTGACGTGTTAACCATGTACACTCCATTAGCTAATGCGGGTAATCAGCCCGACTTTTTGCGTGCTAGGTATGACCTAGTTTTATTAATCTTGCTAAAAAGATTATAGCATAGAATCAACAAAATGGTAAAATGTTTAATGCGTGCTTTAAGCACCTAATTAAAAACGCTTATGCGTTGAAAGGAGGTGTATGATATGAACCCTAAAATTAGGACATATTATTGATTAGCTTTGATTCATGATCGCATTCCGATATTCAATCGGAGTGCGATTTTTTAGTATAGATTTTATTCTCTTAGTGTTGTAATACTTAATATATTCTCTAATAGCTTGTTCTAATTCATCTAAGTTTTTAAAGTTTTTCTCAAAACCGTAGAACATTTCTCTTTTGAGTATGCCAAAGAACCCCCTCCATCATGCCATCATCTAAGGAGTTACCTTTGCGTGACATACTTTGAGTAATACCATGGTTTTTGAGCCAATTTTGGAAGAGTGGTTTTTGATATTGCCAACCTTGATCAGTATGGAAGATCAAGCCATTAAGTGCTGGATACTTCTTGTATGCATGTTCTAACATATCCATTACTTGTTTTAAAACAGGTCTGTGGCTGAGAGTATAAGAGACGATCTCTTGTGTGCAACCATCCATGATTGGGGATAAATAAAGCTTTTCACCATTTAAATGAAATTCTGTCACGTCTGAATACCACTTTATATTTGGCATCACAGACTTGAAATTGCGTTTGATTAGGTTAGCTTTGATTTTACCTACAGTTCCACGATAGCTTGAATATTTATACTTACGTCTAATGGCAATGCCATATAAGTGCATTTTAGTCATTAGACGCTTTACTTTTTTATGATTAATTTTAAGTCCTTCACGTTGAAGCTGCGCAGTAATTCTTCTATAACCATAGCGATGTTTGTGCTCTTCATATACTTCTTTGATCCTCTTCATAATCTTTTGGTTTTTTCTATCTTTATCATCATGTCCTTGAACATAGTAATAATTACTTCTGGATAGATGTGGAAGGTCAGGCTTAGAATTGATAACTTTGAGCACAAAACTTACAGTCACGTGAAGTTCTCGCCTTAGCTGTGTGACTGCAGAAACTATTTCTTGTGCTTTTGGTTTCTGGTTCTTTGTGCTACTAAGGCGTCTAATTTTTTTATAAATTCGTTCTCGACAGTAAGCTCTAAATTCTTCTGTTTGAGATTTTTGATTTGCTTTTGAAGTTCTTGGATCTGTTTGTCTTTGTCCTGCATTGGGTTTTCTGCCTTTCTGATGATTAATGACATTATACCCATCTTCTTTGTATTTGCGAAGCCAATTACGAAGCATTCCATCACTTGGTAAAGCAAGGTCTAGTGCTATTTGTTGTATCGGTTCAGCACCATATAGTATACGTTTTATTGCCTTCTCTTTAAACTCAATCGAATAGTTAGTATATGACCTGTTTAAGACGTCTAATCCATGTTTATCAAGTAACCTAACCAAATACCTAACTACACTAGAAGCTATTTTATATTCTTTGCTTAATGATTCAGCTGACTTTTTATAATTTTTCCAATTATTATAAATATCGATTTTATCTTGCTTAGTTAATTTAGTCATAATAAAACCCCGAAATTCTTGTCCAAATTTCGGGGTTCATATCAAAGGAGGTGTAAGGCATGACCAACGTTTTATTAATCATTGCTATCAGTGTGCTAATCGACTCAATCACTCGGTTAGTCCGTGAGATTAAGCGCCCTTAATGGCTTGCTTGATTTCTCAACTGGGACAGTTCTAATTGTAGAGCTGTCTTTTTTGGTTAATATGTACTTTCATCCGTATAATTTTAAAAATTTATATTTAAAACTTCCTAGATAGTTAAAAATTTAGTAGTATAAAGTAGGATACACCAGAATCATGTTTTAGCTTTTAGAAAGAAAGTTGTTTATGTCTGAAATTAAATATGAAAAAGTTCGCAATAGTCTGATAAAAGATATTGAAAGTGGCAACTATCAAGAAGGCGAAAAATTACCTACTGAGTCTGAATTAATGCAAATGTATAGTGTAAGTCGCTATACAATTCGAAGAGCAGCTGGTGAATTAGAAAATAGACACTATATTTATCGTATTCAAGGCGGCGGAATGTTCGTTGATAATTGGAAAAAAAGAATTAAATCTAAAGTTAGTGACACCAAAATGATTGGTGTAATAACTACTCATTTAGCTGATTATATTTTTCCTAGAATTATTAGTGGTATAGACAGAGTTGTTTCAGAAAATGGTTATTCTTTAATTCTTAATAATACCCATAATAATTCTGATGAAGAGCGTAAAGCTTTAAAAAGAATGATTGATAATGAAGTATCAGGATTAATTATTGAACCAACACAAAGTGCATTACCAAATAAAAATCTAGATCTTTATAATTATTTAAAAGAAAAAAATATTCCTACTCTTTTGATTAATGCCCATTATAATGATTTAGATTTTCCATATATAGAAGTAGACGATTTAAAAGCTGAAAAAGATATAACTAATTATTTGATTGGCTTAGGACATAAAAAGATCTTAGGTATGTTTCAAGTAGATGACATGCAGGGAACTAAGAGATTGCGAGGTTTTTTAGATGCCTACATGGAGCATCCTGATATTTCATATTTAAATGAAACTATTATGTATCAGTCAACTGAAAATATGTCGCCGATATTAAAAGAAGCAATTTCAAAAATTAATCGTGAAAATGGACCGACTGCAATAGTTTGCTATAATGATGAACTTGCCATTCAAATGATGGATGTAATTAGATCAGTAGATTTAAAAATTCCTACAGATATTTCAGTTGCTGGTTTTGATGATTATATTTTAGGAAGATATATTTCCCCACGCTTAACAACTGTGGCACATCCTAAAGAAAGAATGGGTGTAGATGCAGCTAAAACATTACTGGATATGATTAATGGTAAAAAAGTAACTTCTAAATGTTATAAAGTTAAGATAATGCCTAATGAAACAACCAGTAAGATAGATTAAAAATAATACTAATAAAAAAGACATTGAGCAAAAATTTGTTCGATGTTTTTTTATTTGTGTAATAATTTTAAATACAAAAATAATAAATGCAAAATTTATTATTAATTTGTATTGAAAAAAGGACGAGAAAGAAGTATTATTGATTTATAAATTGAAAGCGCATTCAATGACGAAAATAACAAGTTAATTTCATGAAAAAGGAGGAAAAAATGGCTAAAAGTGAAAAGAAGATATCTAGTGCTTTTATTTACTTCTTTGGATCGTTTGGTGGTATTTTATTTGGTTATGACATCGGTGTAATGACCGGGGCCTTACCATTTTTGGAAGCAGATTGGCATCTGCAAAACGCAGCGAGTTTGGTTGGATGGATTACTTCCGCCGTTATGTTTGGGGCTATTTTTGGTGGTGCACTTGCAGGTCAACTATCTGATAAGCTTGGTCGACGTAAAATGATTTTGATTTCTGCGGTAATATTTATGATTTTTTCAATTTTATCAGGGATAGCACCCGATATTGGAAAACTTAGCCCATATTATCTAATTATTGTAAGAATGCTTTTGGGACTTGCAGTTGGAGCTGCTTCGGCATTAGTTCCTGCATATATGTCAGAAATGGCTCCAGCAAAAGCAAGAGGTCGTTTATCAGGTCTTAATCAAACTATGATCGTTTCAGGGATGCTTTTATCTTATGTTGCTGATTTTTTGTTAAAAGATTTACCTGGAGAATGGGCATGGAGATTAATGCTAGGACTTGCTGCAGTGCCGGCTTTGATTTTATTTATGGGAGTATTGCGTTTACCTGAGTCTCCTCGTTTTTTACTTAAAAAAGGTGATGAAGCTCAAGCAAAGCGAGTTTTATCCTATATTAGATCAAACCCTGCTGAAATTAATCAAGAATTAGAAAGCATTAAAAAAACCGCTAAAAAAGAGCGTGAAGCAAATAAAAAAGCTAGCTGGAGTACTTTATTCAGTAGCAAGTATCGTTATTTAGTTATTGCTGGTGTTGGTGTTGCAGCTTTTCAACAATTTCAAGGTGCTAATGCAATTTTCTACTATATTCCTTTAATTGTACAAAAAGCAACTGGTCAAGCAGCTTCCTCTAACTTAATGTGGCCAATTATCCAAGGTATTATTTTAGTGATTGGATCACTATTTTATATGTGGATTGCAGATAAATTTAATCGCCGTGCGCTATTAATGCTTGGCGGCAGTGTAATGGGACTATCATTTATTTTACCGGCTATTTTAAATTGGATGATTCCAAATATGAATCCAATTACAATAGTTGTATTTCTTTGTATTTATGTGGCATTTTATTCATTTACCTGGGCTCCTCTTACTTGGGTTTTGGTTGGGGAAATCTTCCCATTAGCTATTAGGGGTCGCGCTTCTGGTCTTGCTTCTTCATTTAATTGGATTGGTTCATGGCTAGTTGGTTTAATTTTTCCAATTATGACTGCAAGTATGCCACAAGAAGCAGTATTTGCAATTTTTGGTGTAATTTGCTTATTAGGTGTAATCTTCATAAAAACTCGTGTTCCAGAAACTAGGGGACACACTCTTGAAGAAATTGAAGCTCAAGGAACAAATCATTTTAAGGCGATTAAAAAAGTACACTCTAAAAATATTAATGTAGAAAGAACTAATTCTTAGGAGAATAATTATGAATTTACTTGAAACTAAAAAACAAATTCAAAATGGTAAAACAGCCTTGGGAATTGAATTAGGATCTACAAGAATAAAAGTTGTCTTAATTGATAATAACTTTGAAACACTGGCTTCCGGAAGTTTTACATGGGAAAACCAATATAAAAATAATATTTGGACATATTCACTTGACCAAGTCTGGGAAGGAATTCAGCAAGCCTTTAAGCAATTAAAAGCTTCGGTTCAAAGTAAATATCATATTCCTTTAACTAGGATTGGTTCAATTGGTGTAAGTGCGATGATGCACGGATATTTACCATTTGACAAGGAAGGAAATTTACTCACTCCATTTAGAACTTGGAGAAATAATATTACTGAAGAAGCAGCTGATAAACTTACTGAATTATTTAATTTTAATATTCCTCAAAGATGGAGCATTGCGCATTTATATCAAGCTATTCTTAACAAGGAAGAACATGTTGATAATATTGATTTTATTACTACATTGGCTGGATATGTACATTGGAAGCTAACAGGAGAAAAAGTTACAGGAATTGGAGATGCTTCAGGTATTTTTCCAATAGATGAAAACGTGCTAGCTTATCGCAATGACTTTTTAAATAAATTTAGCAAATTACCAGAAGTTGCCAAATATTCATGGTCAATTGAAAATATTTTACCAAAACCTGTTGTAGCTGGAAAAAGTGCGGGGGAGTTAACCGAACAAGGTGCCAAGTTACTAGACCCCACAGGTTCTTTAAAAGCAGGTTCTCTTATGGCACCTCCAGAAGGGGATGCGGGAACTGGAATGGTAGCGACGAACAGTGTTAGAAAGCGTACAGGTAATATTTCCGTGGGTACATCAGCATTTTCAATGAATGTTTTAGATAAACCTCTCAAATCTGTTCACCGTGATATTGATTTGGTAACTACTCCTTCAGGTACACCTGTAGCTATGGTGCATGTTAATAATTGTTCTTCAGATATTAATGCCTGGGTTAATTTATTTAAAGAATTCGCAGATGCAACAGGTAATAAAATTAGTACGGATAACTTATATCAGACCTTATTTGATTCTACTGTTCGTGCTGATTCAAATGCTGGTGGCTTAGTAAATTATAGCTATTTATCTGGTGAAAATATTACAAAAATTAAGGCAGGTAGACCACTATTTGTCAGGACTGAAAATAGTAAGATGAATCTTGCTAACTTTTTCTTGAGCCAATTATATGCAGCTTTTGCTCCTCTTAAAATCGGTATGGATATTTTATTAAATGAAGAACATGTGCAAACTGATGTAATGGTAGCTCAAGGTGGTTTATTTGCTACACCTGTTATTGGACAACAAGTTTTAGCTAATGCTTTAAATATCCCTATTACTGTGATGAATACAGCAAGTGAAGGCGGTCCATGGGGAATGGCTGTTTTAGCAAAGTACGCTGAAACAGGTGGTGTTAAAAAATTAGCTGATTATTTAGATGAGGATGTATTTAAGAATCCAGAAAGCATGACTCTTACTCCTGAAGATAACGGTGTTAAAGGATATGAGGAGTTTATTGGGGATTATCAAGCTGGGTTGCCAGTAGAGGAGCTTGCTGGAAGTAAAATTAATTTTCAAGAAGGAGAAAAATAATGCTAGAAGACTTAAAAAAGGAAGTTTATGAAGCAAATATGCAGTTGCCGAAGCTAGATTTGGTTTCATTTACATGGGGAAATGTTTCCGGAATTGATCGTGAAAAGGGTTTGTTTGTTATTAAACCTTCTGGAGTTCCATATGATGAATTGAAGCCTGAAGATATGGTAGTTGTTAATCTTGATGGTGAAGTTGTAGAAGGGACTATGAATCCATCTTCAGATACTCCAACGCATACCTATTTGTACAATCATTTTCCAAAAATTGGAGGTATTGTCCATACTCATTCTCCATGGGCTGTTTCTTTTGCGGCAGCTAATATGGATATTCCAGCACTTAATACTACACATGCAGATACTTTTTATGGGGATGTACCGGCTGCTGATGCATTAACTAAAGAAGAAATTGAAGAAGATTATGAAGGGAATACTGGAAAAACAATTGTACGTACTTTTAAGGAACAAAATTTAGATTACGAAGCAATTCCAGCATCTTTAGTAAGTCAGCACGGCCCTTTTGCTTGGGGAAAAACTCCGCAAGAAGCAGTGTATAATGCAAAAGTTTTGGAAGTAGTTGCCGAAGAAGATTATCATTCTTTGCAATTAACTCGAGGTAATATTCATTTACCACAATATTTACTAGATAAGCATTATTATCGTAAACATGGTCAAGATGCTTATTATGGGCAAAATAACGCTCATTCTAAAGATCATGCTAAAAAAATTAGCTAAAATTAATTAATAAATATGTTATATTTATATTGAATTTATATGGTATTAGCCTTACAATTAAAATGTAAGCGTTTTATTTAAAATAAAAAAGGAGATCAATTATGCGTAAAGTTCCAGATTATAAGTTTTGGTTTGTTGTAGGTAGTCAACCGTTATATGGGGAGGAAGCTTTAAGAGAAGTAAAAGAAGATGCAGAAAAAATTGTTGCTGGTATTAACAAAAGTGGAAAGTTAGAATATCCGATTGAATTTAAGTTAGTTGCTACAACTGCAGAAAGTATTACTAAGTTTATGAAAGAAGCAAACTATCGTGATGATGTTGCTGGGGTAATTACTTGGATGCATACTTTTTCACCAGCTAAAAATTGGATTCGTGGTACTCAATTATTGCAAAAGCCACTGCTGCACTTATGTACACAATTTTTAAATCATATTCCATTTGATGATATTGATATGGATTATATGAATTTACACCAAAGTGCACATGGTGATCGTGAGTATGAATACATTAATGCAAGGTTAGGTGTTCCAGATACCATTGTTTATGGATGGTGGAATGATGAAAAAGTTCAAAAACAAATTGCTTCTTGGGAGCACGTAGCAATTGCTTATGATGAAAGTTTTCACATTAAAATTGCTAGATTTGGCGATACAATGCGTGATGTTGCTGTTACTGAAGGTGATAAGGTTGCTGCTCAAATCAAACTTGGCTGGACAGTTGATTATTACCCAATTGCTGATTTAGTTAAATTAGTTAATGAAGTAAAAGAAGAAGATATTGATAAAGAATATAAGAAGTTGGAACAAAACTTTGAAATGGTTGAAGGCGATAACGACCATGAAAAATATGTTCACGCTGTCCGTTATCAATTACGTGAATATTTAGCTCTTAAAAAGTTTTTAGATGATAATGATTACAATGCCTTTACTGATAACTTCCAAGATCTTGCAGGACTTGAACAATTGCCAGGACTTGCAGTACAACTTCTCCAATTACAAGGATATGGTTTTGGTCCAGAAGGTGACTTTAAGACAGCTGGCTTAAGTAAATTGATTAAGATATTAGCTGATAATAAGAAAACTGGTTTGATGGAAGATTATACGTTAGATTTACGTCGAGGCCATGAAGCAATTATGGGTTCTCATATGCTTGAAGTTGATCCTACCTTAGCCTCTGATAAACCTAGAGTAGAAGTTCATCCACTTGGTATTGGTGGTAAAGCAGATCCAGCACGATTAGTATTTACGGGATCAGAAGGAGACGGTATTTATGTAACTTTGTCTTACTTTGATAAAGGTTATAAGTTTGTTTCTTATCCAGTTGATGCTAAAATCCCTGAAAAAGAAATGCCTAAATTACCAACAGCTAAACAAATGTGGACACCAAAAGTTGGCTTAGAACCGGGTGCTAAAGCTTGGATGTATGCAGGTGGTGGACACCATTCAGTAATTTCTTTGAATGCTACTGAAGAACAATTGAAGCAATTAGCTCGCTTATTCAAAATTGAATTAGTTGATATTGATAAATAGAATTTTATGATTAATCTCGTTTAAAACTAGAATTAGATCTATAGTTTAAGCGAGATTTTTCTTTGCTTTTATAAATATTGGGCTACTCAAAAAAGCAGTAATAAAAGATAAAATCCAAGTTAAACAATAAATTATAAGAATACTTAAGAATGGAACTTGTTGAAATAAAATTTTGCCAAATAAATTCCAAAGAATCCATGACCACATTGCATTAGGCAGATAAGCTAAGTAAGCAATCTGAGCTAATTTATGAATTAAGTAACTTGTTTTTTTAAAGCGTGGTCCGACATGAATTGCAAATAAAGAAATTAAAAAGATAACACTTAAATCATAAAAAGTCATTGAAGGTTTATAATATGGTGCATTTGCTAGATTAAGAGGTAAGCCAAATTGAAATAATTCAAGATTAATAACAATAAAACTTAATATCAAAATAGCCACAATCGAGTATTTCCATTTTGATAAGAAATCACAATAAAATTCAAAAAATATAGCACATAATACACCGAGAAAACCATAAAGTGCAAAGCTCATAAAGAATCTGTCAAATAAATACCAATCGTGCATTTTAGGACCATGGAAAATCAAGCAATCATAGAATATTAACCATGAAGCAGATAAGATTAGAATAATAATCAAATAAAAGATAAATTTTTTCACTCGAAGCTGAAAATTAAAATCAATCCATTTTACAAGCAAATTAAATAGTGGCATTAATACCAAAAATTGCAGCATCATTACTGCATACCATAAGTGAGGTGCAGCATTTCCACTGATAAGCTGCCATAAAAAACTTTGAAAGTTATGATAATGATTAATTTGCTGTAAATTTGGAAAAAGTAACAAATAAATTATTCCCCATAAATAATAGGGAAAAAATGAGCTACGTAATATTTTTAGATAAAACTTTTTAGTATTAAATTTTGTTCCCAAATTGTACCGCGTATTAGTAAATAAAATACTAAAAATAAAAGCAGGTGCAGAAAATTTCACAACATTATAGCTAATACCAATTCTAATTTGGGTATCTGTATTGGGATGAGCATTTAAAGCAAACCCTAAGATAGATTGTAAAAAGACAGCTGATACTGCTATGACTTTTAAAAAGTCGCCATTATCAGCTGCCGTTTTATCTTGGAAAAAATTTCTATAATTCATTTTCATTGTCATAAGGGAATTTAAGTCCCCAAGCTACACGAACGCTGTTTAAAATATGAGCGATAGCTCGAGATTTCTCTAGTTGACCATCATCATGACCTTGTTCAATATAATGTTCAAAGTCACGAACCTCATATTGTAAAGCTTTATAACTTTCACCTGCTTCGATATAGTCGTGATCTTCTTCGTGAGCGCTTTCAGTGTAAGTAATGTCAGCGCGTGTTGCACGTGGATATTGGCTTATTTCAACATAACCTTTAGTGCCAGAGACAAGTCCACGCTTAGGTTGTTTAGCACGCATAGAAAGTGACATTACTGCCATTTGCCCTTTAGAGTTCTTTAAGATAATACCGGATTGTTCATCAACCCCAGTTTCAAAAAATTTAACTGAAGTAGTAATACTTTCTGGATATTCACCTAAAAATTCCATTGCAAATGCAGTAGCATACCCACCAATATCAAGAAGGGCTCCACCAGCAAGACGTTTACTAAAGAAGCGATTAGAAGGATCATAGTCTTTTAAACTGCCAAAATTAATTTGAATCATTTTTACTTGACCAAGTTTACCATCTTTAATAAGATCTTTAACTTTTTTATAAATAGGCATGTGATAAAGAGTAAATCCTTCAGTTAAGATAAGATGTTTTTCCTTAGCAAGTTTTGCTACTTCGTCAAACTGCTTAGCATTAACTGTTATAGGTTTTTCACAGAATACATTTTTGCCTGCATTTAACGCCTTTTTTATATAAGTATAATGAGACATATTAGGAGTAGCGATATAAATGATATCAATATTAGGATCTTCAATCATTTCATCAGGATCAGTAAAAATATGCTTAACATGCTTTTCTTCAGCGAATTCATCAACAGATTTTTCATTATTATTAGCTGCAGCATAAATTTCACCATTAACTGCATTTATTGCATCAGCCATATCATGAGCAATCCAGCCAGTGCCAACAATTCCCCAATTATATTTTTTCATAGTTTTCTCCTTATCAAAATTTTCTTACAATTAAAGTTTAGTATTATTGAAAGCGCTATGCAATAAAAGTGTTATGGCTTTTGATAAAGAAAAAAGATAATTTCAAAAATTAATTGATTTTTTTACAAAAAACACTTGCATTTATCCCTAAACTTATGTATTATAATAAACGTGCATTACGGAGGAATAGCGAAGTGGCTAAACGCGGCGGTCTGTAAAACCGCTCTCTCTGAGTTCGGCGGTTCGAATCCACCTTCCTCCATTGCTGGTTTATCCAGCTGGTAATTAGTTGAACTAACAAGTAAAAAGTTCAATGAATTGGGTTATAGCCAAGTGGTAAGGCAATGGTTTTTGGTACCATCATGCGCTGGTTCGAATCCAGCTAACCCAATAGTTCTTATAGAACACCCAACCCGATTAAGAAGTATCTCTTATGAGATGCTTCTTTTTTTGCTTATTTTCACTATACATTTTATGTATACTAGTATAAATAAATGTCATTTGAAAAATAGCTTGTTTCCTTTATACTTATTAATTGCAATAAACTTATATTTTGTAAGCAGGAGGAAAATATGAGACGTAATAGGGGATTTTTAGCTGGAATTGTGGTGTTAGTTGCAGCAGAGACATTAGCTGCGTGCTCTAATTCTAAAAATCAATGAAATAATAAAAGCTCGGATAATTCCGAGCTTTTAAAGTTCACTTATAGTTTTACCATGCCAATCGAGCATTCCTCCTTGAACATTAGTGACTTCGTAGCCCTTTAGTTCAAGGATAGCTGCTGCTTGACTAGAACGATTTCCAGATCTACAAATTAAGTAGTAAGGCTGATTTTTATTTCCAGAAAACTTTGCTATTTCTTCTAGTGGAAAATTTTGAGCTTCAGGGATATGGCTACCAGCATATTCCATTTCAGTGCGAACATCAATTAAGTTGATGTTTTTATTATTTAGCAAGTCCATTAATTTATTTGTAGAAATTTCTTTCATTTTTTAACCTCGATTATGCATTATTTACCTATTATAAAAGAAAAACAGGTAAAATGGTATTTAGTTTGTTTTTAGAAAGGGAAAAGTTGGATGCCTAGACTTATAAAAATTGGAGCTGGTGGCGCAGAAGTCACTTGGCATGATGCATTAAAAGATTTACACGCAGATGATGTATTGTTCTTAGAGCCTGGTTTTTACGAATTACCTAAGGGAATTACTTTGGCAGATATCACTATTAAAGGAACAGGATCAAGCCCAGAAGATACAACGATTTTAGGGTATGCCAGTATTTCTAAGAATAGTCGATATGTTACTTTAGAAAATCTTTGTATTAACACAAATAAAGATCGAAATAGTTTATTTGTACCCTTAGAAGCAGATACTTATCTGAGTTTACGAAATTGTGTTATTAAAGGATGCGGAACAGATACCGCAACTATTGCTGTAAATGGAAAAATCACTTTAGAATTATATTCAACAAAAATTATTGGTGGTTCTATTTCAATGTTTGAAGCATCAGATTTTAAATTAGAAATGAATGATTCAATTATTGACTATCCCTCAAATGAGTATTGTGCTTTAGCTTTAGAAGGGCATGGGACGGCAATTATTAATAATTCTAGAATCCATGGAAGTATTAATACTTTTGATAAAACTAACATGGAACTTGATTTTAATAATTCAATTCTTGATTACTTACTACTTCATGGTCAAACATGGATGAATATGATGGGAAGCGAAGTATTATCAATTGAGGATTCTTGTTTGTATGTAAGTGATGAGTGTTGGGTGAATATTTTAAATAGTAAATTTAATGGCGGTGTCTATTTAGATAAACAAGCTAGAATGATCGTACAAAATAGTGCTATAAATCGGATGGTGGCGATTGATGAAGCTGATGTGACTCTTAACAATTCGATTATTATGGCTCATGCTGATTTTCAAAATGATGCAAAATGTGATGCAAATCGTGTAACATTTAATGGAAATGCAGAATACGAGTATTTTTTAGCTGTTAGTGATGATGCCAAACTTTCAGGAAGTAATTTAGTTTTAAATTCAAATGGAGCTATTTTAGCAGTTCAAGATAATGCAAAATTTAAAGTAAATGTACTTGCAAGTAAAGATGACTCTCTACAAGTTGAATGTAGTAAAAAACCTAATGTTCATATTTTAGGAATGAAATGGACCGCTAAGAAAAAATAGCCATAAAAAATAAATGGGTCTTTAGACTATGCAATCTAGACCAATTTAGCTTATAATTGATTATAGATTTGGAGGGATGCACTATGGAAGAACCGATGTACATCAAAATTCATAATCAGATCAAGCAAGATGTAGAAAATCACGTCTATAAAGTGGGGGATCGAATTCCGGCAGAAAGACAGCTTGCAGTTGAGTTTGGTGTGTCAAGAATGACTTTGCGTCAAGCTATAAAAACGCTAGAAGAAGAAGGAATTCTTGAAAGACGCCTTGGTAGTGGAACTTATGTAGCTAGCCAAAAGGTTCAGGAAAAGATGTCAGGTATTATGTCTTTTACTGAAATTACTAAAGCAAACGGACAAAAGCCATCAAGTAAGCTGATTTCTTATCAAATTGGCAAACCATCATTATCAGAAAAAGAACGTTTAGCACTTCCAGCTGGTAAGGATGTTTTACGAATGGAGCGAATTAGATATGCTGATGAGACTCCAATTTGCTATGAAGTAGTAACGATTCCATATGATTTAGTTGAAGATATCTCTAAAGAAGATATATCTACTCATCTTTATGAAGCTTTAAGTAAAAATCATTATAAAATTGGACGTGTAACAGAACATATTTCTGCAGCTATTGCTAATGAACAAGATGCCAGACTTTTAAATGCTAAAAAAGGCGAAGCTCTTATTACTCGTAGACAAGTTACTGAGCTTTCTGATGGACAGCCTTTTGAATATACACGCGCACGTTATGTAGCAGAACGTTTCGAATTTACTTTTTCAAAATAAAAAACTCCAAATCTTACTCAAAGTAGTGAGATTAGGAGTTTTTTATTTTAAATCTTCTTTTATTTTAGTTGTAGAAATTCCAGGAGTTCTAGGTAAATAAATAACTTTACAATAAGGTTTTAAAAAGTCGAATTTTCCTTTCCAATCATCCCCCATTACAAAAGTATCAATGTCATATTTTTCTACATCTTTTACTTTTTGATCCCAATCCTTTTCCGGAATCACCTCATCTACGTAACGGATAGCTTCAAGTATATATTTTCGTTCAGGATAAGTGTTATAAGCTTCTTTATGCTTTTGAAATGCATTAAATTCGTCAGTTGAAAGTCCGACAATTAAATAATCACCTAGTTCTTTGGCACGCTTTAATAAACGAATATGACCATAGTGAAGCAAATCAAAAGTTCCATATGTAATGACTTTTTTCATATTTTTCTCCTTACATTGCTTAAAATAATATACCACAATTTCTAAGAAATCTTAAATTTACTAATGTTTCACGTGATTTTTGATAGAATTAAAATAAAAAACAATAAGAGGTTTTTATATGGATAAAGTAAATGTTCTGGGTGTAAATTTTGATAATAAGAATTTTAAACAATTTCAAGAAGAATTTTTGAATAGAATTAATAATCATCAGTCGACTTTTGTCGTAACTGCAAATCCTGAAATAGTTATGGCAGCTAATGAAAATCCTGTATTTATGAAAATATTAAAAGAAGATGCTGATTATATTACTGCCGATGGAATAGGAATTATTAAAGGGGCTAAAATTTTAAAAACCCCCTTACCTGAAAGAGTAACTGGGTATGATTTATTTACTTGGTTAATGAAGTTGGCAGATGATAAAGGGTTGAGAGTATATTTAATTGGAGCAAAACCTCAAGTAATTCATGCTGTTCAGGAAAAAGTTGCTCACCAATATTCTGGAACTAATTTAGTTGGTGCAGAAGATGGATATTTTACGGAAGATTTAGAAATGGTGGCTCGCAGGATTCGCCGAGCAAAACCGGATTTAGTTTTTGCAGCCTTAGGTTTTCCTAAGCAAGAACAGTTATTATCAATACTAAGAAAAGAAAATGTTCCAGCTTTAATGATGGGGGTTGGAGGAAGTTTTGATGTTTTTTCTGGAATGAGTAAAAGAGCGCCGCAATTTTTTCAAAATTTGCATTTAGAATGGTTTTATCGTTTGCTTAAAGAACCATCAAGGATTGGAAGAATGATGGTACTTCCGAAGTTTGTAATAGAAGTTAAAAAATCGAAAAGAGGCAAATAATTGTGAAAGTTTTGCATATTAATGCTGGCTTAGAAAATGGTGGCGGCTTAACTCATATTGTTAATTTGCTTACAGAAGCAAAAAAAGAAAATAAAAACTTTGAATTATTAACTCTTTCTGAAGGTCCCGTTGCTAAAAGTGCTCGAATAGCAGGAATTGATACCTACGTATTAGGTGCTAAAAGTCGGTATGATATAAATAGCTTAAAAAAATTAATACAATTTATTAATCAAGGCCATTATGATATTGTGCATACTCATGGAGCTCGTGCAAATTTATTTTTAGCAATGATTTATAAAAAAATCAATGCTAAATGGTGTATAACAGTTCATTCTAATCCATATTTAGATTTTGAAGGACGAGGCATTATTGGAGCGATTTTTACGAAATTAAATATTCATGCCTTAAAAAAGGCAGATTGTGTATTTGCTGTAACTAAACGTTTTGCAAATCTTTTGATAAATAAAACTCATATTAATAAAAATAAAATTCATGTTATATATAATGGGATATTCTTTCGTACTGATAATCAGATTCCCGCTAAGTATGAACATCCTTATTTCAATTTAATTAATGTAGCCCGTGTTGAAAAAATAAAAGGTCAAGAGCTTTTATTAAAAGCTTTGAAAAAAGTTGATGACCAGCATGTTCGTTTACATATTGCAGGAGATGGTAGTCAGCTTGAAAACTTAAAAAAATTAGCTAATGACTTGCAAATTGCTCCACAAGTTACATTTCATGGTTTTTTGAATCAAAATGAATTAAATAATTTATATAGAAGAACTGATTTGGCAACTTTAACGTCTTATTCTGAAAGCTTTCCGTTGGTTTTACTTGAAGCTAGTGATAATTTAGTACCAATTTTGTCAACTGATGTTGGTGATATTAAAATGATGATTCCAGATGATAATCATGGCTTTGTAGCTAAAATAGGAGACATTGATTCTATTGCTAAGCAAATAAAAAAGGCAGTTAATATGAATGCTGAAAAATTACAAGAAATAGCAGTTAATGAGAAGCGATATACTGAGAATAACTTTTCTGTAAGAAATCAATTGCAATCAATTGAATCTGTTTATAAAAAACTACTAGTAGAATAATTGCCGATATAGCTGGCTAGTCGTATAATTAAAGGCAAAACGTTTATTGAACTATGAGAGGAAAACAATGTTTTACCCAGAAATAGATAAAGATGATTCATTGGCTCTACATACAGATCTATATGAAATCAATATGATGTATACCTACTTCAAAAAAGGAATTGCTGATCGTAATGCCGTTTTTGAGGCGTTTTATCGTACGGAACCATTTGGTAATGGATTTGCTGTTTATGCTGGACTTGAGCATGTAATAGAATATTTGCAAAATCTTAAATTCAGCGAAAGTGATTTAAAGTATTTAAAAGAACAAGGGAATTATGATGATGATTTTATTGATTATCTTCGTAATTTAGAATTAAAATTAAACATTCGTTCAATGAAAGAAGGAGAATTAGTATTTGCTAATGAGCCTCTTCTTCAAGTTGAGGGACCTCTTGCACAATGTCAGTTAATTGAGACTGCAGTACTTAATATAATTAATTTTCAAACTCTTCTTGCAACTAAAGCTGCAAGAATTAAACTAGCAGTAGATGGAGACCAAATAATGGAATTTGGTTCTCGCCGAGCTCAAGAAGCAGATGCAGCACTTTGGGGCGCACGAGCTGCTTATATTGGTGGTTTTGATTCAACTAGTAATGTAAGAGCTGGAAAGTTATTTGGTATTCCAATTTCAGGAACTCACGCTCATGCTTTAGTTGAAGCTTTTGGTAGCGAATATGAAGCTTTTAAAGCATATGCAGAAACTCATAAAGATTGTGTTTTCTTAGTTGATACCTATGACACAGTTAGAAGCGGAGTTCCTAATGCTATCAAAGTAGCTAAAGAGATGGGAGATAAAATAAACTTCTTAGGAGTACGTATTGACTCAGGAGATATGGCTTATATTTCTAAGCAAGTTAGAAAAGAGCTAGATGATGCAGGTTATCCTGATGCAAAAATTTTTGCTTCAAATGACCTTGATGAAACAACTATTACTAACTTAAAAATGCAAGGTGCTAAGATTGATGTATGGGGAATTGGTACTAAGTTTATCACTGCTTATGATCAACCTGCACTTGGCGCAGTTTATAAGCTTGTTGCAATTGAAGATGAAGTTCATGCAATGCGTGATGCTTTGAAGATTTCTTCAAATGCAATTAAAGTTTCAACACCGGGTAAAAAGCAAGTATGGAGAATCAGTGCTAATACTGAAAAGAAAAATGAAGGTGATTGGGTATCACGTGATAGTGAAGATCCGAGAAAGTTTAATGCTCTATTCATGTTCCATCCGCAATATAATTATATTAATAAAGTGGTAACTGATTATACTGCTATTCCACTTTTGCAAGATATATTTAAAGATGGTGAATTAGTTTATAAGCAACCTACGCTAACAGAAATTCGAGAATTTGTTGCACAAAACTTGGATGGTTTATGGGATGAATATAAGAGAAGTCTTAATCCACAAGAATATCCAGTAGATTTATCACAGGACTTATATGAGTCAAAGATGAACCTCATTCAAGATATTCGTCGTAAAATTCGTGAAAGAAGTATTGGTCGATGAGAGAATTACAAAAGAAAATTATCGCATATGAACATGTTTTACCAGAAATTGATCCAGAAAAGGAAGTTAGAAAGTCAGTAGATTTCTTAAAAGACTACTTGAAAGCAAATCCTTTTTTGAAGACTTATGTTTTAGGGATCTCTGGTGGTCAAGATTCAACTTTAACTGGTAAACTCTGCCAAATGGCAATTGAAGAAATGCGTGAAGAAACTGGTGATAAGTCTTACCAGTTTATTGCTGTTCGTCTACCTTATGGCGTTCAAGCAGATGCTCAAGACGCTGCAGATGCTGTTGAATTTCAAAAGCCTGATCAAGATCTAATTGTTAATATTAAAGAACCAGTTGATGCAATGGTAAAAGTAGTTGAAGCAACTGGTCAAAAAATTACTGACTTTAATAAAGGAAATATCAAAGCTCGTCAAAGAATGGTAGTTCAATATGCAATTGCTGGCGCAAATAGGGGTGCAGTTGTAGGTACTGATCATGCGGCAGAAAACTTCTCTGGTTTTTACACTAAATATGGTGATGGTGCAGCTGACCTTACTCCTTTATTCCGCTTAGATAAGCGTCAAGGTAAAGCGATGCTTAAATATTTAGGTTGTCCAGAACACCTTTATTTAAAAGCTCCAACTGCTGATTTAGAAGATGACAAACCAGAGCTTCCAGATGAAGTTGCACTTGGTGTTACTTATCAAGAAATTGATGACTATTTAGAAGGTAAAGAAATTAGCGATAAAGCAGCTGACCAAATTGAAAAATTATGGAAGAAGAGCGAACATAAACGTCATTTGCCAGTTACTATTTTTGATGATTTTTATAAAAATTAAACTTGTATAGTTGTTTGTTTTTCCTTATAATTATTATTGATCATAAGGGAGTAACGGCATCTTATATGCGATAAGCCCAACACCCGAAGAAAATCTTCTGGACTTATCTTAATTTGTGAGACTTATGTGCGATATGCATGTAGGTCTCTTTTTTGTTATAGGAGGTTAAAAAATTGGCGAAGAATTATTATACAGAGTCAATTTCTGAAGTAGAAAAGAGTTTTGATACTTCTTTAAGCGACGGTTTGACTAAAGATCAAGCTAAAAAAAGGCTAGAAAAATATGGTCCGAATGCTTTGGCTTCAAAGAAGAAGAAGTCAATGTTCATGAGATTCATTGATCAGTTTAAAGACTTTATGATTATTGTCTTGATTATTGCGGCTGTTCTTTCGGGAGTAGTTGCTAAAGAATGGACTGATGCAGCTATTATTATGATTGTAGTAGTTTTGAATGCAATTTTAGGAGTTTTTCAAGAAGCGCGTTCAGAAGCTGCTATTGATGCTTTAAAAGAAATGGCCACGCCTAATGCTCATGTCAAGCGTAATGGAGCAATTATTGAAATTCCAAGTACTGAATTAGTTCCTGGGGATATTGTTTTACTTGAAGCCGGCGACGTAGTTCCAGCAGATTTACGTTTAAGTCAAGCATATAGTTTAAAAATTGAAGAATCAGCTTTAACTGGTGAATCTGTTCCTGTCGAAAAGGCTGCTGAAACTTTAGAAGGTAGTGATATTGCTCTAGGAGATAGAGTAAATATGGCTTATTCCAACACTAATGTTACTTATGGTCGAGGCGAAGGTGTTGTTGTTGGAACAGGGATGCACACTGAAGTTGGTAAAATTGCCACTATGCTTAATAATGCTGATGAAACCGATACTCCTTTAAAGGAAAACTTAAATCAGCTTGGTAAGACTTTAACTATCATGATTTTGGCAATCTGTGTGGTTGTCTTTATCGTTGGTGTTTTAAAAGCGGATCCGGCTCAAAGAAACTCTACTCTCATGATCAACATGTTCTTGGTAGCTGTTTCATTAGCAGTTGCTGCAATTCCTGAAGGCCTTCCTGCTATTGTTACGATTATTTTGGCATTAGGAACTCAAACAATGGCTAAGCATAAAGCGATTGTTAGAAAATTACCTGCTGTAGAAACATTAGGTGCAACTGATGTTATTTGTTCTGATAAAACTGGAACTTTAACTCAAAATAAAATGACTGTTGAAAAAATCTTTTACAACGGTCAAATTTTTCCAGATAAAGATGCTATTTCAGAAACAAATCCAGCACTTCTTTCAATGGTTCTTGCCAATGATACTAAAATTGAAAATGCAGGTGATTTATTAGGTGATCCTACTGAAACTGCCTTGATTCAATATGCATTTGATAAAAAAATTGATGTTCCTGCCATGCTTAAAAAGTATGCACGTGTTCAAGAAGTTCCATTTGATTCAGATCGTAAATTAATGAGTACAGTTAATAAATACGGTGATAAATATTATGTAGCTGTAAAAGGTGCTCCAGATGAACTTTTAAAACGTGTTACTCAAGTTGAAATTGATGGTCAAGTTTCACCAATTACAGATAAGCAAAGGGAAAATATTTTAGCAACTAACCAAAACTTAGCTAAACAAGCTCTTCGTGTATTGGGACTTGCTTATAAAATTGTTGATAAAACTTATGAAGATCCAACAACTGAAAATGTAGAACAGGATTTGATTTTTGCAGGGCTTGTCGGCATGATTGATCCAGAGCGTCCTGAAGCTCGTGCTGCTGTTGAGGAAGCTCACAATGCAGGCATTAGAACTGTCATGATTACAGGTGACCACCAAGTTACAGCTCAAGCAATTGCAGAACGTCTTGGAATTTTAAAACCTGGTCAAGATGAGCGTGTTTTAACTGGGGCTGAACTTGATAAATTAAGTGACGACTACTTTATTAAGCACGTTCAAGACTATAGCGTCTATGCACGTGTTTCTCCAGAAAATAAGGTAAGAATCGTTAAGGCATGGCAAGCAAATGGTAAAATCGTTGCCATGACTGGTGATGGTGTCAACGACGCTCCAAGTCTTAAGCAAGCTGATATTGGTATTGGTATGGGAATTACTGGTACAGAAGTATCTAAGGGTGCCAGTGATATGATTTTAGCTGATGATAACTTTGCGACAATTGTTGAAGCGGTTAAGCAAGGTAGAAAAGTCTTTAGTAATATCCAAAAGGCAATTCTTTATCTGATGAGTTGTAACGTTGGTGAAGTTTTAACTGTCTTTATGATGACAATGCTTGGTTGGGATATTTTAGCTCCTGTGCAGCTTTTGTGGATCAACTTGGTAACTGATACTTTGCCAGCTATTGCGCTTGGTGTAGAGCCTGTAGAAGATGGTATTATGAAACGTAAGCCTCGTGGAAGAAAGAGTAACTTCTTCAGTGGTGGTGTAGCAAGTTCAATTATTTACCAAGGTATCTTGGAAGGTATTTTAGTACTTGGTGCATACCAAATAGGCCTTCATGTAGGACCACATGTTAATAATCCAAGTTTGCAACACGCAGATGCTTTAACAATGGCATTCTTGACTTTAGGATTAATTCAATTGTTCCATGCAATTAATTCTAAATATATTCACCAATCAATCTTTAGTAAGCATACATTCTCAAATAAATGGTTTAATTGGGCAATTATTATTGCAGCAATCATTATGGCATCAGTTGAATTGCCATTTATGACAAAACTCTTTGAAGTAACTGAACTAGATGGAATGCAATGGCTTGTCATTTTGTGTGCTGGACTTCTTATGATTATTATTGTTGAAATTGTGAAGTTCTTCCAAAGAAAATTAGGCAAAGAATAAAAATTATCAAAATAAATTAGAAAAGGCTTGAGTTTTCTCAAGCTTTTTTTGTACTCTTAACTAATAAGTATATTTTTGAATGGAAGATTAATTAATGAAGAGTTTTTTGTTTAGGCTTTATTTGTCGTGGATGAAGTTTTTGAGCCATTTTACAACAATGGAAGATAATAATATTGTTATTTTGAATGGAGCTGGGAGATCAGGGTCCAATGGTTATATTTTTTATAAATATTTACAACTAAATCACCCAGAATACAATGTTACATTAGTTGAGCCATGGCCGTCATCACATTTAAATTGGAAAACTTGGCAGAAAATTGGAGCAGCCAAATATATCATTACTACACATCAGCCATTTAAGGCTCGTAAAGGGCAAATAAATGTGCAATTTTGGCATGGAGTACCACTTAAGCGCATGGGAATTATGGCTAATAATACAAAACGCCGCGATAATCAAAGAAATGCAAATTTGTGGCACAAAACAGCCGATATTGTAACTTCTAGCTCTGATCTTTATGAAACACTAATGAGTAGTTGCATGGCTATTGAAACTAATAAATATAAAAAAATAGGTTTTCCAAGGCTTGATGCACTTAAAAATCCAATAATACCAAAAGAAAAATTATTAAAAGACTTATTTAATACTGAAGATAGTAATGCTGAAATCGGGATTTATATGCCGACTTTTCGTTATGAATTAGAAGATAAATCAATCATGGAAAAAATTAAGCAAGGGAACTTTTTTGCTTTTGATGATTTTGATGGAAAAAAATTAAATGCGGAGCTTAAGAAGAGGCATCAATATTTAATTGTTAAATTGCATCCTTATGAAATGCGATTGTTTGATAATTTTAATAGTAAGTATTCAAATATTGCTTTCATGAACAATGATTATTTATTTGATAATGATTATGACTTGTATGAATTATTAGGAAATACAGATTTCTTAATGACTGATTTTTCTTCAATTTATTTTGATTACTTGCATTTGAATAAGCCAATTATTTTTGTAACGAATTTTTTGAAACAATACGAAAAAACACGTGGACTTTTAATGGGACCCTATGAAGAAATTACACCGGGAATTTGCATTAATTCACAAAGAGAATTGATGCAAAATTTAGACAATTTAGATAATCAACAGATACAAAATCGTAGATTATATTGGCTTGATTTAACTAATCAAGTTAAAGGTGATAATTATTCAGATAAAGTATTTGATTACATGACAAAATATTTAGGTGATTAAATGAAAAGAACTTTCTTGAATATTTTATATAATGCTATTTATCAAATCTTTCTTGTTTTAGTTCCTTTAATTACTGTTCCGTATTTATCTCGGGTTCTTGGTCCTAAAACTTACGGAATTTATAGTAGTGTTAATAACACTGTGCAGTTTTTAATGGTCTTTTGTATTTTGTCTTTGTCTTATATTGGAATGCGGACAATTTCAAGGACACGTGTTCACGGTACTCCTCAAGATTTAACTAATACGTTTTGGGGCTTATGGTATTTTCAGGGAATTGCAGGAGTTGTTACAATTTTACTAACAATTTCGATTTGTAGTATTTTTAAAATTAAATATTGGAATTATATTCTTTTGATGCTTCCTTTTTTGGTTTCTGCTCAAGTTGATATTTCCTGGTTTTTTCAAGGGTTAGCTGATTTTGGTAGAGTTGTATTAAAAAATACAGTGGTGAAACTTGTCAGTGTTGTTTTAATTTTGCTTTTAGTAAAAAATCCGGGAGATTTATGGAAGTACTTGCTTATCATGTCGGTTTCAACGATGCTAGGGTCTTTTGTGTTTTGGCTTGATATTCATCGTTATGTTGGAAGACCTGCAAAGCATTTTTATAAATTTAAAACCACTTTGAAAGCAATCGTTATCTTGATGATACCGCAAATTGCTACTCAGATTTATACTTCACTTGATAAACCTCTTTTGGGGCTTTTTCAAAATTCGACTCAAGTTGCTTTTTATGATAATTCACAAAGAATTTCCAATATGGTGCTAGGGGTAATTACGAGTATTTCGTTAGTTATTATGCCTAAAATGGCGAGTGAAGAAAAAGAAACTCAAAAGGTAGTTTTGAAAAAATCGCTCGAAGCAACCATTATGTTAGGGACACTTTTTTCAGTGATTATTATGGCAAATACTAAGCAATTTGTACCATTTTTCTTTGGAAATAAATATACTCCGATGATTCCATTGATGTTTTTCTTCACTTTAACAATCATTATGATTCCAACTGGTGGAGTATTTGCGAATCAGTTTGCTTTAGCAAATCGCCGTGATAAAGATTATGCCTTTCCAGTTGTAATTGGAGCAGTCGTTGAAATTGTTTTGAGTTTTTTACTTGATAAGCCATTTGGAGCAACAGGAGCAATGATTGCAATTTTAATTACTGAATTTGTAGTTTTAGTTTTAAGACTTTGGGTTGTTAGAGATGGTTATAATTTCAAGTATGTATTTCATGATGTGCCTAAGTATTTCTTAATTGCCATAATTACATTTATGGTGGGGATGATATTACCGAATTTTATTCCGTCGGCCTTTTTTAATATGGCATTTAAGTCTATTGTGATGTTAATTGTATATTTAGGTATTATGTTTATGATGAAGCTTGATTTTAATCAAGATATTAAGAAACTAATCAAGAATTTTTTAAAGCGAGGCTAAAATGATTCCTAAAAAAATTCACTATGTATGGGTAGGAAGAAACCCAAAATCTCCTCTTATTCAAGAATGTATTAAAACTTGGAAAGAAAAACTTCCTGATTATGAAATTATCGAATGGAATGAAGATAATTTTAATATGCATGAAAATTGTTATATTGAAGAAGCCTATCAAGCTAAAAAGTGGGCTTTTGTATCTGACTATATTCGAGCAAAAGCAATTTTTGAAGAAGGAGGAATTTATTTAGATACTGATGTGCGAGTAATTGATAAGCTAGATTCACTTCTTGATGATAGAGCGTTTATTGGTTTTGAAAATAAAGACTTTCTTTCAGCTGCTATTTTTGGTGCGGAAAAAGGTCATCAATTCATGCAGGACATTTTAGATTATTATAAAGATAGAGAATTTACTTTTGATAAAAATAATCAAATGGCTGGAGTGAATAGTCTTTCTGTGACTGATATTGTAAAAAAATATGGACTTGAAACAGGTAACTTTGAGCAACGATTAAAATATGGTGTTCATATTTATCCAGATGGAATCTTATGTAATCCAAGTTCAAAATCTAAAAGTATTCACTTATTTACTGGAACTTGGATGAATGGAAAGCATTCTATTAAGGAAAAGATTGTGACTGCTCTTAAGCGTCATATTTCAACACCAAAACAAGCAGGGATGTATCAAAAATTAATTCGATGAATCAAAAAGAATTACAAAGGCTAGTTGAAGATATTTCGATAAATTATTTTCACAAGCCTTTTTTGCACCAAGTGAAAATTAATAAAAGAATGCGAACCACTGGTGGCAGATACCACTTAGATGACCATCATATTGAGATTAACCAGCATTTTTTAGCGAAAAAATATCATGCAGACTTAATTGGCATAATTAAGCATGAGTTGTGTCATTATCATTTGCATTTGGCTGGTCATGGTTATCGACATCGAGATGCGGATTTCAAAATTCTTCTTCAACGAGTTGGTGGAAGTCGTTATGCTCCTGATATTGGTTTAAGACAAAAGCAAAATAAAAAATATTTTTATATTTGCAAAAATTGCAAAGCAATCTATCCTAGAGTTAGAAAGCTTGATACTAAGCGATTTGTCTGCGGAAAATGTCATGGTAAATTAGTCTTGAAAGAAAAAAATGAAATTTTTTGAAAAAAGTTTCAAAAAACACTTGCCAAAATCCAAAATTACATGTATATTATTTAAGTACCGCGGGCGTGGCGGAATGGCAGACGCGCAAGACTAAGGATCTTGTGATCGCTTTTAGATCGTGGAAGTTCGAGTCTTCTCGCCCGCACTACTTAAGAAGTCGTTGGAAAACGACTTCTTTTTTTGTTTCTTAATGATTATCTGCGCTATAATTTAGTTATTAAACACAGATAGGGAATTTTTATGGCTAAAGAAAAGAAATCTAAAAAAGCAGCAATCGTTAAATTTATTGTTATAGTTTGTTTAACAATTATCGTATTAGGAATAGGTGCTGTAGGCTTTCATTATTATCGCCGTTATGCTGTAAAACAAGAGCAGATTAGAATGGCACAAATGCAGCGTCAAGAAGAGCAAGCACGTTTAATGAGAATGCGTAAAGCATTCATTAAAAAGGTAGGCCCAATTGCTAAGCAAGTTGATAAGTCTTATGATTTGCTTCCAAGTATTACAATTGCGCAGGCTTGCCTTGAAAGTAATTATGGACAAAGTGAACTTGCACAAAAATATAATAATCTCTTTGGTGTAAAAGGTACTAATCCAAATACTTCTGCAGTTTTAACTACTAAAGAATATGTAAAAGGAAAATGGGTCAATGTAAAGGCACGTTTTCAAATTTATGATTCCTATGAAGCATCTATTCGCGCCCATGCACGACTTTTTCAAAATGGCACCACTTGGAACCATAATCAATATAAACATGTCTTAGCAGCTAAAGATTATAAAAAACAAGCTAAAGCCTTAGTTCAAGATGGATATGCAACCGATCCAGATTATGCTAAGAAATTAACTGATTTAATTGAGCAGTTTGATTTGGACAAATATGATGAAAAGTAGATTTTCTTAATAATATTTACTAAACCCCACAAAAGCATTTAGAATCACTTCGAATGATTTCTAGATGCTTTTTACTATAAGTAAAAACTTAATAAACTTTAGAAAACGTTAACATAAACATCTCATAAAGCTCACAAAGTCGTTGTATAATAACAGTGTAGTCAAAAAAGTATTAATATTTGTTATGGAGGTACTTATTATGACAGATATTTATAATGCTAACGTACAAAAAGAATACGACTTGACAGGTGTTAATCAAGTTGTAGTTCAAAGATTATACAACTAAATATAATCGAATTTATAAGATTACTTGGTAGTGAATTTTAAGAGGAACAACAATGAAATTAAATAAAAATATTATCATCGGAGCAACGGCACTTGCCCTAGGAAGCTTATCCGTAGTTGCAATTAACACTAATAACTCTAACTACGTTTCTGCTTCTGCTGCAAGCACTAAAGAAACTACCGTTAAATTGCGCTTGAATCATAACTCCTATATCTATGATAAAAATGGAAAAAGGCTAAAGAAATATAAAGGCAAAAAAGCCCTTATAAAGAAATCCCAGGAATTAACGATAAAAGGTAAAATAGAGCCTATTCAAAAAATTAAAAGATATTATTTTTATATTGTGACTGATAGCGGAAAACATTCTACTCCATATTGGATGCAATATAAGAAAATAAAGGGCGACTATTATTACAACCTTGGTAATGGTAGCTACATTAAATGCATAAATGTTAAAAGTATTAATGGAAATAGTATTATCCCTTCACAAGCAACCGTAATTGTAAAACCGTTTTTGGGTAAGACGACTACATATGCAACAGATGATACAGGAAAGGCAACAAATAAGGTTCTTAGAAAAAACGAAAAATTAATTGTTGATAATACTGGAGTTCTAGGAGAAGTTGGTGGCTTTTCTTATCATATTAAAGGGACAGATTATTGGGTTTCTTCTGAGGATTTGAAAGCTAAACCAAGAACAAATTATGTTTCTAATAAATTGAAATTTGATTATGTAGTTCAAGAATAGTAAATACTTTGTTTTAGGCAAGTTCCATATTGGACTTGCCTTTTATTATCAATAAAGAAAGGCAAAACAATGAAATTAAATAAAAAAATCATTATCGGAGCAACGGCGCTTACCCTAGGAAGCTTATCCGTAGTTGCAATTAACACTAATAACTCTAACTACGTTTCTGCTTCTACCACAAGCACTAAAGAAACTACTGTTAAACTGCGCTTGAATCATAACTCCTATGTTTATGATAAAAATGGAAAAAGGCTAAAGAAATATAAGGGCAAAAAAGCCCTTATAAAGAAATCCCAGAAATTAACGGTAAAAGGTAAAATAGAGCCCATTCAAAAAGCAAAAAGATATTACTTTTATGACAATGATGTAAACAATAATATAATTCCTTATTGGTTAGCTTATACAAAAATAAAAGGAAATTATTATTACAGTATTGGTAATAAAGGCTACATTAAATGTATTAATGTTAAAAGTATTAACGGGGACGATAATAGATTAATATCTACCGAAGCAACTGTAATAATAAAACCACGTATAGGAAAAGTGGCCCATACTTGGAATAAGTTAGGTAAACAAACTACTAAAACATATAAAAGTGGACAAAAATTAATTATTGATGATACAAATATATTACCAAATCAAAACACTTATTCTTATCGAGTTAAGGGAACCGATTATTGGGTATCAGCCCAAGACTTAAAGTCTTATCCTAGACCTTCTCATACTGTTACCTCTCATCTACAATTTCACTAAACCCCACAAAAGCATTTAGAATCACTTCGAATGATTTCTAGATGCTTTTTTCTTATGACCAATTTGTTATAATAGTTAAGTTATAAAAGTGATTTGTGAAGGAGAAGATTATGAGCGAAGAAACAATTTTGTCAGGATTAAATCCGCAACAAAAACAAGCAGTTCAAACTACTGAAGGACCATTACTTGTTGTTGCAGGAGCTGGAAGTGGTAAGACATCAGTTTTAACACGTAGGATTGCTTATTTAGTTGAAGAACACGGTGTAGCTCCTTGGAATATCTTAGCCATTACCTTCACCAATAAAGCTGCTCAGGAAATGCGTGAACGTGAAAAGAGTTTATTAGGTCCAGCAGCAGAAAGTATTTGGATGTCAACTTTCCATGCTCTTTGTGTGCGTATTTTACGTAGAGATGCTGAAAAAATCGGCTATTCTTCTAACTTTTCAATTGCGGATTCTGCAGAACAGTTAACATTAATTAAGCATATTGAAAAGGATTTAAATATTGATCCTAAGTATTACCCTGCAAAACAAATTTTGGCAAATATTTCTAATGCTAAGAATGCTTTACTTACACCTGATGACTTCAGTACAAGTGTATCTTCTCCTTTTGAAAAGATGACAGCTGAAATATATACCGAATATCAAAAACGCCTCAAACGTGACCACATCATGGATTTTGACGATTTGATTATGCAAACTTTAGTATTGCTAAAAAAGGATAAGGATACTTTAGAATTTTATCAAAATAAATTCCGTTATATCTTAGTTGATGAGTACCAGGATACTAATCAAGCGCAATATGAATTAACTACGCTTTTAGCTAAAGGTTCTAAAAACATTTGTGTTGTTGGGGATGCTGATCAGTCAATTTATGGTTGGCGTGGGGCTAATATGGAAAACATCATGAATTTTGAAGAAGATTACAAAAACGATGGTGTTCAAACAGTAAAACTAGAACAAAATTATCGCTCAACTGGTCATATTCTGTCTGCAGCTAATGCAGTTATTAAAAACAATCAAAATCGTAAAGACAAAAGTTTGTGGACTGACCAAGGTGATGGTCAAAAACTAACTTACTATCAAGCTCAAAGTGGTGATGATGAGGCACACTACATTTTGTCTAAGATTAAAGAAGAAGTTGACGAAAAAAATCGTAATTATCGCGATTTTGCGATTCTTTATCGAACAAATGCCCAATCTCGTACTGTCGAAGAAGCCTTTGTTAAGTCTAGCGTTCCTTATCAAATCGTAGGTGGTCATAAGTTCTATGATCGAAAAGAAATCAAAGACGTTTTAGCTTACTTAAAACTTGTAGCCAATCCTGCGGATACGATGAGTTTAAATAGAATTATCAACACTCCTAAGCGTGGAATTGGGGTTGCTAGTGTTGACCGATTGCTTAGTTTTGCTAATAGCAATGGTTTTAATGCCTTAGAAGCTATGGATAGAGTTGGGATGTCTGATGTTTCAACTAGAGCAGCAATGAAGATGAATGATTTTGCAAGTAAGCTTCATGATGCAATTGCTTTTTCAAAAAATCATACTGTGACTGGTTTAACGGAAAAACTACTTAGTGACTTTGGTTATATCGAAGCTTTAAAAAAGGAAAAAACAATTGAAGCTGATACTCGTTTAGAAAACTTAGATGAATTTTTGTCTGTAACTAAACGTTTTGATGATAGTTATGAACCGGAAAGTGATGAATCTGATAGATTGAGTGATTTTTTGGCAGAAGTCTCATTACTAAGTGATCAAGATGATCTTAATGAAGATGATAACCAGGTAACTTTAATGACTTTACATGCTGCCAAAGGTCTTGAATTTCCAGTTGTCTTTTTGGTAGGGATGGAAGAGGGACTGTTTCCATTGAATCGTGCCATTCAAGAAAACAACTTGGAAGAAGAAAGACGTTTAGCTTATGTAGGAATTACTCGTGCTAAAGAAGAACTATTCTTAACAAGTGCATATTCAAGAATGATGTTTGGTCAAATGCAGCATAATGCTCCTTCGAGGTTTTTAGATGAAATTAATGATGAAGATATTAAAAAAGAAACATCTAATGCTGCTTCACCAATTTTTAAGAGTCAAGCTGCACCGTTTGCAAGAAAAATGGAACGAGCAACAAGTCAAGTTTATGCTAAAAAAGCCAGTGGAGCTGTTGGTGCTGAAAAGAAGGGCTGGAACATTGGCGATCAAGTAGAACATAAAGCTTGGGGTAAAGGTGTAGTTACCAAAATCAATGGTACTGGCGAAGATATGGAACTTGATATTGTGTTTGGAAATGGGATTGGTACTAAGCGTCTTTTAGCTGCCTTTGCACCAATTAAAAAGGTATAATTAAGACAGTAATTTTTGTTAGGAAGGAGAAACTATGGTTAAAACGACTTTAGAAGAAGCACAAAAAGAAGCTACTTCATTAAGACAAAAACTTAATAAATGGGCTGATCAATATTATTCACAAGATGCACCTGAAGTTGAGGATAGTGTTTATGATAAAGCTTACAGTCGTTTATTAAAATTAGAGCAAGACTTTCCAAAAATAGTAACACCTGAATCAATCACTCAAAGAGTTGGTGGTGAAATCAATTCCGATTTTTCAAAAGTTGAGCATGATATTCCTATGCTTTCAATGGGGGATGTCTTTTCAAAAGAAGAATTAAAAGAATTTGATGAACGTATACAAAAGTTGGTCGGTCATCCAGTAGCCTATAATGTAGAATTAAAAATTGATGGACTTTCTTTATCGCTTGAATATACAAAAGGTAAGCTTACAAGGGCTTCAACTCGCGGAAATGGTCAAGTTGGTGAAGATGTAACTCAAAATGTGCGCTATATCAGTGATATTCCGCAAAAATTACCAGTACCACTTACAACAGAAGTGCGTGGCGAATGCTATATGGAAAAAGACGTTTTTGCAAAACTTAACCAAAAACGTGAAGATGAAGGATTGACAACTTTTGCCAATCCTCGCAATGCTGCAGCAGGTTCATTAAGACAGCTTGATGCTCGTATAACAAAAGAACGCCAATTAAGTACTTTTATCTATACTTGGGTGAATCCTCCTGAAAATATTACCAGTCAACATCAAGCAATTGAAGAAATGCATAAGTTAGGCTTTCATACTAATGAAACAGGTAAGAAAGTTAATAATTTAGACGAAGTATTTAAATTTATTGATGAATATACAAAAAAGCGTGATAGCCTAAGTTATGGTATTGATGGAATTGTTTTAAAAGTCGATGATTTAAACTTGCAAACCAGTCTTGGTAATACTGTTAAAACTCCGCGCTGGGAAATTGCGTATAAGTTTCCTCCAGAAGAACAAGAAACAATTATCCGTGATATTGTTTGGACTGTGGGTAGAACTGGAGTAGTAACTCCTACTGCTGTAATGGATCCAGTTGAGCTTGCAGGAACTACAGTATCAAGAGCCAGTTTACATAATCCTGACTACTTAAAGCAAAAGGATGTGAGAATTGGCGACACCGTTAAGCTTCACAAGGCTGGAGATATTATTCCAGAAATTTCAGAAGTAGTATTAACAAAAAGACCAGTTGATTCTAAATCTTATGAAATTCCAACTAAATGTCCCTCTTGTGGTCAAGAACTGGTACACTTAGAAGGTGAAGTTGCTTTGCGTTGCATTAATCCTTCATGTCCTGCACAAGTTGAAGAACAGATTACTCACTTTGCTTCTCGTCCAGCAATGAATATTGCGGGTCTTGGCCCAAAAATTGTCAAGCAGCTCATTGATAAAGATTTAGTACATAATGTAGCAGATTTATATTTATTGACTGCAGATAATTTAGCCCAATTAGATCATTTCAAAGAAAAATCTATCAATAATTTGCGGACAGCTCTTGAAAATTCTAAGTCTAATTCTGTAGAATTGCTTTTAACGGGTCTTGGAATAGACCATGTTGGAGCTAAAGCTGCCAAGCTTATTGCACAAAAGTTTAAAAATATGGCAAAGATTATGTCTTTAAGCGTGCAAGAAGTAGCGGCAATAGATACAATAGGCATGACGATTGCAGAATCGCTTACGACGTATTTTGCGCAAGATTCTGCTAAGGAATTAATTGCCAGTCTTCAGTCAAGCGGCGTTAATATGAAGTATTTAGGTGAGGAGCCTGAAGAAGCACCAGATAATTTCTTTAAAGATAAAAAAGTTGTTTTAACTGGTAAACTTGAACACTATTCAAGAAGTGAGTTTACTAAGAAATTACAAGAATTAGGAGCTAAAGTTACTGGTTCTGTCTCTAAAAAGACAGATTATCTTATCTATGGTGCAGATAGCGGCTCAAAATACACTAAAGCTAAAAATTTAGGGATCCCACTTTTAACTGAAGAAGAAGCGATTGAAAAAATCAAATAAAAGGGTTTAATAATAGTGAAAAAATATGTGCAAGTGATGATGTTGGCTGGGGCTGCATTAACTTTAAGTGCTTGCGGAAATTTAAAAAATTCTGACTTAGCCAATAATGCAACCACAACTTCGAACACTAAGAAAAAAGGTTATCAAACAACCACTACAGGCAAGAACGGATATACCGTTTTAATGAAAAATGGACGCTATATTACAAGTCCAATATCTGGTTTAACTGCAACTGATAATGATAATTCAGTTGATACTCGTGAACTTGAACGTGGTCTTATTCAAATTTCTAAAGGTGAATATTCACCCAATTCTTTTGTCTTTCAAGAAGGACAATACTTAGATGCTTCAACAGTTACAGACTGGCTCGCAAGAAAGTCCAAGAATAACCCAGAAGGATTAAATCCAGAAGCAGGTACTAAGAAAAACTACAATCCATATTATTTAGAAGAAATTATAGAGCAAGATTATTTAACAGGTTCCAATCCTAATTATAAAATGGGTGGCATGAGTATTGGTTTGGCATTAAATTCTATTGATTATTATCAAAAAGTAAAAGATGGTCCAGAATATCAACAAACTATTTCTCGTAGTCAGCAAAGAAAATTTGGTGAAGAAGCTGCAGAAAAAATTATTGCTAGATTGCGCAAAAAGAAGGCTTTGAAAAAGATTCCAATTACAGTTGGGCTTTTTTCAAAGACTTCTAAAGATTCATTAGTTGGTGGAAGTTACTTTGCTTATGGGACAGCAGACGCTAATAGTAGTAAAATAACTAAATGGAAATCCATATCGGAAAAAACACAAGTTTTACCGACAGTTGGAAGTAATAAAGCTATCAATAGTGATGATGCATCTAGTTTCAATAGCTTTAAAAGTGCAGTTCAAGACTATTTCCCTAACATTAGTGGTGTAACTGCTACTTTGCGCTATGAGAATGGTAAACTTGCTCAAGAAAATATTTCAATTACTACGCAATTTTATGGTTATGAGCAAACACAAAGTTTTACGCGGTTAGTTTTATCAACTGCTAAGAAATATTTGCCAAAGAATTGTCCAATTGAAATAAAAATTGGGTCAGTTGATAATGTTCAAGCATTAATAGCTAAAGAAACGGCTGATAGTGCATATCAAGTTCATGTTTATGGTGGCGAATAGGAGGTAATTTGAGTGGAAATCACAGAAGAGACGATTAAGCACGTTGCTACTCTTTCTAGACTTGAGTTTAGTGATGATGAAATCGGCAAATTTACTGAACAAATGAGTTCAATTATTAATATGGCAGATCAACTTTCAGAAGTTGATACTGAAGGTGTCCCTGAAACTGTACAAGTTGTTGACCGTGATACTGTTTTCAGAGAAGATATTCCTGAACACTGGCAAACAAGAGAAGAATTGATGGAAAATGTTCCTGAAAAGGCTAACGGATTCATCAAGGTTCCTGTAATTATTGATAAGGATGAGGACGAGTAATGAATTACTTAAACGAAAATATTGACTCATTAAACAAAAAACTTGCCAGTGGTGAACTTTCTGCAGATCAACTTGCAAAAGACACTGTGGCAAACATTAAAGATACTGATGAAAAAATCAACGCTTGGATTACTGTTGATGATGATGCTAAACCAAGTGAAAATCTTGATTTTGAAAAAAATAAATTAGCTGGTATTCCAATTGGTATTAAGGATAATATTATTACCAATGGTACTTTGACTACTGCAGCAAGTCATATGCTTTACAATTACATGCCAATGTATGATGCTACTGTAATTAAGAAGCTTAAAGATGCTCAAGCTACCTTTGTTGGTAAGACTAACATGGATGAATTTGCGATGGGTTCATCTACTGAACATACATACTATGGTGAAACTCATAATCCATGGAACTTAGATAAAGTTCCTGGTGGTTCATCTGGTGGTTCTGCAGCAGCAGTTGCTAGTGGTCAAGTAGTTGCAGCTCTTGGTAGTGATACTGGTGGTTCAATCAGACAACCAGCAGCCTTTAACGGTATTTTTGGTATTAAGCCAACTTATGGTCGTGTATCACGTTGGGGACTTATCGCATTTAGTTCTTCACTTGATCAAATCGGTGTGATGAGTAAGCGAGTTAAGGATTCTGCCGAAGTACTTAATGTAATTAGTGGTGGAGACGTTCACGATTCAACTGTTTCTCAACGTGAAGTTCCTGACTTTACTAAGTTTATTGGTAAAGATGTTAAAGGTCTTAAAGTAGCTGTTCCTAAGGAATACATGGATGCAGTTGAAGGAGAAGTTCGCGACGTTATTCAAAAGCAAATTGATATGCTTGAAGAAAATGGCGCAATTATTAATGAAGTATCTCTTCCACATACTAAGTATGTTGTTCCTACTTACTACATTGTTGCTTCTAGTGAAGCTTCTTCAAACCTTCAAAGATATGATGGTATTCGTTATGGTTATCGTGCAAAGGATACTAAGAACTTGCTTGATGTTTATGTAAAATCTCGTTCAGAAGGTTTTGGTAATGAAGTTAAGCGTCGTATTATGCTTGGTTCATTTGCATTGTCAGCTGGTTCTTATGATAAGTTCTTCAGACAAGCAGCTAAAGTAAGAACTTTGATTTGCGAAGACTTTGACAAGATTTTTGCCGAAAATGATGTTGTTGTAGGACCTGTCACTACTACTCCTGCATTTGGAATTGGTGAAGAAGTTTCTGATCCAATTAAGATGTATAACAATGATATTTTGACAATTTCAGCTAACTTAGCTGGTATTCCAGCAGCTAGTGTTCCTGCAGGGTTAGTTGATGGTATGCCTGCTGGTCTTCAAATTATGGCTAAGCGTTTTGATGAAGGTAGCATTTTCCAAGTTGCTGATTTCATTGAACGTAATAATAAATTCTACGAAAAAACACCTACAGGAATGGAGGATTAATTAATGAATTTTAAATCGACTATTGGTCTAGAAGTCCACTTCGAATTAAAAACAAAGAGTAAGATTTTTTCTCCATCACCAGTTAGTTATGGTGCTGAAGCAAACACTGAAACTAATGTTATCGACTGGGCTATGCCTGGTGTCTTACCTCAAGTTAATAAAGACGTTTACCGTCTTGGTATTATGGTTGCTTTGGCAACTCATTCACATGTTTTGCCAACTACTCACTTTGACCGTAAGAACTATTTCTATCCAGATAACCCTAAAGCTTATCAGATTACTCAATTCTTCCAACCACTTGCTCGTGATGGTTATATTGAAATTGAAGTTCGTGGTAAGAAGAAGCGTATTGGTATTCATGAAATGCACATTGAAGAAGATGCTGGTAAAAACACTCACGGTGCTAACGGTTATTCATACGTTGACTTAAACCGTCAGGGAGTTCCACTTCTTGAAGTTGTTTCTGAACCTGATATGGAAGATCCAGAAGAAGCTTATGCATATTTGACAAAGTTACGTCAAATTGTTCAATTCACTGGTGCTTCTGACGTTAAGATGGAAGAAGGTTCAATGCGTGTTGATACCAACATTTCTATTCGTCCAGCCGGTCAAAAAGAACTTGGTACCAAGGTTGAAATGAAGAACTTGAACTCATTTGACCACGTAAGACGTTCTCTTGCTTATGAAGAAAAACGTCAACAACAAGTTCTTTTGTCAGGCGGACATGTTCAACTTTCTACTCGTCGTTTTGATGAAGCTACTGGTAAGACTGTTTTGGAACGTGTTAAGGAAGGTGCTAGTGACTACCGCTACTTCCCAGAACCTGATATTGCTCCAGATCACATTAGCCAAGAATGGATTGATGAAATTGCTAAGACTCTTCCTAAGTCAGCATTTGAACGTTATGATGACTATGTAAACAAGTTTGGTATTAAGCCTTATGACGCAAATGTTTTGCTTCAAACTAAGGAAAGTTCAGACTTCTTTGATGAAGCAGTTGCAGCAGGTGCAGATCCAACTCTTGCAGCTAACTGGATGAACACTCAAGTTAATGGGTACCTTAATGATAATCGTGTAAGTTTAGCAGATGTTAAGCTTACTCCAGAAAACTTGGCTAAGATGATTAAGCTTATCCAAGATGGTACTATTTCATCTAAGATTGCCAAGAAGGTCTTTGAAGAAACTATTGAAAATGGTACTGATCCTAAGAAATACGTTGAAGATAAGGGTATGGTTCAATTATCAGATACTAGTGTCTTAGCTCCAATGGTTAAGGAAGTTGTTGATGATAACCCACAATCTGTTGAAGACTTTAAGAATGGTAAAGATCGTGCAATTGGCTTCTTAGTTGGTCAAATCATGAAACAAACTCGTGGTAAAGCTAACCCTAAGATGGTTAATAAGCTTCTTAATGAAGAATTGGCAAATCGTTAATTAGAACTAAGGTAGTGAATATGACTCGTAAAGCAAGATTAATTTATAATCCTGTATCAGGTCACGAGCAAATGCCAAAAAATGTGGCCGATATTTTGGATGTTCTAGAACAAGCAGGTTATGAAGCCAGTGCTTTTAGAACTACTCCCGCAAAGAAAAGTGCACAAAATGAAGCTACGCGTGCTGCAAAAGAAGGCTTTGAACTTATTGTGGCTGCTGGTGGAGATGGTACGATCAATGAAGTAGTTAATGGAATTGCATTTTTAGAAAATAGACCTAAGATGGCAATTATTCCTGCGGGAACTACTAATGATTATGCCCGTGCGCTAGGAATTCCACGTGATAATATTCTTGATGCGGCAAAAATTATCCTTAAAGATAAAACTCGTAAAATGGATATTGGAAAAGCACATTTTGGTGCTCAAGACCAATACTTTGTTAATATCGCTGCCAGTGGTTCTCTTACTGAACTGACTTATGGCGTTCCTTCAGAAATCAAGTCAGCATTAGGTTATGCGGCATATTTAATTAAAGGTGCAGAAATGTTACCTCATTTGTCTGAAAACGAAATGCGTCTAACTTATGATGATGGAGTTTATGAAGGTAAGCTTTCAATGTTTTTACTTGGTATGACTAATTCGATTGGTGGTTTCGAACAGATTATGCCAGATGCTCAATTAAGTGATGGATTATTCCAATTAATTGTTGTTAAACCATCTGATCCAGTTAATTTGATGAGATTAATGGTTATGGCGCTTAATGGAAAACATGTTGATGATCCTAACATCATTTATACTAAGACAACTAGTCTTAAAGCAGAGCTGATTGGTAAAAGTAAAGGCAAAGATTTACCAGTGAACCTTGATGGTGAAATTGGTGGTTATTGTCCAGTAAGTTTTGAGAATTTGAAGCAACGTATTGAATTTTACGTTGGTGCATAAATTTAATAATATAAAATAGTGCTTAGCAATATTCTGTTAAGCACTATTTTTTGAGGTGAATTATGAGAAATAGAAATTCAAGAAAGCCACGTCCAAAATTATCCCAAAAACAAGCTAATGAAGTAACAAAATTTAGAGAAAAAATTAAACAAAGTAAAAAAGAAGAGCCGAAAAGATTAGGAGAACATCTACAAGCCTTTAATGATGCGGTGATTGCAATTGTAATGACGATTATTGTTCTGGAAATCAAGCCCCCTCTTTATGAGGCTAATTATAAAAGTTTTTTAACTGATATCTTTATCTTTTTAATTGCTTTTTTTATACTGGCTGATTTTTGGTATGATTTACATAAAATGTTCTCTCCACTAATTTTTAAACCGAATAAAATAGTTGTAATCTTTGATATCTTCTTATTAGCCGACTTGTCTTTGTTACCAGTTATGACAAAATGGATTATGGGAGAAGATACTGGATTTGCCGTAATGAATTTTGGAATAGTATTTTTAATTGCCCAAATTTTAAAAATTCTAATCTCATATTTTGGATTTAAATATGTTATGGAAAACTCTAAAATGGTAGAGATTTTTATTACGCGTGGAGCAATATGGAAAGCGATTTTTATTTTAATGTTAAATATACTTTTAATAGTTTTAGCATTCTATATTCCTCGATTAGCAATGATTTCCTATATTGTTATTCCAATTATTTCATTTTTCTTTACGCCTGAAGATACAAGGATTATATAAACCTTAAAGTAATATTTTTAGTAAAATAGTGGGTAGTGAATTAACTAAATACTATTTTTTGTGGAAGAATAATTATATGGAAAAAGCTTTCTTTTAAAGTGTTGGTGCCAACACTATCAGCAGGGATGCTATGTTTTTTAGGGATTTTAGATGAAACATCAACTACAGTAACGTTTACGAAATTGGGCCGATTAGCTCACAAATTAGACTACGTTGGTCAACTAAAAAAATATTTATTATTGGAATTAATAATTTTAATTATTATTAATTTGTTGATTTCGCTAAAATTTGTTCCTAAATCAATAAAAAAGGTATAAAAATAGCTCTGAATGTAAAAATTCAGAGCTTTTGTATTATCGACGGTCATTAAAGCCGAAGATTTCCAAGAAGTACATAAACAAGTTAACAAAGTCTAAGTACAATTGAAGAGCACCAGCAACTGCTAATCCCAATTCAGTATTTTCATCAGCGTAATTTGCATAAATGTTTTTCATTTGTTGAGCATTCCACGCAGTAAGAATGGTGAAGATAATTACACCAATGTAAGAAAAGATGTAAGTTACCATAGGATTCTTAAGGAAAAGATTTACCAAGCTGGCGACAATTAATCCAATTAATGCAGCAAAAGCATACGCACCAAAATTAGCTAGGTCTTTTTTCGTAAAAGTACCATAAAGTGCCATAGCAATAAAGACTGTAGCTGCAGAAACAAAGGCTGTAGCAATAGTTGCGCCAGTATAAGCTGTACAAATAATTGCAAAAGTAAATCCATATGCAATTGCCATTATCATCAGCATGATAAAGCTAGCTACTGGATTTCTAGTTGCTCTAAAACTAATTACAAATGTTAAAACAAGTGGCAAAAATAATAAAACCCAAGAAGCTGCCGCATTTGAAAGAAGTGAAATGAACACGCTTCTAAGAACTGTAGTTGATAAAAAGGCAGTAAGTGCTGAAACAAGAACAGCTAAGGCCATAATACCGTAAGTTTTTGCTAAAAAACTATTTACCTGACTGACGTCGACAACTTTTCGACGTTCAGGATTATTTGAAAAATTATCCATAATAAAAGTCCTTTCTACTATATAGAAACTCAATACTAAGTTACCACAAATATATAGAAACTCAATACTAAGTTACCACAAAAGCAGCAAGGACTAAAGAAAAAAGTTTATTTACTAAAAAGTTTTATTCAGCTTTAGCTTCATTGGTTTTTGGAAATGATTTTGGGGACCGTTGAAGACCAATTCCAGTTGTTCCGCTTAAAATTGAGAATACTGGAGATAATAAACTAAAGAATGTAAATGGTAAAAATTCAAGTACTGGTACTCCCAATGTTGATGCAGCGAATGATCCAGCTACACCCCATGGGATTAAGTAGTTAATAACGCTTCCCCCATCTTCAAGTGTTCGACTCAAAGCAAGAGGAGATAGTCCAATTTTATCAAATGCTGATTTAAATGCACGTCCTGGCAAAATTACCGAGAGGTATTGTTCACCAACAAAAAGGTTGATGCAAATCCCAGAAAGAATAGTAACAGTGATTAAACGACCAGGCTTTTTTAAGTGTTTAACTAATGGTTCCATTGCGCCTTGAACAATGCCGAATTTCATTAACATTCCACCAAGAGAAAGTGTAGAAATAATTAAGGCAACTGTAGCCATCATGCTTGAAATTCCACCACGTGTTAAAAGCGCATTAACAGATTTATCAGCGGTTTTTGCAACAAAGCCATTCATTATTAGATCATTTAAGCTAACAATTGAGTAATGAGGATTTTGTACAAAAATCATAGCTACTGTAACTGCAATATTAAGAAACAAGGTTGGAATCGCAGGAATCTTTTTCCAAGCACATAAAAGCATTAGGATAATTGGTAAAAGAGCCCACCAGCTGATTGTAAAATGAGATTGCAAAATTTGTGATGTGTGTTGAATTTTACTGGAATCAATTTGACCGCTATTACCTAAAATCCAAAAAAGAATGAAAGAAACCACAAAGGCTGGAATGGTTGACCACATCATATTTTTGATATGGGCAAATAATTCACTTTCTGCAATTGCAGAAGAAAGATTGGTTGAATCAGATAGTGGAGACATTTTATCACCAAAAACGGCTCCCGAAATAATTGCACCCGCAACAAGTGCAGGGTTGGCGTTCATGCTTGCTCCAATTCCAAAAAGGGCAATTCCAACTGTTGAAATAGTAGTAAAACCACTACCAATGGCAGTTCCAACAATTGCACATACTATGAAGACTGATGGTACAAAGAAGCTACCATTGATTAAATGGAATCCAAGGACCATGATTGATGGGATGATTCCAGCTTGAATCCAAAGGCCAATCAATGCCCCAATTAAAATAAAGATAAAGATTGGAATAATTGCTACTCCGATACCTTCTTTGATACCGTCTTGAATTTCTTGCCAAGAAAATTGACGTGCTTTAGCCCAAAAGGTAAGAAGTAAAACTGTAAATAAAACAGGAACTTCTGGGGAAAGACTAAATTTGATAACTGCAACTCCTAAAATTACAAGAAGAAGCGCGAGAATAATTAAGGATTCGCTGAAAGAGACTTTCTTTTTCATATTTTTCCTCCAAATAAAAAATCCCGCTGACTAATTGTCAACGGGACGATTCTAATAACCGTGGTACCACCCAACTCATGGATCTAAATCCATACTCTACCAGATGATAACGGTTCTGGATATTTCCGAACAAACTAAGAAGATGCTGTAATTCACTAATCCTGCCTGACTGGTTCGCACTAACCACCAGATCTCTGAACACTTAACAAGTTAGCTACTGATTCATCTGTTGTTGAAAAACATGATAACAAGGTTAAAAAAATGTGTCAATACTTTTAATCAAAAAATTATTTTGCTTTTAAAGTTAATTTGAGGATGTAATTTTTAGGTGAAGATGAACTAGCTTCATCAATCAAGTATTCTTGGTAAATATTGCTATCAATTAATAAATGATGTTGATGAAGATAATGATATAAAAATGTATAGATTTCTGAGGTATCTTCATAATTAGCATAGTGATAAACTTGCAAATATTGTTCCTTAGGAATAAAACTATTAGTTAAAAATAAAGTTGGGTTTATGGGACGATAAAAGAAATTACTAATATTTTGGTAGTTATGTGTTTCAGCATTGTTCTTAGAAATAATGCTACTAATAGGAATGCTAGTCGTTATATGATTTTCTTTACAATAATTAATAAAGTTTTGAAATGCTAGCCAGTAGTTATCATTATCAGGGATATTTTTACTAAGAATAATAGGTGTCTTTGGGAAAATGTTAGTTTTAATGTAAGGCAAAGTTGGTAATTCTTTTGCTTCTTGAATATTTTTTTGACGGTACATTAATACATCTTGAAGTTGTTGTAAATATTTTATTTTAGAATTAATTTCCTGTGCTTCTTGATGGAAAACATTTTGCATAGTTTTGGGAGTGCGATGAATATTCCAATTTTTTATCTGTTCTAGGCTGAATCCACTCTCACGTAAAACAATAATTGCGCTTGCTAAATCTACTTGTTCTAGGGTGTAGTAGCGATAATTATTTTTGGAATCAATAAAGGTAGGTTTGAGAATATTCTCTTTATCGTAAAAAATTAAGTTTTGTCTGGGAATTCCAGTTAAATGAGCAAATTCACTAATTTTTAAATATTTCATTTTTTCTCCTTGACTATAAAGTTACTTTACAGTTTAAAATATTTTTTAGAATAAAACAAGAATAAGGGAGAGAAAATTATGCATTGGATTTATTTAATTATTGCAGGATTATTAGAAACTGTATGGGCTTCCACAATGAAGTTAAGTGATGGTTTTAGTAATTTACCATATAGTATTGCAACGATTATTGGAATGATTTTTAGCTTTGGTGCATTAGCATTAGCTACTAAAGATATGTCATTAAGTATTGCTTATCCTATTTGGACTGGAATTGGTGCAGTAGGAACCGTGATTGCTGGGGTAATTATATTTAAAGAAAATTTGAATTGGATGACTTTGGTTTTTGTAGGACTTTTAATTATTTCAATTATTGGAATTAAATTCACTTCGGGGGAATAATATACTAAAAAAGCGGATGGAGTATTCCATTCGTTTTTTTCTGTTATAATAGATTTCTAGTTACTACAAATAAAGGGAATTTAAAATGCAAAAAAATCAAATTGTTGAATTAGAAATTACAGATTTATCTTACGAAGCAATGGGAGTTGCCCACTATGAAGGGATGACTATCTTTGTTAATAATGCCATTCCAGGTGAAGTTGTAAAAGCTAAAATATTAAAAGTTAAAAAGAGCTTTGCTTTTGCAAAAATTGAAGAAATCATCAAAGAAAGTCCTGATCGAATTAAAGTTAAGCTGAATCAATGGGTGCAAACAGGTTTAGCAAGTCTTGCTCATATTAAGTATGAAAAGCAGCTTGATTTTAAGAAGCAACAAGTTGTGAACCTCTTAAATAAAGCTCATATGGATAATATTAAAGTTGATGAAACTGTAGCTAGTCCTGAAGAAACAGGTTATCGTAATAAAGCTCAGGTTCCAGTACGTATGGTTAAAGGACAGCTTGAAATTGGATTTTTCCGACGTCATTCACATGATTTAGTTCCGTTAACTAACTTTTTTACTACTGATCCAGAAATTGACCGTGTGCTTGTAGCGGTTCGTGATATTTTGCGTAAATATAAAGTACCAGCTTATGATGAGATTCATAATAAAGGTGAAGTGCGTTATCTTGATGTGCGCAGAAGTAAGGCAACTGGCGAAATTATGGTGATTCTTGTATGTTTGCACAAGGATTTCCCACAATTGCCAAAGGTTGCTGCTGAAATTAGTAATCTAAAAGATGTTGTCAGCATTGTTCTTAATTATAACCCTAAGAAGACTAATGTCATTTTAGGTAAGAAAGACTATCTTGTCTTTGGTAAAAGTCAAATTACCGATAAAATTGGCGATGTTGAATTTAAGATTTCTCCACAAAGTTTCTTTCAAATTAATTCTTTGCAAACACCGCGCTTATATGATTTAGCTATTAAAAAAGCCAACTTATCCCCTGACGATGTTGTAATTGATGCTTATTCTGGAATTGGTACTATTGGATTAAGCGTTGCTAAGCATGTTAAAGCAGTTCGCGGTATTGAAATTGTTAAAGATGCTGTTGAAGATGCAAATGAAAATGCTCAACTTAACGGTATTACTAATGCAAAATATGTTACTGGTAAAGCAGAAGAAATTATGCCTCGATGGGCTAATGAAGGTCTTAAGACTGATGTGATTTTTGTGGATCCACCAAGAAAAGGTCTTACTCCAGAATTTATTGATGCTGCTGTAAAAACAGGTCCTAAAAAGGTCGTATATATTTCATGTAATCCAGCTACCCAAGTGCGTGATTTGGAATTGTTTAAGGAACATGGATATAGCTTTGATGAAATTTCACCAGTAGATATGTTCCCACAAACACCGCATGTTGAAAGTGTGACGGTTTTAACTAAAGAAAATTAGTGTAAAATAATAAATTGTGTATTAATTCTATAGTTAATATTGGGATTAGTACACTTTTTTATTTTATGTCTTTTAATGAGTAAAATAAAAATGGTATAGTTATTAGTAGGTTGTATAAATATTAAGTACAAAAAGAAATAGCTCTATGAAAGAAAAAAACATAAAATTTATTCAATATAGTTTATCAGGAAAAATAATTAAAGAAGCTGAATTTCTTATTGATTTATTTAAAGAAAATCCAATTGGGGAAAAAGTTCGTATTACTTTAATTAATAATAAACAGTATATTGGTTTTTGGGATACTTTAATTGAGGATCAATTGTTGCCTGAGAAAATTAAAGTAAGTTGTTATGATTTAGATGAAGTAACTGGTTCTCTTAAAAGCTCTAAAAATATTACTAGTTATGTACCAGTAAATAGAATTTTTAAAATTGAGGTTATATTGCATAGTAATCCTCGATGGGGAGTTCCAATAACTAATAAATTTATCTTTATTAAATCTTTAAAATAATAAAAAAGAGGAGTCAATTATTATGGATGAATCAAATAAGTATTTAGATATTGGTGCTCAAGCTTATCAAGTTGGAAATTATGAAGAAGCACAAAAATATTATGAAAAATCAGCACAACTTGGTAATTCTCAAGCTGCTTGTAATTTAGGATACATCTACGAATACGGTAGAACAGGTGAAAAGAACCCTGAAAAGGCATTCTATTATTACAATGAAGCAGCAATGGAAGATAATGCAAATGCTTGTTATAAGATGGGAGACGCATATTTATATGGTGATTTTGTTCAAGAAAATCACCGTCTTGCTTTTTTGTATTATCAGCAAGCATTAGATTTAAGTCGAACTTATGGTGAAGATGATATTAAATCGGATATTTATTATCGAGTAGCACTTTGTTATTATGATGGAATTGGAGTAAAGAAAAGTTACTTAGAAGCGTTAAATTGGATTAATCAAGCTCATACATATTCTTATTATGACCGCTTCAATGACAAGTTCATGTGGCAGTCAACTGCGAGAAGAATTGCAAATTTACGTGAAAAAATTATTCGTAAATTAGATGCTGGAAAAAACAACTAAAATTAAAACAACAAGTCTAGTTATAGATTTGTTGTTTTTGTTATAATTAGAAAAAATACTTGGAGGAAAAATATGCCAATTAATCTACGAAATCGTAATTTTATTTCATTGACTGATTTCACTACAAGAGAATTAGAATATTTGTTAGATTTAGCAGAAGAGTTAAAACGTGAGAAATTAGCAGGAACTCGACATAAAAGACTTGAAGGCAAGAATATTGTGCTTGTTTTTGAAAAAGGCTCAACTCGAACTAGAGCTTCATTTGAAATTGCAGCTCATGATGAAGGGGCACATGTAACATATTTTGGTCCAGAAGATACACATTTTGGTTCTGAATCTTTAAAAGATAGCTCAAGAGTTCTTGGAGAAATGTTTGATGGGATTGGATATCGTGGATTTAGTCAAGAAAGTGTTGAAACTTTAGCGAAATATGCAGAGATTCCAGTTTGGAATGGACTAACTGACTTAGGTCATCCATCTCAAGCTTTGGTTGATTTTATGAGTGCAAAAGAAGTATTGGATAAATCATATAGAGATATGAAATTTGCATTTGTAGGAAATGGTCAAGACAATATTTCTAATTCCTTGATGATTGGAGCAGCTAAGATGGGGATGCAATATAGTATTGTTGCTCCAAAAGAATTGTGGCCAGAAGCAAAGCTTGTAAAACAAGCACAGAAAATAGCTAAAGAAACTGGTGCAGTTATTCAGATAACTGATAACATTAAAAAGGGTGTAAAGAACGCTGATGTAATTACTACCGATGTTTGGGTCTCAATGGGAGAATCATCAGAATTATGGCAAAAGCGTATAGAATTATTAAAGCCCTACCAAGTTACAATGGAAATGATGAAAATGACTGAAAATCCTGATACAGTATTTACGCATTGCTTGCCAGCTTATCATAATTTGGAAACAGATCTTGGTCGAAAAATCTATAAAGAATTTGGCTTAAAAGAAATGGAAGTTACTGATGAAGTTTTTGAAAGTGATAAGTCAATAGTTTTCAATGGTCCAGAAAACCGTATTCATGTTTTAAGATCAATTATGGTTGCTAGTTTGGGAGTGTAACAAATGAATAAAATGTATGTAGTTCAAGAGATAGATTATGATGGTGAAGAGTTTCCATTAATTCAATTATTTAAGAGTCATGAAAAGGCTGTTGAATATTTTGAAGCTCGAAAAGAAACTTTGAAAAGTATGTATGAAATAATGCGTGACTTTGGTAGAAATGATAATGAATTAGCTACTATGTTTCAAAAGAATGAAAAAGAAGTTAATTATTTGATGAAATTGACAGTCGAAAAAGTTAGAGATTAGGACAAATAATTCATCCATGCATCCACAAAAAATAAAAACTAATAACAAATATGGAACAAATTTTTCTCTTTTATCAGGTCAAACTCGTTATATGTATGGAATCGATGATAGTATTGATTTTTATGATATGCAAGAGTGGGGAATGCGCGAGAGCATTGAAGGAAGCGAGATTTATTTTTATGATTTAAAAACTCGAAAAATATACTCTCCCTTTAAAAAAGAGAAAAACGTTCTATATGGTAAACCTTTATGGCAAGATAATTATATTTATATTTTGCAAGGTGACTTTAATAGAAAGTTTATTAGAATTTATCAGTATTTACCCGAAAATAGTTTGAAGTTAGTCTATGAGCAGTCATTGCGGGATATGAGCCTATATAATCTGGAATTAACCCCAGGAGATAAGGTTTATTTGACCAGTACAGATTTTGAAACCTTTAATTGCTATTGGCCTAAGAGATTTAAAATGAAGTTCATTGAAGCACACGAAAATGTTGTTTATATTGATAAAAATCGGTTATTTATTCAATATGATAAAAATTTTGATGGAGATTTTTCAGAAGATACTGTAAAAATTACGGATTTTTCAAATAATACTTTATCTGAAGAAGATGGCTGGTTACAACAATTTCCAGATGGCTCATGGAAGATAGTGGATTAGCTTTAAAAAACTGTATTGTACCTAAAATACAGTTTTTTTATTTTCCTTTTTTGATTAGTTCCCGAACAATAAAAATATAAAAATAATCAAAAGTTAGAAAATAACATAAAAATACGCACGAAAAGGGTTTATTTATTTTATAAATATGCTAAAATCTTATTGTTAGTAATTCAGAGGGGATAACTTTTTAAAATGAACAACGATATTGAGCGCGTATTATACAGTGAAGAAGAACTTAGCAATCGTATGGACCAGATGGCTCAAGAGATTACAGCTAATTATAAAGATAAGACTCCACTAGTTGTACCAGTTATGACGGGAGCAATGATGTTTAGTAGTGAAATGCTAAAACGAATGAATTTCTTACTTAATGTTGATATTGTTAAGGCTTCAAGCTATGTAGGTTCAAAGTCAACTGGTGAAGTTAAGCTTGTACAAGATGTTAGAAGTGATGTTAAAGGTCGTCATGTTATTTTCATGGAAGACATTATTGATACTGGTCACACTTTAAAATATTTGAAAGAACTTTTTGAAAAGCGCGGTGCAGCAAGCGTTAAAATTTGTGCGATGCTTGATAAACCTGATACGCGTCAAGTTGATCTTCAAGGAGATTATGTAGGCTTTAGTGCACCAGATGAATTTTTGGTAGGGTATGGTTTAGACTATGATGGTTTTTATCGTAATTTACCATATATAGGTGTACTTAAAAGAAGCGTTTATGAAAAATAATAAATGAAAACACGTCCAATTTGGATGTGTTTTTTGTTGGTAATCGTTTTCAAAGTTGACTATACTAGTAATAGAAGTTGCTAGAAATGAGGCAAGATAACTATGATTAATGCACTTTGGATTGGTTTACTTGAAGGTTTATTAGCAGCAATCGTTGTTTTGGGAACTAGATGGGTATATGCGGTTAAGCATGATGAGCAATTTTTTGTAATAAAAAAAGATTTAACTTCGCGTAATCGTAAAAAAAGAAAAGTTAATCTTTATACTTGGAATATTTTTGGCATTTTGATTGGCATACTATTTATAGTGACAAGTTTTGTGTTTAAAGGTAGTTTTGTTGCAATTTCCTGGGGATATTTTGTTGGATTTTTGATTTTATTCATGGGCATTGGTGGAACAATTTTATTAACTCAAGAATTGAAGAAGGCATGAAATTATGAAAATTAAAAAAATTAATGAGGATTTTACTATTTGCAAGTTAGAAGAATATAGTGAAATTAATTTAGGCTTACCTTGGGTATTTGTAGCAAGTACTGATAAAGAATTATCACTAGTATGTCCTACCTATATGACACCAAAAGAAACACTAGCTAGAGAAGACGGCTGGAAAATGTTTAAGGTAGATGGTCAGTTTGATTTTTCTTTGATTGGAATTTTAGCTGAAATTTCTAAAATTTTAGCAGATAAAAAGATTAGTATTCTTACTCAATCAACTTATGATACGGATTATATTATGGTTAAAGCAGATAAATTTGATGAAGCTTTAATTGCATTAGCAGATAATGGATATAAAGTTATAAATTAATCCTTTACAACTAACAAAAAGTAAGCTAAAATAGTCTCTAGCGAAAACTTATTAAAAGTAAGCAATGCGGAGGCTATTTATGATTTAGGTGCTTTTGGACAGATTAGCAGCGAATAAAGGACTAGATTCTATGCCTGCATGGGAAATTGTTCAATATCCGGAATCTATTAAAAAGCATTTAGGTATTCCGAAAGATAAAATTTTGGCTATGGGAATAGGATTAGGATATCGTGATCCAAATACAAAAATAAATAAGTTTTATACTGATCGTGCAAATTTAGATACATTTGTAACAATTAAAAAGTAAGTGCTTTTAGTTAACTAATTGTAAATTAAATTCTAAAATAGAAGTAAAGATATTGTTAGATAAGGAGATTTCCATATGAGCAAAGTATTTATATATGGTGGCTCAGGTAGAGTTGCTAAAGACTTAATTAAAGACTTGGTTGTTGAAGGTTATGATGTTGTTGCTGGTGCTCGCCATCCAGAAAGAATTGAAAAAATGGATCACGTTGAAGCCGTAAAAACGGATTTACATGCAAGTGTATCAGATTTGGCTCAACAGTTAAAAGACAATAATATTGAAGTTGTTTACTTTACTGCAGGCAGTCGCGGTCAAGATTTGATTCAAACTGATGCCATGGGTGCCATTAAGACGATGATTGCAGCAGAAAAGGTTGGAATTAAACGTTATATTATGTTGAGTTCAATGTTAAGTTTGAACATTGATAAATGGAATGCTCTTCCAAGATTAGAGGATTATTTGGCTTCTAAATTCTTTGCAGATAAGTTTTTAATGGATTCAACTAATCTTGAATATACTATTTTGCAACCAACAAATCTTACTGAAGTAAAGGGAACTGGTAAAATTTCCTTGAATAATACTGATTCTAAAGAAAATCCAATTCCAGATGTAGCAATGGTATTAGCACATCTCTTAAAGTTCCCAGCAACTAAGTATAAGGTAATTGAAATGACTGGCGGGGATACCCCAATTGATCAGGCTTTAGAAAGTATTAAATAATAAGTAAGATAGGCAGTAAAAAATCCATACAAGCGGTTGACTTGTATGGATTTTTTGTTTTATTAAAATTAAATTCCAAATGCAATTTTATATGCGAAGATACCGATAATAGCACCTAAAATTGGGGCAAGTACAGGAATCCATCCATAGTTCCAGTGACCATGGCCCTTCTTATTAGGAATTGGTAATAATGTGTAAATAAGACGTGGACCAAAGTCACGAGCTGGGTTTAAAGCTGGACCAGTAGGACCACCAAGTGCCATAACAAGACCGGTAATAAGGAAACCTACTCCGATGTTAGCAACATCAGTAGCTTGCTTAAAGAACATACCATGGTAAAGTCCAATTGCAGCAAACATTAAGATGGCAGTACCGATAAGTTCGGAAACAAAACCGTTCCATTTACTTCCAGTACAGTCACTTGTTGCAAAAAAGCTGAATACGATATCTGGATTAGTAGATTCCTTAATGTGTGGCCAGTAAATAGCTAAAACAAGTAATTGACCACAAATTGCACCGGCAACTTGACAAAGAATGTAAGGTAAAACATGAGACCAAGGGAAAGCGCCAGCGGCTGCTTGAGCAATAGTTACAGCTGGGTTTTGGTGGTTACCTGAAATTGAACCAAAAAGCATTGCGGGAATCATTGCACCAAAACCGAATCCGAATGCAATAAGTAACCAACCACCATTTGCCTTACCGTCTTCTGGGTTGGCTGTGGTTCCTTTTAAGAATGAGTTAGCAACAGAACCGTTACCAAAAGCGACTAATATCAATGTACCGAAAAATTCAGCAAAATACTTTGCCATCCATGTATGTTCCATAAAAGTACTTTTTCCTCCTAAAGCTTGAAAAAATAGATGAAAAATAAACTGCAAGAAAGATTATACATGAAACCCGTTGTGAAACATAGCCCTAATTCGATAAGAATACGTTTTCATAAAAAATATTTTTCATTGAATTGAAAAAGCCTTTACACTAACCGCTTTCAAAGAGTTAAATATAAGAAAAAGTAGCAGTCCCAAAAGGGACTGTTTTAGTTTGAAAGTGGGATCTTATGAATGAAAAACAAATAAAAATGGTAACTATAGCCTTAATGCTAGGAAACGTTATGGCAGGACTTGATGGAACAATAACTAATACTGCAATTCCAGCCATTGTTTCAGCCCTTCATGGTATTCAATTTATGGGTTGGATTGTTGCAATTTATTTATTAGGCATGTCAATTTCTATTCCAATTTGGACAAAAATTGGTGAAAGAATTACTAATAAAAAAGCTTTTCAAATTGCAATTTGTCTTTTTGTGATTGGATCTGCTCTTCAAGGAATAGCACCTAACATCATATTCTTTCTATGTTCACGTTTAATTATGGGAATTGGTGCTGGAGGAATGGGGTCGCTCCCTTATATTATTGCGGGATATGTTTTTAAAAATATTAAAAAAAGAACTCAAGTCTTGGGATATTTAACAGCAAGTTTCAATGGAGCTGCAATTATTGGTCCCTTAATTGGAGGGTGGCTCATTGATGCTTTTTCATGGAATTGGGTATTTTATATTAATATTCCAATTGGAGCAGTGGCATTTATAATTTGTTTACTATTCTTTAAACCTGTTACTCCGAAGTCAATTCCAGTTTTTGATTTACCAGGTGCAGGATTATTAAGTAGTGGTTTATTGCTATTTTTATTAGGGATTCAACTTTTAGGAATTGCTAAAAATATTATTGTAGTAGCATTAGTAATTATGAGTTTAGTTTTATTGATAGCATTTTTTTATCGAGAAAAACATGCAGAAAATCCAATTATTCCGCTTTCAATTTTTAAAAAGAAAGATTTAGATGGAGACTTTCTCTTATTTGCGTTTACTTGGGGTGCATTTATTGCGGTTAATACTTATTTGCCCATGTGGGCGCAGGCTCTTTTAGGAATGAGTGCGTTACTTGGTGGAATGACCTTAATTCCTAACTCAGTTGTGGAAATTATCGCATCTCAAACAGTTGCTACTGTACAAGAACATTTAAGAACATTCACTTTAGTTTTAATTGGTATTATTACTATGATGATTTCAGTAGGGGGATTATATTTATCTACTCTTCAAACTCCATTATGGTTTTTAACAACGATTGCAGCTTTTTCTGGAATAGGAGTAGGATTTATTTTTGTAGCACTTCAAGTAAAAGTTCAAATTGATGCAGGAATGAAAGATATGCCTACAGCTACTTCGACCTCGTATTTGATTAGAATTTTAGCACAAACTATGATGGCAGCGATTTATGGTGTTATCATGAACCTTTCACTAGAGCATGGAATTGCACATCGCACAGATATTACTATGACAATGATGAATAAATTGAGTGATGCTAAATCAGCAGCTACTTTACCTCATGAATTATTGCCAGAAATGCGTATGATTTTTCATTCCGGTATAAAGGAAATTATGTTAGTATCTTTTATTTTGTTGATTTTTGCAGTGGTGTTGAATTTCTACTTTAATTTTAAAAAAACATCCAAAAAAGTTTTGAAATAATTGGCTAAAAAACTTGTTTTCTAAACTATTAGCAAGCATAATATAGATAATAGCTAGTCTTGATTTCCAAATCAAGGCTATTATTTTTTGAATACTTTGAATAAAGGAAGTGGGTTTATGAATAAAAAACAGGTTTCAATGGTAACTTTTGCTATGATTTTAGCAAATGTAATGGCTGGTCTTGATAGTACAATTATTAACACTGCAATTCCAGCTATTGTAGCTGATCTGCATGGGATTCAATTTATGGGTTGGATTATAGCAGTTATGCTACTTGGAATGTCAGTTTCAACTCCTATTTGGGGAAAAATTGGTGAAAAAATCGGTAATAAAGCTGCATTTGAAATTTCATTGCTCCTTTTTGTATTAGGCTCACTTTTCCAAGGTTTAGCTACTAATATGTATTTCTTCTTAGTTGCTCGTGCTGTCATGGGAGTAGGAGCTGGAGGAATGGGTTCTATTCCATATATTATGGCAGGATTTATTTTTGATAATCTTAAAAAGCGAACTAAAGTTTTAGGCTACTTAGGAGCCAGCTTTAGTGTAGCAGCAATCGTTGGACCGCTTGCTGGAGGTTATTTAGTAGATACTTTATCATGGCATTGGGTATTTTACATTAATATCCCTATTGGACTTTTTGCAACTCTTTTGTCAGTTCTATATTATCGTGAAAAAGTTGTTCATGAAAAAACAAAATTTGATTTAGGCGGTTCTATCTTAATTGTTATTAGCTTGGTAGCTATTTTACTTGGTATTCAATTACTAGGACTAGTTTCAGGATGGATAATTGCTGGCTTGATTATTGCCGGGGGAATAATATTAGTAATCTTCTTTAAGTATGAAGACCATGTTGCAAGTCCGGTTGTTCCAATTAGTATGTTTAAAAATAAGGCTTTAGTTGGAGATTTATTACTATTTTCACTTACTTGGGGAGCATTTTTAGCGGTAAATACATATTTGCCAATGTGGGCTCAAGGACTTCTTGGGACTAGTGCCCTGATTGGGGGATTAACTTTAGTTCCAAACTCAATTGCTGATACAATTGGAACCCAGGTAGTTAACCAGTTCAAAGCTCGTTATAGTGATTTGTCATTAATTATGATGGCAATTATTTGTATGATAATTTCAACTTTAGGAATGGTAGTAGCTCCAATTGATACCAACTTTTGGGTTTTAACGATAATTGCAACATTTTCTGGATTTGGCGTAGGTTTCATATTTGTGCTGTTACAAGTAAAAGTTCAAGTTGATGCTGGTGAAGAAAATATGGCACCTGCAACTTCATTGTCTTATTTGATTAGAATTTTAGCGCAAACGGTGATGGCTGCAGTATATGGTGTAATTATGAATTTGGCATTAGCTCGAGGGGTTGCAACACACAGCAATATTACAATGAATATGCTGAATAAATTAAGTGACGCACAATCTGCTAAAAGTTTGCCAAGTAGTTTAATTCCACAAATGCGTCAGATTTTTTATAGCGGGTTACGTGAAATTATGATTTGTGCCTTAATTTTATTGGTTTTATCAGTTTTCTGTAACCTTTATTTCAATAGAAAAAAGAATTAATTATTAGGTCATCTTATTAGATGACCTTTTTTGATATTTGTATAGTTATATAATATTTGATTTTAAAAAACGCTTACATTAAGATAGAGGTGTAATTAAATATATATAGATATATTTTTTGAAAGAAGTGTAATTATGCATTATACAAGTGGAAATTATGAAGCATTCGTACATGCTTCAACTCCAAAAGATGAAAATGTTGATAAAAAATCAGCTTACTTGGTTGGGTCAGGACTAGCTTCACTTGCAACGGCTGTTTTTTTGATTCGAGACGGTCATATGAAGGGTGAAAATATACATGTTTTTGAAGAGTTAGCTCTTCCAGGTGGTAGTCTTGATGGAATTTATAATCCAGCTGATCAAGCTTATATTATTCGTGGTGGTCGTGAAATGGAATCCCACTTTGAATGTTTATGGGATTTGTTTAGATCAATACCATCGTTAGATTATCCTGATGAAACAGTTTTGGATGAATTTTATCGCTTAAATCGCAAAGATCCAAGCTATTCTAAGACTCGTGTAATAATTAACCGAGGAGAGGAATTACCGACTGATGGTCAGCTTTTACTTACTCCAAAAGCTGTTAAGGAAATTTTAAATTTGGTAATGACTCCAGAAAAAGACTTACAAGATAAGAAGATAAATGAAGTCTTTACTAAAGAGTTCTTTGAATCAAACTTCTGGCTATATTGGTCAACGATGTTTGCTTTTGAGCCTTGGGCTAGTGCAATGGAAATGAGACGCTATTTGATGCGTTTTGTTCAACATGTGGCTACACTTAAGACTTTATCTTCACTTAAGTTTACTAAATATAATCAATATGAATCTTTGGTATTGCCATTAATGAGTTACTTAAAAGATCATGGTGTACAGTTCCATTATGATACAATTGTAAATAATATTATTGTTAACCGCTCAGAAGGTTACAAGGTAGCTCGAGAAATTCATCTAACTGAAAAGGGTAAAAAGAAGAATATCAAATTATCTGAGGATGATTTGGTGTTTGTAACTAATGGATCAATTACGGAAAGTACAACATATGGTGACAATTTCCATCCAGCAGACCAAAAGCACCCACTTGGTCCAAGTTGGCAATTATGGAAGAATTTAGCAGCTCAAGATACTGATTTTGGTCACCCAGAAAAATTCTGTGAAAATATACCAAAAGCAAATTGGGTAATATCTGCAACTATTACATTTGAAAATAACGATATTGTTCCATATATTGAAAAAGTTAATAAAAAAGATCCACATAGTGGTTCAATTGTAACTAGTGGTCCAACTACAATTAAAGATTCAAATTGGATGTTAGGTTATTCTATCAGTCGTCAACCTCATTTTCATAAACAAAAGCCAAATCAATTAATTGTTTGGTTATATGGTCTATATTCTGATACAGAAGGTAACTATATAAAGAAAACAATGCCCGATTGTAACGGTATTGAGTTATGTGAAGAATGGTTATATCATATGGGCGTGCCAGAAGAAAAGATTTCTGAAATGGCTCATGCAGCCAAGACTATTCCAGCACATATGCCATACATTACAAGTTACTTTATGCCACGAGCTTTAGGCGACCGTCCAAAGGTTGTTCCTGATCATGCAAAGAATTTTGCATTCATTGGTAATTTTGCGGAAACTGAAAGAGATACTGTCTTTACGACAGAATATTCAGTTCGTACTGCAATGGAAGCTGTTTATACTTTACTCAATGTTGATCGCGGAGTTCCTGAAGTATTTGCTTCTGCTTTTGATATTCGAATGTTAATGAATGCAATGTATTACTTAAACGATCAAAAGAAGCTTACAGAAATTGATTTACCAATTGGTGAAAAGATGGCAATTAAAGCCATGCTTAAGAAAGTTAAAGGAACTTATGTAGAAGAATTGCTTAAGAAATATAAATTAATGTAATATTTCCTCGGAAATAAAAAAGTCACGCAATCAATGCGTGGCTTTTTTGGTATAATATAAATATAGTTTTATTTGAAAATTAGAAAAGAAGGATACTATTTTAGAATCTAAACCAGCCCGATGGGGTACAAAAGCATATCGTGATGCAAGACAATTATATTTAAGTTCATTTCCAGAATGGGAACGCTTTTCATTACCATCATTATTAGTGATGTCATTGAAACCAAGTGTAAACTTTCATTCATTATATGATGGAGATAAATTTGCTGGACTTGCTTATTATGTTGAAAGTGAATCTACTATCTATTTGACTTATTTAGCAGTTAATGAAAAGTTACGTGGTCATGGTTATGGTAGTCAAATCTTAACAATGCTTGAAAATAAATATCAAGATAAGGCAATTGTAATTGATATTGAACCAGTGGTGCCAACTGCTAAAAATTACAAACAACGAATTAGTCGACTTAAGTTTTATGAAAGAAATGGTTTCCATCGAACAGATCAGAAATTAAAAGATCAAGATGGAGAGTTTGAAGCTCTTACCACTGGTAAGAAGCTTGATAAAGTAGGCTTTGCTAAGGCGCTTAAACAGATGAGTTTTGGTCTTTATCAATTTAAAATTGAAAAATAAAAAAGAGTTAGCTTCACCTCTTCGTTAGAGGGCAACTCTTTTTTGATTTATTGATAAATTTTTCCGTCTTGTTTTTCTTTTTTCTCATCAAGTACTTTTTCGCTAGCAGCTTTTTTAGGTAAAATCCAATTAAGAAGCATTCCTAAAATTGTACAAAGAGCAACAGAAGTTAATTGGAAGTTGCCAAGTTGAAGATAGGCTCCTCCAATCCCAATTACTAGGATAACAGAAGCAATAAGCATGTTCCTTTTTTCACCAAAATCAATTTTGTTATCTACTAAAATTTTAAGTCCATTAGATGCAATAGTTCCAAATAATAAGAATGAAATACCACCAATAACTGGCATTGGAATTGATTCGATGACTGCAGCAACTTTACCAACAAAACTAAAGATAATTGCAAATACTGCAGCTCCTGCTAATACCCAAACTGAATGAACTTTGGTCATAGCTAAAACACCGATATTTTCACCGTAAGAAGTAGTCGGAGGACCACCGATAAAACCAGCAATAATTGTTGAAAGACCGTCACCCATCATAGTACGATGAAGGCCAGGATTCTTAAAGAAATTACGCTTAGTAAGAGAATTGAGGACCATAATGTGTCCCATATGTTCAGTCATTGTAACAAAAGCGATTGGTGCCATAGTTATAATGGCAGCAGGATACCACTTAAGATGATAACTAATTCCAGGTAATTCAAGTGCAGGTAAGGAAAACCATGCCGCTTTTTCTACTCCGGAAAAATCAACTATTCCTAAAAAGCAGGATAATACATACCCACACACGATTCCCAGCATGATTGATACTAAACTAGTGAACCCTTTGAAATACATTTGGAAGAATAAAGTCATAGCCAAAGTAAAAAGTGCTACTGCAAAATAAGTTAAATCATATTTTTGGTTATGGAGCATAGCATCATTTGCGGCAGTGGTTGCAAGTGAAAGGCCAATTACAATAATGATAGGTCCAACCACAATTGGAGGTAAAACTTTATTGACCCAAGCTGAACCTACTTTGCCAATAATCAGTGCAACTATTACATAGACAAGTCCTGCAGCAATTGCACCTTGGGCAATTGCGGGATAACCGTCCATTTTCATTAGTGCTTGCATTGTTGCTACAAAGGCAAAACTACTTCCAAGATATGCTGGAATTTTAAATCTTGTTAACAACATATGGACTAGTGTTCCAACTCCAGATGATAATAAAGCAATGCTTGGACTGATTCCGACTAAAATTGGTACAAGCACCGTAGATCCAAACATAGCAAACATATGCTGTAAGGATAATAGCACTCCTTGTCCCATTTTAGGTTTTTCATAAACATCTAAAATAGCATCAGAATTGTGAAAACTATCTTTTTGATTCATTCAAATTCTCCTAATCTAGATGACCAAAAGAAAAGACCATCCTGAACCCTGGGGTCCAAGATGGTCTCTTTGGATATGCGGATGCTCAAAAAACGCATTCTAAACACAAGATTCCTTCTTAGCCTCACGGGACTAACTTTAAAGGTCATCACTTATTTAGATATATTTAACTATCCTTTAGAGTATTTGTCAACTAAAAATTATTCTTGTGTATAATCTGTATTGATTGAAAATGTTAAGCGAGAATGTTTTAATTCATCTTTAACTAGCTCGCCGACTGTTTGCATAGCTAGATTTTGCATTTTTTTGGCATTTTGATTGTTAGCAGTTGTAAGAAAGTGGGTTAAGTGATTATCATGTAAAGTATTTGCTGTTTTGTCAGTTTGATGGATCAATTCATTAGCTAATTGGTCTGCTGTTGGGAGATACCCGTTTAATCCAATTAATAAGCTCTTCATTTCATTATAACTTGGTTGAATTAAACTGGCTATAGTGCGACTAAGCCAATAAGCTTCACTGATATTATAAGAATCGCTTGTATTATTGTAGGAATCACTTGTACCATTAGCATTAGCATAAAATGGGACATAGGGATTAAAAGTTGTCGGAGCAAAATTAAACCAAGTTATTGCGCTATATTCATCAGGAACATTATTTCTAATTTCTAGGATATGGGATTCGGCACATCTTGCCATTGCAATTGGACGAAAGCGAGTCTTATCGGCTTTTTTATCAGTTGAAGACAAAGGATCAAATATAGTTTCATTATAGTGCGAACTTAAAATGTAACCAATATCTTCATGTTTCAGTTTTCTATTTGGTTTAAAAGTAAAATCTAAATTATCACTTGTTGGACTAGAAGCGCGGTGTCCTAGATAGTTTTGACCAAACCAGACTCTTGGAGTATTGTAGCAATGGTCGCGGGCATTATTGGTTCCAAAGATGTGGCGGAAGTTATAGCCATCGACATCAGGATTAAGGTCATTTTGATCGATAAATTCTTTTAATCCAGCAGCCCATAAATAGTTATCAGTATCTTCAAAGTCTATGTTTTGTTCAGCTACTTGATTGGCAATTACCGCTACTCGGTTTTCGGATAATTTGGTTGCTGCCCAATAGTGACCGGTTGGAATTTCCATATACCATACTTCATTTTTATCACTAAATATTATGCCGTTTCCTTCATGAGAGCCATAAATGGCAATTAACTGACCTAAGTATTCAACTCCTTCACGAGCACTATGAATAAATGGTAAAACAATACTTAAAAGGGCATCTTCTCCAATCCCGTTTTTTACAAGAGGATCAAGAGCTAATACTTGAGGATTGCCATAAAGACTTTCAGTTGCACTCATTGCAACATTTGCGCTGTTAATCCCACATTCTCCAAATTGTCCATGGCGTTTATAATCTACAAATGGTGCCATTTGATAACGCATAGCACTATTTGGAAGAGGAATATCTAGTCCAGTTACATAAGAATGAAATGTTTGTTCTTCATTTTTAGCTGGAACAACAACGAATTTAACAGGGATATTGCATCGTTCTGCATCGCAATTACGAGCAATCATGGTTGACCCGTTGATGCTGGCTTTTTTACCGACTATTACGGTGGTACATGCCATAAAAATCCTCCTTTCTAAATTGGATTCATAGCATTCCAGAATGGTAAAATGATTGGATCAGTGGTGTACATATTGATTTCTTCGTCAGTTAAGTATTTCTTATTAACTACGATTTCGTAAGTATATTGATCCATCCATTCGTCTCCCATAATGAAGTAGCCTTTGTGACCGGGCTTGTCGCCCCATGAATTTTGAATCTTCCACTTAGTTGGTCTATCATGATTTAAATCAACTCCGCAAATTAGCATGGCATGGGTTGGAAGACTTTCATCAAATTCAAATCTTTTAGTTTTATCATTACCAAGTTCAATGCCGAATGATCTCTTCCAGTCATAAGTATCAAGATCAAGTAAGCCGGCAGGATTATTCCATTCTTGTAAAACATCGCATCCATACCATACAGGAGTGCCGTCTTTTAATTGTTCAATCGCCATTCTTTTAAGTTCTTTCATTGGTAAGTTTAAGTAACGATTTGGAGTTCCTCCTACCATATTTTCAGAATTTTCAATACCATAAATTCGATCATAAGGATAATCATTGCCTGGTAGGTTCATTAACTCGACATAATTATCTAAATCAACATCAATAAATTTCTTAAAGAATTCCATTGGTGTGATTTCACCAGTCGTATGGAATTTATTATTTTCATCACGATATTCATAAGTAAATTTTTCAGGAGGAGTACCAAAACTAATTGAAAGAATGCGATAATTTTCTTTATTAAAGCTTTCTAGTACACTCTTGATTTTTTCATCAGAAACATCATTATTTACTAATTCACGAAGCTTCATAGCATCTTTTTGAAGCTTACGATTATACATAAAGTCAAGTTCTTTAGTATTTTCAGTTACTGCAGTTTCATCCATTGTATTTTTTGGAACTACACCATATTTTTCAACTAAGTTAACTAATAAACTCCAATCCCCACCATCTTGTTGAGGTGTTTTAAGAAGCCATGAAACTTTTCGATTAGAAATTGGTAAATCAGCAGTTTCAATAATATTTTGATAGAAATAATTGGCTTTTTCGAGTTTATCGTAGAAAAAGTCATAAGTTGTTGAAAGTTCGAAATCCTTGATATGGTGCTTTTTTCCAGCTAAAAATCTGATAAAGTTAAGAGCACTGAACATCCAGCAGCGACCAGACTTCTTTTGATTCATTACTTTGTCAGAATCAACGTCAACTGAAAAAGCAAACGGTTTTTTGGCTGCAGCTGACTGATTCATAATTGATTTTTTAATGCCATTTTTCATAACGGCATTTTGAGTATTACGGAATTTGCTTTCTCTTAAAAAGTCAGTTCTAATCTTCCTTAAATTCTCAGTATTGATTTCCATTATAAATCTCTTTTCTAAAAATTATGATTTATTTTCTTTTAACTTCTTGATTTCGGTTTCAGACATTTGCTGATCAGGACTATATTTACGCTTGATTGGCATCCCCATTGGGTTTTGATCTTTTGACATTACCGTAGTTGGAATGTTAGAAGTTGCCTTGCTTGGTTTTTTAAGTCCTTCAATTTGCCAAGTAAATGGAGCGAATTCATTATCTGGATTTACCCAATCATGTTTCTTGGATAATTGATAAAGTAGGAGACAGATAGCTAAAATTACTAAAACTAATATGATAATTACAGAAACATAAGTTATGGGGGAACCAACTTCTGCTTTAACTTGTGCTGGTGGATAAATAGCTAAAACAATTGCAAACACACTTGAAATAAGTCCAATTCCTGCTACAAGCCATGCACCAAACATGCCGCCTGGTACTTTAAATGAACGAGGACGATTAGGCTGATCGTAGCGCAATCTTAAGAAGGCTGTAAACATTAAAATATAATAAATCATATATAACACCGTAATAGTTTGGGTTAACATGATTACAAACCCTTCGACATTTGGAATCATTTTTACTAAATAAGCAATAATCGTCATTCCTGCAATTTGAGTATACATTAGGTGTGATGGCATCTTATGCTTGTTTTTTTGTTGGAACCAGTTTGGCAAAAAACCGCTTCCTCCAGCTTGTCCAAGCATAAATGATGGGCCTGCCATATTAGTAATAACCATTGCAATAGTATTGCAAAGAAGTGCCCAGACAAGTACCATGTAAAGCCATGGAATCCCGATAGTTGTTCCTAAAACTCTAAATACTGAAAATAGAGTATATAAAACATTGATTTGTTTTTCCGGAATAATCATAGCAATGATTACAGTACCAACAACAAAGATTAAGAAAGCAAGAATAATTGAAATAAACATTGCCTTAGTAAAATCTTTTTCAGGGTGTTTTAATTGCTTAATGTGAGCAGCATTCATATCAATACCCGTGTAGGAGAAGAATACTCCAGCCGCTAGAGCTAGCGTACTCATTCCATTCCATTTAGGTATTAGTCCTTTTGGTGTCATTGGAATAGCTGGTTGATGTCCTTGAGCAAGCCAAACAATTGCTAAAACTACCATAACTACTAATGGAATTAAGCTCCCTATGATAACACCATATTTAGCAATGTTTGAAAAGGCCTTAACACCCTTGGTAGCAAGCCAGGTGAGGAACCAATATAAAATAATCCAACCAGTCATAATTAATAGTTCGTGATGTGGGTCTTGTGCAAATTTTACCGCAGCGTCATAATTAGGAGTATAGAACATAATCGTTGCTGTAAAACTAGGCATTCCCATACCGAAGTTAAGCATTGTTTGGAACCATAAAATTAGAAGGCAGGTAAGTGCCCATCCTTTACCTAGTCCTTCACCAACCCAGCGAAAAATACCTCCACGGTTGCTCCATCCAGAGGCAAGTTCAGCGGCTACTAATGCAGTTGGAATAAAGAAACAAATCGCCCCAATTGCAAAGTAGGTAACAGAAGCAAGGCCATAAAATGATTGCTGAACATCATTAGCAAGTCCAGCGACCATTGATACGTTCATCATAGTAAGGGCAAGAACGGATATATAGGCCTTTTTTTCTTGGCTTTTTTCATTCACCATCTAAATAATCAACTCCTATCTAATAGCTAATAGACTTTACTAAAAGATGAATAACTAGGAGCTTTTATAAATTAATAACCACTTTAGGCTTTTAGTTTATGGAATACAAGAAGTTGTGCATCCATTAGAAAGTTGAAATATTATTTTTAATAGATGAATTTCCAGCGCCTTAAATTAATCTATTCAAGACAAAGACTAAAACGTTCCCAAATAAAAGACAAATGTTAAGACTTATTAACTAATATTTTATAAAATAGCGCTTTATTACTAAAACAATAGGGATGTTAACCAAAATTATATAACTAAGAATAAATCTCTAAAATAGTAGCTTTTATTGGTATTAAGATACACTAAAGCCTATACTAAAGTGGAGAGAAGAAAATTATTAAGGAGGCAATTATCATGGCAAAAAAAGCGTGACTCCCAAGAAGCTTTCGTTCATATCTATTTACTTTTTGGGAATTAATGGGGTAATTGGTTCAGGAGCCTTTTTACTCCCACAAACTATTTATAAAGATATGAACTTGATGAGTGTTTTCGTTACGATTTGTGCCGCAATTACTGTTAGTATGGTTGCACTTTGTTACGCGGATCTCTCAAGTCGCTTTACTGGTTCTGGTGCTGCGTGGCTTTATTCATATAATGCCTTTGGCAGATTTACTGGTTATGAATTAGGTCTTTTTACTTGGTTTTTGGGATGTTGCACTTATGCTGCGGAAATTGTGGCACTTCTTACAACACTTAAGAGCTTTTGGTCAGTTTATAATAATAACTGGGTTTACTTTGGAACGGCGCTAGGTTTAATACTTTTATTTTCAATTATTAATTTCTTTGGACGTTCCCTTGTAAAGTTTGTCGATAATTTATCATCTGCAGCCAAAATGGGTACAATTATTTTGTTTATCATTATTGGTGCATTCTTTATGCATAAGGCAAACTTTTCACCAGTTATTCCAAAAGCTGCAATGACTGGAGTAGGTCCCTATTTTAAGCATTTTGGTGCAGCATTTAGTGTAGTTTTCTATATGTTTACTGGCTTTTCATTTATTCCAATTGCAGCAAAACAAATGCAAAACCCAGAAAAGAATATTCCAAAAGTTTTGATTTCAGTAATGATTAGTGTAACTATTATGTATTCATTAATGTTGTTAGTAGCAATTGGAATTCTAGGTGATAAAATGTCACTTTATAGTACTCCGATTGCTGAAGCTTTAAGAAAAGGCGTTGGTGAATGGGGTTATATTTTAATTATTATTGGGATGCTAATGAGTATCTTTGGTGTTGCATTTACTTGTTCATTCAATACGCCGTCATTAATTTCTTCCTTATCAAACGAACATGCTATGCTTCCAAAATGGATCGGTAAAAAGAATAAGTATGATGCACCATGGGTATCAATTATTTTAACTGCGATTGTCACTGCAGTATTGATAACGCAAAGCTACTTATTCCTAGTATCATGTATTGTTCTTGCATCCTTTGTTCAATATGTTCCATCAATCTTGGCGGTTATCAAATTCAAACACACTAATGAATTTCCAAACCATGGCTTTAAGCTCCCTGGGGGCTACACTATTCCAATTTTAGCTTTGATAATTTCTGCATATATGGTAACTAACTTTACTTGGAAAACTATCCTAGTCGGTGCTGTTGTTGCAATTTTAGCAGCAGTGCTTTACTTCTTTATTAAAAAAGATGTTAATGAAGAAAAGCGTAGACAAGATTATTTAAGTAAAATGAGGCAGAAGTAGAATAATAAGAAAACGTCTTATAATTGCTAGTAAATCTAGTAGTTATAAGACGTTAATTGTTTTATCAGCTAAAGTTGAGAAGAAAATAGAACAATGATAAAATTATAGCTTTAAAAATTTAAATAACCTAGAAAGGAAGCGCGTATAATTGAAGAAATTATTAAAAGTGGGATATTAAAAATCCTGAAATAATAACGAGTTTTAAAATTGTACGCAATGTAATCACCCCCCCTATATGAATGAAAATGAATTAAATTTTGGAGAAAACTTCAAAAATATCAGAAAAGCAAAGAAAATGAGTTTATCTAAAGTAGCTGATGGTATTACTTCTAAAAGTTCATTGAGCGAATGGGAAAATGGAAAAGGAAAAATGAGCTTTGAAAAGGTAGTAAAAATGCTTACTAAGTTATATATTACCCCTTCAGAGTTTGTTGTTGATAGTCTACAAAGCTCTCTCAATGAAATGATGATTGAAATTGACAATGCTTATACTAATGATCAATTAGATAAGTTAAAGGAATTATACGATTATTATTCAAAAAACTCTGATAAATATTTTTCTGATAAAAATGCATTTATATTAGAAATGATATCTGCTAATTGTTATATGGCTTTAAGTGGAATTAATTTATTTTCTGATGAAAAACAGGATAAGTTAGAAAATAAGGTACGTAAAATAAATAATTGGTATTATGAAGATGTGTTTTTTTTTAATAATTCTTCATTTTTATTGCCAGCAAAATTAGGAGAAAAAATGAGTTTGAATTTAATTGGTAAAATAATTCAAGTAGATCATACTAAAGAATTACATGTTAAATGGACAATAGTAGCTCTTGATGCTGTACTTAATTCAAGCTTTATTTTACTTCTACGTGATTATCAAAAAGGTAAAGAAGTTATAAAAAAGTTCAAAAAATTAACACCAATACTAGATAGATATGGAACTCAATTAGTAAGATTTCGATTTTTAGAATGTGCTGTAAATTATATAAAAACTAAAGATAGTAGTGAGTTTGAAAACAAATTTTTTCCAGCAATAGAATTTTTATCATTTTCAAATTATGGTGAAGGACTTAAATATGCGTTTAAACAATTAAAAGCAGTATATGGTCAATAGTTAAAATTTATTATTAACTAGTAAAATAATAGTAAATTTTATTATAAAAATGAAAAAGTGTTCGAAATAGCGAACGCTTTTTTACTTGATAAAAATAAAATAATAATATTAGTAAGAAAGTAAAAGTACTTTTAATTAAAAATTTGGAGGTTTTCTTATTGTTAAGGAATAAGAAATTAGGTTTATTAACTACAATTGGAGCAGCGTTTTTAATGGCTCCAACTGCAACTGTATTTGCAGGTAACACAGGAGACACTACATGGACTAATCACTATAGCGTGTTCTCTAGTGAAGATCATACACCTGCTAGAAGAAAGTCTAATGGATCTGCTTACTCCAATAAAACTAAAAGCTGTAGTGTAGTATATCACACTATTTGGGCTGCTTTGTACGATGGTAGAGATGTTTCAGCAGGTCATAGTTACAAGAGCTATGCTGGACAGACAACTCACTTATATAATGTTGCCACTGAAAACTATGGCAAAGGTGTGTCAGTGAGAATTAATTCTAGAAGTTTTAACAATGGAAGTGCTTCTGGTGTATGGAGTCCGGATTCTAAATAGGTGATGACAGGGGAATTAATATTCTCCTGTTTTTATATCATAATTTACGGAGGAACTTTATGAATTACATCATATCTAGACTACCTAAAAAACAAATCTATTTATCATTATTAATAGGTATTGCAATTAGCCTTTCACAATTTATCAATATGAGTAGAATTGATATTTTAGATTCGCCTTATACAAGATGGCTGGGAGTTGATTCATTTGGTTATTCTGCAATTTTGTTTTATTTATTATTGCCAATAATTTCAGCAATTCCAGCATCAACTTTATTAAAGAAAGATATAAATAGTGGATTTATTTATAAATTAAAAAATAAATATTCCATAAGCAAAATTTTTTCACTTTATGCTGGAGTTAGTTTTATTACTGGTGCAGCTATGATTGCTATTCCCTTACTATTAAATTTAATAATTTGGTTCACATTAGCACCTAATAATATACCAGATAACTTATTAAATATTAATGTGTTGATTTTTAACAAAAATACACTATTAGTACCCCTGTATTATTCTCACCCACTTTTGCATAGTATTCTTGCAATTATCTTTGCTTCAATTTGGGGAGGATTATTTGCGCTATTTTCTCTTGGAGTTTCTTTAAAAGTTAAAAATATCTTTGTAGGTTTAAGCAGTGGCTTAATTTTACAAGTAATTATTTTGGTATTAAATGCGACGATAAAATTACCTGATTATGTAAGTTATTCACCGGCTGACTTTTTACATGAAACGTCACCATCTTCTAATATTGATGGAGTGGTTATTTTGGTAGCCACGATAATTATGGGGATAATAGTAGAAATTTTAATTGAATTAGGAAAGCGTAATGTGGAGTAAAGTCATTAAACATCAGTTTTTATATATTAGTAAAAATTATAAAATCAATTTGGTAAATATTTCCCTGGGAATAATTATTGCTCTAGCAAGTGTAGGAAATTTAGCAAGAGAGACTACACAAGGTACTTTTATTTATGAAGTATTTTCTGAATATTTATTTTGCTTTGGTTTATATCCAATGATAATTTTTAACACTTTATTTAAATTTAAAATTAGATTAAGTGATATATATGCAACAAGAAGCCGAAACATCTTACTACAGCAAATGATTATTCAACTATTAGAAACTCTAATAAGTTTATTAGTACCGTGGCTAGTAACAATCTGGATTAGTTGTAAAATTAAATCTCTACGTCCTTCAATCTTTAAAATAGATTTTTTATTACCATTTATATACTTGATTTTGAGTTGCATATTAGTGATGTTGATGACATTAATATTTTATTGGGCATTTTTCAATAAAATAATTGCGTTTTTGTTAAGTTTTGTAATAGTTGCCATAATGTTTTATTGCTATCGCAGTTGGCATAATGGGGTACTTTATAGTTTTATGATAGCTATTACTGATTGGAAAGTTATTAGTGAAATAATTGGAATAGATATTTTATTATTTGCATTATTAGAAGTTCTTGTTACGCAAAGGGAGATTCTATAAGTGGGAATTTTTTTGAATCAGTGGATTAAAGTTTGGTATGAGATTCGAAAAAGAAGTTTAGCTTGGATTATTATTTTAGGATTGAGCATATTTTTATTAAAAAATAATATTCCCATTACTTCAAAAATTCATTTAGTCAATTATTTGTTTGATGGAGTAAGTTTTAAAGAAATTGAGTTAAATATGGTTAGATTGCCAATATTTTGGCTGAGTTATTTCTATGGGATTAGTTTAATTTTGCTGGATACTTTTGTGCAATTGAATAAAACTAGAGCTGTTGTTTTAAGAGGGATGCAAGTTTCAGCTAAAAAATACAATTTTTCTATTTTATGCATTATGAATTTACTCTGTTTTTTGTACTCTGGAATTATTTTTTGGATCATAATGGCAAATGATAGAAAAATCATTGACTACAGATTATGGTTAGTTATGTATTTAGGAACTTTATTTTTTATAGTAGTCCAGAATATTTTTAGTAAATATAATCTGATTTTGGGTCTAATTATTCCGCTAATATTTTTGGTTTTAACAATTTATATTCCATGGCAGCAGAATCCTTTGAATAGCTTAATGTTGGCAAGAAATAGTAGTGTGGGTCTATTAGCAATTAGTACAGTTTTAGTAGAGGTTATATTTTATTATTTGAATGATTATGGAGAAAAATATTGAGCTATATAGAATTAAAAAATGTAGAAAAAACTACAAAAAGACGAAAACTACTTTCAAATATTAATTTAAATATTGATAAAGGTGAAATTACGACTATTCAGGGTATCAATGGATCAGGAAAGACATTATTGCTTAAGGCAATTTTAGGAATACTTAAGACAACCGGCGAAGTTAAAGTTGCAGATCAAATAGTTGCTCCTAAAGCCAAGTTCCCTGTTAAAGCTGGAATTTTAATTGAAAATCCAAGTGTGATTAATGAATTTTCAGCTTATAAAAATTTAGACTTATTAGCAAAATTAGACTCTAATATTAAAGAAAAAGATATTTTGGAATTGCTTGAATATTTTAATTTGCCAGATGAAAAAGTGAAAAATTTTTCTTTGGGAATGAAACAAAAGCTTGGGATTAGCCAAGCTTTTGTTGGAAAATATTCTTTGATAATTTTAGATGAACCTACAAATGCACTAGATGATGAAAGTATTCAAAAGCTAGTTGACTTAATAAAGCGATATAATCAAAAGTATGGCACAACTTTTATTATTGTTTCTCATGATAAGGATTTTGTTAATGAAGTTTCAACTAAGAAGCTTTATATAAAAGAGGGACAAGTTTATGAAAAATAAAATTATTGCAATAATAAGTTTGATTTTATTTTTCGGAGTTGGGGTTGTTTTTGTTAAGAAATATACAGAAGTTAACGCTAATAACATCAAGGTTACAGAAAAAGTGATTCATAAAAATCAGCTCATTCATGCCCATAATATCAACTTTAAAGTTCTTAATACATCTGTACAAAAGAATAATGATGAAATTGAATTAAGAGTAAAAATGTATCTTCATCAATATGGAAAATTGGATTTTGGTCAAAAGACAAATAATCCTAATTACATCGAAAATATGTGGCTTGAGGTTCCTTATAGTTTAAGCAATCCAGTTGTTAAAGTATATGATAAAAATGACAAAGACGTAACTTATCTTAAAAAGCTACTTCATGCTAAGCAACCAGTTACTGTAGTTGCTACTCTTCCTAATAAAGAATATTATTCTGCTGAAAAGAAACCTAGATTTACTTTTATTGTTCCTAATGGTAAAAATTATACAAAATATTCTTTGCTGCTTTCACGTTAATTATAGTTAGAAAAAGATTTCTTCATCAGCATTTTAGTGATTAACTTTCATAATCTGAATAATACCTGTAAAATACTAATTAAAAGTTATTGTTTTTAAAAAGGATTCAATTATGAAAAAAGAACAAGAAATAAACATGCTTAAGGAATTCTCTGATGCAAATTCTACTTCAGGTTTCGAAGAAGAATTTGTGAAGATGTTTTCTGAATACGCTAAAGATACAGCTAATATTGATGTAGATGGAATGTTAAATGTCTATGCATCTAAAAAAGAAAACAAGGGCAATCGTCCTGTAATTCAAATGGATGCCCATTCTGATGCTGTAGGTTTTATTACGCAAGCGGTTCGACCAAATGGATTAATTAAATTTGTTCCTCTTGGTGGCTGGGTTAAGTATAATATTCCTGCTTTAAGAGTTAAAATTCGAAATCGTGATGGAGAATTTATCCCAGGAGTAGTTGCAACTAAGCCACCTCATTTTATGACAGCACAAGAGCGAAATAATGTTCCAGAAATTGCAGATATGTCAATTGATGTAGGTTCAAGCAGCCGTGAAGAAACAATTAAGGATTACAAAATTGATACGGGATGTCCAATTTTTGTTGATGTTAAGTGCGAATATAACGAAAAATCAGGTCTCTTTTTTGGAAAAGATTTTGATGACCGTTTTGGTGCAGGCGCTATGATAGATGTATTGGATAATTTAAAGGGTGAAGATACCAATTTTGATGTTGTGGCTGCCTTATCTAGTCAAGAAGAAGTTGGTTTACGTGGCGCTTATGTAACAGCAAGAAAAGTTAAACCTGACTTATGTATTGTGCTCGAAAGTTGTCCGGCTGATGACACATTTGAACCTGAATGGCTATCGCAAACTGGTTTAAAGCGAGGTCCTATGCTTAGAGATATGGATACAACGTTTTTACCAAATCCTAAATTCCAACAATATGCTTGTGATCTAGCTGATAAAAATCACATTCCATATACTCGCTCAGTTCGTACTGGTGGTGGTCAAGATGGAGCAGCGATTTATTATGAACAAGGTGCTCCAACTATTGTAATTGGGATTCCAGTTCGTTATGAGCATTCACCATATTGCTTCAGCGCATATCATGATTTTAAAGCATCCGTTGATTTAGCAACGGCAATTATTCGTGATATGACCCAAGAAAAATTAGATAGTTTCAAAAAATTCTAAATTATTTCCTAGGAAATAAAAGAGCTTTCTCCAACCAAAACGGAGAAAGCTTTTTTAAAGCACGTTATCAATAATTGCAGCTAGAGAACATAAAATAAAAATAATTCCAACAATGCTGGCTTGCAGTCTTTTAGTAATTACAACATAGGCAATAAATTCACGAATAAAAGCATTTAAAGTAAAGTACCATTTAGTTTTTGCACCATAGCCAATACATTTGAAGCCTTGGTTTTTAGCTAAAACTAAAGCTCTGTAGACATGGTAGGAGTTAGTAACTAAACAAAACTTAGAATTTGGACCCATTAATTTGTGCGAGAACATTATATTTTCATAGGTGGTTTTAGATTTGTCTTCAATAATTATTTTATTTTTAGGTACTCCAAGCTTTTCGGCGAATTTTGCCATTGCTACTCCTTCTGGAATAGATTCATTATTACCTTGACCACCAGACATAATTAGTTTTGAGCCAGGATTTTTCTTCATAATTTCAATTCCGCGCTTAATTCTTGCACCTAAAAGTGGGGAAACTTCGCTTCCGTTAAGAAGTACTGCTCCTAAAACTACAATGTAGTTAAGGTCTGTATTTTTAGGATTGACTAGATTTATCCAAGCAGTGAAAGTATACATAATCATAATATAGATAAAATAGAGAGTGGTTAACAAAATGAATGCATAAACATAAGTAACCCAGTCATTAACATAAAAGTGACCGAAATTAGGATAAATGAATAAAATTAATATAAATAAAATTCCTAACCCTAATGAAAGATAATTAGTCCAATGATTACCTTCTTTAAGAATAATTTTTATTCCATTAAATATAAGCATTCCTATTAAAACTAAAACTGTTCCCACAATAATTGCTAATGCTAAAATTAGAATTAGTAGAAATACTGAAATTAGCCAAGGATGATTTTTAGAGTAGATATCAGTTAAATCCATTAAACTAATAAGTATTAATAAAGCAAAAGTAAATAATGATGCCGTAAAAGTCATCCCAGCCCAAAGAGTACGTCGTTCATGTACTAAAACGTAGATGAAGCTTGCAAAGCAAATTAAAAAAATGCCTAAAATAATTAGTAGAACTTTTAACATAAAATCCTCCATCAGAAATATTTCCATAGAAAATTTTACCCTAATTTTCATTACAAAGAAAATGATAGCTAAATTTTAGCTATCATTTGTGCTTATTTCTTGAATTGATTTTTAACATATTCAGCGTAAAGTGGAGTAGATTTGATTAACTCATCATGGGTTCCGCTACCAGAGACGGTGCCATGATCAATGAAGTAAATCTTATCGGCATCTACAATTGTAGACAGACGGTGGGCAATAACTAGAGTGGTTCTGTCTTTCATTAAACCATTTAAGGCTTTTTGGACCATAGCTTCACTTTCAGAATCTAGACTGGCAGTTGCTTCATCGAGCATTAAAATTTTAGGATTTCTTAAAAATGCTCTAGCAATAGCAATACGTTGACGCTGACCGCCGGATAATTTGATTCCACGCTCGCCAATTTGAGTATCAAGTCCATCTTCCATTTCTTTGACAAACTTATCGGCATAAGCCATTTCAAGTCCATGCCACAATTCTTGGTCACTAACTTCACGATCTAAACCATAGATTAGATTTTCACGAATAGTACCGGGCATAACGGCTGAATTTTGTCCTACTAAGCCAATTTGTTTACGCCAATGAGCTAAATCAAGATTATCAATATTTTCATTTCCAATTGTAATTTTTCCAGAAGTTGGTTGATAGAACCTTTCAATTAGTGAAAAAATTGTGCTTTTACCACCGCCAGAAGGTCCTGCAAAGGCTACAACTGTATTTGGTTTGGCTTCTAAATTAATGTCATGCAAAATTTGTTTTCCATCTTCATAAGAAAAGTTAACTTTTTGAAACGCAAGGATTTTATTTGATATTTCATCAGTTTTATCATCTTGAGCTAGTTCCTCTTTTTCATCTAGCATTTGCTTAATGCGTTGAGTAGAACCGCTAGTTTTTGATAATTCATTGAAAAATTGGCTGATAATTAAAACAGGAGACATAATTTGAAAAATATACATTAAAAATGAAATTAATGCACCCATTGTAAGAGAGCCACTCATTACTCGAATAGCTCCATAACCTAAAATTCCTAAAAAGAGCATTGTCATTAACATATTAGTTAATGGTTGAGTAATAGCATTAATCCAAGCCTCTTTTTTACCGATATTGAATAAAGTTTCGATTCGCTTATTTCCAGTAGTAAGTTCTTTATTTTCTGCGTTAGAAGATTTAACTAAACGAATTTCACCTAATATACTAGTAGAATCGCTTGAAAAGTTAGCTAATTCATCTTGACGAACTTTACCAATTTTTCGAGATTGTTTCATTACTGGAAGCATAGCAAGCATTACAATTGGAATTGCGATAAACATAATTAGTGTCATTTGCCAATCCATTGCTAGCATAATAACTAAAGCACCAAAAAATTGCAAAATACTAGTCATTGCATTCGGCAAGGTATTGGCAAGTAAGTTTTTGACTTGAGAAGTATCGTTGACAAGACGTGAGGAAATTTCTCCAGTTTTAGTATTATCAAAATAACTAACGGGTAGATGAAGAAGCTTATTCCAGAGAAGCTTACGTAAATTCGCAACTACATTTTCACCAAAAATTCCTAATATTAATCCTGATAAAGCACTAATTAATATTCCACCAATGAAAATAATGATTGTTAAGATAATAATCCCAGAGTTTAAATTTTTAAAACTGTTAATAAGTTTTTGTGCAAGTTGTGGTACTAAAAGATTAGCTCCAGTTGAAATTAGCCCCAATAAGACCCCAATAAATAATTGCCAGTAATGAGGATGGGTGTGATTAATTAATTTAAAAAAGTCACTGAATTTAAATTTTTCAGTTGATTTTTCAACTTTTGTATTAGACATTCTATCCATAAAAATCTCCTTTCACTATAGTTAGGTACCTAACTAATTGAGTGAATATTATTAAAACAGATAGATGCCTAACTGTCAACTATTTATCAATAAAATCTTCTAAATGCTTATTTAAGTTTTTAAGTAAATGAATTAATTCATCTAATTGTTCTTCATCTAAATCGTGGCTGGCATCATCATTGATTTTTGAAAATGCTTTTCGAATTGAGACTATAGTTTTTTGACCGTATTGGGTGAGATAAATTCTTTTTACTCGGGCAGAAGCGGGATCATTTTTGCGGATAATATAACCATCTCTTTCTAAGTTCTTTAGCATATTACTAGCGCTGGCTCCACGCAAATGAAAATTATCTGCTAATTCTCTTTGAATAATTCCCGGATGACGCTCAATATAAGATAGAGTTCGAGACTGTTGAGGAGTTAGATTTAAATTTTCAGTATATTTTGAAAATAAACGATGTGAATTAATCATATAGAGACGTAATATTTGGTTAAGTTCATTAAATTTTGTAAGTTTGGTAGTCATTTGAATATCCTTTCTAAAAATTAGATACCTAATTATAAACTAAAGAAAATTTGACGCAAAATAAAAAACGCGATTTTTTCGCGCGTTTTTTAACTAGGATTAATAATTTGTTTGAGCTTCAGCTTTTCATCGTTAAATTCAAACTCAAGTACTGAACAATTACCAAAACCTTGATCTTTAACAACCTGAGGATTCAAGTTAACACTGATAAGAAAATTAAGTATTGCACCAGCATGGGAAATAATTAAAATATTATCACTATCATCACTAGATAATAATATAGAAAGAATTGTGGAGTTCATACGAGTTTGAACTTCTTTTTCACTTTCACCGCCATATTTTTTGAAAAAGTCTCCATATGGATAAGGTGGATTTAAACGTTCGCTGCTGCCCTCATATTTACCAAAGTTACATTCTTTTAAGCTTTTTAGGCGCATATAAGGAGAGTTTTCGCAAATGATATCCATTGTGTCGCAGGCTCTTTCGGAAGTTGAAGTATAACGTTTATCAAAGTAGATATTATTTTTTATGAAATATTGTTTGATTTCATTTGTTTGTTTAACACCTGTTGGAGTTAAGGCAGAATCACACCATCCTTGGATTCGATGCCATTTATTAAAATAAGTTTCACCATGACGCATTAAAAATAATTTAGTCATAATAATCACCTCTGTTAACGTCTCTGACTTCATTATAGTACAGAAGTCGTTAAGGTGGGTGTTTGAAGCAAAGTGAACTATAATAAAAGTGTTGCAAGTGAAAGCGATTCCGAAAAAGGAGAGATTGTAAAATGTTACATGAAAAAACAAGAAGAATTACAGATGAAGATATCATTAAGAAAAGCTTGTCTACGGAAAAGTTTGCTTCATTGAATATTAGATTGCTATCTAGTGATATTAGAATTGAAAACGGTGATCGTTTTGAAGTTACCTATAAAGGTATCAAGGAAGAAATGCCAAGAGTTGAACTTATTGGCGATATTATGAATATTGAACAAAATAGCCGTGAAGAAATTAATGTAACTTATGATTTGAATCATCGTTATGATTTAGGAGTTAAGGTTACTATTCCAAGAGAAGCACAAATTGATAAGTTAAACTTTTCTTCGATTGAAGGAGACTTCAAATTAAGAAAATTAATTGTTGCAAATATGTACATTAAAAGTAGCAATGGTGATGTAGACTTAGAAGACAGTAATATTAAGTCAGGAGAAATTTATGTTTTAGATGGTGACTTCAAAGCTGATAATACTGATCTTGATAATGTTGCTATTCAATTAGATGATGGAGATGCCTATATGAAACGGATGCACTTAACTGGTGGCTCTATTAATTTAATTGATGGTGATTGCAGAATTTGGGATAGTAAGTTTAATGGTAAATACTTTATTAGAAACAGCGATGGTGATAATAAAGTTGAAGGTGTTATGGGCGATGGTTATGGCTATAGCTTGGATACGCTTGATGGAACAAATAAATTATTTAAAGAAACTCGTCAAGGACATCTAGAATTAAATACCCAGTTTGATAACTTTATTACAATGAAGACAATGAAGGGTGACAATATTGTAAAATAGTCAACTTCTCCTTATAATTATGTAAGATATTAATTATAAGGAAAAATTTATGAAAAAAGCGATAGTATCAATAATTGCAATTCTTGGATTAACTGCATGTTCTAGTCAGAATAATAATTCAAAAAATCATACTAATTCGAGTAAAGTTCAGAATAAAGTAACTCAAATAAAAGAAAAAAAGATAGATACCTCTAAAAAATATCCCGGTCTTAGTTTGATGACGATTCCAAGTGAATTTCGCGGTAATTGGTATCGAAGTGATGAGTTTTCAAAAAGTGCTCGTAAGTTAGTAATTACAAAGCACTTAGTTAACGATTCTGTCGTTTATCAAAAAACTGGAAACATTAAGTTGGATCATAATTCTGAAAAGCAAAATAAGCAATATGCTGGGAATATTTCAATTGGTAAAGTTGATACAATAAATGGTCTCAGTTCTCTTAGAATTCGTGATGTGCTAGGCAGTGTAGATATTATCTATATGCTAGGAACATTTAAGGGACATCAGTGCTTATTTTTAGCGTATGATTTTGGTGATCGTGAAATTCATGGAGTGTTATTTAAAAAAGCCGATTTAGCAGTTAAGTATCGTAAGTATGATTTTTCAAAATTAAAATAGTAAAAATAACTCACTAATTATGAGTTATTTTTTTGTCTTGACAATAGTCCCCACACATACTAAAATTCTAAAGGTATGTGTATGGACTAAATTGAATGAAGAAGGATGTGAAGTATGGAAATAAATATGGATACAACTGAAAAAATATATTTAGCTATAGTGCGAGCTAATAAAGCATATGAAGAGTGGAACCGACAAAATAAGATGCCGGATTATATGAGTGTACTTTTATATGAACTTTTACTCCATAAAAAATTAACTCAAAAAGAACTTGTAAATTTAAGTGATTTGCCAAAACAATCAATAAATAAAGGTATTCACCATTTACAAGATTTAGGATATGTGAAATTAATTAAAGATGATAATGACCGGCGAAAAAAGTATTGTTCTCTTACTAAAAAAGGTGAAGAATATGCTTACAAAAAAATAACTCCTCTGATTGAATTAGAAACAAAAGTTTCTAACATAATGGGAAAAGAGAAAATGATGCAACTATCTCAGCTTTCTTGTGAATGGAGCGAGATTTTTTGGAGTTTATTAAAGAAAGAAGGGGAAAATAAGTGAAGATTTTAAAGCCACACCTTAAAAATTACAAAAAAGAAATTATTGGTGCTGTAATTGCTATTTTGATTTCGGCCTTTTCAACTCTTTGGCAACCGCGTGTTCTTGAAGATATTCAAAAAGCACTTCTTGTTAATAATCAGTCAAGAGTTTTACGTGATGGAATTTGGTTAGTAATTTTGGGAATAATTGCAATTGTTGCTGGGATTTTTAACGTTTATTATGCTGCTAAGATTGCTCAAGGAGTAACTAGTGATTTACGTGAAGAAACTTATAGTAAAATTCAAAGTTTTTCTCTAGCGAATATTGAAAAATTCTCAACTGGTTCATTAACTACGCGTTTAATCAATGATATGAACCAAATTATGAATATGATGATGACGCTATTTATGCAACTTTTGCGAATTCCAATAATTTTAGTTGGCTCATTTGTTTTAGCAATTATTACAATTCCGCGCTATTGGTGGGCACCGGTTTTGATGCTGGCATTGATTTTGAGTGTTGGAACTTGGGTTATGAAAAATATGACCAGCCTCTTTAATAAGTTTCAAGAGACAATGGATCAAATTTCTACTAGGGTCAAGGAAAATCTACAGGGCGTAAGAGTAGTAAAGTCTTTTAATCAAGAAAATAACGAAATTAAGAAATTTAATAAGACATCGGACTATTTAAACGATTTGAATATTAAAATTGGTTACTGGTTCTCTGCAATTATGCCAGCATTTATGTTGATAGCATATCTTGTAATTGCTTTGGTAATTTTATTAGTAGGAACCAGTATCAGATCACATCCAAGTGATGTAACTGTTGTAAGTCCATATGTTTCATATATTTTAACTTTATTATTTGCAATTTTAATTGGTGGAATGGTCTTGATGACTTTTTCACGTGGGAATGTTTCTCTTAAGAGAATCGCAGAAGTGCTTGAAACAGAAGCAGATGTTAAATTTGATGAAAATGCACCAGAAGAAGAATTATCGGAATCAATTGAGTTCGATCATGTATCATTTACTTATCCAGATGGTAATGATGAAACTTTACATGATATTTCATTTAAAATTGAACCTCATCAAATGATAGGTGTAGTTGGAGCCACAGGGTCTGGTAAGTCAACTTTAGCTCAGCTTATTGCCAGACTATATGATCCAACTGATGGTGAAATTAAAATTGGTGGCAAGAATTTAAAGTTAATTAATGAAAAAACTTTGCGTGATACAGTTTCTTTAGTTTTACAAAAAGCAATTCTTTTTTCAGGAACAATTGCGTCTAATTTGCGCCAAGGTAAAAAAGATGCCACCGATTATGAATTAGAGCGAGCTTCAGAAATTGCTCAAGCTCAAGAATTTATTAAACGTTATCCCGATGAATTTGATCATGAAGTAGAAGAAAGATCAGCTAACTTTTCTGGTGGACAAAAACAACGTCTTTCAATTGCACGTGGGGTTGTAAGTCAGCCACCAATTTTAATTTTAGATGATTCTACTTCTGCACTTGATGCTAAAAGTGAAAAGTTAGTTCAAGAAGCATTAGAACATGATTTAAAGAATACGACAACAATGATTATCGCTGAAAAAATTATGTCTGTGAAGAACGCTGATAAGATCTTAGTACTTGATGAAGGAAAATTAGTGGCTATGGGAAGTCATGATGAGCTTCTTAAAACTTCAAAAGTTTATCGTGAAATATATGATAGTCAAAAAGCAAAAGAAAAAAGAGGTGAATTAAATGAATAAAGCTCCAGAAAAAAGCAATGTTCAAAAGGCCTTAGCTTATTTTGCTCGTTATCTTAAACCTTATTGGAAAGGTATTACAATTGTTATTGTCTTGGGATTGATTTCAACTGCAACGCAAGTAATTGCGCCAATTTTCTTAGGAAATGCGGTTTCAAGTTTAACTAAATTTGTTGCAGGTGCTTTTAAGGGACAGAATCAATTAAATAACTTTTATCAAGCTTTAGGTTTGATGATTGGCTTTTATGCATTGGGAATTGTTTCAACTTTTATTGCTTGGATGGTTATGTCTAAGTTTAATGCTGATTCTACTAATGATATGCGTGAAAATTTGTTTGGAAAATTCCAAAGAATGTTAATTAAGTATTTTGATACTCATCAAGATGGTAAGCTATTATCATTATTTACTTCTGATCTTGATAATATTTTTAATGCAATGAATAATGCTGTTTTTGAAATTATTTCTCAAGGTACACTTTTCATTGGGACTATTATTATTATGTTCGTTGTAAACCCAATGATGGCTACAATGACAGTAGCTACTACGCCATTTATTTTGATAATTAGTATTATCATTATGAAAAAAGCTCGCAAGTACTTAGATAAGCAACAAGATGAAATTAGTGATTTGAATGGTTACATTAATGAACAAATTAATGGTCAAAAAGTAATTATTGCAAATGGCTTGCGAGAAGAATCAATTGATGGCTTTAAAACTTACAATAATAAAGTTCGCCATGCGATGTTTAACGGGCAATTTTATTCAGGGATGCTCTTCCCATTGTTACAGGGATTATCCTTACTTAATTTAGCCATTGTTATTGTAGGTGGCGCTTGGATGATCGTATCTGGTCAAGTAAGTCAGGCTGTCGGATTGGGATTGATTGTAACATTTGTAGAATATTCTCAAACTTATTTCCAACCCTTGACGCAGCTTACTTCAATCTATTCAATGATTCAGTTAGCACTTACTGGAGGTCGCAGACTTAATGCGGTTGAAGAACAAGCTGAAGAAAATCCAGAACTTGATGGTGAAGTTTTAACGGAAATTAAGGATGGAGTAAAACTTGAAAATGTATACTTTGGTTATACTCCGGACAAAGAAATTTTACATGGAGTTAATATTTCAGTAGATAAAGGCAAGTCTGTTGCCTTAGTTGGACCAACTGGCTCAGGAAAAACGACAATTATGAATCTTATTAATCGTTTTTATGACGTAGATAAGGGACACGTAATGTTTGATGGCGTAGATGTTCGGGACATTACCTTGAAATCACTTCGTGATAATGTGGGGATTGTGTTACAAGACTCAGTTTTGTTTACTGGAACAATCGAAGATAATATTAAATATGGTAAACCAAATGCAAGTCGTGAAGATGTGATTCGAGCAGCTAAAGAAGCTCAAATTCATGATTTTATTATGACTTTGCCAGATGGTTATGATACTGAAGTTTCTGATGAAAATACAATTTTTTCAACTGGACAAAAACAGCTTCTTTCAATTGCTCGAACTATTTTGACAGATCCAACTTTTCTTATTCTAGATGAAGCTACTTCTAACGTAGATACAGTTACAGAAGCAAAAATTCAAAAAGCTATGGATGCAGTGATTGCTGGAAGAACCAGCTTTGTGATTGCGCACCGTCTTAAAACAATTTTGAATTCAGATAAAATTGTAGTTCTAAAAGATGGAAATGTAATTGAGGAAGGTAATCACCAAGAGCTTTTAAAAGAACATGGTTTTTACTATGATTTATATACTAATCAGATGTCATTTGAATAAATTGTGTTATAATGAAAGCGTTACATAACAAATGATTAAGTCACTAGGGGTGCTATTTAGCTGAGACAATACCCTTTGAACTTGAACAAGGCAATACTTGCGTAAGGGAAGTGAAAAAAGAAGCAAAATATCAATTAAATGCTCCTAGCTGGCTTATTTGTAGTTTAGTTAGGAGCTTTTTATGTTTACAAGATCATCTAAATGGGATGTAAAATCAGTGATATTAGTAGCTTTAATTGGAATTTTAATGGGGATTATTTATACTTATGGGTTTAATAATCTTTACAACTTAACAAAATTTATTATGCTGCCAACTGGTTATGCTCCAGTAATGGATATGGTGTTTTCAGGATTATGGTATATGGCAGCTCCATTAGCTATGTACTTTGTTCCTACTTGTGGATCGGGTATTTTAGGAGAAGCAATAGCGTCAGTGGTTGAAATGGCAATCGGTGGTCAATGGGGCGCTTTAACGATTTTAGAAGGAGCCATTCAAGGTGCAACTAATGAGATTGGCTTTTTTCCTAAAAAAAGCCGTTATGAAAAATATTCTTGGAAAAGTGTGCTAACTGGAGCATTTTGTGCTAACTTGGGTGGTTATATTCCGCAATACTTTATTTATGGCTGGTACAAATATAGTCTTAATTTACAAATTACAATGTTTATTGTAGGGGTAGTATCGGCATTACTTTTTGATGGAGTGTTAGTAAAATTGATTACTAATTTATTTGAGCGAGCATTGAAACCTAAGTTAGACATTGATTAAACTGGCAAATTAAAAAGAGTGGTTTTGAAACCACTCTTTTTTAACTTAAAATTGATTCAACCTTAGTAGTAAGCATATCAATTGCTACATTGTTTGCGCCGCCTTCGGGAACAATAATATCAGCATAACGTTTAGTAGGCTCAATAAATTGATGATACATTGGCTTAACTGTATCCATATATTGATTGATTACAGAGTCAAGTGAACGACCGCGTTCTTTCATGTCACGTTCAAGGCGACGAATGAAGCGAATATCATCATCAGTGTCAACATAAACTTTAATATCCATTAAGTCACGAATCTCTTCATTAAATAAAACTAAGATTCCTTCCAAAATAATGATATCTGCAGGTTCTACATGAACTGTTTCATCACTTCGAGTGTGTGCAGTAAAGTCATATGTTGGCATTTCAATTGCTTGACGCTTCAAAAGCATTCCCAATTGTTTTTCAAGAAGTGGCATATCAAATGCGTTTGGATGATCATAATTGATATTCATTCGCTCTTCCATAGGGATGCCAGTATTATCCTTATAGTATGAGTCTTGTGTAATAATCGTTATACGGTCATTATCATCAAACTCTTCAGCAATTTTATGGGCGATAGTAGTTTTTCCACTACCAGAACCTCCAGTAATTCCAATAATCACAGGTTTATCAAGATTTGTCATTTTTTACTCCTTAAAATATATCCTTACCAATATTACCTGTAAAATAGCGTTGTGACAACATTTACAGGTGATTTTTTAATAAAAAAATTGTGTAATGTTTAATTTAACGAATATTTAAGACAGAGAATAAGAAATAAGTACCAGAAATAACGAACGCTTAGGAAAAGTATAGTATTATAATTCAGTAAATAACTAACCATTTTTAGTATACAATATAAAAATGTGTGGGATTTAATTAAAAAGGCACTTTTCTTTTTTGTGAAAAAAAGGTAAAATTTAAATTAACGCTATGTATGAAAGGATGTAAAACATGACACCAATTATCGAATTCCATCATGTTGACAAATACTATGGTAAATTTCATGCCTTAAAGGATATTAATTTAACTATCAATGAAGGCGAAGTCGTTTCAATTATTGGACCTTCTGGTTCTGGTAAGAGTACGCTTATTCGTACTATGAATGGATTAGAACCAATTAATAGTGGTAAATTAATTGTTAATGGTTATGATTTAGCTGATAAGAAGACTAATATTAACAAGATTCGTAAGGATGTCGGAATGGTATTCCAGCACTTTAATTTATATGAAAATCATACTGTATTAGGAAATATCGAATTAGCACCGCGTGTCGTATTGAATCGTCCTAAAGATGAAAATGAAGAAATTGCAATGGACCTTCTCAAAAAGGTTGGCCTTGAAAACAAAGCTCATATGTTTCCACGTAATTTATCAGGTGGTCAACAGCAACGTGTAGCTATTGCAAGAAGTTTGGCAATGCATCCAAAGGTAATCTTGTTTGATGAACCTACAAGTGCACTTGACCCTGAAATGATTCAGGATGTTTTAGATGTTATGAAACTTGTTGCAGAACAAGGTATTACAATGGTTGTTGTTACTCACGAAATGGGCTTTGCAAGAGAAGTCGCAAATCGCTTGATTTTCTTTGATCAAGGTCATATTTTGGAAGATCGTAAACCAGAAGAGTTCTTTGCTCATCCAAATACTGAACGTGCACAAGAATTTTTGGGTAAAATTATTACAAATTAACCGAGGTAGTTCTTATGCGAAAAATATGGAAGAAGCTTGGTTTTGTAACGCTTTTTTTGTTAGCAGTCGTTTCACTTAGTGCTTGTGAAAGTTATGGCAATAGCACAGCTGAACCAGAAAAAGATCAAGTTTATAGCCAAGTAAAAGCAAGCAAAAAGATTATCTGGGGCGTTAGAAATGATACACGTTTATTCGGTATCATGGATATTAAAGAAAATAAGTTAGTTGGGTTTGATATTGATTTGGCTAAGGCAATTACTAAACAAATGCTAGGAAAAGATGCCAAAGCTGAATTGTTCCAAACAACTTCAAAAACTAAGATTCCAGTTTTAAAAAATGGAAATGTTGATGCTTTAATGGCTACTGTAACTATTACGCCAGAGCGTAAAAAGCAAGTTACTTTTTCAGAACCTTACTTTAATGCTGGGCAGTCTCTTTTAGTATCTAAAAAGAGTTCAATTAAGTCAGTTAAGGACTTAAATAAAGCTGGCACAGTTGTAGTAGCAGTTAAAGGAACAACTGCAGTAGAAAATATTCACAAGTTTGCTCCAAAGGCTCGTGTTCTTGAATATGATGATTATGGTCAATGCTTTACAGCTCTTAAGGCTGGTCAAGGCCAAGCCATGAGTACTGATAATGGTATTTTAGCAGGGATTGCTGCAGAAAACCCAGGCTACAAAGTTGTTGGGGGCACTTTTACTCATGAACCTTACGGTATTGCTGTTGATAAGGGACAGACTAAGATGGCTAGTGAAATCAATAAAGCTTTTAATGAACTTAAGAAAAATGGTACTTATAATCGTTTAATGCATAAATGGTTTGACGGTATCCCAGGATTTAGTATAAAGGAGGCTGAAAGATAAATGTGGTCATTATTGGTTAATAATTGGCAAACCTTTTTGATTGGTTTCTGGAATACTATCTTATGTAGTATCTTAGCTTTAATTTTTAGTTTAATTATTGGAACCGTCTTTGCCATTTTAGAAACTATGCCAAATAAATTTTGGCGTGGGGTTGCTCGTGTTTATATCGAAATATTCCGTAATATCCCTCTATTGGTTATTGCGATGATCTTTTATTTAGTTATTCCACAATTTTGGATTAAAATGAGTGGATTTGCAGCAGGTACAATTGGACTTACACTGTATACTTCTGCATTTATTTCAGAAACTGTGCGAGCTGGTATTCAATCCGTTGGAGATGGTCAAATGGAAGGGGCCAGAAGTAATGGGATGACTTATTGGCAAGCAATGCGATATGTTATTTTGCCACAAGCGTTTAGAATTGTTATTCCACCATTAGGTAACCAGTTTGTTAACTTAATTAAAAACTCAAGTGTTTTAGCCTTTGTTGCTGGATTTGACTTAATGTATCAAGGGGATGTTATTGCATCAAGTACTTTCCAAACAATTCCAACTTATATTATTGTAGGGTTGTTCTACTTGATTTTAACATTGCCATTGTCATATTATATGCAACACTTAGAAAACAAATAAAAGGAGGATTTAAATGGATTTTTCACATGCATATTCATGGATTAACTTCCGCTTCCTCCTTGATGGGTTGTGGGTTACAATCTATGTTTCACTTATTTCAATCGCATTAAGTTTCATTATTGGACTTGTTTTGGGAACAATTAGATATTCTAAGGTTCCAATTTTGTCAAAGATTGTTGGTTTTATAGTAGATATTATTAGAAACTTGCCGCTTCTTTTAATAATCTTCTTTACTTATTTTGGACTGCCAGCAATGCAGATTAGGGTTAACGCAGTTGTTGCGTCGATTATAGCTTTGGTTGTATTTGAAAGTGCAATGATTGCCGAAATTGTTCGTTCTGGTATCGGAGCAGTTGATCCTGGTCAAATGGAAGGTGCTAGAAGTAATGGTATGACATACTTACAAGCAATGTTTTATGTAGTTATGCCACAAGCTTTGATGAAGATGATTCCAACGCTTTTATCACAATTTGTTTCCTTAGTTAAGGATACTTCTCTTGCAACGATTATTATCTTGCCAGAACTTCTCTATCATGCACAAATCGTTTATAGTCAAGACACTAACTATATGATTCCAATGTACTTGATTATTGCGGTAATGTACTTTGTAGTTTGTTTCTGCTTATCAATGGTTGCATCTTACTTACAAAAGAAGTTTTCAAACGATTAATATCAAAAAATACTAACTACGTGTTAAAGTTAAAGTAGTTAGTATTTTTTTGTAAGGAAAATAAACATGGATGCAAATTTGCAATTAACAGACTTAGACCGAATAGAATTAACTAAAAAGTCATATCAAAATTTAAACTTAGGCGAACGAATTGAAATTAGTGGTCACTTTATTGGAATTGTTACAGATTCTATTTATGAAAAAGATGGCTTAAGAGCTTTTGTAATTACGAATCAAAATGAAGTTACGATTTTATATAAGGGTTCATATGGCTTTTTAAAAGGTAATCCGACAACTTGGCGGGATGAGTGGCTTAAGACAAATTTACCAATTTTAGTATCATTGCTTATCAATAATGAAAAGAAAATTCCCAGTCAATTAAATTCTGCAGCAAAACTTTTAAATAAGACGATTAATAAATATCCTAAAGCACATTTTTATATTTATGGGCACTCACTGGGATCAATTAATGCTCAATATGCTTTAGCTAATTGTCACCATCCAAGTTCTATTTATGGTGCATATTTATATGAAGGTACTAATATTTGGTTACTTTTAACTCAAAAACAGCGTCAAGTTGCCGCAAAATTAAGAACAAAAATTTATAACTATGTAGATATTTATGATCCAGTAACCCTTGGCATTACTGCTACTCATCACATGGTAGGAAGATTGATGTATGTAGATTCAACGCCGATGTCACCCATTAAGCAGCATATGTGGGGTGGGTATCGTTTTGATAAAGATGGCAACTTGCTTTTGCGCGAAGTTGATGATGAATTTTTAAGGGAAAGTTTGAATGAGAGAAAATTTTTAACTAAGACTAATGATTTAGCTAAGGCCTTAGAAAAGAAGGGACAAGCTGGTGAAGTAAGAAAACTTGCCGCAGAAAAGTTAACAGATTTGAAGAAACGTTTTCCAGATAACAGCGGCTTTAATAAATTGGCAAGTTTAATTGATAAGGCTGGATTTTTGAAAGAAAAATAATTAATAAAAAGGCTTAATTTTGATTAAATTCAAAACTAAGCCTTTTATTCATATACTGTATAGTTTAAACTCTATTTTTTCTTACAAAAATATGATATAGATTTTCCTATGAAAATTAAAACAAAGCTCATCAACATAGGTCTTATAAATGTTTGAAAGTTGAGGACTCGCATATCTAGTAAGTAGTATAAAAATAAAAGTAGGTAGGTGATAAAAAAATCTATTAAATTTTTACCCATATCTCTTGTGTACTAATTCCACTCCATACCACATGCCACTGCCCAAACGGCTAACTGACCTGCTACAAGAATAGCATTTGTTTTTACACCAGCTCCTTTTGCAACTCTAATTACTACTTTTGCTAGCTCTTTCCAAGCCTTTTTCTTTGCGTATTTAACAATAACGCCAACATTTACCATTGCAAAAAGTTCATCTTTAATTTTATTGTACATACACTTGCCCATACTATTCCAACTGAACATTGAAATGAATGGAGAATATGTAGTTGAACTAGTATTTGCTAAATAATTAACATCTAATTCGCGACTAGCTGCTTGTAACTCTTGTTTGCTAAAATTTTCTTTAGCATATTTATTAAGATTTTCTTGACTTACGCCATGAGCAAACATTTTTTGTAATTCTGTCGCTACAGTATCAACATCTTGAGATTGTACTGAATCACTCGCATATACATTACTTGAAAGTGTCGCAAATAATTCTAAAATAATAGTAAAAACCATTAATAATTTAATGATTTTGATTGATTGTGATTTTGTTTTATTCATAAACACATCTCTCTTCTTTTAAAATATTAATTTTTAAAAAATTATAACAAATATATTAAAGTGGTGCAATAAGCTTTATTAAAGAAGTGATATTGGTAACTCTAATGAAATATCTTTTAGATGATTTAAAATAATAAAAAACGTTTTCCAGATAACAGCGGCTTTAATAAATTGGCAAGTTTGATTGATAAGGCTGGATTTTTGAAAGAAAAATAATTAATAAAAAAACTCGCCAAAAGGCGAGTTTTTGCTTAATAAGATTATTGTTTCCAAGCCGCATCAAGCTTAGTTTTCCCAGTTGAAATAGCTGTATTCCAGCTTTGCTTTTTACCAGCTTGAGCTAAAATTGTTTGCATGTTTGCATTCACTTGATCATATGCAGTTGTGGCATTTTTTGTAACTGGTAAGAAGTAAAGATTCTTGGTTGTATCAGCTAAAATTGCAGGAACTTTACTATTTTTATCAGCTTTATAAGTCTTAGAATTTAAGACCTTAGAGTTAACAGGCATGTAACCTGTTTGCTTGGCCCAATATAGTTGAGACTTTTCACTTGAGAGGAACTTAAGATACTTGAAAGCAGCAGCTTTTTGCATAGCAGATGCCTTATTAAACATATAAATGTCTGTACCTTGTTGAGCATTCAACTTACTTGGTCGAGGCGCAATCCCATATTGATATTTTTTACTCAAAGCTTGTTTGACATAAGCTTCATTAGCAGTAGAACCAATAAACATTGCAACTTGAGCATTATCAAAAGGAGTTGACATGTATTTTTCAGTACCAGCTTGCATGAAGTAGCCGTTCTTTACGCCATCTGCATAGTAATTGATGACTTTTTTAGAAGTTGAACTAGCGAAATTAAGCTTATTATTAAAATTGACGCCGTTTTCCTTCATTGCAAGCATGTAGTAATTATTAAGTGCATCAAAACCAGCTCCTCGAACTTTGTGGTTGCTCTTTTTATAAATGGTTTCAGAAGCTGATTTCAATTCTTGCATAGTTGTTGGTACTTTTACACCATATTTATCAAGCAGTGTCTTATTGTAGAAAAGAACCTCAACTGACTTGTTAAATGGTACACCATATTGTTTGCCATTGATCTTTGCACCATCCCAGAGACCTGATTGAATGTCGCTTTTTTTATAAGAGCCCCAGCCAATATTTTTGTTGTTAACATAAGGTGTTAAATCGGTTAGCATATTATTCTTAGCTGCATTATAAAGCCAACCAGGATAAGCTTGAGTAATAGTTGGCAAATCTTTAGGAGATTGTAGACTTGAAGTTAACTTTGACTGCAGGTCTGCATAATTTCCACCCTGGCTTTGCAATTTAATAGTAATATTCGGATTTTTCTTTTCAAAATCACTTGTAAGTTTCTTAAGAGCATTTTGAGAAGTTCCAGTTAAAGAATACCAGAAAGTTACAGTAGTTTTTTTAGAAATTTTTTCTGGAATCTTGCTACTAGAATTATTAGCCGATTTATTTGAGCATGCGCTAAGTGCAATAAGTGCCATTAAGACACCGGCAGCTGTAGCGACTTTATGTTTAAGTTTCATTTTTGAGTTTAAAAACCTTTCCTAACTCGAATGCTTTTTGAATTATACCGTAATTTTATCATAAAACACGGATAATTATAAATATTTTTTAAAATATTGTTCTTGATTGACAAAAGATAATTAGAAAATTATTATTGAGATTAAGAAACATAATAATATTTAGGAGAAGATCATGGATAAAGACCCATTAGTATATCAATACGCAATTGGTAAACGTAAACCTTATGATTATGATTATGGTAATCGGCAAGGTAATCAAAATGCCGGCTGTCCATTTTGCGATGTAGCTCATTTAGAGAATATTTTTGAAAAAGATGAGGATCGTATTTGGCTTAAAAATAAATATCCAACATTACAAGATACTGATCAAACAATTTTAATTGAATCAAGTGATCATCAAGGCGATATTTCAACTTATACTAGAGAAGAAAACCAAAAATTAATGAAATTTGCCCTTAAATGTTTTCATGAGATGCTAAATTCTAAAAAATATAAAAGTGTTTTATGGTATAAAAATTTTGGTCCCAAATCTGATGGTTCATTAACTCACCCTCATATGCAGATTGTTGGCTTAGACAAAAAGGACGGCTATCAAGATGTAGGTGAAGACAATTTTAAAGGTTTTGAAGTTGGAAAAAGTGGCGATGTGGAAATGAATTTATCTTCTCATCCAGTTCAAGGCTATCAAGAAGTCAATATTATCACTTATCATAATCAAGACCTGAATACTTGGGCAGATTTAATTCAAAAAGGTACTCAATATGTAAGATCAGTCTTATCACATGGTGTGGATTCTTATAACTTATTTTTCTATCCAATGAATAATGGACAAGGAACTTGCTGCAAGATTATTCCTCGTTTTTATGCGTCTCCATATTTTGTAGGTTACAAAATTTCTCAAGTAGATGATTCTGATACCTTAAAATGGGAGGCAGCACGCCTTAAAGGTTTTGTGACAGGTGGAATAAGTCTTAATTAACTTATATTTTTTTCTTGGTGGCAGACTGGTTTGCCACCTTTTTGTTATAATAAAAGTGACAAAAATGCGCATTAAAGAAGGAATTTATTAATGAAAAAAATTGTAGTTATTGGATCCAGTAATGTTGATACAACATTACATGTAAAAGACTTTCCTAAACCAGGTGAAACCATCAATGCTCAAGATGTTACTGTAGCAGGTGGTGGTAAAGGTGCCAATCAAGCTATTGCTGCAGCAAAGAGTGGTGCAGAAACTGAATTTATTAGCCGTGTAGGTGAAGATAGTTTTGGTGAATTTATCATGGCTCAACTTAAGAGTTATGGTGTATCGCTTGATTATGTACAAACAACTCAAGAGCAAAAAACCGGCCATGCTTACATTACTTTAAATGAAAATGGTCAAAATGATATTATTATCGATCATGGTGCAAATTATCAATTAAGTGCATCCGATATTGATGCTGCAAGCGATTTGATTGATGAAGTTGACTGTGTGATTGCTCAATTTGAAACTCCAATTGAAGCAACTATAGAAGCTTTTAAGATGGCTAAAAAGAAAAACGCAGTCACAATTTTGAATCCGGCTCCTGCTATTAAGGAGATTCCAGCAGAATTATTAAAATATACTGATTTAATTGCACCAAACGAAACAGAAGCTGCTGTGATTACTGGCATAGTTATCAATAAGGAAGAAGATTTAGCACAAAATGCTCAAAAATTGCATGAACTAGGTGTAGAAAATGTCGTTATTACTTATGGAGATAAAGGCTCATATATTTCTGCTGGAAATGTAGAAAAGCTTGTTCCTGCTTTTAAAGTGAATGCTACTGATACAACTGGTGCTGGAGATACTTTTATTGGCTTTTTAGCTGGAAACTTAAATAAGGATCTTTCTAATATTGAAGAAGCAGTTCTTATTGCAAGTCGTGCATCTTCTATTGCAGTTCAACGTCTTGGTGCTCAACCTTCAATTCCAACTGCAAAAGAAGTAGAGGATTTAATGGAGAATTAAAAAATGGATAAGCAAAAACAAGATGAATTAAAAAAAGAAGCAGCTACTCAAGCTGCAATGATGGTTAAACCAAACTCAGTATTAGGAGTGGGAACGGGTTCAACAGTTGCATTTTTCATTGATGCTTTAGGAAAAAGAAAAAATGAAGAAGGCTTAGAATTAAAACATATTGTTACAACTTCTAATAGAAGTAAGAAGCAACTTGAAAGTTTAGGCTTTAAAGTTGATGAATTAAGTGATGTTGATCAAGTTGATTTAACAGTTGATGGAGCTGATCGTGTAGACGACCAATTAGATGGTATCAAGGGCGGTGGCGGAGCATTAACTCTTGAAAAAAATGTTGCTGTAAATTCTAAGCAAATTATTTGGATCGTTGATGAATCAAAACTTGTTCATCATTTAGGTGGTTTTGCTCTTCCAGTAGAAGTGTTGCCCATTTCATGTGAACAAAACTTCCGCAAGTTTCAAGAAGAAGGGCTTAAGCCTAGATGGCGTATGACTGATGAAGGCAAGCGTTATATAACTCACTATGGCAATTACATTATTGATTTAGCAGCAGACCCAGTACCTGCTCCACATGGCTTGGCTGACTACTTAGATCACACTGTAGGAGTTGTAGAACATGGATTATTTCTTGATATGTGCGATGAAGTAATTATTGCACATAGTGATGGAACAATTGAAGAAAAGGTAAGATAAACTTATAAAAATAATAAAAAAATATTTTTGTTTTGCCCACAATTGGTAGAATTAAAGTAACAATAGTTACAAGAAAGGAATTTTATAATGACTAAAAAGCCATTGATTATTAGTACTGATCCAGGCATTGACGATGTTGCAGCGATGACGATCAGTTTATTTAGTAAAGAACTTGATGTGAAAATGATTGTACCAACTTGGGGCAATGTGCCACTTAAGTATACTTTGCAAAATACACTTAATTTAGAAAAGTTTTTAGGTACTACTGTGCCTGTAGTTGTAGGTGCAAATCAACCATTAGTGGCTCCAGCTATCAGTGCTGCTAGTGTCCATGGGAAAACTGGAATTGCCGGTTTTGAATTGCCAGAAGCTGATAATTCATTAGTAAAGTCTGGGCTTGCTGCAACATTAATGTATGAAGAAATTATGAGTAGCCCTGAAAAAGTTACTTTAATGGGAATTGGTCCTTTAACTGATTATGCACTTTTATTAAAGCAATATCCTGATGTTGTTAAAAATATCGAAGAGTTTGTTATTATGGGTGGAAATATTGGGCGAGGCAACCATAGTCCTTTAGCAGAATACAATATTGCAGGCGATCCAGAAGCTGCAAGTGTTGTCTTTAATAGTGGAGTTTTAGTAAAAGTAGCACCTCTTGAAATTGGGAACAAAGCTCATGTTACTCAAAAACAAATGGCAGAAATTAAGAAACATGGGAAAGTTGGCGACATGCTCTATTCAATGTTTTCTAATATTCATGAACCAGATGGTGATACTCGAATTAAGATTTTTGATCCAACAGCTGTAGGTATTATGCTTCATCCTGAATTTTTCACTATGAAAAAAGCTCGTGTAGATATTGAACTTACTGGTCGCTTTACTTATGGTGCAACAAGTATGGACTTCTTGAATGAAGAAACCAATGCTTTAATTGCGACCGATGTAGATGTTGATAAGTTTGCTGGTTGGTTTATTGACAGTGTAGAGCTTGCTGAGCAAGGACAAAAATAATGACGGACTTTGTTTATCGCAGTGTAATGCGCGATATTAAGCAAAATATTTTAAAGGGAAATTATGAGGGGATGCGTTTACCAGATGAGCGCAGTCTGGCAGAACATTATCAAGTTAGTCGTTCTTCAATGAAGCGTGCTTTAGGAGTGCTTGCTGAAGAGGGGATTGTTTTTAAAAAGCGTGGTAGCGGTACTTTCATTAATCCTTTATATTTAAAAAATCAGGCTCTTTTTCGTTATGAAGGTTCAAACTTGGGTTTGACTGATAGTTTCAAATGGCCTGGTAAAAAGCAAACTATTAAATTACTTAACTTTCATGTAGTTAAGGCAACTTCAGAAATTGCTCAGGATTTGTTTTTAAATGAGCAGGATTTTGTCTATGAGTTTAAAAGATTACGTTTATTAGATAATCAGCCATTTTTAATAGAAACCGGCTATTTACCAATTAAAATTATGCCAGAGCTAAAACCAGAAATTTTGCAAAGTTCGCTTTTTAATTACTTAGAAGATGAACAAAATAAAACAGTTACCAAGGCATTCTTAAATATTACAGTTGAACCATCGAATAGCGAAGATCAAAAAGAAATGAAATTAACACCTACTGAGCCGGTAGGAGTAATGGATGGAATTTTCTTTTTGGATGATGGAACTCCGTTTGAAGTATCAAATATGAGAGTTCATTATCACTATATGAGATTTAACACTTTTGTAAATTTAAATAGATGAAAAAAGGCAAATCACTTAGTGATTTGCCTTTTTTCATGGATTCATTTTTTGAGTTAAAGTAAGAAATTATACTTCAAATTGGTCGCTGTTATTTATAGGACTAGTATAAACATAGCACAAGTTAGTATATTTAGTATCCTCACGCAATACTTGCATAATTTTTCGTTGTTCGTGAGTCAAATGCAGATTTTTCAAAGCTACTTGTGCATCAATATACATTACCAATTTATTAGTATATGCTAAAGGATGATCGTGTTTTTCAAACTTACGCATTACTAGTCCTGCAGCATCGCGCACATTACGATATTTTTCGATATTCATTTCATTAAAAGTATTATTTTTGGAAAAACTGTTATAAAACTCATTTAATAATGTATAAATCTTATTATCTTCTTGCTTTTGCTGAGGACGACTGAACAAACTAATCATGATTTTACCTCCTTAAGTTACAGAGATAATTTGGGTTTTGGGACTGAAATTATCTGCAATTTCTTTAGGTAAAGCTACATCAGTAATTAATACGTTAACTTTATCTAAAGGTAATGACATAAAGGGAGAAGAATTTGCATTAGTGAACTTATATTGTTCAGCAACTAATACAATTTGCTTAGCTCGAGAAGCTGCCGCTGAAATCATTTGCGCATCTACTTGAGTTGAAGTGTAAACACCATCTTCGCGCACTTTTGATGTTCCAATAAAAGCTGTATCAAAATGCAACTTATTTAATTCAGAAAGTGAGTTCATAGAGTAGATAAGGCGATCTTTCTTTTGAATGGTACCTCCAAGTATTGATACAGCAGGTAGTGGTGCAGCCATTAAAGCTAAGGCATTATCAACAGAATTGGTAACTATTTCAAGATTTTTCCCAGTAATAAAAGTACAAAGATGGCGAAGAGTAGTGGAAGGGCCAATAAAGTCAAGTTGTCCAGGATGCACGAAGCGAGCTGCCACTTTTGCCATTTTTGCTTTAATTGGAGATTGAATTTGAGTTCTTGCTAAAAAATCAGGCACATCTCCGTGATTAATAGCCATCAAACCGCCATGAATCCGGAGCGCTTGACCTGTAGAAGTTAAATGGATTACATCACGGCGAGCTGTATCAAAAGAAACACCAAAATGCTTGGCAAGTTTTCGAGTTGATAGTTGATCATATTCTTTCAATAATTTTTTGATTTCAATTAAACGCTTCTCTTGTGACATCTTTTTCCCTCCATCAATAAGTTAACATTTTGCAAAGATTTAGTCTGTGTTTAGTAAGTGTTTTGCAATTATTTATCAGTATTATTATGTATTTAATTATAGAAATACTTAGATGCTTTGACAAGAATAGCTTTATAGCAAGCTTTTATGAATCAGTATTTATTTTTGATACTTGTTAAAAATTGGGTGGTACCAATTTTTTAAATAGTTGAACTTTCGTAAAAAGGTGGTATTATTAAAGTGTAAGAAAAAAGCAAATAAACTACTAAAATCTTATTTAGTATTAACCCAAAAGGAGAAATTATCATGGCGGTTGATTACGATTCAAAAGACTACTTAAAGAGTGTCGACGCTTACTGGCGTGCAGCTAACTACTTGTCAGTTGGACAATTATTTTTAATGAAGAATCCACTTTTAAGAACTCCGCTTTTAGCTGAAGATGTTAAGCCTAAGCCAATTGGTCACTGGGGTACAATTGCTCCACAAAACTTTATTTATGCACACTTAAACCGTGTAATTAAGAAGTATGACCTGAATATGTTCTACATCGAAGGTTCAGGTCACGGTGGTCAAGTTATGGTTTCTAACTCATATCTTAGATGGTTCATATACTGAACGTTATCCAGAAATTACCCAAGATGTAGCAGGGATGACTAAGCTTTTCAAGAGATTCAGTTTTCCAGGTGGTGTTGCTTCACACGCTGCTCCTGAAACTCCAGGCTCACTTCATGAAGGTGGTGAACTTGGTTATGCATTATCACATGGTACAGGTGCAATTTTAGATAATCCTGATGTAATTGCTGCTGTAGAAATTGGTGATGGTGAAGCAGAAACTGGTCCACTTGCAGCTAGCTGGTTTAGTAATAAGTTCATTAATCCAATTACTGATGGTGCGGTTTTGCCAATTTTACAAATCAATGGTTTTAAGATTTCTAATCCAACTATTGTTTCAAGAATGTCAGATGAAGAGTTAACTGAATACTTCCGTGGTATGGGTTGGGATCCACACTTTGTTTCTGTCTTTAAAGGTGGACGTTTCGATGGTGAAAAGTCAATTGAAGAAGTTCACGAAGAAATGGCCAAGACAATGGATAAGGTAATTGAAGAAATCAAGGCCATCCAAAAGCATGCTCGTGAAAATAATGATGCTACTTTACCACATTGGCCACTTATTATTTTCCAATGTCCTAAAGGTTGGACTGGTCCAAAAGAAGACCTTGATGGCAATCCAATTGAAAACAGTTTCCGTGCTCACCAAATTCCAATTCCTGTTGCTCAAAGTGATATGGAACACAAAGACCTCTTAGTAGATTGGCTTGAAAGTTATAAACCAGAAGAATTATTTAATGAAGATGGTTCACCTAAGGATATTGTTACTCAAAACACTGCTAAGGGCGATAAGCGTATGGCAATGAACCCAATTACCAATGGTGGTATTGATCCTAAGCGCCTCAACTTGCCAGATTACCGCAACTATGCTTTAGAAATTAATAAGCCAGGTGAAAAGACTGCTCAAGATATGGTTGAATGGGCTAAGTATTTAGATGATGTAGCAACTTTGAACCCTGAAACTTTCCGTGGTTTTGGTCCGGATGAATCAAAATCAAACCGCTTGTTCCAACTTCTTGATAATAAAAAGCGTCAATGGGAACTTGATGTTCATGAACCAAATGATGAAAACTTGGCACCAGAAGGTCGTGTAATTGACTCACAATTATCAGAACACCAAGATGAAGGTTTCCTTGAAGGTTATGTATTAACTGGTCGTCACGGATTCTTTGCAACTTATGAAGCATTTGGTCGTGTAGTTGATTCAATGCTTACTCAACATATGAAGTGGTTAGAAAAGCTAAGGAACAATACTGGAGACATGATTATCCATCTCTTAACTTTGTGGCAACTTCTACAGTATTCCAACAAGACCACAATGGATATACTCACCAAGATCCGGGTATTTTGACTCACCTTTATGAAAAGAATCGTCCAGACTTAGTTCATGAATACTTACCAAGTGATACTAATACTTTGCTTGCTGTATCAAACAAGGCTTTCCAAGACCGTGAATGTATTAATGTTTTAGTAACTTCTAAGCAAGAACGTCCACAATGGTTCTCAATTGATGAAGCTACTGAATTAGTTGATAAGGGTCTTGGTTACATCGACTGGGCTTCAACTGATAAAGGTGCAAAGCCTGATGTTGTCTTTGCTTCAACTGAAACTGAACCAACTCTTGAAACTTTGGCAGCAATCGACATTTTGCACAAGAAATTCCCTGACCTTAAGATTCGTTACATCAATGTTGTTGATGTTATGAAGCTTATGGCTCCAAAGGATAATAAGAATGCAATTAGTCAAGAAGAATTTGACAGATTATTCCCAACTGATGTGCCAATTATCTTCGCATGGCACGGATACAAGTCAATGATGGAAAGTATTTGGTTTGCTCGCAAGCGTTACAATGTTTCAATTCACTGCTATGAAGAAAATGGTGACATTACTACTCCATTTGACATGCGTGTCTTGAACCACTTGGATCGTTATGACTTAGCAAAGGATGCAGTTGAATCAATTCCAGAATTGCGCGGCAAGAATGCTGACTTTATTGCTGAAATGGATAAGATGCTTGCTAAGCACCACCAATACATTCGTGATAATGGTAAGGATATGCCAGAAGTTACTGAATGGGAATGGGAAGGCTTAGATTAAGATAGAATATAGTTATAAGAAAAAACGTCTGATGAAAAATCAGGCGTTTTTTGTGTATTGGAATATATTGTTATTAATAAGCGCGTTCTTTTGATGAGATGGAATATAAAAACTATAATAAAAGTGTAGATACAGAGGGAGAAGATGGATAAATGAAAGATAAAATAATCTGGTGGATACAATTTATTATTAATGAATTGTTTATGTTAAAAATGTATAGTTACATTTCTCAGTTATATGGCTATGATGGGGGCTGGTCTTTACTTATAGATGCGATTTTGATAGTAATTGCATTAGCGTTAGGCTATGCCCTAACAGTAAAATTTGAAAATAAGGAGTGAGAGTTACCATAAAAAATTGAAAACGTTGGCTATGGAAGTATGCTATACCCATCTTGGGGAACTGGACCTCAAGGTACTCCAGCTAAAACGCTTACCGTTGCTCAATTAGGTAATAATGCTGCGTATAGATTACCAGATTACTTCAAATACTTATTAGATAACAATGAATCAAGTTATCCATCATACTATTAAATAGTGTTTAATAACAAAAAACGTCTGATGAAAAATCAGGCGTTTTTTTGCTTCATAAAAATTATAAAATACGTTTTGTAATTTTTACTAAAATAGAAAAATACAAAGCATATTTTTCAATAATATTAAAAATGCAAAATTATAAAATATGTTTTATAATTTTAATAAAAATTGCAAATTATAAAATATGTTTTTAAAAAAGGAGCAGTTATGATAATTCAAAGACCAAGATACATGGAATTTTTAGAGAAGTTCAAAAACAATGAACAAATAAAAATAATTACAGGAATTCGTCGGTCAGGTAAGACCTACATCATGAAAATGTTTATTGATAAATTAAAGAAAGATGATGGAGTTGATTCGTCAAACATTATTCAAATGAATTTTGAATCATTTGCTTTCCGCAAAATTAAAGATGCAGATTCTCTCTATCAATATGTTATGGATCATAAAGGAAGTGGCAAGCAATATTTGTTCTTTGATGAAATTCAGCATGTCAACGCTTGGCAAGAAGCTATAAATGCTTTTAGAGTTGATTTAGATTGTGATATTTATGTGACTGGATCAAATAGTTCACTTCTTTCGGGTGATTTGGCTACACTTTTAGCGGGTCGATATGTAGAAATGCATGTTTTTCCGTTATCATTTTCTGAATATTATAATTATCATCAAGGAAAATCTGATACAGCTTACCAGCTATTTTTAAATTATGTTCAAGATGGTGGTTTTCCATTAGTTTCAATTGCAACCGATGCTGAAGTTAAAGCTTCTATTAAAGAAGGGATTATCGATTCAGTAATTTTAAATGATGTTTTGTTGAGATCGAGATTGCGTGATGAAACAGCACTTCTTAGATTAGTAGGCTATTTGATGGGTGAAGTTGGTAACAGTATTTCTGTGTCAAAAATAGTTTCTACATTAAAATCTAATCAAATAAATGTTTCTAATCCAACAATTAATACCTATTTGGATCTTCTTAAGAGAGCGTTTGTTTTTTATTCAGCAAAGAATTATGACTTACGTGGAAGAAAATATTTGAGTGCAAACGAAAAATACTATGTAGTAGATACTGGATTACGTAATACCTTCATTAATAAAAGTGGACGTGATAGTTTAGGACATCAATTAGAAGATATTGTTTACATAGAGCTTCTTAGACGTGGTTATCAGGTTGATGTCGGTAAATATGGTAGTAAAGAAATTGATTTTGTTGCAAGAAAAGGAGATGAAACTGTTTATTATCAGGTTACTCAACAATTACCAGAAAATAGTAAACGTGAAACCGATAATTTACGCTATATACCTGATGGTTATAAAAAGAAGGTTCTAACTTTAAATTTGTTAGATCAAGGAACAGTGGATGGAATTGAAGTTGAATATGTAATAGATTGGTTATTAAAAAATTAAATATACTTGACGACGTTTGGCCTAGTGTCAAGCGTTTTTTTGTGAAATAACTTAGCTATTTGTTTCTTATTTGGAAAATATAGCTTTCATCTATAAAATCTATCCTTTGTTATTTATCAATATGTAAAGCCTTAATATAAACATATTCTTTTGTGTAAACGGTTGCACAAACTTCTTATTTAATTATTTACTAAAAATGAAATATATTTCACAAGTTGAAATATTACATGAAAAAGTAGAAACAATCTTTCATCATTTCTGAAAGCGGATACATTTAATTGAAATAATGATATAAATATAACTGTAAGAACTAAAGAAAATCTTGATTGAGGAGGAAGAAACAATGACAGATAATCGTAAGTTTTCAGTTGTAATTGCTGGTGGTGGAAGTACATTTACACCGGGATTTGTACTTGACCTTATTAAAAGTCAGGATATGTTCCCATTAAGACAGCTCAAGTTTTATGACAATGATGCAGAGCGTCAAAAGAAAATTGCAGACGCTGTAAAAATTATTATTAAAGAAAGAGCTCCACAGATTAAATTTGAAGCAACAACAGATCCAAAAGAAGCCTTTAGTGATGTTGACTTTGTAATGGGATCAATTCGTGTTGGTAAGTACCACATGAGAAGCCTTGATGAAAAAATTCCATTAAAATATGGTGTCAATGGTCAAGAAACAACAGGCCCCGGCGGAATGGCATATGGTCTTCGTTCAATTCCTGCAATTTTGCAAATTATTGATTGGATGGAAAAGTATTCTCCAAATGCTTGGATGATTAACTATTCAAACACAATTGCAATTGTCGCTGAAGCTTGTCGTAGACTTCGTCCACACGCAAAAGTTATTAATATTTGTGATATGCCAATTGATATTATGAACAGAATGGCAAAAATTTGTGGTCTTGATAGTTTCCATGACTTAGATTTCACTTATTATGGTCTGAACCACTTTGGTTGGTGGAAGTCAGTTACTAACAAGAAGACTGGTGAAAACTTAATGCCAAAACTTAAAGGTTATGTAAATGAAAACGGCTACTGGGTTGGTGGCGACTATGATAAAGACACTGAGCCAAGCTGGGAAGCAACTTTCAAAAAAGCTGCAGATTGCTACAAACTTGAACCAGAAACATTGCCAAATACTTATATGCAATATTACTACTATCCAAAATATGAAGTAGAAAATGCCGATCCAAAGCATACTCGTACTGATGAAATTTTAGAACATCGACAAAAGATTGTCTTTGGTGAATGTAAACGTATTGTAGAAGCTGGAACCGCTAAGGATAATATTTGGGATATTTCAGGTCTTCACTCAGAATATATCGTTGATATTTGTCACGCTATTGCTTATAACACTCATGAAAAGTTTTTAGCAAATTGTCCAAATAATGGTGCCATTTCTAATATGGATCCAGATTCAATTGTAGAAGTGCCTTGCCTTTACGGAGCAGATGGAATTCAGCCAATGGCTACAGGAAGGGCTGGAAGATTCCAAAGAGGATTGATGATGGAACAACAAACTTGTGAAAAGCTCGTCGTAGATGCCTTTGTAGAACATTCATATAATAAGATGTGGCAAGCATTTGCACTTAATAAGACTGTTCCTGATGCATTAGTTGCTAAGCAAATCTTAGATGACATGATGGTTGTTAATAAGCCTTACTGGCCAGATTTAAAGTAACGATCAATTAGTTAGAAGGTGTATTATCATGATGCAAAAACTTCAGCGTTTTGGAGCAGCGATGTTTGTTCCGGTTATGCTGTTCTCATTTGCAGGTATCGTGGTAGCTCTTGGGAGTTTATTTAATAATCCAACTATTTTTGGGTCACTTGCTAATCCAGGGACTACTTGGAATTCTGTTTGGGATGTTATTTCAGCTGGGGGCTGGACTGTTTTTAATCAAGAAGGAATATTGTTTGCGGTAGGTTTACCAATTGGACTTGCAAATAAGTCTCGTGGTAGGGCAGCTATGGAAGCTGTTATTACCTATTTGACTTTCAACTACTTTGTTGGAGCAATCCTTGCCCACTGGGGAGCAAATTTTGGTGTTCCGGACTTTAATAAGATTCAAATTACAGCCAATTCAACTAATGGCGGTTTAACTATGATTGCAGGTATTAAAACTCTTGATACTTCAATTATTGGTTCATTGATTATTGCTGGGATTGTAATTTGGCTTCATAATCGTTATTTTGATAAAAAATTACCAGATTGGCTTGGAACTTTCCAAGGATCAACTTATGTATATTTCCTAAGTTTCTTTGCTATGATTCCTTTAGCAATTATCACTTGTTGGGGCTGGCCTAAATTACAATTAGGTATTACTGGTATGCAACACTTTATTGTTAACAGTGGTTTAGTTGGTATTTGGATTTATACATTCTTAAATCGTGTACTTATTCCAACTGGACTCCACCACTTAGTATATATTCCATTCCAGTTTGGTCCTGCTGTTGTAGCTGGCGGACTTCAACCATATTGGTTAAAGCACTTATCAGAATATGCGGCTTCAACTCGCCCATTAAGTCAATTGGCTCCATTTGAAGGTTTTCAGATTTATGGTAATGAAAAGATTTTCTTAGTACCAGCTATCTGTTTTGCCTTTTATGCAACTGCAAAAGTCAATAAAAAGAAGCAAACTTCAGCACTCCTTATTCCAGCTGGTCTTACATCATTTTTAGCTGGGATTACTGAACCTGTTGACTTTACTTATTTGTTTGCGGCACCCGTACTTTGGATTATATATTCGATTTTAGCAGCTACTATGAATACTATTATGTGGTGCTTTGGCCTTCGTGGCAATATTACTGACGGTGCGATTGGGATTGCTGCTCAAAACTGGATTCCTTTATGGCAAAACCACTGGCATGTATATTTAATGGAATTTATTGTTGGTCTTATCTTTGCAGTAATTACATTCTTTATTTTCAAAATCATGATTGAAAAGTTCAATTATGTCACCCCTGGTCGTGAAGCAGATGACCAAGATGTTCATCTTTTGAATAAGAAAGAATATAAAGAAAAGAAAGCTGCAGAAAAAGCTGGCGAAAGTGATCCATATACAGCTCGTGCAAAAGCCTATCTTGAACTTTTAGGTGGTCCTAACAATATTGAAGAACTAAGTTCATGTGCTACTCGTCTTCGTGTAACGGTAAAAGATCCAAGTAAGATGGGATCCGATGCAGAATTTAAAGCTAATAAAGCAGTTAATGTTGTTCACCATGGAAAAGCTATCCAAGTTATTGTAGGACTTGATGTGCCACAAGTTTTGGAACATATGCAAACTTTGATGGAGCAAGCAGGTAATAGCAATGTAAAAACTGAACAAGATAATCCATATGTTGAACGTGCAACGGGTTATATTGATCTTTTAGGTGGAAGTTCTAATATTGAAAAAGTAATTAGTTGTTCTACAAGAATTCGTGCTACTGTAGTTGATCCTAAGAAAGTAGCTCCAGATAATGAATTTAAGAAGTTTGATGCAAAAGAAGTTCAAAGAAAAGGAAACGAAGTTAATATTGTTGTAGGACTGGACGCAGATCAAGTTCTTGATGAAATGAAATCGCTTTTATAGAAAGAGAAAATTGTGTTAATATTAAAGTATAAATATTTTAATAAAGGACACAATTATGGCAAATTTGAAGACGATGGTTTATAAAAATGGAAATAAATTGAATGATTCTGAAAAGCAAATCGTTCAATTTGTCCTGAATAATCCTAAACTGTGTAGCAGTTTGAGTTTGTCCAAGCTTTCTAAGAAGTTATATGTTTCGGAATCCGCAATTTTTCGCCTATGTAAGAAATTAGGCTTGAGTGGCTATAGCGAGTTGAAATTTAATTTAGAAGAATTAGCTCGCCAAGAAGAACGAAATATCACAGCTAAAAATAATTTTCCTGAGGAATTAGCTTCAGGAATCAACGAAGTACAAAAATATTTTAAAAGTCTTGATTTGAATAAGTTGTTCCAAGATATTTCTAAAGCAAATAATATTTATATCTATTCAACTGGCTGGCAACAAGAACTTATTGCTCAGTATTTGTCTCACGAATTATTCATGATAGGACAACATACAACGGTTTTACCATCGGCAATTGATGAGTTGCGAACTATTAGCAGATATGCCAAAAATGGAGATTTACTCTTTATCATTTCTTATAGCGGTGATAACGCATTAATCAATAATGAATTAGTTAAACTTGAGTTGACAAACGATAAATTTAAATATGTTTCATTTACTAACTTAAAACAAAATAAATTAGCACTGCTAGCAGAATATAATTTTTATTATCCGACAATTGTTTTTAGCAAGGATTCCGAGTATACAGATGGTAAAGTAGCCTTTACTCCAGCGTATTACTTAATTGATTTATTTATTAGTGAGTATTTCACTTGGAAGAAAAATTACGAAGAAGGTGAATAAATATGTGGAGCGTTAGTAAAGTTAGATTGACAAATTTAATAAATAGCTTTTTAAAAAATGCCAATCTCACTGCAACAAGAATATTACATCTGTATACGTATATTCTGTTCTTTATTCCGCTTGCATTTGCAGCCTTGATTGAATTGCAAAGCTTATTAACTAAGGTTAGTTTTGCAGATCTGCTTAAATCACCTTTTGTAAGCATTTCAGTAATTGTTGCTTTTTGTGATTTTCTACTTGGATACTATCTGTGGATTAATAAAGATAAAGTTCTATTAAGAAAAACTCTCTATAAAAACTTTATGATTATTCAGGCAATTAGTCAGATGTTGGTTGGAAATTTTGTTTGTGGGGTTTTAGCTATTGCTGGAATTTATCAAGCAAAAGAAATAAATGGTCAAGAAATAACAAAAACTGATAAAATTATCAAAATTTCATCTATTGTAATGCTAGTAATTTTTGTAATGTGTTTTGTAATGTTATTGATGGCTAGTTTAAGAAAATAAGGTAAAGAAGGCAAAATATGTTTAACTTTTTCAAGAAAAAGAATAAAGGTGTTGAAATAGCAGCAGCTGTTAATGGAAATTCGATGCCTATAACAGATGTAAAAGATGATGTTTTTTCTACTAAAATGCTTGGAGATGGCTATGCAATCAAACCTAGTGATGGTGAAATTGTTGCTCCGATTGATGGTGAAATAACTACACTTTTTCCTACAAAACATGCCATTGGAATTACAACTGATAAAGGATTAGAAATTTTAATTCATTTGGGCCTTGATACTGTTGAACTGAAGGGTGAACCTTTCAAAGTAAAAGTCCAAAAGGGAGATAAGGTCAAAAAAGGCGACTCTCTTGCCCAAATGGATTTAGCTTCAATTACAGATAAAGGCTATGATAATACTGTAATTGTTGTTTATACAAATATGGATATCTTAAGTTCAGTTTCTACAATTGAACCAAAAACCGTAACTCGCGGTGAAGATATTCAAGTTATCGAGTATAAATAAGAATCTCCCCCTCTTTTTAGAAGTCTGATGTTAAATCAGGCTTCTTTTTTTATTGAAAACATTTACATTGAATTTTTTTAAAAAAATGCTTGCGTTTTTTAAAACATCCGGTATACTAATAAATGTGCTTGAGATATGAAGCATAAATCGAATATGACCCGTTGGTCAAGTGGTTAAGACACGGCCCTTTCACGGCCGTAACATGGGTTCAAATCCCGTACGGGTCACTAATGGAGGATTAGCTCAGCTGGGAGAGCATCTGCCTTACAAGCAGGAGGTCACAGGTTCGAGCCCTGTATCCTCCATATTTTTTTACCATCGACTAAGGTCGATGTTTTTTTCTTTTTAAATAATAGTTGAATTGGTAATTTTGCACTATAATTAAAGTAAACGCTTTAAGAAGTAGGTGTAAAAATGAAAAAATATCGTCCAAATACAACGGCTGTAGTTGTAGGAATTGTCTTGATGGTAATTGGTCTTATTATGTGGCTTATAAGAGCAGCTTTTAATCAAAACTCACTTAATTGGTTAATTATCTGGGGGTTACTATGTGTTTGCTGCGGAGGGTTAGAATTAACAATTGTAGCCTTTATTGCTTTAAGGAAAAATGACCTTGAAATTCAAAAGCAAGTTCGAGCAAAAGAAGCTCAAGAAAAGAAAGATAAACAAAAATAACCGTCTTAATTAGGACGGTTATTTTTGTTGCAGTTTTTTCTGTAATAACATTTGCTTTTTAAGCAGAGCTTGTTTCTTAGCCATTTCTTTTTGTAAGTTTTTAGCTTGTTTTACTGAGAGCACATGCCAAGAATTAGGCACTTTAAAAGTATATTGGCGACTTTTAAGCTCATTATTATGTTTAAAAATTCCAAACATTAAGCTGCTAAAGGTATTTTTATAAACATAAGTAGTTGTTTTGATAGTCATTGTAGGTTTTTTAGACTTAATTACGTTAGCAGACATTTTTTCAGTTGAAATTGCTTTAGGCTTCTTCTCGCCATCATAATTTTTATAAAGGTATACTTTTTCGGTGCCATTTCCAAGTGGTTGGTAAAGCAAGATTGGTAATTGTTTGTTAACACTAGAAGCTAAAGGCTTAGTAACAGTTACTGTTTTTTCTTTCATACCATAATGATTATAGTCATGTGCAACAATTCCCACAATTGAAAGAGTTGTTATTATTAAAGATATCCAAGCAAGTGGAGTGTGGAATTTGCCAGGAATCACATTAAAGTAAATAAAACTAATCGCGGCAATAATTAAAATTAAGATTATCATTACTTTTTAGCCTCCTCTGTGCTAATTCTTGCACGATTTCCTTTTTTTAAGAAGAAGGATAACACAAGTGCAATCAATGCGAATCCAATACTAATCGCAAATGAAGCATGGAAACCATCAAGAGTAGCATTAATCACGGAATTTTTATATTCAAGAGGAAGTGTATGGAGCAAAGTTTTGCCGGGCATATTGTCTTTAGTCGTTGTAGTTAATACTGAAACTAAAATTGCAGTACCAATTGATGATAAAACTTGTCTAAAAGTATTGTTAACAGCAGTACCATGAGAGATTTTATTTAAAGGCAGAGAGTTCATCCCACTAGTTGTAACGTTCATCATGACCATGGCAACACCCACCATTCTCACAGCATAGAGGATAGTAATCATTGTGAAAGAACTTTGTTCAGTTAAAAATATAAATGGAACTGTTCCAAGAGTAAGCAACGTCATTCCAGTAATTGCCATTTTACGAGCACCATAACGATCAAAAATTCGACCAGTAATTGGCGACATAATCCCAATCATTAAAGCCCCCGGCAAGAGCATAAGTCCAGAATGAAAAGCACTTTCTCCACGTAAGTTTTGAATATAAAGAGGGAGGACCATTTCAATTCCAACCATTGCTAAATTGGTAATCCCACTTAAAATTGCAGCAAGTGAAAATTCAAAATGTTTAAAAACAGTAATATCAAGAAATGGATCGGCCATTTTAATTTGACGAATTCCAAATAATACTACAAAAATTATCCCTATAAAGATAAATGCTAAAATTTCTGGATTAGTCCATCCTTTATTACCTGCTTCTGAAAAGCCATAAAGAAGAGAACCAAAACCAATTGTAGAAGTAGCAACTGAAAAGACATCAATTTTTTCTTCTTTAGTTGGAAGTACATCCTTAATTAAGAAAAATGCTAAAGCTACAACTACAAAGGAAATCGGCGCAATCAAAATGAATAAGTATCTCCAAGAAAGGTTATCAACTATCCATCCAGAAAGAGTAGGACCGATTGCAGGAGCTAATCCAATAACGATTCCTACAGTTCCCATAGCTGCTCCACGTTTATCAGCTGGAAAAATCGTTAACATGATTGTTTGAAGAAGTGGCATTGTAACTCCAACTCCAAGGCCTTGAATAATTCGACCAGCTAAAAGAAAATTGAAGTTTGGTGCTATAGCAGCTACTGTAGTCCCAATAAAGAAAGTTGACATAGCTGTCAAATACATCTTTCTTGAGCCGAAATGATTAATCAGCCAAGCTGAAATAGGAATCATTACCCCATTTACTAACAAAAATGCAGTTGAAAGCCATTCTGCAGTTGCAGTACTAATTTTAAAATCACGCATTATTGATGGAAGAGCTGTTGAAAGCAAAGTTCCATTTAGTACAGTACAAAATGATCCGATAATTAAAACTAAAACTAATAGATTACGATTATACTGCTTACCGTGAATATCGACAGGTTGTTTATCCATTTTATCCCTCTTTCTTTTTAATTTGCATTAAAAATATAGAATAAAAAAATATGTTTGTCAAATAATTTTACAAATTGGTTATATTTTTATACATATGTGTTAAAATTATTATATAAAAAAAGTTGAAAGAGAGACTAATTATGGCTGATACTCAACAAATAGCTAAACTGTTTAAAGAACTGAAAATTGGAATAGGTGAAGTTAGTAATATTTCTGGTGTTTCTCAGCGTCAATTACGTTATTGGGAACAAAAAGGCTATATAAAACCTATTGATAGTAGTAGCGGAGTGCGAGTTTATAATTTTGAGACAATATGCACCGTCTTTTTTATCAAAGGAAAGTTAGATGAGGGCTATACTTTAAGTGCAGCTTATGAAAAGTCAAAGTCAGCCTATACTAAAAGCAAAATCATTCGTAAATTCTTTCATAATTTAGTGAATGGGGTTGAAATAACTGATGAAAAAGCAGCTTATGGAAAAATATTATTAGGAGATAACTTGCATATTGATAATGAAGATTATCAGGTAGTGGGAATAGTTGATGATGATGGGAATCACTTTGAAATAAAAAAGAAAAAGTAGTATTAAATTGAAGTATCGTGGGGCTTTTTCTATTATAATAAGTAAGTATTAGTATGAAACGGTTGATTTTGAAGGGAGAAATTATGGATTTTAAAGAAGTATATAACAAGGAACGTGTAACCCGTAAGTTTACTAATCGTAAGGTTAATGAGAAATTATTAGAAAAAATAATTAAAGAAGCTCAATTATCACCGTCGCTTCTTAATTCTCAACCTTGGCGTGCATATGTAGTTACCGGGGATGCTTTAACAAAGTTAAGAGCAGAATCAAAGACTAAAATTGAAGCTGGAGACAAGCCGGATGAAGATTTTGCATCAATGCTTTCACTTGATTGGGATACTTTTCCAAGTCAAAATATGGCAACTATGGGGGCTTCTCAGGCTTACTTTTTCCGTAATAAATTGAATTTATTTGTCGATTCAAATAATGATATGTTTAATGCTCCAGCAATTATATTTTTGACTATTCCTATGAAGTCTCCAGCATGGTCAGTATTTGATTTAGGAATTTTTGCACAAAGTATTATGCTTTTAGCAATTAATAATGGATTGTCAATCATGCCAGCTCACTCATTAGTTTCTTTCCCGGATTTAGTAAGAAAACATGCTCAAATTCCTGAAACTGAAATGGTAGGTATGGCAATTGGAGTAGGATATCCAGATCGTGCTGCTGAAGTTAACGATCCTAAGTTTTTCCCAGATAGGGTTCCATTTGAAAAAATTTATAAGTTAATCAAATAATTATCTTGTATCAAAAGTCAGCTACTTAACAGCATAAATGGTAGAATAGTATTAGATAATATTTTAAATAAAAAGGTGAGAATACTTTGAGTGATGCTCAAATAATAACTAATATAGTTGCTACTTTGATTATCTTTGTTTTCGCTGCCTTCTTTGTTGCTGCCGAATTTGCATTAGTTCAAACGCGCTCTAGTCAACTAGAAGATATGCTGGCAAATGGTCAAGGTAATCAGAAAAAATTAAAACGTGCTTTACATATGGTGCACAATTTGAATGAATATCTATCCACTACTCAAGTTGGTACAACTTTAGTTGGGGTAGTTCTTGGTTGGTTTTCTGCGGATACTCTTTCGCAAATTTTTGAAAGATTATTTAATTTAACTTCTTTAAACCACTCCTTGGTTAAATCAATTAGTGCTATTTTAGGTGTGATTCTTTTAACTTACTTAGAAGTTGTAGTAACAGAAATCGTACCAAAGAATATTGCAATTGACATGCCAGTTAAGATGATGATGTGGGTAGTTACTCCTCTTCAAGGCTTTCATACCTTGGTTTATCCATTTGTATGGTTGCTTAATACAAGTTCAAACGGTTTATTAAAACTTTTAGGTTTTGAGCCGGCAGATGAAGAAAATGAAATCTACTCTCAATCAGAAATTATTAAATTGTCGCGAAATGCCGTTCATGGTGGTTCTCTTGATAAGTATGACTTAACTTATATGGAACGAGCTTTTGAATTAAACGATAAAGTTGCTAAAGATATCATGACTGATAGAACAAGACTTTGCGTTTTAAATTCAACTGATACGATCGAACATGCTTTGGATATGTATCTAAAAGAAGGCTATAGTCGTTTTCCTGTTGTGCGCGATAATGATAAAGATGATGTTGTAGGTTATGTTTATGCATATGACATTGTTCAACAAGCACAAATTGATAAAACAGTTCCTGTAACTAGAATTATTCGTACAATTATCACAGTACCTGAATCAATGCCAATTCAAGATATTTTGCATTTGATGATTAAAAAACACACCCCAATTGTATTGGTGGTTGATGAATATGGTGGTACAAGTGGTATTGTAACTGATAAAGATATTTATGAAGAGCTGTTTGGAACTGTTAAGGATGAAATTGATGATGTTTCGGATGATTACATTATCAAAGATAAGGATGGACAGATTCGCGTTTCCGGTAAAACAACCCTGTATGATTTTGAACGCTACTTCCATACTGACCTTAAGAGTTTTCAAGATAGTGATATTATCACTATTGGTGGATATATGATGGAACATTATCCTAACCTAAAAAAGGATGAAACGGTTGATTTAGAAGGTTATATCTTTAAGTTAGAGAACATTGAACAAGGTTTCATGCGTTGGTTTATTGTTACTCCACCTAAAAAAGAAGAAAAAACCGATTCAGAAAAATGAAATTATTAGCAAGAAAGCGTGATTTAATGCGCTTTTTTTGTTTGATGTGTTATAATTTTTCTATTAAGAGTTTTTGTAATAATTGAATGAAGGATGAATAAATGGCAAATAGCGACAATATCAACAGAATTATTGACCACAAGTTATTTACAGAAGAAGATATTCATGAAATGTGTGTTAGTTTAGGTGAACAATTAACTGAAGATTATGCTGGTAAGAAGCCTTTGGTTGTTGGTGCACTTAAAGGAGCAGTATATTTCTTGACTGATCTTACTCGTCAAATGGATGTGGAACATCAACTAGATTTTATTGATGTTTCAAGTTATGGAAATGGTTTTGAATCAACTGGAAAAGTTAAAGTAGTATCAGATTTATCAGTTGATGTTAAAGATCGCGATGTTTTAATTGTAGAAGATGTTGTTGATTCTGGACTTACTTTAAAGTTTATGAAGGACCTCTTTAAAAAGCGCGGTGCTAAGAGTGTTAAGTGTTGTGTAATGCTCAATAAGGAAGCTCGCAGAACTACAGATGTAGAAATTGAATATTACGGTTCAAAAGTTGGCGACGAGTTCTTAGTAGGCTATGGATTGGACTTTCTCAACATGTTCCGCAACATTCCTTATGTTGGTGCACTTAAGCCTGAAATCATCGAAAAATACACTAAGTAGTTTTCTAAAAAAGAAAGTCGCCTGATGGAGGTGGCTTTTTTTCTTTGAAAATAGGTGAAAAAAGTGAAAAAATTTCAACATAAATATACTTTACCTGCAATATTGACCTTGCTTGTACTTGCAATTAGCGGAATTTTAATTGGATTTTTCAATTTTCAAAGACAAACCACATTGCCGCCTGATTCCAATCCAAGTGCAATTGGTGTAGAGTTGAATCAGTCACTAGGGTATGTTGATTTGCATAAATTGCAGGATAATGGAGTTTCTTTTGTTTATTTAAAAGCAACTCAAGGAAGATCATATTTTGATGATGATTTTTTATCATATCGTGATCAAATTCTCGGAACTAAGCTTGCGTATGGCTGCATTATCAACTATAGTAATGAATCAACAGCTAATCAGCACTATCGCTACTTTAATAATAAGGTAGGGAAAAATACTGGTACTTTACCTGTTTTACTTGAGCCTACTAGTAGCAAAATGACTCAAAAATATTTGCACTCAATGAGTAAATTTGTTAAGTTATTACAACTTGAAGGAAAGCAAGTGATGGTAGAAGTTGCACACAAATATTATAAGATTTTTCCAACTAAAACTTTATTTATGGCAACTAGTGATAAATCTCCCAATAAACTTAAGTATTCATTTTGGAAATATACAAGTGATGGGCGGGTAAAAGATGTTGATGGACTAGAAAATGGTGCTACTATGTTTACTTATAATGGCACCGTTCAGCAATATAGACAAAGGTATGGACAATTAACGCAATAATGTATAACGAAAAAATCAAACAAGTTCTAGAAAAAGAACATAAAACTAAACCAACAATTATTCAAAAAGAAACATATGATGCAATAAAAAATGGCGCAAGCATTGTAGCTCTGGCTAAAACTGGAACTGGTAAAACTCTTGCTTATGCACTTCCAAGTTTAGAAAATGTAATAGCAGGTGAAGCAAATAGCTTAGTGATTTTTGCACCAACTACAGAATTAGCTGTGCAGATTCGTCATGCAATTAATCCTTATTTACATGTATTAGGATTAAAGGGAGCTACTTTAGTAGGAAGTGGTAATCGTAAGCGTCAAGAAGAAAACTTAAAAAAGAAGCACCCTGAAGTTATTGTGGCAACTCCAGGAAGATTTTTTGATTTCTTTTCAAGTGGCAGAATCAAAATTAATCAAATCAAAACTTTAATTATTGATGAAGCTGATGATATTTTGGAATTTACTAAGATGGAACTTTTGACTTCTTTAGGGCAAAATTTGCGTCCTAATAGTCAAATTTTACTTTTTGGTGCAACTGATTCTGAAATTACTAGAGATGCCGAAGAATTATTTGTACGTAATTTCTTACTAATTGATGTTCGTAATCAACAAAAATCAACTAGAAAAGATTATTTTTTGATGGTGGACAATTCTCATAAGATTGAATTCTTGCAAAGAATGACTAAACTTGACCACTTCAAGGGGATTCTTTTCTTTGATTCTAATAAAACAATGATGAGATTTGCTGGGATTTTTGGACATACTAAAACTAAATTTGAAATTCTGTCAAATGAGTGGAGTAAAGAACGTCGCGCCCAAGCTTTGCGTGATTTAGCTAGCGGAAAGACAAAACTTCTTTTAGCAACTGATTTAGCTGCGCGTGGTCTTGACATCCCTGGAGTTAGCTATGTGATTAATTTTGATATTCCAAGTGAAGTTAATACTTATCTTCATCGCGCAGGTCGTACTGGAAGAATGAATGCTGAAGGATACATGGTAACTTTAGGAAATGACCATGATTTTCGTGATTTAAAGAAGCTTCTAGTTAATGAAGAGGAAATCGAAGTTAAGCGTGTTTATTTTGCTGGATATCATTTAACTGAAAAGTTGCCAAAGAAAAAGAGTGAAAAAAAGCATAATAAACAAAATAAAGAAACTCAAACACAGGTAGTTAAAAAGAAAAAACATAAAAAACGAAAAAATAAAAATAAGGGATACCATCCTCATTACTTGAAAGGAAAGAAATGAGTCGATTAGTAGCATGGCTTGAAGATTATATTTTACCTTTGGCGAATAAATTAGGACAAGTTAGGTGGTTAGTTGCCCTAAGAAATGCTTTCATTTCAATTATGCCAATTACAATTGCTGGTTCAATTGCAGTTTTGATTAAGAGTTTAGTAGAAGCCTCTCGAGATCATTTGGGGTGGGATACTTTTGCGTTTGTAATGCAGCCAGTGGTTTCAATTAGTAATGTTGTATGGCGTGGAACTTTCTCGCTTTATGCCCTTTTTTTGGCAATTGCATTAGGTTATCAGTTAGCTAAAACTTTTGAAGCTAATAGATTAGCTGGTTCAATTGTTTCTTTGGCTTCTTTTACAATGAGTGTTGCCAGTTTTATGAAGTTAAAACTAAATGGTGATAATTTAGTTGTTCATAATGCTTTTGATATTACGCAATTTTCAACGATGGGGATTTTTACAGCTATCTTGTTTGGTAGTTTGGGGATGCTGATATACGTAGTTTGTTATAAAGCGCGTATAACTTTAAAAATATCAACTAATATGCCTCATGCTGAACAGGCTGCTTTTGATTCGCTGATACCAGGAATAATTTCAATTTTTACGGTTGGGGCAGTTAATTATATTTTCCAAGTTGCCACCGGAAGCTATTTTGGTAATTGGTTGCTTCATTCTGTCCAAGAACCATTAGTAAAAATGGGTCAAGGATTTGGAATGGTACTTTTAGTTACTTTATTAGTACAAATCTTTAGCTTTTTTGGGTTAAATGGATTGGGAGTTTTAGCACCAATTTTGGATTCAATTTGGGTAACTGCTCAAAATATAAATATTACTGCAGCCAGAAATGGAAAGATACCGCAATTTCTTTGGGTAAGAGGGTCATTTGATGCTTTTGCTTGGTTTGGCGGAACGGGTGGAACTTTGGCCTTGATAATTGCAATTTTATTCTTTTCAAAAAGAAGAGATTATCGAACGATTGCGAAAGTAGCACTTGCTCCTGGAATTTTTAATATTAATGAACCGATTATTTTTGGTCTTCCAGTAGTACTTAATCCAATTTATGTTATTCCATTTGTAGTGGCTCCTATAATTAATGTTGCATTTTCATATTGGGTTACTTTGATGGGACTTGTTAATCCAGTTCAAGTAGCAGTTCCCTCAATTGTTCCTCCAATCATTGGACCTTTCCTAGCTTGTAATTATGACTGGCGAGCAATTGTATTGAGTACGCTTAATATTATAATTGCGGTTTTGATTTGGATGCCATTTGTCTTTGCAGCTGATAAAATCGCTGATACTAATAATCCAAGGACATTCTTTAATACCCAATATTAAAAAATATAAAAAAGAATTAGCTTTTATCAAAGTTTTTTGGTAAAGTTAATTTATATTGGTCTCGTAGCTCAGCTGGATAGAGCATCGGTTTCCTAAACCGTGTGTCGTGAGTTCGAATCTCACCGGGATCATAAATTAAGGAAAGCTAAGCGTTGTGTCGCTTAGCTTTTTTATTATTTAAAAATTTATAAAATGCTGGTTATTTAAATGGTGTTTTATATACGAACATGATAGAATTATACTGATAAATCATAAAAGATAATTATTATCTAAGTGATTTTGTTAAGACACAGAAATGATACACTTTTTACAGGTTTTATCAAAATTTTACATAAATAATAACTATACAAAACTAATAGTTCAAAAAGGGGCGAGAGTGGTATTATTGAGTGTGTCACGGCAAAATAATAGTCGTCATGAGGAAATAGATTTTGGAGGCTGAAATAATGGTTTCAAAGAACAATCGTACTAAGAAACTTGAAGAAGTCGCTGAACGGCAATCTCATTTTGGAATTCGCAAATTGACCGTTGGGGCTGCTTCAGTTTTGTTAGGTACTACACTATGGCTAGGGTCAAACTCACAAATTGCCCATGCCAGTGATAATAATAGTGGCAATGATAAAGATATAACAGATGAAAGTCATAGCCAATCTGTAGATTCAGTTGATACTTCAACTGCTAAAAAAGCAGTTATTGAAGTTGAGGGCAATCAAAGTGCTGCAAGTAGTAGCAGTTCTGAAGCACAATCTAGTCAGAATTCTAGCGCTCAAAGCCAAGCTTCAACTGAGCAAAGTACTGAAAATACAAAGCAAACTACAAGTGAGTCATCACAAGCTCAAAGTAGTGAAGATAGTTCTGCTGCAAATGTTAATACTGATATTAAAGCAGAAACTAAGGTGCAAAAAAATGCACAGTCTAGTGCTGCGGTGCAAAAAAATACACAATCTAGTGCTGCATCTGCAGCTAAGTCTTCTGATAAAAATGACGAAGCAAAAGCAGATGCTGAAGCTGCACTTAAGATTCAAAAACAAAAAGCAGAAAAAGTTGCACAAAGTGCTGAAAAGCAAGCTCAAACAGCAACAAATGCTGCTGAAAAAGCAACAGAAAGTAGTAGTACTCTTGCTTCTCAAGCAGCAACTGCTAGTGAGGAGTTAAATTCTAAGGCTGCTCTAACTAGTAGTGCAATTAGTGGAGATAAGAGTGTTAATGCTGCTCAAAAGTCTGATAAAGATGCAGAAGTAAACGTTGACCTTACTAAGACAGGCTTAGATGGAAAGACTGCTAAGGCACTTTTAACTACAAATGAAATAAACTTGCTTAGATCAACTATTGCAAGTTTAGATAATGGTAATAATAAGGTAGACGCTTCTAAATATAGTGCAAAACAACTTGAACAATTGTTAGGCGCTTCTTTGGTACAAGATACGTCTTCTTCAACTACGCCTCAAAATATTGAGGATGTAACACCAAACTTTAATTTAGGTTCTACTTTTAATAGAAGTGTTTTTAATTATATACCTGAAACTCAAACTCTATTTTCAGCAGATAGAGATACTACTAATGGAAATGTTTTTGCATATTCTACAGATATTGCAGATCCCGGTAAGACTCTCTATTTCTGGTTAAATGGTAAACTAGTTGCTCAAATTTCTGGAGATAATTCTACCGGTGGTGCAACTGGTACAGGTAATATAACGAATCCTTTACATGCTGCTTTTAGTCCAGAACAATCATTTAATGATACTTTAGATGGAAAAGTATTCTTTATTGATCGTTATACAACTAAAGTGGGCGCTTACCAATATACTAAGTCTGTCATTACAAGTAATGATATGAAAGTTTATGGTATTTCTGGAGATGTAAAGAATACTGCAAGCAACTTTGTTTGGCTTGATCGTCAAACTGGTGAAGTTGATACAAGAATGAATTATTCTTTTAGAACAAGTTGGGTAGATGTAGCGGGATCTGTAAATAATAAAGTTAAACAAACAGTATGGTATGTAGATGAAGAAACCGGTAAGATTATGGCTAAAAAGAGTACAGATGCTCTTAGTGGTCAAACTTATAATATTACTGATGCTACTCCAGAAAAGGTAACTTGGAATGGAAACACCTATGTATTCGATCATCCAACTGATGGTGATAAATATGATTTAAATGATGCAGGAGTAAAGAATACCTTAAATACTGTTCTTGAAACTGTAAATGGTATTGATAAAAAAGTTAGCGATGTTATCAATACTCCTCTTCAAGGTACTGTTTCTTCAACAAGTGTTGGTGACATTGTTGGTATAAGTAATAACTTCCAAGGAGACGTTATCTGGCTTGATCAAATTATTGATGGGAAAGGTACCGCTAATATAAATGCCTATGTATTAAACAATGAAAACTCTTCGATTTCTACAGGCGGATATTCTGGTCGTCAAGCAGTCTTTCAAAATGTTCCAGGCGCAATAGCTAAAGCTAATTGGCCAGCTGGAAAGGCTTTTGAAGGGAAATATGGTGCTAATCCTACGTATGCTACTGCTGGGGCCATCGGGGTTAATGATAATATTCCAGGTAGTCAAGATATTGTTCTTCTTTATAAGAAAGCACCAGTTGAAATGCAAAAGGCTGATGTAATCTTTGTTGATGATGATAATAATGAACAAGAAATTCCAGGTTCAGTAAAACAAACTGCTGAAGGTGCTGCTGATACTCAAATCACATTTAGCGGTGCAGCAAACCAAGTTATTAATATTTTAGGTAAAGGCTACGAATACGTTAAAACAACTGGTGCTGGTGTAACTGGTGGTAATACTGGCAACTATACTAGTGTAAACTACCCAGATTATGACAATGATGTCAATACTGACCAACACTTCGTTGTTCACTTCCACAAGAAGACTGTTACTCCACCTACTCCAACCACTCCAACTTACAAGGCTA